>Ga0183095_10791_pt1 | contig 57515 bp, 52 predicted proteins | sample BioMet4_FD_130346 | JGI IMG/M metagenome (GOLD analysis project Ga0183095, IMG submission 130346) | Microbial communities from bioreactor (seeded with sewage sludge) at LBNL, California, USA - Biofuel metagenome 4 (v2) (version 3) | ecosystem: Engineered > Bioreactor > Anaerobic > Unclassified ...
CGTATTTTTAGGCTGAAGGAATTTAGACTTTAGGCTGAAGGATCATAATATTCCCCTTTTACCTTTGGTCTAAACACCTATAGTCTATAAGCCGCATATGACATTATTTTATTCCAATTACTTATTATACTAATTTAAGTTAATTTTAGCAAACTCAATGTATTAAATAGTTAAAATAATTACGAGCCGTATTTGAAATTATTACTTTATTTGCATATGAAATCACAACCGGCTTCTGATGTTTAAGAGACCTGCTATACAACTTAAAATGCCATTGAATTCCAAGTTCAAGGAAGATAAATTATATTCAGTTTTATTCTTTTCGAACCTGATTCTTGTTGTTGGGGTATTAGTAGCCGTAATTTTGGACTCGTTCCATCTTTTTAATAACAGCTATTATCCTTTTGAGATGTCTCTGTTGGGAATTTCAATTCCTTCTTTATATTTTTTGATAAAGGGATCAAAGAAAATAGCGGTGAATTTCATTGACCTTTTGCCGGTTCCTATTTATTTATTAATGGTATCGCCCGCGCTGGCAGTCGTTCCACCTCAATATTCGTATTTCCTTCATGTATTTGTTTTATCATCAGGGATGATCTTTCTGCTCATCTTTGCAGATGAACTAATCCAGATACTCATTTTCCTTTCGATTTCATTCCTTTCCCTCTGGTATCATTTTTATTCAACCGGTACCACCTCAAAGTTCTTTAAAATATTCTGGACATCTGAGGATTTACTAATTAATCCTGTACTTTTATTTCTTCTTGCCGCCGGGGCAACTGTCTTACTTTTCAATTTTTTCCATGGTAAACTGTTAAAACAGGAAAAGAGCATTGCCGAAAAAGATTCCGACCTGCAGAATTCTTTTAACCAGGCTCCATTGGGAATAATCAAAATCCGGATTCTGCGGGATGAAAGAGGTGAGAAATCGGGGTTAATGACAGAACAGATAAATTCCTCATTTGAAAATTATTTTAATATTCGGAATTCCGAAGTCAAGGGAACAAATACTTCTTTGATATTTGAAAAATTATTTAAAAATGAGGTGGACTGGCAGGAAATCCTCTTTAACAAGAATAAGACTCAGCAAGAGATTTGTCTCAGCCATTCAGAACAATGGTATAAGATTATCGTCTTACACCCTAACAAGGATCAAATTATAGGAGTTTTTGACAACATTACAGAGACCAAGACTGCTTTAAAAGAATTAGATAACAGCAAACACCGCTACAAACTTCTTCTTGAAACCATTCCTGATATTTTCTTTGTCATCGATAAGGATGGAACTTATATTGATTACGTAGCCAAAGAAGAGGAAGGTTTCAATTTTTCGGCAGAGGAGATTATTGGCAGCACTATTTTCGAAGTAGGATATTCAAAAAAAATGGTGAATCAGGTCTATAAATCCATCCAGACGGCGATAAACCTGGACTCAATAGAAACGATTGAATATGTTCTGGAAATAGTGGGAAAGGGGTCGTGTTTTTTTGAAATGCGAATGGTTAAATTGTCGGATAATTCAGTGATGGCCATTTCCCGTGATATTACAAAACAGAAAATCGCACAGCAAAAAATTGAAGAAGCAAGGAAAAAAGCAGAGGAAGCAGATCATCTAAAAACAGCCTTCTTGCAAAACATTTCACATGAAATAAGGACTCCTCTAAATGCAATTATGGGATTTTCAGATGTAATACTTTCAGATGATGAAATAGACGAAAGTGATAAGAAAAGTTATCTTCAGCTCATCATCCGTAATGGACAGATTTTATTGCACGTTTTTAATGATACTATAAAACTTTCAAGGTTACAAAGTGGGTTAATTTCAGTAGAAAAAGATTTCATCTACCTTAACAATACTATAACAGATTTATATCGACAATTCTCAATTGAAAAGAAATTATTAGGAAAGAATCATTTAGTGCTTATCCCGATCAAGGGAAATGAAAATTCAAAATTTTCTGTCTGCACAGATGGCCAGAAAGTTAAAGATATTTTAGAATCTCTTATAGATAATGCAATCAAATTTACAAAGGAGGGGGAAATTCATTTTGGATATCAAATAATTGATGGAGGTTTACTTGAATTTTTTGTCATAGATACCGGAATAGGGATACCAGAGAATAAATTTGAAGAGATTTTTCAACGATTTTATCAACTGGATTCCAGCATGACAAGAGAATACGGGGGAACTGGTATAGGACTTTCTCTGGCAATGGATTTTGCCAAATTATTGGGAACAAAAATTGAAATTCAATCCATTGTAGGAAAAGGATCGAGATTTTCTTTTAAGATTCCCGTTGAAGCTGCAGAAGGTCACTTGAAGATAGTGAGGGATTAATCCCGGAATTTATTAAAAAATGAGCATCAGGAATGTTGACAAATGCTGTAAGACCGTGTCATTAAGTTGTCATTAGTTGTCATTAATAGTCATTAAGTCATTAGAAAGGAAGAGAACGATCAAATGACCATTAATAACTTTTAATGATAACATTTAACAAAGAAAAATCTCATTTTAGGAAAGTACACGAATATTCATATAAAAAAACATCTTAAGAGATATTTCTCTTTTATCTTCAGAATGGAATTATTTATTTTGTAAGAAGAAATGAAAGATCTATGAAGCCCTTTATTCCCAAAGCCTTTTTTAGGACAATTATCAATAAATATTTGTTTGCCTTTCTGGTGTTCAGTATTTGGATGATTTTCCTGGACGAACACAACATCCTTTTCCTGCGGCAGAATTTGAACAAATTAAAAAGATACAGGGTTGAATCGCAATATTATAAGGAGAAAATAGAGAAGGATGCTCAAAAGTTGAAGGAGTTACAAGCTGATTCCAAAAACCTGGAAAAGTTCGCAAGAGAACAATTTTTAATGAAAAAGAAAAATGAAGATATTTTTCTGATTATTGAAAAGGACTAACAAATTTCACAAATTGAGGACGAATCCCGCACGTGCGGGACGAAAGCCTTCAGAGTTCTTCTGATTTTTAATTCATAATTCTATTTCTGAGACGGTTTTAATTTTCTATTTCAACTTGTCCCGGTAAAATTCCATTAAAACCATTTTTCAAGAGATTCCTCACTTCGTGTCGGAATGACAATTTTGTTTGAAGGATTAGGGTGATGAGGGGCGGCTCCGCCGCCCCTCATCACCCCTTTGCCATCATTGGTGTCATTCCGAATGCAGCGAAGCGGAATGAGAAATCTCTGCCATAATAGAACTAAAAAATAAAATTTAAACAGTTTCTCAATCTCATTTAGGTGAGGATTGTAACACTGATCCCGTATTCTACCAGAAGCTGATCTTTGTCAGATTATTTTTTTTAATATTCACAGACAATACCGTAAAATCATCTTCAGGTTCAATAAAATTTTTATGATTCAATATTCGGCTCGTACTGGAAGGGAACAAAATCTGCTGATATGGATCATTTTCTCTTATTAATTTCTTTTTCTGAATTACAATGGCCGGTAAAGTAAATAAAAGAGAGCACAGTAAAATATTAAACACCATAAGTCTTACAATCCCAATATTCTGTAGAACAAATACGGGTATAATAAAAAGGATGCTTCCAATTATAATTGTATAGGTGGCCTGTTTATGACTGAATCCAAGAGCCAGCAGCCTGTGATGAAGGTGATTTTTATCGGGACTAAATGGAGATCTCTTATTCAGTATTCTGATCACAAAGACCCTCATTGTATCAAACAGAGGGTAAATAAGGATAGCGAATGAGACAGCGGGAGCAGACGCTATTGAATAAGGAGCCGTTTGATCAATATTTAGTTCATTGAATTTAATTACAATAATAGAAATGACGGTACCCAATACCAGTGAGCCGGTATCACCCATGAATATTTTATTTTTATGTCCATAAACATTATAAAAGAAAAACCCTAAAAGAGCACCCGTTAAAGCAAAAGAAAGTATTGAATATTCAAAATGTTTGCTAATAAAAAACCAGGATCCAAAAACAATAGTAGCAAAAATACTTAAACCAGCTGCCAGACCATCTATTCCATCAATAAGATTGTAGGCATTGATAAATACAATCATGACAAAAGCTGTCAATACCACTCCTTGCCAGTATCCGAGTTCGCCAATTCCCAGGAAACCATGAAGATTGGTAAAACGGATTTTCGCATAAAAAATAAGAATGGCAGCGGTAATTAATTGGGCTGTAATCTTTTTATATGGGCTAATATTAAGTATATCATCTTTAATTCCAATAAAAAACATAATAAGTATAGCGACAAAAATGCTCGTTAACCCAGGGAAAACATAGCTGTCAACTCCAATTGAAGCAGAAATGATGAAACTTACATAAATTGCGATCCCTCCTAAAGTCGGAATAGCAACAGTGGCAGCGGAACGGGCATTCGGCTGATCATACATTTTTAATGCATTGGCAATTCTTATTACTATCGGAACAGTATATAACGAAATACCAAGCGCCATGACAAAAGTCAATAGGGTGAAGAATACTTCTTGCATTGGTAAAGGATTAGGTTTTAAGTTTAAGAACGAAAAATTTAGGTTTTTATTGTTTATTAAACATTGAGCAAAAATATATTCTTTTGGGCAATAAACTGTATTATTTCTACATGTTTTTTATCAATTATCAGGTCTTTTTATCTTAATCATTAATATATAGATAATTATACCTGTCAAAGCACCGGATGTATTGGAAATTATATCTAAGATTTCAAATGCACGACCTAAATGCATTTCATATTGAAAAATTTCCATGACTATACCCCAGCTAAAAGTAAGTATGAGGATCAAATAATAGAAAGAAGTTCTTTTTTCAATATGGAAAGACCAACAAAGAAGCCAGGCAAAACCAAGGTAAAGACAAATGTGAACGAACTTATCAAAACCTTCAAATAAATTAATATTTGGTACATCCTTGGAAGGCATCAAAGAAAGTGTGACTAAAATTCCCAAATAGATTAAACTAAGTACAAACCGGAATTTCTGGTTTATGGAGAAGATGAATGAAATCAATTTAATTAAGATTTAAAATTTAAAATCAATTACGAATTAGCAATCACTGTCATCCTGTTAAGTACATGAACTAAACAGATCTGAGATTATCTTGTTCCTCAAAGATGATCTGAGTTCATTTACATTTACGTCATCCTGAATAATCAGTGGTCATCCGCATCATCTGTGTTATCTGTGTTCTAATTTTACCTAACTCACATGAATTAAAAATTACAAGAACGCTTAACGCTTTCGTGTAAATTCGTCCTTCATTAGCTTCGCTGATCTAACGATTCGTGAAATTCGCATCATAAGAAAGGTACCATTTATATAATTTTTCTATACCTTCTTCAATTTCGATTTTATGGTGCCAACCTAAGCCATGGATCTTTGAAGGATCCGTGAGTTTTCTAACGGTACCATCCGGTTTGGATGCATCAAATACAATATCTCCTTTAAACCCTATTTTTTCTTTTATAAGATAAGCAAGATTTTTTATGCTTATCTCCTTACCTGTTCCAATATTAATGTGAGTATTACGAATTTCATTAGTACTAATTCCATTGGTACTAATTCCACGAATTGTGGACGAATTAGCACGAATAAGATCTGCAAAGTCAACATTTTCCAGGCAAAATACCGAAGCCTCCGCCATCTCCTCACTCCAGAGAAATTCTCGCAAGGGAGTTCCACTACCCCAGATACTGACCGAGACCTTTTGTGAAGATGAGAAGGTGTGAGGGTGAGAAGAAGAGAACGGGAGAGCGGGAGAAGATGAGAGGGCAATCCCATATTTTTTCAAAACAGATAGAATCGCTTTCTCATTTTCACCATCTCCCGATTTTCTCTTTTCCTCTTTTCTTATTTTCTCACCTTCTCCCATTCTCACCTTCTCACCTTCTCCCGTAATCCCTTCAATCGGTCGTCGGTTTAAATCTTCTTTGAGACCTTCCCAATCATTTTCCTCAAGACATTTTCCAAGATGAAATTTTCGAATTAATGCCGGAAGTACATGGGATGTTTCAAGATTAAAATTATCATTTGGGCCATAAAGATTGGTCGGCATCACAGAAATATAATTAGTGCCGTATTGAATATTGTAACTCTCACACATTTTTATCCCGGCAATTTTTGCTATTGCATAGGGTTCATTGGTATATTCAAGAGGTGAAGTCAGTAAACAACTCTCCGGCATAGGCTGGGGAGCTTCTCTTGGATAAATACAAGTACTGCCAAGAAATAGTAATTTTTTTACATGATTCAAATAAGCCGCATGAATGACATTATTCTGAATCATCAGGTTTTCATAAATAAATTGTCCCCGGTAGATACTGTTTGCGACGATTCCCCCCACTTTAGCGGCCGCAAGGACAACATATTCCGGTTTCTCTTTTTCAAAAAAGGCATTCACCGCATTGGTATCCATCAGATTTAATTTCTGATGTGATTTACCTATAATATTTGTATATCCTTTAGATTTAAGCACTTTTGTTATTGCCGAACCAACCAGCCCCAGATGCCCTGCAACGTATATCTTAGAACTTTTATTCATAGTATGAAATAAAAAAGATCCACAAATGAACACAAATCCTGCACAAATCAACACAAATTATCTGTGCAGGATTTGTATTCATTTGTGGATAAAAGGATTTAAAAATTTAAAGAATTATTCTTTTATATTGAAGTTTTATTGTACCAAAATTCACTAATAAGCCAACCCTTTTTCTGGTTGCTTTCAGATAATTAAGAACCTGTGCAATGTGCTCGGGATGAATTTCTTCCACGGCTTTTAATTCCAGAATAACTTCACCAAAACAGAGAAAATCCGCTACGTATTTCTTTTCCAGCAAATGATTTTTATAACATACATCGAGAACTTTTTCCTTCTGAAACGAAATATCCAAATCGAAAAACTCATATGAAAGCGCCTCCTGGTAAACCGCTTCCAAAAAACCACATCCCAACTCATTATGCACATTCATGCACGCACCAATAATCCTGTAACATTCTTCTTTTAAGAGATATCCATTATTTGTGCTCATTTGTGCAGGATTTGTGTCCATTTGTGGATAAAAAAATTTTGTGGCACTACTCAAAATAATTCAGTGTCCTGTACCCTCCCTCCTTCAGCCATGCATCCTTTTTCATCAGCTTAATATCCGATTGCATCATATCCTTAATCAATCCTTTAAGATCATATTCAGGATTCCATCCAAGCTTTGTTTTGGCTTTTGTTGGGTCTCCAATCAGAAGATCCACCTCAGTGGGTCTGAAATAGGTCGGATCTACCCCGATGATTTGAGAAGAAGAGAGGGTGTGAAGTTGAGATGGTGAAAGACGCAATTTAAGACCCGGCAGGTATTGTTCTCCGACTTTTTCACTAAACACCTTTTCGTCAATCCCCGTCAGAAACCCCTGCTCATTAATTCCCTCACCTTTAAAAGTAATCTCAAGTCCTATTTCGGCACCGGCAAGGGAAATAAAATCACGAATTTTAGTCGTTATACCTGTAGCAATGACATAATCGTCGGCACAATCCTGCTGTAAAATAAGCCACATGGCTTTAATGTAATCCTTTGCATGCCCCCAGTCACGGCGTGAATCAAGGTTACCCATAAATAATTTCTCCTGCATGCCAAGGGCAATACGGCTTAATGCTCTGGTCACTTTCCGGGTAACAAATGTTTCACCCCGTATCGGGCTCTCATGATTAAAAAGAATCCCATTACTGGCATGCATTTTATAGGCCTCGCGATAGTTGACGATAATCCAGTACCCATATAATTTTGCCACTGCATAAGGTGATCTCGGATAAAATGGCGTTTCCTCATTTTGTGGCACCTGCTGCACCAGGCCATAAAGTTCGGAAGTAGAGGCCTGATAAATTCGACTCTTACCTGCAAGCCCCAATAACCGGACAGCTTCCAGAATACGCAAAGTACCTATACCATCGGCATTGGCAGTATATTCCGGAGTTTCAAAAGAAACCTGTACATGACTCATGGCACCCAGATTATAAATCTCATCAGGTTGAACTTCCTGGATAATCCGGGTAATATTCATGGAATCCGTGAGATCCCCGTAATGAAGAAAGAAATTTCTGTTTGCAGTATGAGGATCCTGATAAAGATGATCAATTCTTTCAGTATTAAACATTGAGGAGCGGCGTTTAATGCCATGGACCTGATATCCTTTCTTTAAAAGGAACTCGCTTAAATAAGCGCCGTCCTGGCCTGTAACGCCGGTAATTAATGCAACTTTAGGCTTCATATATTTTAATAGTTATAATTTGTATGTATTTGTGTAACATTTGTGTCTATTTGTGGATCAATTTTTTTTCCACAAATAAACACAAATGAGTCATCACTACATCTGCGAATCCAATCCTTTCCCTGTCTCAATATGCTCAAAATTCGGCAGATATTTCTTCAAAATACTAACAATCTCTTCTTTAGTAACTTCATTCGAATCAAAGAGCTGATTTAAGCGTTTAAAAATTTCATCAATTTCATGGATATCTCTCTTTTTAGAATTCTTTATCACCCCAAGGTTGACAAAACGATCCATATCCAGAATTTCTTTTTCGGTAAAGAACTCCTCATAGGTTTTTTCACCCGAAGTACCAGAATTGAAGTAGTAAACAGGATATTTTGTTGAATTTTTATCTAATAACAGAGCTTTTTGTTTGGCCTCATCCTCTGTTTGACAGAGATCAGGTTCCATTTTCATGTTTTCCAGGAGATTCACCACAATGTGTTCAAAAGGAATCATATCTTTATCCTCATCCAGTTTGGGGAAAATTATATCTCCGGATTCTCCCATAATGGAAGCAATCAAACAAAGCTCTCCGGACTCTTGCGGACTGACAAAAAATCTTTTAATATTCTTTGGACAGGACCAGGCTTGATGATCCCGGATCCTGTTCAGGAAACCCTGCGGAAGGCTGCCATTAGAAAAGGCCACATTGGCAAAACGGGCCGTTTTAATTTTCAATCTGTCCGAATAGGCCATAATAAGCTCTTCCATCAGCTTCTTGCTGGCTCCCATGATATTGACGGGATTGGCGGCTTTATCGGTGGAAACACAAAAGAAATGCTCGGGTGGAAACTCCAGAAGCAGATCCAATAATTTCCGTGCCCGAAGCACATTATTTTCTATCATTGCCTCTACAGAAAAGATATCCTTTTCACTGCGCACATGTTTATGGGCGGCAAAATTTGCCACGATCTCAAAAGGTCCATGTTGCCTGAATATCTTTTCAAAGACTCTATCCCCGAAATTCACCGGATAGGTTATAAATTCAGAAGGGATGTTGTACTCAGTAGAACTCCGTAAATCCCGCACCAATTCCGTCAGGCCATTTTCATTGATATCCACCACAACCAGTTTGCGGATATTGAACTTTAGGATGGCCTTAATATAAAAAGAACCAATTGTTCCGGCACCACCAATCACCAGTACTGATTTATTACTGATCCTTTCCTTTAATTGAGCACTATATCTTTTAAAATCCTCTTTCAGAAGACTTTCCTTTCTTCCGGTAACTCTTTCTCTTATAAAATTATCTAAATTGATGTTTAGGTTCATAGTCTTTTTTTATGATCTGTTGTTTTGTAATTGTGAAATCCTTGATATCCTACACTACTTTAGTCTATGCCTCAAAGTTATCCATTTAAACATATTATTTCCCTACTTTCCTACTCCCTACTTTCCCTACATTTTGAAATATTTGTGTCTATTCCTGGATTCTTTGTGTTCATTTGTGGATCAGTCGTGTTCGTTTCTCACCTTCTCATCCTCTCCCCTTCTCACTTTCTATCATCTGTGTCTGTTTGTATAACATTTGTGTGGATTTGTGGATAAAAAATCCTCTTCACAGTCTCGCGTCCGCCAATCCCCGGTCCAGCATGCCTTTCACATCATAAATAACGAAATCTTTTCCTTTCCGCCGTTCCAGATCTATATTTTTAAATTCATGATGGGCTACGGCTAGTACAACGGCATTATAAATATCCATTGCCGGGAATTTCCGCAAAGTAACAATGCCGTATTCATGTTTTACTTCTTCGGGTTTTGCCCATGGATCGTAAACATCCACTTCAAGTCCATAGCTTTCTAATTCCCTGTATATGTCTGTGACTTTGGTATTGCGTATATCGGGACAGTTTTCCTTAAAAGTGATGCCCAAAATCAGCACCTTAGCTCCCTTTACGCATATTCCCTTTTTAATCATCAATCTTACAACCTCAGTAGCAACATATTCTCCCATGGTATCGTTCAAGCGCCTCCCGGCAAGAATAATTTCCGGATGATAACCTACCTCCTGAGCCTTCTGGGCAAGGTAATAAGGATCCACTCCTATACAGTGGCCTCCCACGAGGCCCGGGTGGAACTGCAGGAAATTCCATTTGGTCGATGCAGCCTCCAGAACATCATTGGTATCGATTCCCATCCGATGAAAAATCCTGGCCAGCTCATTTACAAAGGCAATATTGATGTCCCGCTGACTGTTTTCAATCACCTTGGCGGCCTCCGCAACTTTAATGGACGGAGCCTTGTGCGTCCCGGCAATGATTACTGAACGATAAACAGAATCGACTGTTTCAGCGGCTTCAGGTGTCGAACCGGAGGTGACCTTCTTTATTTTTTCAACCGTATGTTCTTTATCTCCCGGGTTGATCCTTTCCGGAGAATACCCTGCAAAGAAATCCACATTGAATTTTAATCCCGAGACCCTCTCCACCACCGGAATACAATCTTCTTCCGTGGCTCCGGGATAAACGGTCGATTCATAAACTACAATATCACCCCTTTTAATTACCTCTCCAACAGTCTCACTGGCCTTAATGAGCGGCGTCAGATCCGGCCGGTTATTCTTATCCACCGGCGTTGGCACCGTCACCACATAAAAATTGCATTCTCGTATATCCTCTATTTTACTCGTGCAGTACAGACCAATAGCTCCTTCCGTTCTCCCTTCTCCTGTCTCCTGTCTCCCTTCTCCTGTCTCCTTTCCCCCTTCTCCTTTCTCCTGTCTCTCTTTCCCTTTTCCTTTCTCCTTTTCCCCTTCTCCCTTCTTCGCCGGATTAAAATCGATTAATACACTTCTCAGAACTTCCGTTTCCACTTCCAGCGTATGATCATTCCCCATTTTCAGTTCTTCAACTCTGGATTGATTGATATCAAATCCCACAACCGGATATTTGGTTGCAAATAATCTTGCGAGCGGAAGACCTACATAGCCCAGGCCGATAATAGCTATTTTAATATTTGACATGATTTTTTTGATTCAAATTATTTTTTTCCACAAATAAACACAGATGTAAAAAAATAAACACAAATAAGTTAATTTAAGTTTCGTATGGTCGTGCTGTCGATCTGTACTCATCCCTAACGTCAACCCCCCAAGTACGGGATCCGTGTTCCCAATTCCTAATTACTAATTCGTAATTAATATTAAAGCAATCCATGGGTTTTTAAAATATCAGCTAAATCCGAGTGCTTTTTAGAGTATTCGCGCAATGCTGTTATAAGACTTTTATTTTGGGACTCAAGGATCTCGGTCTTATCGAGAGCCGGTTTCAGTGCAGTACGTCTGTCCCATATTGTATAACCTAAATTGAATAAGAAAAGAGTAATCAAAATCCCAAAACCCCAATAGAAAAGAGTAGACAATTGATCAATCTGTAGTTGAAGGCCCTCAATCTTTGCTTCTAAACGGATTGCACGGTCTCTGTCTGCTAAGGTATACGGAATCACTTGCTGCTCCTGCGCTCGGGCATTAAATGATCCAAATGCCAACAAGAAAAACAGTATGATAGTTAATCGCTTCATTTGATCGATCAATTTTATCAAATATAAAAAGAAAACTGAAAATAGACAAATGTGATTCAGGAAAAACACAATAGAAAACGACTAAACGAACGCACGAAAAAATCTGAACACGGATCCCGCATGTGCGGGACGGATTAAACGGATTAACACGGATTGTATTTCCACAAATTCACACAAATGTCAAAAAATTAAGAGACTGTTTAAATTTTCTATTTCAACTTATTCCGGTAAAATTCCATTAAAACTATTTTTCAAGAGATTCCTCACTTCGTGTCGAAATGACACTTTTGTTTGAAGGATTAGGGTAATGGGGGCGGCGGAGCCGCCCCCATTACCCTTTGCCATCACCGGTGTCATTCCGAATGCAGCGAAGCGAAGTGAGGAATCTCTGCCATAATAGACCTAAAAAATAAAATTTAAACAGTTTCTAACACAAATAATCGAATTTAAATTTTGTGCAGTAATGAAGTCTTCCATCGTCCCGTCGTTCGTCATCCTTTCATGCAATTCGGTCTACAATTCGTGGAATTCATTTTTTTATAAATGCAAATTCCGACCCTGTCTATATGATCCGTAAGTAAAGGTTCTTTAATTTGGTGATAAATGATCAGATCTATGGTATAAGGAAGATCAAGATCTTCAAGTTTTAATTCTGTTTTGCGAAGAAGAGCGAGATTTAATGCCTGGCCCTTTAAGGCAATATCGATATCACTTCCTTCCTTGAATGTTCCCATTGCCCTTGAGCCAAACAGAACAGCCTCATCAATCTCATCTACTTTATCAAAAACACTTACTAATTTTTCGATAACTGATTCTGACAAGCCACTTTTAATTTTCACCAACCGTTCCACTCAAATTTAAAAAAAATTCTTTCACCATTACATCATCCCATCAATACATCACCACATCACCTCTCCTCTGCTATTTTCATCAGTCGTTGCTCCAGTTCGGCTAAGAGCCGGAAATAATCCTGTGTGATTGCATTTATAATTTCACGTGCGATTTCTTCATTATAGGTATGCACCGTGCGATTCCTGTCCTTAAGCATTTCCATCCATACTTCACCTTCTGTTATTAATCCATCCTGAAATGCTTTCATTAAAACAGGTCTGGGACCTTTGATTTCTGAATATCCGGCCTTTTCTTCCAAAAGATCCTGAAGAGTTTTCCATGCCAACTCAAAGGTATATTCAAAAGACTGAATCAAACCCTGTTCTTCCATTTCATTTAAGCCTGTCTGTTGCACAAATCTTGATAGTTGTGCAAAAACTTTTTTAAAATTGTGAAATCGTTGTTCCCAGCGGATATCTTCCATGATAAAATAGATTAGAGCCCTGTTGAATTAATAATAATGGAGATTGCGCGACCGCATTCCTAATTCCTAATTCGTAATTCCTAATTCGTAATTCCTAATTCGTAATTCCTAATTCGTAATTATTTAAGTACCACTTCACAAACTTCCCTACCCCTTCCTGGATGGAAGTATTTGGCCGATACCCCAAATCCCGTTCCAGATCGCTGGTGTCCGCCCAGGTCATGGGTACATCACCAGGCTGCATAGGAAGAAGCTCTTTCTTTGCCTGAATACCCAATTTTGATTCAATGGCTTCGATAAAATCCATCAGACGAACCGGGGAAGAATTACCAATATTATATATTTTATAGGGAGCTGTTTTACTGACCGAAGGATCGCCAGTATTATCCGGATTTGGAACTGGCTGATGATCCACCACCTTGATAATTCCTTTAACGATATCGTCTACATAGGTAAAATCCCGTTTCATCTCACCACGATTGAATACCTGAATAGGTTTTCCGGCTAGGATGGCCCTGGTAAAAAGGAACAGAGCCATATCGGGACGACCGTAAGGACCATAGACAGTAAAAAACCGTAACCCGGTAGTGGGCAATCCAAATAGATGACTGTAGGTGTGGGCCATCAGTTCATTACTCTTTTTAGTGGCAGCATAAAGACTGATCGGATGATCCACGCTGTCCGAAGTGCTCAACGGCATTTTGGTATTGTTGCCATAGACGCTGGATGAACTGGCATAAACCAGGTGTTTGATCTTATTGTGCCGGCAACACTCCAGAATATTGGTAAATCCGACAATATTGGCCTGAATATAGGCATGAGGATTTTCAAGCGAATAACGGACCCCTGCCTGAGCCGCAAGATTGACCACCGTATCGAATTTCCGGGAATTAAATAATAAATCAAGATTCGTAAGATCCGTGATGTCTTGCTTTATAAAAGTATAATTTCTGTACTTTATACTTTTTACCGGAGTGTTTTCAGCGATTGATTCTTTTTGAATACCGGTTACTTCCAGCCGGGAATATTTCAGGTTGACATCATAGTAGTCATTGATGTTGTCTATACCGACCACTTCGTCCCCTCTCTCAAGCAAAGCCCTGACCAGGTGAAAACCAATAAATCCCGCTGCTCCTGTAATTAGTATCTTCATAAAAAATTATCTACTCTAAATTAAAAAAATATGAATATCCGTTTATTTTCTACTTGAGATTTCTCTTTGTCAAACGTTGTCATTAATGGTCAATTGATGGTCATTAATTGTTTTTTACCGCACTGACTATCAATGACAACTTAATGGCACGGTCAATAAACGTTATGCAACATACCGGATATTCATTTAAAAAAAAATAGCCACCAAAACACTGAAACACCAAACCTCACCAAATTTTTAACATCCCTATTATCCGTCTTTCTTCTTATTCTCTCCTTCGTGCCATCGTTTAGTCATGTATTCGTACTGTCTTGTCCTCTTGTCGTCGTAATTCGTAATTCCCAATTCACCCGTTTGTGTCATCTGAGTTCTGACATTCTAATCCATTCCCGATTAACCAGAAATTTCCGGCAGCAATCTATATTAACAACCAATCCTCTTGTCAAATCCATCACCTCTGGTACAAGATCGTGCAATGCTTCAGGAATATACTCATGAGTTATTTGATTCCGTAAATCACGGACAGCGATCATCTGATCTGCAGAACAAATTAACCCGATCTTTTCAGAAATATTCAATAAGTCAATAAACGGCACAAATGGCTCATGAAGTAATCCCCAGATTGTACGTATTATTTTTTGAGTGAACAAATCAGAGGTTCTTCCAAATTTTGAAGTCAATGAATCAAATGATTCCTGCTCTTCAAAGGAATATTCTATCTTTTTGCCTATCCCCTGGCATTTTTTCAAAGAATGAAGTAACGTCAAAACAGAGTTTTCCAGTAAATTCCATTCAGAATGAAGCAATTCTAACAATTTATCTTCCTGATCATTGTTCATAACCGAACAGCATTTGATTGAATTAGTTTTTTGAAAGCAGACTGATCATCAAAAGAGAAATTAACCAGGTCCAGTTTCTGCCAGCCAAATTTTTTAAAAAATTCCACACGGATTGGCCTGAAAATTTTTTTATCGACGCGCTCATTGGTCAAAACCAATATATCGATATCCCCTCCCCTGGCCTTATCATCTGTTCGTGATCCGAACAAATATATCTCTGCACCGGGTACCTTTTCTGCGATTTCATTCTTTAAAAAATCTCTGATATCGTTGGCTAATCTCATTTTTTATTTAAAGATACAAAGATTTGAGAACACTGACGTTACAGCATTCACTCTTATTCTTTTCTTCGCACCGTCCTGTATTCGTGCCGTAGTGAATTCTTAATTCAATGTCGTTTGATTAATGATTAGAACACTGATAACACAGATGTTACGGATTATCACAATTTTAATAAGGATTATCGCAGTTTTAATTTACGAGCCTTGGGTTAAAAAAACAGAGACTAAAAAAGATCATCTTTGATGAAACAAGATAATCCCCTGGCTCCCGCGCGATTGTATCGCGTGGGTTTATGAGCATTTTTTTGATTTACACTGGACAATGTTGTTTAAAAATAGAGCCACACGATACAATCGTGCGGCAGCGGGGGTGAGAGGGCGGCGGAGCCGCCTCCTCACCCCAAAAAATTCATTTAGTTGTCATTCCGCATGGAGCGAAGCGTAATAAGGAATCTCTGTAATAATAGAATTAAGCAATAAAATTTAAACAGTCTCCGAATAGCCGGTATGTTGCCTGACGTTTATAAACCGGGGCATTAAGTTGTTATTGATATCATTGATAATCATTGTGTAGTAAAAAACAAATAATAACAATCGCTGTTGTCCGGTAAAGACTTAAGAAGATGAGATGTCGCAACTACGTTGCTTCTTTAAGCGTTGTAATGCATTACTCTACAAAGATACATCAACTACGTTGCAGAAAAAGAAGCTGCATGGCAGCTAAATCTTTGTAGAAATAGTATTCATTTGAGAAATAAGCCACGTAGTGGCTATATTATAATAATTGATAATTCATAGTTTAAAAATTATTTAACCGGACACCAATGAAAAACAATCTAATGACCATTAATGACTTTCATTGACTACCAATGCCCATAAAATGAAAGTTTCCAAAGGTTAATCCGCTATTCATCATCACATCATCACATCACCACATCATCACTCTGCCAATCTGACAGTTATCCCAAATCGCACTTTCGGGTGCTTCCGGCACCAAAATAGCAGTTGGACCAAATTTTGAACGGTAAGTTTTGAACAAAATCTTTTTGCTATGGAAAATGTAATCAGAAGTCTGGACAATCACCCCTTCTCTTATCTCTTCAACAAACCGGATCTGAACTTTAAAGAGACGAGAATCTTTCTGGGGTTAACCAAAGTGTACCTTCGTAAACTGACCAAAAACCGGTCAATTCCCTATTACAACCGTTATCACAAACCCCGGATCTTCAAAAAAGCCGAGCTAATTCTCTGGATCCTGAAAATCGGGACTCATCCCGAAAACGAGATCGAAAGAGAGGCGGCGGGGATATTGAGGAGGATACATGGAAGAATTAAGAATTAAGAATGAAGAATTAAGAATGAAGAATGAAAAATGAAAAATTAAGAATGAAAAAACTACAGGATTATCACAGATCAACTATAAGACCGCACGACCACAAGAGTGTGTGCATATATGGAAAAATAATTCGTAATTCGTAATTCGTAATTCGTAATTCTTATGAAAAATTTCACCTCCGCTCCGCCCCTACCATCGATTGTTTACGACCATCTTCCGGCCCTGTTAAGCGATAGTGCTGGGTTGTTTGACGATCCGGTTGAAAAAGATGTCTTTCTTCTGAGTTCCCTTGGCGTCCTGAGCGGATGCCTTCCCAACATTGAGGGCATCTATTTCGAAGAACCGGTCTCCCCGCATCTCTATCTTTTCATCACCGCTCCTGCCGGTTCGGGGAAAGGAAAGATGAAGTGGTCCAGGTACTTCGGTCAGACCATCCACGAACACCTGATCACGCTGACCAAATCCAACCGGGCCGAATACCTCCTCCAGATGGAATACTACTTGAATCTGAGCCGCAAGGAACGCCAGGAGGAATCCAGGCCGGCCAATCCACTGCGCCGTATGCTCTTTATCCCGGCCAACAGCAGCGCTTCCGCCTTTATCCAGGCGCTGGCAGACAATAATTTCAAGGGAATCGTCTTTGAAACCGAAGCCGACACCCTGGCCCATACCTTCAAACAGGAATGGGGCAATTTCAGCGATGTGCTGCGCAAGGCTTTTCATCACGAAAGCACCAGTCTTTTCCGCCGCAAGGACGACGAGTTCATCGAGATCGAAGATCCTCACCTGGCCATTGTCCTCTCCGGAACTCCCCGGCAGGTGCACAATATGATGCCCGATGCGGAGAACGGGCTGTTCAGCCGTTTTCTATACTATGCCTTCCGCGATGAAGGTGAATTCCGCCATCCTTTTCAGTCACCACAAAAGATTGATTATATCGGGTATTTCCGTCGAGCAGGTAAACGTGTTTATGACTTTTATCAAAAATTACTCTTCTTGAAAAAAGCCATTCCCTTCACTCTCACCCCGGATCAGGGAGACCTCCTGACGGCGGAATTTAACAGGAAACTGCAAAGAAGCAAGCTTCTTTTAGGGGATGATTTCGATGCCAACACCAAAAGACTCGGGCTGATCACCTTCCGGCTGGCTATGATTCTTTCCGCCCTGCATGTCCTGGAAGACGGGAAATTGCAACCCGAGATCATCTGCCGGGATATTGATTTCTCAACGGCCCTGACCATCGCCTCCACGCTCGAAAAACATGCCATCGCGGTTTATCAGAACCTCGCGGAAAACACCCTCTCCAGTACCCGGCAGAAATTCTTCGATGCCCTGCCGGATTGTTTCACCCGTAAAATTTATCTTCAAACTGCTGAAACCCTCAACATTCAAAAAAGAAATGCCGATAAGCTTATCGAGCAGATGAAAGACAAGGTCTTGCACTACGAAAATCACAAATACCATAAAAAGAGGCAAGAATGAATATTTATCCACAAATACACACTGATGACCCACTAATACACACAAATCAATCGCATCTTAATTTGCCATTGGTGTCTATTTGTGTAACATTTGTGTGTATTTGTGGATAATATTTTTCTCCTTAATTCCTTCATCTTTTCATTTCATCACCACATTATCACATCAACACATCATCACATCTTCACATCATCCCATCCTCGTAATTCTTAATTCCTAATTCGTAATTCTTCCTCAGTTCTTCCGGCCTCTCTGGCAAATCCTTAAACACTTTGTGGACCAATTCACTCTCTGGTGCAACAATAGCCCAGGCCGTCAACAACACCAACATAAAATCCGTATAGAAGGAAAGATGGCTCTGATACCACAGCTCCAGTTCTCCTTTATAGGGAGATATGTAAAGTTTATAGTATTCAGCCAACGGCATCGTTGTTTCTGAAAGCAATTGTTCTTCATCCCTGAACACAACCGAACCGATTCCGGTAAGTCCTGGCTTTACATTATAAATCTCTTTTTTTACATGTTCCGGATAAGGAGCAAAAGTTTTATCCACAAGAGGTCTTGGACCGATGATACTCATGTCGCCAATCAGTATATTAATCAATTGAGGCAATTCGTTGATTTTCGTATGTCTAAGAAAACCTCCCATTGGCAATATCCGCGGATCATTTTTCGTGGTATGAAAACCGGTACCCATCGTCGGACTTGCCTTCAGCATGGTAGCGAACTTCCAAATCTTAAAATATTTGTTTCTAAATCCAATACGTTTCTGAAAATAGAAAATATAATGTTCTCCTGTCAACAACAACCCAAGGCACACAGGAATTAATAACGGAGAAAGAATAATAAGAGCTATTAACGATAAAACAATATCTATAAAACGTTTAACATACAAATTGTACATATAAAAAATGAATTTATATAAGAATTTGGCTTTAATAGACCTCTTAATAAAGAAAATTTATTTGAATCTATTTTATTTGAAAATTTTCCAGTACATCTAATGGTTTCCAATCTAATTCTTGTTTTGCTCTTTCATTTGAAAAAGTTAAAGACGTAGTTATTTTTTTTAGTTTATTTGAATTAATCGGAAAATTGTTCCCTAATAGATCTCCAACTAAAGCGGCACATTTAGCTACTATGTACGGTATGGATCCAGGAGCTTTTTTATTTAGTTGTTTTGCAATTGTTTCTTCTAATTCTGCAAATGATGGATGATTATCATCGCACACATTAAATATACCCCCTTTTTCTATTACTTTAGAAATAAGGATTGCTATATCTTCAGCCATCAAAATGCTTTTTCTTGCCGATCCTTGACCGATTCTGAAATATTTTCCCTCTTCAATTCCATTTATCATTGCGCCCAGATTTCCGGGAGGATTTTTACCAGCAATTAAAGAAGGTCTTAAGACACCCAATTTAACCTTATTTTTTGAACACCATCTTTCTAAATAATGCTCTGCCTGTATTTTACTTAATGCATAAGGATCAGTGCCATTTAAAGGGTGATTTTCTTTTATATTTTCACCTGAAATTTTTCCATAAACAGCAACACTACTGATAAATACAAAAGAGATAGGTAATTTATTAGATTGTTCAAGAGACTTTAGTAAATTAATCGTTCCTCCTAAATTAACTCTAAAAAAATCTGAAGACTCTTTTGAACCTTTAGCAAAGCTGTGAGCTTTTCCTGCCATATGAATTACGCAATCAAAATTTTCATCAAATTTTGGAACGGTTGTAGATAAATTACAATAAATATTGTCCGTGTCCGAAATTCCAACGGTTGTGATGTCGTAATTTAATTTATCAAGTATTTTGTAAACGATGGACCCTAAAAAGCCCGATGCCCCCGTCATTAACATTTTCATACAAATTCCGAATATCGTTTTAGGATTGATGCTTCAGAAAAATATCCTTCCGCTAAAGTCCTGGATTTTTTACCCATAGAATCAAAATCTTTCAGATCTGATATCTTTAAGTTATTTAGAAAGTTGATAATTTGAGCCTTTTCATTAGGGGAAAAACTAAATCCTATACTATTCTTTACAATAGTCTGTCCAATTTCACTTTTTTTGTCTCCAATGAAAAGTATAGGTTTACCAGCCGCCATTATGTTGTACGTTTTAGATGGAACTCCAAGACCGTACATTCCATCAGCTAAAGTAATTAATGCTATATCACAAGAATTAAGTACCTTATTCTGTTCATTTCTTGAATATCGTCCATGAAAATAAATATTTTTTATTTGATACGTCTGAATAAAATTTTTCATTTCCGTTTCCATAGCTCCAGATCCCCAAAAGGAAAAATGCAGTAGTGGATTATCAATTTGTCGTAAAATCTCCAGAAATTCCATTAATCCTTGTACTCTACCAAGATTACCAGCATATTGGATATGCAGTTTTTGTTCATCAAGTAGATAATTTTTAATCCAAAAGTTTCGAGAAATTTTCTGAATAGTTCCAATTTCGGCCCAATTTTCAATAACTGTAAGGCGATTATTAGAAAGATTTATTTTAGAAGAAATAATTTCTTTCATATCTTCTCCTAAAACAATAATTTTGTTCGCAGAAGCATACACTCTGTCGAAAAAGAACTTTAATAATTTGAATAAATTATCAGATTTTACTATACCTGCCGGTTTTAAATTTTCAGGAAAGACATCGTGCACAAGAATAATTAATTCAAATGATACAAAAATTTTGTAAATGCTAATTAAAACTATCAACAGAAAAGGATTAGTTACCAAAAAAACTTTGTCTTTTTTTTTCACCCTTTTTATGCAAAGGATAATCATCTTAATGCTAAGAAAAAAATGACGAAGAAAACGGCTTAATATTTTATTTTTGTTAAAATTAAAGGTAGAAACTCTAATAATTTTAATATTTGAAACTAATGAATAGCATGGATTTTGTATGTATCGAGTTGATGAATCATAAGATTCAGGACCACATATAACTTTAATTCTGTACTTTTCACTCAGTTTATTGGCGATTTTTGACAGAATAAATGAAGTAGAAGTTTCATCAGGATAAAACAGCTCTGTAAATATCCATAAATTTTGTTCAGATTTATTCATTCCACACAACTCTTTTAATATAGTCAGTATAACTTAATATTATCCGGATAACTTTATCCGAAACATTTGAAATAAAATAATCTGAAACAGGAAACAATGTCCGAATTTCACCTCTTTTTTGAGTTTTTAAAATTTCAATTCCTTGTAAAATCCTCTCATAATTTAATCCCACCATCATTACCGAAGTCTCCTCCATTGCTTCCGGTCGTTCATGCGCTTCTCGGATATTCAAAGCCGGGAAATTCATAATGGATGATTCTTCCGAAATGGTTCCGCTATCGGATAAAACTGCTTTGGCATTCTTTTGCAGATGGTTGTAGTCGTGAAATCCTAATGGTTTCATCAATTGAATGAGGGGATGAAACTTGATCCCTTTTTCATTAATCTTGTTCCGGGTTCTAGGATGAGTTGAAACAATGATAGGCAATGCATATTGATTGGCAATTAAATGAAGTGTCGCTACCAGTTTATCGAAATTTTCGGAGTTAATGTTTTCTTCGCGATGTGCCGAAACCACAAAATACTTTTCCTTTTCTAAAGATAGTTTGCTTAACACATCCGAATTATCGATTTGTTGAATGTTAGCGTTCAATACTTCAAACATCGGGCTGCCGGTTTTAATAATCCGGTCGGCTGGCAACCCTTCTCTTAACAAATATTCGCGTGCAATGTCGCTGTAGGTTAAATTGATGTCGGAGATGTGATCTACAATCTTCCGGTTGGTTTCTTCAGGCACCCTCTGATCGAAACAACGGTTCCCTGCTTCCATGTGAAAGATAGGGATGTGGCGTTTCTTTGCAGGGATAGCACATAAACAACTGTTGGTGTCTCCCAGCACAAGGAAAGCATCAGGTTGTTCTTTTTCTAGCACCGGATCAATGTTGATGATGATTTGTCCAATGGTTGCTGTGGCATTTACTCCTGCAGCATTCAAAAAATGATCGGGTTTTCGTAATCCAAGATCGTTAAAGAATACTTCGTTTAGCTCATAGTCATAATTCTGACCGGTGTGCACGAGAATGTGTTCGATACTTTCTGTTTGGTCAAGTTTCTTGATGACTTCCGATAAGCGGATAATCTCGGGGCGAGTGCCGACTACGGTAAGGACTTTTAGTTTCTTCATATTATCGATTGTTTCACAGTGTTACACCATGTTTGACACAGTGTATTTTCTATTTATCAAAGTGTTACTCTGTGTTTTCTCTGTGAGACTCTGTGTAACTTATACTTTTTCAAAGAGGGTATCCGGGTCGTTTGCATCAAAATACTCATTGATCCAGAAAATGGTATAGAGTTCTTCTTATCTTGTATTGGTAACTTTGTTGGTGAGTCTAATAGACATATCCTCAAATGATGGAGTATTCCAGTCCAGATTGATACAGAAAGTATCGCAGGGAATCCGTTTATAGTAAAAATCATTATATCCAAATCTTCAGGCTTTTAGAATTATGTCTTGTTTGCTATTCTAAGAATGGGATTTATTTCAGAAATTGAATCTCTCTTTTTTCATCCGGCAATGGGTACTGTATCAAAACTGCTTTGTATTTACCCTTGAATACAAAAATACTACTGGCAGCGGCGCCAATCACCTTAAAACGATTTACGAGTTTCTTAAGGTCCTTGTATGAACCGGCACCTCCAAGGAAAGTCAAGGGCAAATCAGTCAATTCACGTACTTTATCACACAGCTCCAAATCATAACCTGTCATTACACCATCTAGGTCAATGTTGTTAATAACAAGCTCTCCGTATGGGACATCCTTTATCTCTTCCAAAAACTCATATAGTTTTTTCCCCGTCTTCTTTATACCATTATGCGTAAATATCTCATAATGGCCACTGCTGAAGAAACTTTTTTTCTTTGCAATATCAAGTACAAGCACCACGCTCTGGGCACCTACAGCCTCACTCATCTGACACAGCAATTCTGGATTAGCCAAAGCAGCAGCACTGATGGCTACTTTCTCAGCTCCCAATTTGATAATCTTGCGAACCTGCTCAACTTTAGTAACGCCACCACCATAGCACAATGGCATGCGACATTCCGTTGCTACATTCTTTATCATCTCATAATCTGGCTCACGCCCTTGGACGGTAGCATCAATATCGATGACCATAATCTCATCTACTTGCTTCTCATTGAATATCTTGACAGCATTGATTGGATCGCCAACATACTTACCATCCTCTACACTGAATTTCAGTGTCTTCACCAGTCCTTTGTTATGCACCAACAGACAAGGAATAATTCTTGATCTTAACATAGACTATTACAGGTTTGCAAAGTTTTTCAGTAATTGGATTCCGTTGTCGTGACTCTTTTCCGGATGGAACTGAACTCCATAAATATTCTCACGATTTACAGCAGAATGGAATGTCTTGCCATAGACAGTTTTGCAGATAACATCGGCTTCATCAGCACATTCAAAATAATAGGAGTGCACGAAGTAGAACCCTACCTCGGGATCAACATCCTTAAAGAGAGGACAATTACGAGATATTTCTATAGAGTTCCAGCCAAGATGAGGAAACTTTGGTTTACCCGGAAGAAGAGTCTTGTCGAACTTCTTGACTTTTCCATGAATCCATCCCAGACCATGCAATGTGCCTTCTTCACTGCTATCAGCAAGCATCTGCATTCCTACACAAATGCCAAGGATAGGCACCTTCTCAACCTGTACTTTCTTATTTAGCACCTCTGTAAAACCTTTTTCCTGAAGAGTGGAAATTGTCTCATTAAATGCACCAACTCCTGGAAGTAGGATGTGATCCGCCTTGATGATTTGTTCTATCGTTGTCGCGAACTCATAGGAAATATTCAAGCGCTCATAGATATTCTTGATGGCGTTAATGTTGCCCGATCCATAGTCTAATATTGTTATCATCTGGTTTGAGTCCTTCCTAATTGTAATTTTACTGCCAACCTTGAGAGCAATCCAATTAAGTTTGCACTATTTTTATAGTCCCAATAATACTTCTTCGGCATATCGAAGTATCCCTGAAGTTCTTCAACCGAAATACCCAACTTGGTTGCAACATATTTGAATTCATCCCTAATTGTCTCTGGGTCGTATGGCTTTTTCTTCAATTCTTCAATAGCCTGTTCACGAGTCATCTGACCAGCAAGAATCAAACTGGAAAACTGAACCCGACGAGGATCATACCCAAAGCGTTCAGGTAGCCAATATCCTTCATAAAATCTGGTAAAACGAGACTCAAAATGCTTTTGAGGGTAAGGTCTCCAACCATACTCTTTCCCAAGAGCATCCTTTGCCTCATCCTTGTTATATGGAAAATAGGTCAATAGCTTAACAAACATAATACGTTTGATGTACTTCATATAGAACTTGCGATAGAAAACCGAGGTCATTGGGAAGGTATACATTGGATTATCGCAAAACCTCTTACGTATATCATCAAAGTATCCCGTGTCAGAAAGATAATAATACATAGATGGATAAGAACAAAACTCAGATGAATAATTATATCCATTCAGTATATATTTAATCTTATTCTTCTCAGCAAACTTATACATACCACCCATAAATGCAAGATCCTGGGCGGCATCCAAAGTTGGTGTTCCCGACTTGAACAAAGCCAACTGGAAAGCTTTCATTTCCTCCCAATTTATTACTTCGGTATAGAGATCAAGACCAAGTTTTTCAACCATCACCTGGATGTTATTTACTGCCAAATCCGAATTCCAACCACCATCTACATGAAAAACGAGAGGGCGAAGGCCCAGTTTCTTTACTGCAAGATGCAACATATATGAGCAATCAACCCCACCACTCATACCAAGAAGACAGTCGAAGTCACGCCCCTTTCCGTCCTCTTTTATTTTCTTGATCATTGCATCAAACTCAACCTTCTTCTTATCCCAATCAAGGGCAGGAAGAATATTATGCTTGTAATCATTACATTGATCGCATACTCCATTTTCATCAAATATTATACTTGGATCCTGAGTATCAAGCACGCAATTGGTGCAAATCTGATACGGTATAATTTGTTTATACATCTATTTACCTTTGTTATCTTTATGGCTATGGTTAAAGTTTAGTTTCTAATACGCTTCTCAATACGCAACCATGTGAAGAAATATCCAATTTATGCATTATTTATTTGCAATTAACTCTTCGTATAGTTTGATATAATCCATAAATCGCTCGTCCTTATTGTAAAGACGTTCTGCACGCTCTCGACAGTCATTTGCAGATAATGGATGGTCTTTCATGTAAATAATAGTATTAGCTATAGAAAAAACATCACCTTGCTTAACCACTGCTCCCGTCTTGGAGTCAACTATCTCTGGAGATCCTCCCGTTCTATAAGTAATTACAGGCGTACCACAAGCTAATGTTTCCATGTTGACTGTTGGGAAACTATCCGCATACGTTGGATTAACAAATATATGAGCTTTTGAATACAGAGATGCCAACTCTTGAACTGACGAGGTTCTTGTAACTCCAGTTATGCCTTCAGGTAGTTCATTTAGCTGTTCTTTTGTTAATCCCACTAGTGTTATATCGAAATCGCTTAAGGATAGAGTTTTCCTTAATTCAAAGAAGTCATATAGCCCCTTATCTTTATTCCAGGCACTGGCAACTCCAATTATTGAAAATTTCTTACTTTTTTCGGCACAAGGTCTAAATATATTAGTATCTATGCCATTGTTTATAACGCGTATATCTTTCTCTTTTAAGAACGATTCTTTGGTATATGACGCAAGCCAATCCGATACAGCAATAATATGTAGATTCTTATTAGAGCTGAATAGCTGACGTTTAAGCCTATAGTTATTCTTGGAGTTATCCGTCAAAGCTTTGGGATAATCTCCTTTTAATGGACAATCATGGCAACCTTCTTCTTTCCACCTATTACAGTTGGCTGTTACAAAGTGTGCACAATGGCCAGTAAACACCCAACAATCATGAAATGTCCACACGACCGGAATATTTGTTTGGTTTAGGTACTCAAACAAATATTTATAGTTTATGTAGTACCCATGTACACAATGCAACTGCACAATATCAGGCATGATTTCTTGTATCTTTCCAATAATACGCTTTGTTGCTAGTCTCGATCCTAGTCCATGTCGATCAAGTAACAAACTCTCTGCATAGTGTATATACTCACCAGCTAAGGAAGACACTTGGTAATGATGTTGAACTGTATTCCCAACACATCTAGCTCCATGCATAATATGGCACTCCCACCTTTGTGCCATAGCGAGTTTTGCAATACTCTCTGTTATTTTTCCAGTTGAAAGAATACCGAGGCAAGAATCTATTTGAAGAAGTTTTGGCATATACTTTACTTTACGATCTCCTCATATAGTCTTTTTATCGTCTCAATATCTAAACCAATAGGGTTATTCTTAAGGCGGATAAGATTGACTGATGAAGACAGAGTTACTAATTCTTGTTCTCTTTCTACAGCTAATGGATTCTTCAACTCCATATTTTTCATCATTTGGCGGAAGAGGGCAATGTCTTCTGATGGAACGTTTACTCCCATAGCAGTTGCAATCTGCTGGAAGATGCTTGCAAGATACTCTTGTCCTCTTGGATCAATACACTTATCCATATTGCCAATCATGTACTGCCAGATTTCAGGAAGGCAGACCGCAACAGCATAACCGTGAGGGATTTTGTAGAGAGTGGTTACCTTATAGCTCATTGCATGAGCAGCAGTGGTTTGTGTAATGTTGATAGCACGACCTCCATAGTTTGCTCCCAACATGATGTTTGCAGCTGCTTCATTACCATTATCGAGGATGTAATTCTTCCAGTTCTGCATTATGAGTTCGATAGTCTTACGACTATACTCATAGCTCTCCTCAGTTGAATTTACTGACCACCAAGATTCGATTCCCTGGCAGAGGGCATCCATCATAGTGCACTTCTTTTGATAAAGAGGGAGTGTCTTCAATACCGATGGTTCTAGAAGGGCGTAATCAGGAAGTATACTATCGTTAGTGACAGTCTGCTTTGAGTCCTCATAATACATAACTGCATTGTGAGTGCTCTCGCTACCAGTTCCGGCTGTTGTTGGAATGGCAATTAATGGAAGTTTTGAACCATCTATATGTACACGAGCATTTACAAGTGGTGGGATGATCGCATTATTACCTTCTTTTGCGAGAACAGCCAACTTGATGCACTTTGCCACATCAATTGCACTACCACCACCAACTGCCAATATAGCATCACACTTCTCAGCTTTGAGGAGGTCTATACCCTTGCATACCTGCACATAGAGTGGATTTGGTGTGAAGTCAGAGAAAGAAATCTTCTCAACCTCCAATGCTTCAATAGCATCCTTGATGTTCAAGAATGGGAAGGATGAGTCAACCACAAGAAAGAGATTCTTGCAATTGACATCCTTCAATATCTGAGGCAGTTTATCAATACCTTGAATAATCTGCTGAATCATAGATTATTTGCTTAAGAACTCCATGAGAGCTTCTTTGTTCTGAATTGGAGTTGTTGTCGGACGTCCAAGATCCTTGCGGTTGCCCTTCTTGACTTTCACTTCAAGGAGAACGGGACCTGCTAAAGTTGAGAGTTGAGAGTTGAGAGTTGAGAGTGTATTCTGAAGATCCTCTTTGTTATCAACGCTAAATGCTTCTGCATATCCGACAGCCTTAGCAACAGCGGGAATATCAATATTAAGACCTACTGTTGGCTGACCACCTACAGAATCGTGTGCACCATTGTTGAAGACAACATGAACATAGTTCTTTGGAGCCTTGCTTGCAACAATTGCCATAGAACCCATGTGCATGATTGTAGCACCATCTCCATCGAAACACCAGATAGTGCGATCTTCCTTTTCTATGGAAATACCGAGGGCTATCTGTGAAGCATATCCCATAGAGCCAACAGTGAGGAAATCACGCTCATGACCTTGTCCCCAACCTGCTCGAGCTTCGAAGAGTTCGCGAGAGATCATACCTGTGGTTGAAACGATAGCATCCTTCTCACCAAGAGCAGCAGCAACTGTCTGTATTGCCTCCTCACGAGTCATTGTGAGGTCGTTCACCTCAACGCTCTGGAGCTTGTAATCCACGAATGTATCCTTCTCGATAATAAGTGCATAAACCTCATTCTGTTTGAGAGCTCCAACGGTCTTTGCAATCTGTTTGGCAGCCTTATCCTCATCCTTTGAGAGAACATCATAATTGATACCCATCGTATTGAGGAGTCCAGTTGTCACCTTACCTTGCTTAACGTGCTGAGGTTCGTCATGAACACCTGGGCGACCTCTCCAACCAATCAAGAGAAGAACAGGAATGTTGTAAACTTCCTTGTCGGTAAGAGAAGCGAGTGGATTGATGATATTGCCCTCACCAGAGTTCTGCATGTAAACTACACCTGCCTTGCCAGTAGCAAGATGGTAGCCTGCAGCAAGACCAACAGCAGTACCTTCATTGGCTGCAATAATATTGTGCTTTACATCTATGTTATCAGCAATGTAAGCACAAATGTTCTTCAGGAGGCTATCAGGCACACCTGCAAAGAAATCGATCCCGTAAGAACCGAGAGTTTCTATAAAGAATTCTGGTCTGATCATTATTCTTCAGGGATTAGGTTAATAATTTCATTGATTGATATGCATGTATCATCACACTCCTTAGCACGATGGTTCTCAAGGATAGTGTGAGCTGCCTTCCGCATTGCAGGGAAGCTTGTGCGTGTCAACTGGTTAGCATAAATAACAACATTAACACCTCTCCGCTTGAATTCCTCTTCAGTTACGATGTCGAATGAAGTTGGAACTACAACGATGGGGGTTGTACTATCCTTTTCACGGAACTTCCGAACAAATTCGAAGATCTCTGAAGGATCCTTCTTACGAGAGTGAATCATGATGGCATCAGCACCACCTTGGTTAACGTAAGCAAATGCACGTGTAAGTGCGTCTTCCATACCATGCTCAAGGATAAGTGACTCAATACGAGCACAAATCATGAACTCATTAGTCTTCTGAGCCTTCTTACCGGCCTGTATCTTTGCACAGAAGTTCTCGATGGTGTCCTGAGTCTGTGCAGCCTCTGTTCCGAAAAGTGAGTTCTTCTTGAGGCCAGTCTTGTCCTCGATGATAACCATAGATACACCCATGCGCTCAAGTGAACGAACAGTATAAACAAAGTGTTCGGCCAATCCACCTGTATCTCCATCAAAGATGATAGGCTTTGTGGTAACCTCCATGATATCATCGATAGTGCGGAAACGAGAAGTCATATCCACGAGCTCGATATCTGGCTTGCCCTTTGCAGTTGAGTCGCAAAGTGAAGATACCCACTGAGCATCGAACTGATAAGTCTTGCCATCCTGAAGAACGGTTGTATTCTCGGCAATAAGACCAGTGATACCAGAGTGAGTTTCGAGAGCAGTAACAAGTCCCTTCATGTTGATGAGTTTGCGAAGGCGACCTCTACGCACGTCTGGCATTGAAGCCTCTGCACGATGAGCTGCATCCAACTCGTTGTACTTAGGGCTGTTGTTATATGGATACTCTACAAGTTTGCCTCCATATCCAGCAAGTATCTCACAAACTTCCTGACGTATAGGCTTCTGAAAACCCTCACACCAGTCATTTCCATGAACAACATAGTTAGGCTTTAAAGCACGAAGGTTCTCTGCATAAGAGAGTGTATTCTGAACAACGACACTTTCAACGCCTGCGATATTCTCAATAAGAGCCTTACGTTCCTCGAACGGAATAAGAGGGAAGCGCTTGTAGCTTGAAACCGCCTCATCAGAAAGGACACCAACAATCAATCTACCAAGGCGTTTTGCCTTTTTGAGGATAGCAACGTGACCAGAGTGTATGTACTCTGAAGAGAAGCACATGTAAACAATACGCTCGTTAACCTCTGCAAGCTTCTTGCTGACAACCGCTAGATCCTCTGGAGTGTCAATCTCTGCACAAAGCATATCCTGTACATCAATTGTGTAGATCTTGCACTTATCAGATACTTCATTGAATGCATTCTCTGCATAACACTTACGATTATCGGCATCACAGAACTTCTCGATGTTCTCCAACCATACAAGCCAATCCTCCTTCTTGATCTTGTAGAGAGGTTGTGCTGACATTGCATTGTCGAAGAACTCGACACCAATCTTCTCAATCTGACCGTCCTTGATGACAGCCTTGAAGTCCTTCTCTGGCAGAGGAAGAGTACTGCTAACAGCCATACAGCTAGTTTCACAGTTAACTACGGCTTCCATAACGAGGTTCTCGAATACGAGATCACCATGCATCAAGATGATATCATCGTTCTTCAGTTGCTCCTTAGCACAATAGATGCTGTAGATATAGTTTGTCTTATCGTATACAGGATTGTTAACAAAGGTGAACTTGAGAGGAAGGTGGAGCCTGTCGCAATAATCAACCAGCACCTGATCATAATACCCTGTGGTCATAACCACCTCACTAATTCCGAAAGAGGCCAACTGTCTGAGCTGACGGCTCAGAATGGTATACTTATGAGAAATCTCAGTCAGACACTTAGGTTGCTCAGTGGTGATGACACCCATACGACTACCAAGTCCGGAGTTTAAAATTAGAGCTTTCATTTGCAAATCTGTTATTTATATTTTGTCTCAATTCTTCTATAAATTCTGATGTTTCGATTTTAACTTCCTCAAATCGCTCTCTTATAGGATTAATAAGATATTGAATCTGCGAGTAGTTAATCTTTTTGTTTATATTATAAAAGGTATTTGGATCTTTCGTCAAATCATATACTTCACAAAGATCACCTTCTTCGAAATGCTGATATATGCCGACTTTGTAGGCAATAACATATTTTTCGTCTCGAATACTAAACCAAATAGGTCGAGATAGCAAATCTGGGCATCCTGGCCCCATATATTCTGTTATCACGTATGGTTTTGGGGAATAGTTTATGTCAAGCATAGAATGACCTTTATAAGCATTTGGCTTCTTAATACCAAGAACATCAAATAACGTAGGGAATACATCTTTTAAATTATAATACTCTTTTATATCTTGACCAACTATTTTAGGACTCCTTAATAGCATTGGAACGTGATAGCATTCATCATCAAAACAGTTTACGCGTGCACCATGAAGTGGATGAAAGCTATATGATGAGCCATGGTCAGCTATAAAGAGTATTGTTGTATTATCCCATTTACCGTGTTCTTTCAATGAATTACATAACTCTTCTACACAGAAATCCACGTATCTGATTGACAAAAAAAATGCTAAACTACCAACATATTCCGTTCCAAGCCCATCAACAAACTTTTCAAGCATCATCATTTCTTCCTTGACAGTACTATCCTCAAGCATGTCATAGGAGAAAAAAGAAATATAATTATGTGGGTCAAGTATATGTAAGGAGAGATAAAAAGGTTTCTCGCTAGTATGTTTTTTTATTATATCTGCTGCGAATCTAAAATGCTTTCTTGCTGATGGAATATCCTGCCAATGTACAAAACTATGATCAATATTTTTTTGAATATCACTTAAACATACGAAATAGTTTGCTAGAAACTTCACTTCATCTATATTGCGAGTTTTTAAGAACTGAGAAAAACCGTAAAGAAGTCTTTTTATAGATGGCGCATTCTTTACTATATTGGCCTTAATATTTGATTTCTTGAACTTAGAGAATATTCTTTCGTATTTTTTATATACATCTTTTCTTAGCCAATCTCTATCAATGAACCTATCAATATCAATATCATCCAAATTGGCCAAAGGATGTTGCATCCCTTCCCCTAGCAATTTGTGCAGATAATCTTTAGGTGATTCTTGAAACTTAACATGTTCCCTTTGGAGGATTGCGAATTTATCCTTTATATCGACACTTTTTACTATTTCAGAGATAAGAACAGCCGATTCCGGGGCTGTAATTAATTCATTATAATATGATAGCCAGCATTCAAACATTAATTCTGCACGAGAGCATAACAAAGCCCATTCCTCTTGTGTAAGGTCTCGTTCCTTGACAATTTTTGCATAGTAGTTGAAAATCCCCCCCCACTCACTCTTAAAGACAAAGCCTGCTGAATAATATGTATGATCAATATGCTGTTTGATGCCGTTTCCTATTGTGTAATAAGGATAGTACACACCATATGTTTCATAACCGGCGTCATGGAATGTTTTAAAATGATTATTGGGAGCCTTATTTAGCCTATAATAATAAGCAAAGTCATCCAAACAATTACGTCCTGTATATAAGCTCTTCGTTGCTGCATCTGTATATGGCCCATGAGAATATAGTTTAGACGCTGTTAACGATTCTTTTTTTAATGAATCCATAAAAGGAGTTGTGCTTATTTTAGTACGCTTTGTTCCTACACACTCCCAAATTAATGAGTCGATGAGAATAGTTATTACGTTATTCATAATTCATTAATGGAAATAAAGTTTTATATTTAGTGAAATAATGCAATGCATTGTTGTGATATATTATCATGCTTTAATTGCTCAACAAATTTCTCATAGTTTTTTTCCCAATTGTTATAAGTCAAGAGATTGCAAAAAGCATTTTCTGTGTATTTATTATATGAAGAGGGATTGTTTTTATAACAATTAAGGGTCGTAACATAGTCTTCTATGGTATTGCACACAATATAAGAATCTTTCATATAGCTAAAACCCGTAAAAGATTCTTTTATGCCAATTACAAGTTTCTTATATGCCATAGCATCTAAAACTTTATTTAAAATCCCGCAACCAATGGGCTTAGTTGCGACATAAATATCAACTTGATCAAAAAAAGTAGCTCGATTTTCAACTTCTCCTATAAACTTAACATTAGATTGCTTATTGAAATAATCCACCATCTCAGGCGTTGCATACTTACCACATATCAACAATTCAACATTGCCGACCTTTGAAATAATGTCTGGCCAATAGCGTTCAATAAACCAGCGCGTTTCAATAAATGTACCTGCAGTCCATCCTGATAGTATTCCGAGTGTAATAGTATTAGAAACAGGCTTTTGATAAATTGTCTCAGGAATATTCACCCCATTGGGCACACAATAATAGTTATTATTTGGATACCTTCTCTTGATGTGATTTATATCATGTGTTGAAACAAACATAAAATTCATACATCTACGATATATGTACATCTCAATTATATAATAATAAAAAAAAAGGATAATTGATTTAAGCACATCTTTGTTAAATAGGTAGCCGTTTTTCACTAAGTATTTAACTCTATTTTGTAAAGACAATGTATGATAGTCTACCATCAAAGAGATTGGCACTATACACTTGTTACGAAGTGCATCAAATGTTTCTTTCGGTCCATATGGGATAACAGCTACACCACACTTGTGCTCACTCATGCTATGTATAACTTTGATGTGGTAATAATCTCTGAAATTACTAACAAATGCATCAACAATTACACGGATTCCAATGGATTGTTTATTATAACATAATAATTCTATTATTTTCACAACGTTAATATATTCTATTTGAAATACGATAATTTATCTTATAAGCATAGTAAATACAAAACATCTCGATAAGAATAGTTTGTAAACCAGAAGAATCATATAATGAAGATATATTTTGCATAGCAACAAAATCAAAAAGCCTTAATAAAAGAATCACACTAGCGGCATAACATCCTTTAATCAAAAGCTTATCAACAAACATAGCCATAATAAATAATAATGCAATTATCACATAGACAAGGCCAATTCCTCCATGTAATAAAGCATCCATTAATCCTGATGTTCCAGACGAATGGCGAGCATCATAAGGGTAGCCATCAATATAAACTGTCTGATATCTTGCAGCACCACCAAAAGAATAGAGGATTGGTACTTTAGAAAAGTCAAATATGTCGTCAAAATTTAGAACTGAATAATTTTGTACAAATTGAGCGCCAAACATGAATGTACGGTTCATCGGCTTTGCCAAAGGATTTACAGATTCGTCTCGTGCTGACTCTTTGCTAGCATCCTGAAAGATTTCGACAAAAGAAGAATCGCGCACGTCTTCATTTCTTGCAATCTCCATAATAGGATATAGAAACAGGGAAAATAATAAGACTGGCATTGCTACTTTAATAATCCTAACGAACTTAGGTTTGTAAGCAAAGTACATTACAAGCATTGAAGGTAGAATATGGTAAACAAATACACTTTTACTCATCCATGCAATGATTTCCAAAAGACACCATAGGATAAAAAGACCCCAAATATAATAAGGAATCTTTAAGTGTCTCATTAAAAAATTCTCGACTACTATAGCGAATAAAGAAGGAACAAGCGTCCACCTAAAAATATTTATTATTCCTGACAAGTGATATGGTAGCACAACCTCGGCTCCTCCCATACGCCCCAAGCCGATCGTTATTGTAAATAAAGTAAGTGTTATACACAATAACAATCCTAACTCAATGATCCTAAGACTAATACGCATCGGAAGATATGCATTATGCTTTTGTTGGATATGTATTTTTGTACTGAAAAAGAGCAAACAAGATGAATATGCGAATAATGGAGCTCCGAATTTGATAAGTTTATCATTATACAATTGACCCACTTCTTGATAACTACTCATAATAGGCTGAATCAGATGGAAAGTAGGCAAAAAGATAATAGATATCCATATAATACCCCACACTAAATATTTTCCAAAGTTTTCTTGTAAAGGACTTTTTCTTAAAACAATCAAAGATGCAATTGTACCAAGAAGTAACTGTATTATCGTAAATATTGATACATGATTAAGAATGATTGCAAAAAAAAAACATATTATTAACAAATAGCAGAAGTATTTCATAGTTATTTATTATCTTTCATGATTCATTAGATTCCAAGTGATTTTCCGTATTTGATCTAATAATATGGCAATTACAAATGCTAATCCACACAGAATTGTAACTTTAATTAATGCTATAAAATAATGATTATTTGCATATATTGAGATGACACTTTCTTGATATGGGAAAATATATGGATTCCCATGTACAAACAAAGACGAAAAGGATGAAGCCGCAATAAAGTTGATTGTATTACAAGAAAAAGAGAGTTTTGAAAAATAAAGCAAAATTGCAACACTTTGGAGAATTACCACTGGCGAACTATAAGAGTACATATGACCAACTATTGAATGGTAAATACCGTCAAGTTTAGAACAACTACAAATTACTACAAGAAATAGGCTTTCCAAAAATATTATCATAGTGAAAAGCAGAATATCTTTCTTCCTATCTTGAGTACTAAATTTGGGCTTATATAAATTTATATATCTCGCTAAAATATATAAGCCAATAAAAGAAACTACAGAAGAGCCGTATCTAAAAAAATATGCACCATCCGACAACCAACCATAAATGGTTTGGAAAATATAAAATGCCAAAATTAATTTTCTAACATCTGATTGACTTCTTGACTCTATATAAGAATTAAGAATTGGAGCTAAGATATATAATAATAAATAGGATTTAACAAACCAAGCATAGTCATCCAGTAAGAAACAATGAGCAATCCCGCCTATCGATAATTTTTCCTGGTCAAAGGCAATAGCCAATAAATAACTCCCCACCAGAAAGAATAAAATCTGGTAAACAAACTTAAGAGCACCCTTAAGGGAAGGTCTAATTCCAAACCAACCAGAAATCAGCACAAATACGTTGACACAAATAACTGTTAAACCTTGTACTGAAAAAGCACATAAATACCTAAAAGGATTATCAGCAACATTATAAATAGAAGGAATTCCAAGGGTATGAAAATTAGAGTGAAATAAGAGAACGAAAAAAATCGCAAAAATCCTTAATAGTTCAATGTTAGATAATCTTACAGTTTTTGTCATCTTATGTAAGTGAATTACTTAAAAAATTCATAGAATAATTAATAAATATTTCTTTTCGATTATTTACAAGTTCCCAATCTATATCACCGAGCCTACTCTCATATTCGTAATCTACTAGTAATCTATTATCTAGTCCGAGTTGTTTTAGTAAAGAAGTGAAACGATCTGCCCCTCTATTTGAATTTAAGATAGAGAAGAATTTTTTCTCAAACACTATACTAAAAACGGTGCCATGAAAAGAATCTGTAACAACAAAGTCTGCATCCCTGAAGTATGACAACCATTCTTCAACAGCATATCCTCCAGAACGTTTTTCTGTTAAATATACGGGACTGAGGTCTAATCGACAGGCAATATCTTCTACTAGATTTTTCTTTTCATCTGTAAGATCCAATATATATGAAACCAGTACTCCCTTGTGAACCGGAATCTCTAAGCATAAATTTTGATAAACATCTTTACTATGTAAAAGAGTGGGATCTAGCACTTGTATAGGACTATATCCTAGGTTCTCTCTACATAACTTAACTGCATTCTCTTCTCTAACAGATACTGCATCAAAATTTGAGATAAGAGTTCTACATTTCTTTGTTACACATGCAGGATATAACCATTTAGAAACTCCAAAAGAAATAGCATATGCAATTCTTTTACAATTATGGCCCTGCGTAAAACGCAGATAAACATCATATATCTCGTACTTACTATTCGTATACCGCCATACCTGATCACTACCGACAATATATGCATCATAATTCAATAGATCATTGTTACAACAATAACACTTTACCCGAGACGTAAGGACTATATTTTTAGACAAAAAACTAGTTACGGCTGGGTTTCTATGATAAGTATCAGGCTTTACGAACTTACTTCTTTGGGTAAGTAAAGCTCGTATAAACCTAAAAGCATACCTGATTCTACAAGGAGATTGATCTAAATCGATGGTTTCCGGTTCATGTCCCAAATTCTTTAGTGCCAATTGTAAAGCATAATTTTGAAGGATGCCTCCAAAATTTGAGATTAGGGGCAATGTTATTATTGCTATCTTCATTTTTTTATTAATTTAATATCAGTAAGTACTCTTTGCGTAAAATACTTAGCACCAGTTTCATTTAACAAGAAACTATTTTTAAAAAGATTTCTATCATTTAAAAAATGCTCATCTTCCATATAATTAATAAAGGTATAGCAGTCTCTTTTCAACCCATTTATCATTTGATCTAAAACTTTCTCACGGAATGAAGATAAAAATTTCCGTGCTAATGTATGATAGACCGGAGGAATAGTTAAAACTAATTCGATATTACGATTTTCACAGAATGCAATAATTCGATTTAAAATTTCAATGGAATCATTAATTGCGTCTTCATTTATCATACTTAAAGGCATGTCAAATGATGTTATACTGAACTCATGTTTCCAACCTTTAATCCAATTGTTTGCGTCTTCCTCCAATTGAGACTCTGTAAGTTTACAATTACTTTTTATCTTTAATAAACGCCTAATCCAATAAAGAATTTCTATGCCAACCTGATAGCAAGGAAAATACTTAATAGGTCTATTTTTCACATGCATGACCCCATTATAGTGTAGCTTTGAAAAATAAGGAATTGAACTAGAATGCAAAATCGAATAGTAACGATCATCAAAATAATCATAGCTACCGGCTAACGAACTGAATGGGCAAAGTGAAATTATAACAGTACTCTTTCCCGGATTAAGAAAACTACAATAATTCATTAATACTGCTTCATCACCCAATAGTTGATTGTGACTTAATGCAAAATTGGCTGCTTTGATATCAAGACCATTATAATTGAAAGAATGAACACCTGAAGTAGATCCCAGATTTATAACATCAAGATTGAACTCCTTGTGATTCCAGAATTTATTGCAATCTTCAAAAACAATATTACTATACCAATTGCTTCTACGGACGACAGCATTTAAGGCTCTTCCTATTTTTAAGATAAATGAATTCATATACCCGGACATATTTTTGATTCGACCAAATACTGATAATCCATGTTTAAGGATGATATTGCCTTTACTTCTTCAGAACTCAATGAAAAGTTTAATACATCAAAGTTCTCTTTTAATCTCAAGACGTTTTTTGATTTAGGAAGCGGAAAACAACCACGATCAATATTCCATCTTAGAATAATTTGAGCTATTGATTTTGAGTTCTTTTCTGCTATGGGTTTTATTAAGCTATTATCAAATCTATTATTAACTAAATCAATAAGAGGTGAGTATGTCATGAAGAGACAGTTGTTTATATTACAATAATCTACTAAAGATTGCTTTGTTCCAATGGGGCTGGTATACACCTCATTAATTTCTGGACGAACACCGGTTTCCAAAATAAGTCGACTAATATGTCTTTCATGAAAATTGGAGACGCCAATATATCTAACAATCCCTTCCTTTTTTAAACGAATCATTTCATCCCATATTTCTACCATATAATCCGGGAAAGGATAATGTATTAACAAAGAATCTAGATAATCAGTATGCATCTGATGAAGTGAGTTATTTACTTTTTCCCTAACTATGTCTGCAACTTTATGTCTTTTCATAAATCTACTATTTGGATTAAAGAAAATACCAGACAACGGTTCATCTTCATGAGCGTTGTTGTCTGAAATTTTTGTTTGCAAAAACAAATCCTCTCTTTTATATGTTCCTTCTAAAAGTAGTTCCGATATACCAAGACCAATACCGGATTCTCCACGATAATCATCAGCTGTATCAAATAATCTATAACCTAATTCTACCGCATATTTAACTACATCCGCCATTACCCTACCTTGGAAAGGAAACGTACCTAAACCAACACAAGGAACAATATAACCATTTGCTGTTGTTAACGTTATCATATTTTCTTTAGTTTAGAAGTTGTAAGATTAAATACTTGTATACGCTCGCTTTTATTTAAACCTATCGAAAATATTAATAAAGCCAAAATAAGCTCTGTGATAGATGTCAGAATAACAATTCTTGGCCATCCAGGTCCCAACTTGCTACAAATTAAGAATGGTGCAATAACGCTTAATACTGTAATTAGAATTGAAGGTATATAAACATTTCTTATGAGACACATATATTTATAAGATACATAACGATGTATAATATACCAACCAAAAAACATCTGCAAGAAATTCACTACAAATATTGCAATAAATACTGAATATGGAGGGTATCCGAATTTCAGTAATATATAACCAAAAGGTAGGGCACATATCATGAGAGAACCACCTATAAGATTTCCAATTTTATTTTTTCCAATAGCATGATATGCCATTAAGGAAGCAGTATGAAATGTTTCCATCAGAGCAGTAATTAATACAATTTTTGAAAATGACGAGGTGCTTTGGGGCACATTCTCGCCTAGCCATATCTGTAGAATAAAATCAATCTCAAAAAAAATGGGTAGGACCAAACTCAACATTAATAAATAAGAAAACTTAGCAGCATAAAACGTTAGATTATACATCCGTTCAAAATTAGTATCTGCAAAACTCTTAATTACTTGTGGCCTTATAGCAGTTAAAATATTTGAAACAAAAACAGAAACAGCAGTTTGTATCTGTAATGCGATTGCCATTGCTGCATTAACTACAGGTCCAAAGAAAATATTTAGTAATATATTAACGCCTTGCCCCTGGCACACAACTGCTATACCACCAAAAATATCCCAACCAGAATATCGCAGCAACTTCTTGTACAAAAATGTATCATTAACCAATCTAAATTTACATTCAATATAATTCTTATGAACATAGATCCAATAAAACAACACAAGCAATATTTTATTAATCATTAAGAGAAAAGCGTAAAATATTAAATTATCAATAGGCGAAATTTTAAGAAGATATACAATGAATAGTTGTGTAAATGACTCATATATGCCGATATAGGCATATATAGACATCTTTTCATGGCTGATAACTGAAGCTATTAGCGGAACCTGAACAAAACTTACCATGGTAGTGATTATCGAAAATTGGTAGACCACAAAAGCTGCGAGTAAACGCTCTTCGGGTATTACTAACTTCTCGTAAAACAACCACAACCCCATACTTTCTCCAAACAATAACACAATCAATGCAACTACAATGTGCAAATTAAGAGAAGCAGAAAAAGTTTTCTTTAATTTATCTATGTTTCCAATTCCAAGCTCATAAGTTAAAAACCTACTGGTTGAGGAAGATAATGCTCCATTCAAAAAGGTCATCATTGTTACAATACCACCTACTACACTGTAAATGCCATAATCGGAAGCGCCTAAAGCATCTAATATTACTCTAGACGTATATAGCGTAACTATCATAACCAACAACATCCTTAGGTATAAGTATGCAGTATTTCTTGCTATAGTCTTATTTGAAGTCGTTGCCATAACTACTACACTAAAGGTCCAAACAATGTATTCCACTTCACGAGACGGTCAATCAAGAAAACGCCATCCCAAGGCATTTCGAAATTGAGCATACGACCAATCTTTGGCAAGCGGGCAACGCCCTTGGCTGTCGCCTTGTTGGCAAAGTCGATAGCGCGATCAAAAGGAGCTTCAATACCAATTGTCTGAATGTATTCTTCTATGACATCAAGTGCTTGATTGATATTGTCAACTTCATGTACCATAAGAGCACGAGAATAGACAGGCTTGCAGAGGTCACACTCTTTCTCGTCAGAAAGAAGAATCGACCAACTCATCGTACTGCTACCCCAAACCTTCCCTTTGAAGTCATATACACCCCGGATTGAGTGGATTGCACTAATCTGTTCTGGTGATACCGCTGGCTTTGGAATCTGAATTTCAGTCTTTGGGAATGCTTCTGCAAGAATCTCACAGAAACGTTCTGGTGATACTTCTCCACCTCTCTCAATATAAAGATTATGGGGTGAAGCACAACCAGCCTGATCAAAGATAGATGCGTCAACAGACACTCTACGAGCCAACTTCTTAGCATCCTGTTCTGAGCTCAATGATTCCTTAGAAATCACTGCATAAGAGAGTTTAGGACCGAAGATAACGGTCTCGCAATCGATGGTTGAAGGATAACCAGCCACCGTCTCAACGGCTTCCTTTCCACCCCATGCAATACGAACCTTTGCTGCCTTTGACATCTGCTCGCAAAGTTTTACGGCATGACGAGAGAAATAAACCACACATACAGTTTTTACAAGGTCATCACCCTTTATGGTGTAACCATTCTCAGTAGTATATTCAAGTCCCTCAAAGGCTGACATCAATGATGCAAACACTCCACCATCCTTTGCAGCAACCTTAATGAGGTTGGTGTTCTTTGTAAGCATACACTGAACGAGAGCAAACATACCAAGAATCTGCACGTTACCTGCCATCCAGTGACAACACAATCCTCGACCATTAGCCTTCATCAGATGCTTATCACTATCTGCACAAGAAAGGAATGTGTCTGCATACGTCAAATTTCCTCGAAGACCATCAATTGCAATCTGACGCAAATGGCGCTCATCACACCACTGAGAGAGGAACAATAACCCCTTATCCTTTAAGAAGCGGAACTTTTCATCGCTCAACCATGTTTTTGCTACTTGACCAATAAGACCAATGATTGCTTCAACAGGCTGTTGACGAAGCCACTCGTTTTGGGCATTTAGACCGTCAATTATTGACTGCATCTGTATTGCTCCTTCACCCTCAGTAGTAGCTCCTTTATAATACTGCACTTCAAGGGTAGTGTCTTCAGTTGCAGAAGATGAGAATTTTGCATTGAACGTGAGCTTTGCTGAAAGGATATCGCCACATCCACGGACCTCTGCTTTCTTCATGCGTCCAGTAATGCGAAACCTCTGACCTGGGCGACCATAGGGACAAGGATCCTTCTCAATAATACCCATATCATCTGTCAGAACAACATTTCCAGGGTATGAGTGAGGAACAGGAGTTACAAATTCCATCATACCTTCCTGACCATCAGGCAGAATCTCAAGAGTAACGACATCACGAACAAGAACCTTAACGTAAGAAGATGTATGCTTGCAACCGCAAGGACAGTCAGGATAGTTCAGGCCCATCTGCTCTGTGAAGCCATAGATATCTATAACATCTGTTGGTTCAATGCCGAAGCCATCTGCAAGTTGCTGATTGAAGAGGCCCTTTTCTACCCTTTCGGCTTCCAGTTTCTTCCAACCGCCTATATGGATGATTTTTGATCCCTTCGGCAATCGTATCTTCTCGCCCTTTACAAGAATTGCTTTCAATACATTTGAATACATAATGTATGTGAAGCCAAAAACTACTACAGGTTGATTTTCAGGAATAGTTGTCAAATATTCCTTGATAGCATCTATATCAAAGTATGATACGCTATTTTTTGCCTTTAAGAAATAGCCAGATTTTGAAGCGAAGTTGAGATAACCGGTGATAGCAGCAAAGCGAGCACCAAGTAGGCTACGGTATTCTGAGCGTGGGTCGATATCCATTACAAGGAATGGCTTACGATCCTTGCCGATGAATTCCTGCATAACCTTGACCATTGCCTTTGCCTGTCGCTTATTTGTCACCTTGTCCACAACAATTGTTGAAGGGGTTCCAGATGTGGCAGAAGACTGAAGTCTCAACTTGATGTCCTCTTTTGGAACTGATGCAAGTTCAAAACCTAAATTCTTGAATACACTAACTGCAACAGGTGGTATCTGCTTTATATCTGTAAATTCTGCATGAGGGTCAAATCCCTTACGATCGCAGAACTGATGATACATGTCGTTATGCTCATAATGGAATACAAGCTCCTCCTGTAATGCTTTCAAATAAAGAGCATCCGTCTTAGGAGTGTCGGAATAAACTGGTTCAGAAAACAGCTGATCCATTGGAGTTAATATTTCTTCGCTCAAATTTATTTCGTTTTGAGACTCAGACGTTGAATCTTGCCTGAGCCTGTTTTTGGAATCGAGTTAATTCTTTCTATAACAACTGGCAGTTTATAGACCTCAAGTTGAGGACGCATCTGTTTCATAATATCCTCGTCAGTAAGGGTATCTTCAACAACAATAAATGCCTTAACAACCTCTCCCAGTACGTTTCCCGGATCAGATATACCAATGCAAGCACTCTCTTTGATTCCAGGAATTGTATTAAGTATATCTTCGACCTCCATAGGAGTAACCTTCTTCCCTCCCACGTTAATCATTTCTTTAATTCTACTCTTTAAGTACATATTGCCATCTGCATCCATGGTTGCACAATCACCTGTGCGGAAATAACCATCATAGAAGTCTGATGCAAAACGTTCAGGTGTTTCATTCCAATAACCACACGTCACGTGAGCACCCTTTACGCAAGCTTCTCCCTCTTCGCCAAGTGGTAGTAGCTGACCTTCAGTGGAGAATATTTTGATTTCAGTATTTGGAGAAGCATGACCTGCAGATAAGAGATTGTCCTTATAGGTATGAAACTCCATGAATGCACTACGAGAAGCTTCGGTTGAACCATAGTGCATACAGATGCGGGTATTAGGAAGAAGTTCCATAAGAAGCTGTTTCTCTTCAATTGGCATAAACGAACTTCCAATCTCAATGAACTTCAACTGGTCAGCAAACTTACCCACATATTTACCGCTCATCTTTTTGATAAAACCCCAGCTGGCAGGAACCATTGCAAACATGGAGACATTGCAACGTTTCATCTCGCCAAAAAACTTTTTGACGTTGGCGAATGTTCCAAGCATTACGACTGTAGCACCCATGGAAAGAGAGCATCTGATACGTCCAAGACCAAAGGAGTGGCTTACAGGTAATGCTAGAAGCTCTACATCCTCCTTTGTATTCTGAATAAAAGTGTTGATGTTGAGAGCTGCTGCTGATAGATTAGCATACGACAAGGCTACTCCCTTCGGAGCGCCTGTCGTACCTGTAGTAAAGAGGATATCAGCTACTTGATTAGTCTCTGGGGCATAGTATTCAGCCTTTGCTTCACCTTCGATTACATCATCAAATTGGATAGTTTCTCTCTGTACATTGTGGAGAGTCCCCATTACACACACTGGTTTTGTTGACTTCTCAATGTAATTAAAGCGTGTCTGATTAGTGTCAGGATCAATAGGTACGCAAATACCACCTGCCATGTGTACACCAAAATAGACATATACAAATTCAATATTGCTTGCGGCTGAAAGTATAACACGATCACCCTTCTGGACGTTGTATTCGCTCTTTAGCTTTGCAGCAGCCTTGAGACAATAATCCCACAATCGACTGTATGTGACCTCAGTTTCTCCAGAGATAAGTGCCACTTTATCGGGTGAAGCCTTTACATTATCAAGTGTCTGTTCCTCAATCGTCTTCATCTTATAACTTAGATTCTACTGCTTTAATAATGTCATTTACATCTTCAATATCCATCATCTCTTCTGGTTCGAACTCAACCTCAAACTCATCCATTACACTCTGAAGGATGTTGAGCTGACCGAGTGAGTCCCATGTAGGGAAATCGCCTACTGTAGATTCGAGAGTAATCTCTTCTGCCTTTAATTCAAGAATATTAGCAATAATCTCAAATATTTTTTCTTTTACTTCCAATGTTTTAATTGTTTATTTATTATTATAATAATTGAGGGATTTTATTAATTAACACCACCCATTAATGTCCCATTAAAATTTAAAATAGTTCTTTGAAATGGTTGAAATTTAGTTAGGTACGGGCATTTTTCGAGCGAACGGACTTGAATTTTAGTTTTGCATCAGACATAATCTTATTGCATATGTATCAAGACAAATACGTTTTCGCTCAACTGGTCTCGTTTCTGAATCGAAGTAAATTCAATCGTATTGTTGCCAAATACAATGGAGACAATTATGTGAAGCATTTCACTTGTTGGAATCAAATGCTTTCTCTAATGTTCGGGCAATTAACAAATCGTGAAAGTCTGAGAGATTTGATTGTCGCTCTTGATGCCCATCACTCTAAATCTTATCATTTGGGCTTGGGTAAGAATGTTTCAATATCATCTCTGGCTAGAGCCAATCAAGACAGAGACTATCACGTCTTTGAGGAGTATGCTTACTATCTGGTAAACGAAGCCAGGCAGAAACGAGTTTCTGACATCTTCAAACTTGAAGGTAATGTCTATGCTTTTGATTCAACGACAATTGACTTGTGCTTTTCCGTGTTCTGGTGGGCGAAGTTTCGTAAGAAAAAAGGTGGAATCAAAGTGCATACACTATATGATGTGGAGACACAGATACCAGCTTTTTTTCATATCACTCCAGCTTCTGTACACGACTCTACTGCAATGAAAGAAATCTCTTATGAATCAGGATCATATTGCATATTTGACCGGGCATATAATCACTTCAAGATGTTGTATAAGATTCATCAAATAGGAGCTTTCTTCATTGTCAGAGCAAAGAAGAATCTTCAATACAAGATAATCAAATGGGAACGAAGATTGCCCAAGAAAGTACCTCAGATGTAACGATCGAGTAACTGGGTTTTATCCTAAGCAATACTATCCAGAGCATCTTAGATTGGTCAGATATTGAGATGAAGAACAAAAGCGTGAGCTTGTATTCTTAACCAATACAATGCAAATTTCTGCACTTCAAGTTGCTGAACTTTACAAGAACCGCTGCAAGTCGAGCTTTTCTTTAAATGGCTGAAGCAACATCTGAAAATCAAGAAATTCTGGGGAACTACTGAAAATGCTGTTCGGATTCAAATCTATGTTGCCATGTGCACTTACTGTTTGGTGGCAATCGTCCAAAAAATCATGCAACTTGACAGAAGTACATATGAGGTTTTGCAGATCCTGAGCATATCATTAACAGATAAAACTCATCTTCGAGACTTATTCGATAGAACTAAATTTCAACATGACAAAGAACGTTTTAGGCTTAATGAGCCAAATTTGTTTAATTTTTAATAACGTCCCGATTTTAATGGGACACTAGTGAACACCACCATCAACACGAATTACTTGACCTGTGATAAAGTTTGCATCATCACTCGCAAGATAAAGAACAGTCTTTGCGATTTCCTCAGGTTTACCAAGTCTATGCATCAATGAGGATTGTTCCATTGATTCTCTAGCCTTATCGCCCATCTTGGCAGCAAAGTCTGTTTCTGCGAGACCAGGCGCAACAGCATTCACTCTAATCTTTCCTGCAAACTCTTTAGAAAGAACTTTTGTCATAAGAATCATGCTTGCTTTAGTAGCTCCGTAAACTGCATTACCTACTTCTCCGTCAATACCTGCGATTGAAGCCATATTTACGATTGCAGCAGAAGATGATTTTAATAGAAGTCCGCACAGAGATTGTGTCAAAAGCAGCTGAGAAAAATAATTAACTTGGAATACGTCATGAACATCCTGCATCTTTGTGAATGGTAGAATTGCAAGATGAGGTACTCCTGCATTGTTAACTAATACATCTATAGGCTGCTTTAATGCCTTAATTTCCTTACATCCTGTCTTAACTGAGGCTTCATCCGCCATATCAAAGTAAAAAGGTATGATTGTAACATTATTGAAAGATGCGATTTCACTAAGTATTTTTTCAGTATTCGCATTTTGAGTTCGCATACAGGCAATTATTTTCGCACCTTCTTGTGCAAACTGTTTTAATATTTCTAGCCCCATTCCACGATTTGAGCCGGTTATTAAAATAGTTTTATTTTCAAATCTTTTCATTTTATTTGCATTAATTCAATCAAACCTATATCTTTTTTTATCATAAAACATACCAAATGGCTACTGAATGCATTTGAAACCTTAGGCATAGATATTTGCAAAAATCCTTCTTTCCTAAAATGTACTATTTGCTTTTCGATATCTTCTACTTGGTAACAAACATGATATGGGGACGCTCCTGACTTCTTGAGCATATTATTTATTGGCGATTTTTCATCGTGTGGCGCAAGCAATTCCAAACAGGGAGATGTCTCATGTGTTAAGACACATACCTCTACGTTTTGCTCAGGATCATAAATCTCTATCATCTTTTTATATCCTATAGATTCATAAAATGGAACAGATGCACTGAAGCTGAAAACTGCGACACCTATATGATGGAATTTTATATTTACATTCTCCATAAAATATTCTTTTGAGTCACTTTTGCAGGAGAACCATTTGCTACACAATTAGCAGGTATAGATGAAGTTACCAAAGCATCACTACCTATAATTGTACCATCTCCAACACGAACTCCCTGCATAATTGTACAATTTGATGTTAACCATGCGTGTTTTCCTATAACAATAGGCATATGCACACGCGAACCATATATACCAATAGGATGATTTCCATTATTATCTCTTATGGTAACGTCACGACCAATCATCGCCCATTCATCAAGAAGGATTCTGTCCATGCAGATTATTGTAAGATTTACATTAGCCCAAGGTCCTCGTTTAATTATTAATTCGCCTGTTGAAAACACTTCAATATTAGCACCATCACCACATGACCAATCTCCATCTATGATCAATTTTCCACCAGACATTACTCTTACTCGAGTTTCCTTGTGGGAATGCCTAAATACCGAAGAACCTAATACTATACTCCCTTTTAGAGAAACGCGAGAACCTTTTGATAGTTCAAAATCACAAAACCTTGTAAAAAATATCAAACGACCATCAAACAATGAGGTATTGTGAACTTCTTTACAAAAGAAATTATACCAAATAAATTGGGCTATTGGTTTGGGATGAAACTGAGCATATTTGACGACTTGATAATATAGGCATTTTAATACATTTTCACCTTTTCTTTTGATATTAAACCCTTTTGGCTCTAAATAATTAATAACATCTATGAAATTCTCATTATCAAGTTTTTCGTAAAAAACGTCTCTGTTTATCTTTTCCTTTGGCATATTAAAAATCAATGCCGGATTTCCCGAAACTATGTCATTGAGGCCAACTTTCTCTATAGACATTTGTTTTGAAACCATTGACATTAATTGCTCACCCTTCTCATTATTTATTAAAATTGAAGAAGTTCCTAGATTATCGTCTAATGAAGTTTTCTTAGAATTACGACCTCTCCAATAATCTCCTATGGAAAGATCAGCTACTCTAGGAAATCCCTTGTATTTACAATTATAACAAGATGGTCGTGTTATACAGTTTGAATATATGAATGCTTTAGTGAAAAAATCTGTATCTTTTGTTCCATAATAAGTTTGGCCATTCTTAAAAACAATCTTTAATGTCAAATTATGCCAACCTAAATCTTTTGACTTAGGTTTAATATACATTATCTCAGATTCATATTTCTTTTCTAGTGAATCTAAGAACTTGCGAAAAACTTTAGGGGAATTTATTCCTTTGCAAAATAAATCAACTGTTATGAGATTTTCATAATCCTTATGAAGATAATTTTTCAGAGCAGCAATCTGACATGGGAGATTGCATATTAGCACTTTTTCTCCTGCTTGGAGAAGTTCTTTAACCTGTTTGTAAAAACCTTGAGCATCAGCTTGAATATATTTACTATTTCGCAATTTTAGAAGGTCTTCCCTGTTATTTGAGACATAATTAATGACCCCCCAATTATCAGTAAAAATAGCACCACCGACATAATAAGCATTCTTAAATGCACATTCTGCATATGCAGTAAACATTCCACCAGATGCTGAATCAAATCTGACTTCAATATTTTTATGGTTAGCAATAACAGATTTGGGTTCTTTCAACTGGCCTTTTTTTACAGTTTCTGAATTAAGTACAGGACAAACTATTTCACAAAGGCCACAATCTGTGCACAAATTAAGGTTAACTTCAGGATACCAAAAACCTTCTTTGTCTATATTAAATGTAATTGCTCGTTTAGAACAGATATCGCCACATGCATTACATCCGCAACATTGTACGTTCTCTTTAATATGTATCATATAATTTGATTTGTTTCCTTATATAATGCAGTCGGACTAATGACCCGCAAAAACAACTTGTTTTACCAGATGCACGAGGGCAGTACAACGCGGATACACGCATCAGTTTTATAGATGGCTTTGTCGCCCAAACCGTTAAAAAGACCGTCGTGATCCTTGATAATTCTCCCATTCATCGATCCAAAAAAGTCAAAGCCAAAATTGAGGAGTGGAAAGAGCAAGACGTGCTGGTTTTCTTCTTGCCATCCTATCCTATTCACCGGAGTTGAATCTGATCGAAATACTATGGAGAAGGATCAAGTATCAGTGGATACCTTTCGATGCCTATCTCAGTTTTCAAAATCTCAAAGGACGCTTGTCGTTTGTACTCAACAACGTGGGTAGACAATGCGACATTATATTTTAGACACTACTTAATTAAATACTTTTCGTATTCACCCAAGGTGATATTGTCCATCCAATCCTGGTTTTTCGGTACCTTTCTCAAGTTGTAAAGAAAGCTTCCATCAGAGTCCTCTCCGTAGTTTGGTTGAGTCGGTTGCATAACGTCCATTCATTCTTGCCTTTTCCGAACCTTTACCTGCAAATATTTATAATCTTTATGTTTACTTCTTCACCACAGTGTCGAAATACGTGTCTGGCCTCTCAGGGTCGAATACTTCGTTACAATACATAATCGTAACCAAATCTTCAGTCTCAGAGAGGTTAATTATGCTATGGGTGTAGCCTGGAAGCATATGGACTGCCTGAATACAGTCACCAGATACTTCGAAATTTAGCACTTCATCAATACCTATTTTGCGTTCTTGAATAAAGCCGTGTCCAGCTACAACAATGAATAATTCCCACTTGCTGTTGTGCCAATGCTGGCCTTTGGTAATACCCGGCTTGCTAATGTTTATACTGACTTGACCACAGTTGAGTGTGTGAATAAGTTCGGTGAAAGAGCCACGGTCATCAATATTCATCTTAAGCGGAAATGCAATTTTATTTTTTGGCAAGTAGCTTAAATAAGTACTATAAAGCCGCTTAGCAAAGCTGTTCGCAGGCATTTCAGGAATCAAAAGCGCCTTTGGCTGGTCAGTGAATTGTTGAAGAAGATTAACTATCTCACCCAGAGTGACATGATGAGTAAGAGAACAATAACAGAAACGACCATTATTATTTGGAATAATATCCAACCCTTTATACTCGCAATGATGCTCTTCCCCCTTAAGTGCAAGAACCATTTCATCAACCAAATCGTCAATGTAGAGCAACTCAAGTTCAACCGATGGATCGTTTACCGTAATGGGTAAATCATTGGCCATATTATGACAGAAAGTAGCAACTGCATTATTATAATTTGGCCTGCACCATTTGCCATAAAGATTGGGAAACCGGTAAACAAGCACCTTTGCTCCCGTCTCTTGTCCATACTGAAGAAACAACCCCTCACCAGCCTTCTTACTACGGCCATATTCGCTGTTGCCAAAGCGGCCGATAAGTGAGGCCTGTGCAGATGAACTGAGCATGACCGGAGCTTTATTACCATGCTTCTTTAAGGTGTTGAGTAAGGTGTTGGCAAATCCAAAATTACCCTTCATATACTCTTCGTTATTCTCAGGTCTATTGACACCAGCTAAATTGAAAACAAAGTCAGCCTCCCTGCAATAGCGATCAAGTTCTACAATTGTTGAATCAATATCATACTCAAAGATTCCATCAATAGTTAACTCGCCATAAAAGCGGGCTTTCCCTTCTTTGATATTGTTGAGTTGCGCACACAAGTTTCTTCCTACGAAACCCTTTGCGCCTGTAACGAGTATATTCATGATTTTATTCGCTTCTAATTTCCTTTACTTGCGTCTTTTTTTGTAATCCTAAATCTTCCCTTATGAATCGGAGTTTTAAGAGTAGTTCTTTCATCCCATTAACATCCAGACGCGATGTATTGTGAGAATGGTAATCATCAATTTTAGAAACCTCTTCATCACCTTCGCTAAAAAACTTATCATAGTTAAGATCACGAGAATCACAGGGGATTCGGTAATAATCGCCCATATCCATTGCTTTTGCCATTTCTTCCCGGGTAACCAGGGTTTCATATAGTTTTTCTCCATGTCGGGTACCTATCACTTTTATTTCGGTGTTGGAATGATAGAGTTCCTTAATTGCTTTAGCCAAAGTATCCAGCGTAGCTGCAGGGGCTTTCTGGATAAATAGATCTCCATTTTCACCATGCTCAAAGGCATAAACTACAAGGTCAACGGCATCATCGAGGGTCATCATAAACCGGGTCATATTCGGATCAGTGATTGTTATAGGTTTACCGTTTTTGATTTGATCCACCCAGAGAGGAATGACAGAGCCGCGTGAGGCCATAACGTTACCATATCGGGTGCAGCATATCGTTGTTTTAGTGCTTTTACCCAACTGACGACCTTTGGCAATAGCTACCTTTTCCATCATAGCCTTACTGATACCCATGGCATTAATGGGATAAGCAGCTTTATCTGTAGAAAGTACTACCACATTTTTAACACCATGAGCAATGGCGGATTCCAACACATTGTTGGTGCCCTCCACATTGGTATGCACAGCTTCCATAGGGAAAAACTCACAACTTGGAACCTGTTTGAGAGCCGCTGCTGAGAAGATGTAATCAACACCATACATGACATTGTCAACGGACTGACGATTACGCACATCACCGATATAGAACTTCACTTTGGGGTTCTGCAACCGGTGCCGCATATCATCCTGTTTTTTTTCATCGCGGCTGAAAATGCGGATTTCTTTAATGTCAGTGTCGAGGAACCGACGTAATACTGCATTGCCAAAAGAACCGGTTCCTCCCGTTATTAATAATGTTTTATTTTTAAACATGTTCATATTATTTGGTTAATAGCCATTTTTCACTGCTTAAAATTCTATCTATAGGCTTTGTTACAGCTATCAATTTGAGATATTGTCTTCCTAATCTAGGCCTTTCCCGCCGACTGCTGTCGTGATATTTACTAGTAGCTCCCCCCTTTCATCTGCAATGCTTAGTCACATAAGTCTTTCGGTTGGTAACTTTATCTGTTGTGAAAAATGGTTTAAAGTTTTCGACCTTTACATTCACCTTTCCAATGTAATTTATATCTTCAGCTATTTATTTTTGTCATTACAATGGATACCATATTGGTTTTCGAATTATAAGTATGGATCGAAAACCATTATCTCTTATTTTCCCACCAAAATTCTAATAGGCAAATCATCCTATCAGCACATCAAATCTCCGTCCATCGCTTCTTCACCGTCGTCAGATACTCTCTCCCGAATATCATTCCCGTCCCCACAACTCCTCCCAGAAAGATCCAAATAAAAAGGATTAGCGGACGATTAGGTTTGGATTTTTCGGTAGGCACGGATACCGGTTCAATGATGGTAAAAACCGGAGTATCCTGTTTCACCTGGATCCTGGCCTGCTCCAGCTGTTTGGCCAGTTCGGTATAAACGCCGGAAATAAGATTGTATTGACTGGTAAGCTTTTCCTGATCCGTTCCGGCAATGGCGCTGGTTAAGCCTCTGTTCCGGTCCCTGAAGGAGGCCAACCGCTGCTGTGCCAGATTGTATTCCTTAACCGTTTCATCATACCGCTGCTGGACAAAGTCCAGATTAGCTTTTGTTTTCTTTATTTTGAACTCGATAATATATTGCTGAAGCAGTTCCTGTGCCCTCTGAGCAAGCTGGGCAGCCGGTCCCGGTTCTTCCATCGTGGTGGACAATGACAGGTAACCATCCTTGGCATTCACCTCGAGCGCCACAAGTTTTGTCAGGATCTTACGGACCTTTTTCTGATTTTCGGATAATTGGATGGGTTGTTTGGGGGCAGACCTCAGATTGTTTTCCACGACAGCTTTCCCTTTTACGGAGGCAATAATCGTTCCGGGTAACCCGATCGTATATTTTTGAAGATAACCTAAAAAAGAAGTTCTGTTTTCTTTTATATAATAGTCATATAACGTTATGGGACTCGCCGATCCGGCAAAATTTAACGGCGTATTCATCAGCTCCAGCTGAAAGGGGATACTGGATACAATCTTGGGATAGATGGTCGGAGATAGTTCCGAACCAGTGCTTCCAAGGCTCAGATTAAATCCTGCCATGGCAGCCAGACCGGAGAGCCCTCCCAATTTGGATTGTCCGTCACTTACCTGGGGTACCATCACTGTTTTGGCTACGTATTCTTTGGGAGAAAGAATGGCCACAAAAAGTCCGACAATTCCAAAAACTATCACCGATTTGATCAGGGTTGATCTCCCCTTCCAAAGAGTCTTCGCCAAAGCAATCAGATCGATCTCATCATCTTCTGTTTGTTTTTTTGTTTGTATTTCAGTTGTCATGTATTATCTTAAAAAATTATCCCCTAATAAACACAAATCTTATCCACAAATAAACACGAATCCTACACTAATGGGCACAAATAAACGTTCGTATTTGTCTTTGATTCGTAATTCGTAATTCATAATTCATAATTAATCAGAATCTGTACATCACGCTCACCTTCCCCTGACAGTTATACACATCCTTCCCGGGATCCCAGAAGGATGGAGGATTGCTTGCATCCGGCCTGTAAAGAAAATCATAATTATAACACCGGATCACGTTCAAACTTCCGGAAAATACCAGATTCTTGTAATTCCACTCTCCCAGTGCGGAGATACTAAAGTCAACCCAGTTGGCACGGATATCCTTTACTACCGAAGTATAAAAATCATAATTGTGGACATAACGTTCCACCTGAATTCCAAGTCGGTTATATGCTTTAAGCCAACTAATCTGTAATGATTGCATGTTGCTTCCCGGTCCGATTCCTGCACCTAAAAGCTGTCCCCGATTAGTATATCCCTGACTGATTCCTGCATAATGTAGATAAATCGATCCGGTTGGTCTTTCAGGATTTGTCCCCGTTTGAGCCAATTGTGTCAATTCGAGATTGACCTGGAGATATTGGCCTTCCCTTTTTAACGGCATTAATTTTTGAAATCCAAACAGATAGGCATGTGTATGATCTGGTTCAAGAAACATATCCCGTGAATCATAAGCATGATCCTCTCTTAAAAATTCACAATACAATTCGGCATGCTCCTTTCCCCATACCCACCTGATAAAAGCAGAAGCCCTTTGATCCCCGGGCACACTACTTTCGCCTTCTCCATAATTGGCTTTTTTATCGATCGGGGTAATAATGGGCAAATAATCCTTTATCCGATCCCCCATATCATTATGATAGACGATAAAAGTCCGGGTAAGCCCTGCAAAAAATCCTTTGAAGTATTTTGGCTGATAACTCAGAACAAACCCATTGATATACCGCCAGTCATTTCTTTTGGGCGCATATACTTTATTTCCGCTGTATTCAAAAGTGGTATCAAACGGTGCAAAACCGGAATTTTCCAATCTGCCTCCGATTAATTGTCCTTCAAAAGAGCCTATAAAAGTTTTAATTGGTCTTACCGTATTGAAAGTAATATGTTCGAATCCCGGCGCAGTATTGCTCATCATCAGGGAATTCCGCATGCCGGGTCCCCACCAGAGATTTTCAGTTGATAGGCCCAAAGATAAAGGTCCAACTGTTAAAAGGATACTGCTTTGCCCTAAAAAAAACTTCTTGTAAATATTATCCCCAAATCTTTCGGGGAAATCAATGTAATTTAAGTGAGAATACCAGGCCGCCCTGATATAATCCGGCTGGTCTTTAAAGAAATCCGGGAAGGTCCTGTTCTCCGCATAAACAACCTCAGGTCGCAGCTGAAAACTTAATGGCCCGAGTTTGGCATATATTCCAGCCTCTATCGAAGTTTGATAACCTCTTGCCGGAATCATCACCCCGTCGTTGATACTATAGGGATGATACGTTGTGTATTGGTTTTCCCAGGTAAAAGGTAAGAGCTGTATCTTTCCAAATTTCCCCCAAAACCGGTAGATCCCGTTAAAGTTTCCATCCCTTCTCTTTTCAAGAGCGCTGTCCGGATCAAAAATATTATTTGCATTCAACGATTTGGAAGAATACAAAGGCCTGACGGTAAAAGAGATATTCGGATCCAACTTCCCTAATAATTGCGCTCTCCGGTAATAATCTTCCAAAACCGGCGTCCCCACCGGAAGAGTTTGCGATTTGCTTATACCCGGATTAAAAAAAATAATCAACAACATTATCTTGATATACCGGGATACCATCTTCATTTTAAAAAATTTTTATCCACAAATACACACAAATGAGACCACAAATAGACACAAATTGTATACAAATACTCACAAATTATCTATTTGTGTAAGATTTGTGTTCATTTGTGGATAAATATTTTTTTAGAAATAATAACTAAGAGCTACTTTAGTCTGGAAGTTATAGGTATTTCTCCCGGGATCCCAGAATTCCGGCTGACTTGTTGGTAATGGCTCGTATAAATGTTCGTAATTGTAACACCTCTCTGCCTCAAATCTGGCTGAGATCAGAAAGTTTTTATAATTCCAGTCCGCAAATCCTGCCAGGCTGAGATCCACCCAGTTCGCCCGGATATCTTTGATTGCAATATTGTGAAAGTCATTATTGTGAACGTATCTTTCCAGCTGTAATCCTACTTTTTTTAATGATTTCACCCAACTGACACTGGCGGACTGAAGGTTGCTTCCGGGTCCGATGCCAGGTCCAAGCATTTGCCCCTCGTGAGTGTATCCCTGGGTAACTACCCTGTTGGTATAGAGATACCGGGAAGGTCTTTCCGGATTTGTTCCGGTTTGCTCCAGTTGCGTCAGCTCCAGATTGAATTGAATGAATTGATCCGGATGAGCCACAAGCGGAAAAAGTTTTCGGATCCCGAAGATATAGGCTCTTGTATACTCCAATTGCAGCATCAGATCTCTTGCATTATAGGCATGATCCTGTCTGCCAAATTCCCAGTAAATCTCACCCATTTCCCGCAACCATAACCAGCGGATAAATACGGATTCATGCTGATCTTTGGCCATTTTACCAACTTCATCTCCATATTTATTCACTTTTTCCATGGGATACAAGATAGGCAGATAATCCCTTAACCGGTCTCCTTTATCCTTGTTGTAATTCGTAAAGCTCCTTGTAAATCCTAAAAACAAGCCAGGAACCCATTTGGGCTGATAGCTCAGTACCATTCCATTAATATAACGCCAGTCATCACGTTTGGGTATATAGATGCGGTTTCCCATAAAGGTGCGAACCGTGTCAGGAGGATAAAAGCCGGAATTGTTTAAATGCCCGCAGATGATCTGTCCTTCAAAAGATCCGATTTTGGTCCGCACAGGTTTGACCGTGTTTAAAGTCAGATGTGCAAAGCCTGGCGCAGTATTGCTCATAAGAAGTGAATTCCGGACGCCGGGCCCCCACCAGAGATTTTCATTGGAAAAGCCTAAAGAAAAGGCTCCGTAATTAAACCGGATACTGCTCTGTCCCCAGAAAAACCTCTTATACCGGTCCTCTCCAAAACGTTCGGGCAGGTCAATGAAATTCATCATCTCATAGTATTCATACCAAACCTGATCAGAATTTCGGTTGGGGATGGTAGCCGGAAGCCCCTTGAAGGCTTTGTTCTCAGCATTGACATATTCAGGCTTAAATTGAACCGTAAAATGACCGTATTTTGCAAACAGTCCACCTGTTATAAACGTCTGATTTCCGGCAGCAGGTATCATGGCCCCGTCGTTCCATCCCTCAGGATGATCTGAATTGTATTGCTGAATCCATGTGATTGGCAGAAGCTGAACATAACCTCTTCCTTTATCAAAAAGGAATTTCCCATTGTTCCGGATTCCATTCTCCGGTCTTCCGTAAAGGTCCAGACCGTTGGACGACGGAAAGAAAGGACGCACCATGAAAGAAAAGGAAGAATCTATTTTCCCCATTAGCTGTGTCCTGCGGTAATAATCTTCCAGGACAGGATCACCAACAGAAACGGATTGTCCCCTCATCCCAACGGGGATACAGATGCTACAAAAAAAATAAATAACCAGCCTTTGACAGACTTTCATAGAGATGTTCATTTTTTTCCACAAAGAAAGTTTTCCACAGATGCACCCAAATAAATCTTTATTATCCACCAATACACACAAATGAGAATACAAATAAACCCCTAATTCGTAATTTGTAATTCGTTTATTCAAGGTAATAAGTCCTACAGTATTCAAGTATCCAGCCACAAAGTAAAATAACTGGGCAAGTGACCGGGTGACTTCTTTTAGTTTGATTTTCACTCATCTGAACAAAGTCACCCGGTCACTTTCGCACTTGTTACATAAGAGGTCGGTTTTATTATCAATTCTTCTTTGCTACTAAGGTTAAAAACATAGGGAAATAAGGTTTTTTAAAAGACTTTTCCCACAAATAAAATCATAAATTGTTTTTTGTGTTCATTTGTGTAGGATTTGTGTCTATTTGTGGATAATTCGTAATTCGTAATTCGTAATTCGTAATTCGTAATT
>Ga0183095_10248_pt2 | contig 57399 bp, 46 predicted proteins | sample BioMet4_FD_130346 | JGI IMG/M metagenome (GOLD analysis project Ga0183095, IMG submission 130346) | Microbial communities from bioreactor (seeded with sewage sludge) at LBNL, California, USA - Biofuel metagenome 4 (v2) (version 3) | ecosystem: Engineered > Bioreactor > Anaerobic > Unclassified ...
TTAATTTATAAAGAACGAAAATAAATATACAATGATATACGATTATAGACATATACACGAATATACAATTATTAATGAGTTGAAATTCAGCGCAATAAACACTTTGCGGATTTCTTCTCACCCCGACAAACTGGGTATCAAACACTTACAAGATATTACTTGTAGGTGTTTTTTTTTGAGATCTTTTTAAACCTTAATTCATACCTTGATTAACAGCATTTATTTAAGCCTGATAATTCCAGGCATAACAATTCTGTAAATAGGAGGGATTTGAATGAAAAAAGACAAACTACTGAAAAGATGTATCGTTTTAGTAATAGGATTATTTATTATGGCTATTGGCGTAGCCTTATCCATTAAGGCCAATCTGGGAACATCGCCAGTTTCTTGCGTACCATATGTTTATAGTTTAGGATTTCCAATGACCGTTGGATTACTATCAATCATTGTCAATGTACTGATGATCCTATTGCAAATTGTATTACTGAGAAAAGACTATCAGCTCATACAGCTCGTACAATTACCGGTAGCTCTTATCTTTGGATTCTTCATCGACTTCGCCATGCTCTTGTTATCAGGTCTTCAGTCGTCAAATTATATCTACCAATGGATACTTTGCCTGCTTAGCTGTGTGATTATTGCATTTGGTGTCTTTCTGGAAGTAAAGGCCAATGTTACATATCTGGCCGGAGAAGGATTATCAATAGCTATATCCAAAGCTTTTCACAAAGAATTCGGTAAGGCAAAGGTGAGCGTTGATGCTTCATTGGTTATCATTGGAGTAGCCAGCTCTTTTATCCTGCTTCACAGATTGGAGGGCATACGTGAAGGAACCATGGCAGCAGCATTATTAGTAGGTACCATCGCACGATTCTACAACAAAAAATTCAAATTTATTGATTCGCTAGTCAGCATAGAGAAAAAAGAAGCTGACGAACAAGCCAGCACTTCCGATCAGGAAAAGAGGGTCATTATTACTATTGCCCGTGAATTTGGTAGTGGAGGTCATGAAATTGGAGAAATCATAGCCAAAGAGTTAGGTATCTCCTTCTATGATACAAAATTAATTGATTTGTCAGCAGCAGAGAGTGGTTTGACTCCTGAATATGTAAAAGAGCACGAACAGAAATTAGCTAATAGTCTGCTATTTGATCTTTATGAACAGAACTATGCTTATGTAAATGAAGAAATGCCACCGCTTGATACATTATTTATGATTCAAAGCAAGATAATAAGAGATATCAGCGAAAAAGAATCATGCGTCATTGTGGGGCGTTGTGCCGATTACGTTCTAAAAAGTAATCCTAACTGTTTTAACACCTTTATTCATGCAGATAAAAAATACAGAATCAAGCGTATTATCAATGACTATGGCATTGCCCCCAATATGGCGGAGAAGGAATTGGAAAGAAAAGACAGAGACCGAACAAACTATTGCAAGCACTACACTCACAGAATCTGGGGTATGGCAAGCAACTACAATTTAGCCATTGACAGTTCTTTGTTTGGCCCGGAGAAATCTGCAATGCTGATTATTGAAGCCTTACATAAATATATAGGAAAAGAATAAGGTATTTAAAAGAAATACGTTAATCACTTTCACCAAAAACATTGATTGATCATAAATTTATTAAAAGTAATGAATAAAATTCACTATCCATTACTTATCACTTTTAGGTATATGCGGTCGAAATTCGAGCCTTCTTATTCCAAAAGATTAAACAGGCTAATAATTGTTTGATTATTAGCCTGTTTTGTCCCCCCTATAAGACTCAGCATCCTATACTTTATGCGAGTAAAGTCAACAATGATCTTACTAATGCATTTTCTGTCATTTATTGAAAGTATTAAGTACAGCAGACAAAAAAGCCTTCTATCATGCTAGAAATCTATAAAAAAGGGAAACATACAATGAGAAGGTTAGGAGTTTGAATAAATCCTTCAGCAAATAGCTTCGGATGTTGATACTAATTTTTAAACTGTCATATATACTTTTTAGAAAACCTTATTTGGTTTCAAATTTATAAATACAAATGTGCGTATAAACCTGTCCTGGTTTTAGCTCTGTGGTTGGAAATGCTTTCTGATTAGGAGTATCTGGATAATGCTGTGTTTCAATTGCAAATGCCGAACGATAGGTATAAATCTCACCATATTTTCCAATGCTCTTTCCTTCAAAAAAATTTCCTCCATAAAACTGTATCGCTGGTTGATCTGTAATTACTCGCATTTGTATTCCTGTTTCAGGTTCATAGATCACAGCTGCTTCGCTCAATTTATCTCCATGCTTATTAAGGATCCAATTATGATCATAACCTTTACCATTAATCAAGTCAGTAAACTGATTATTCACTCTTTCACCAATAGCTGTTGGTTTCAGGAAATCCATAGGAGTACCTTTTACTGGGGCAATAACTCCTACCGGAATCAGTCCATTATCAGTTGGTGTATAATTTGAACCGTTAATTTGAAGAATATGCGAATTAACAGATTTGGCAACGCCACCTGAAAATCCATGCAGATTAAAAAACGAGTGGTGAGGCAGATTAATCACAGTCGGCTTATCTGTTGAAGCCGAATAATCGATGCGAAGTTCATTTTCATTAGTCAATGTATAAACCACTTTTACTTTTAGATTACCTGGATAACCTTCTTCACCATCGGGCGATAAATATTTTAGTTCTAAGGCATCTTCATTTGCTGCCGTTTTAAAAAGGCGAGCATCCCAAACTACATTATGAAAACCCTTTGGCCCACCATGCAAATGATTTACTCCGCTATTCGTTGCCAATTGATAATTTTTACCATCGAGTTGAAAAGAACCTTTAGCTATTCGATTTCCATAACGCCCGATTAAAGCTCCGAAATAAACTTCATTGCTATTCAGATAATTATCAATAGATCTAAAACCAGTAACCACATCCTGAAAAACATTGTTTTTATCCGGCACCCAGAGATTGACAACGCGTCCACCATAATTGGTAATCTGAGCCACCATACCCTGTCGGTTTTTTAACGTGTAAAGCGTTACCTTTTTGCCATCAATGGTTTTGTTAAACTTATCAGGAGAAAAAAGCTGAATAGAAGATTGTTTGCCATTCATTTGTTTTATTAACTCTACTTCTTTCGGATCAAAAGGTGTTTTATCCTGACGATAAATATCATGAAACCAAAGAATAGGTTCTTTTTCATTGGGTTTGGGCTCATCCCATGCAAAAATAGTATTTGTTTTACCCGAAACAAAACCCCAGTTGATAGCACCAATATTATTACGTTTAAGCAACGGCATAATATTACGGAAAAGGCTGTTGTTACGGCGAGCCATATATTCGGTACAAATCATAGGACGGCCCTGAATTCTAAGAAAATTAATCCACAATTGATGTTCACGTTCATCAGCATAACTATGATAAGTAATTACATCCGAATTCTCCACCTGAAAAGTGTTCAGCTCATTTGCACCAAAAGACCAGATTCCGGCCGAAACTGGTTGTGAAGGATTAACCTGGCGTGCCCATCTAAATACATTTTTCAACAGTGGAAGTACTGTTATACCATGGTTACTGTTCCCCGGTTCATTGTAAAGATCCCACAACAAAATACGATGATCATTTTTAAATGTTCCAATAACATCCTTCACGTATTTTTCCAATACAGGAAAAAGCTTTACGGTGTCTGCACGCAAGCTACAAGCTGGATCTTGTACCCATCCAGAGTTATGAATACCGGGGTTTGGAGCTGGTTGTTTGCCTGCTACAGTTTCTTCGTTCCAACAATCATCAAAAATTACAAACATTGTTTTTATTCCATACTTATTAGAAACAGACAGGTACTGGTCAATTCGATTTTTAAAGCCTTGCGGATCTTTTTTCCATACTTCGGAGCTCAGGAATACACGCATAATGTTAAAGCCTAATTCTGCAGCCCAACCCAATTCTTTATCGATGGTAGCTATGTCAAATGTTTCACCAGACCACATTTCAACTTGATTAATGGCCGTGCTTGGCTGAAAGTTGCAACCGCTGAGCCAAGGTTGTGCGGCGTACCAAGCCGCTGCTTTTTCTTTTGGCCAGACTACATTGATTTTATTAAAAACTGTATGGTCTCTATTTTGAGAATGACAAGGAATTAAACAAAAGAATAATGATGTAGCTAATATTATTGAGCATATTACTGTTTTTTTTGTTCTATCTATCATTTTATTCATTTCTTAATAATTTAAAATGGCTTTTGCTGATCTATTTATTATTTTTGATCTAAATACTATTTTGTTAGATTGGAATCTCACTGTTCCTGTAAGTACAAAACAACACTTTCCCCTCTCAATAGTATATTAGGATTTACCCCAACCGACATTAAATAATCACCTGTAAAACTTTTATCATCTCCCCAAAATGATTTCTTCACGAACTTATTTATTTCAGATACTTTATACTTTTTATCAGGATTTAAACCTTGCAATTTAAAATTGGGCATCCAAGTTCGTCCATGAAAATCAGTACTAAATGCAAAAAACAGAGCTTCTTTTTTATCTTTTGAGACATACTGAGTTGCCGCAAATTTATCTTCGCTATATGGACTCTTTATTGGATACCAATCGCCTAAATGGACTATATGTCTAAGTTCCTTGTAAGTTGAAATAGCATTTTTCAGGAACTTTAATTCTTCAGGATTCAGATTATCCGGTTGAAGTTCCAATCCCAATCGCCCCATCATTGCAACATCAAAACGTAATTTTATAGATGAGACATTGCCTGTTTGATGATTTGGGCTGATAGATACGTGAGATGCCGTTGCTTTAGGGGGATAAATGAGATTTGTTGCATACTGAATAAATAGTCTTTTAAACGGGTCTGTATTATCACTGGCCCAAAACTCAGAATGAAATGGCATAGCTCCATATTCCAATCGTCCACCACCGGAAGAGCAAAGCTGAATTTCTATGTTTGGATAGTTTGCATTTATTCGTTTATATATAGAATATAAGCCTCTTACATATTCAATCCAAAAATGGCTTTGTTTGTCTGAAGGAAGAAAAGATGAACCAAAACTCTCTATATGCCGGTTTGCATCCCATTTTATGTAAGAAATATAAGGCGAAAGTTCAACGATATTTTTAAATACATTGTAAACATAATCTTGTACTTCCGGATTAGAAAGATCTAAAATCCACTGATTGCGCAAAGTTGGAATATCACGTTTTGGACTCTTAACAATCCACTCCGGTCTTTTTGTAGCTAAAACACTTTTAGGATTGACCATTTCTGGCTCAAACCAAATACCAAACTTCATCCCCTTAGATACTGTATAGCGAGCCAAATCATCAATTCCTTTAGGTATTTTTTTTCGATTCACTTGCCAGTCTCCTAATCCTTGTGTATCGGAGTTCCTAGGGTACTCATTCCCAAACCAGCCATCATCTAGTACAAACATCTCAACCCCCATTTGAGAGGCATTATCAATCATTCGCTTTATCACCTTTTCATCGAAATTAAAATAGGCACCTTCCCAACTATTTAAAACGACTTTTCCTTCCTTATTACCTTCTCGTAAAGCATATTTTCGTGACCAGTCATGAAGATTCCGAGATGCTTTTCCATATCCAGAATCGCTATATGTCCAAATCATTTGAGGAGTTGAAAATATTTCCTTCGGTTCAAGTTGATAACTCGATGCAAAAGGATTAATTCCGGAAAGGATATGGAGCGAATTACATTCATCAACCTCAAAGTTAATCTTAAAGTTTCCCGACCACGCTAAAGTGCCCAGAACAACTTCACCAGACGTTGGTTGTGCCTTGCTATTGAGCGAAAGCATAAACGAAGGATTCTCGGATTGTGTTGCTCTTACACCTTTTTTTGTTTCAATTGAATATGTTCCTTGGGTAAGAACATTCTCGTTACATTGCATTTCATTGGCCCATGTTCCATTAAAATGAGTCAAAAAATATTTTGATTCTGAGAAAGGTAAATAGGATGAATAAAAACGTTCTAAAGTAATCTTTCCCAGTTCATTATTTATAATTTTAACTTGTTGAGTTATAATATTCTCCTCCCAATAAGCATCAATTGTTATAACTGTTGATAGCGGATAAACTTTATCTTTCAAGAAAACTTCTGTTCTATAGATATTTGAATCTAGTTTTGACTGCTTTATAGAGTCCAGAAGCATTTCACATGTTTGCGAGCCATCCGCATGACTTAACTTCAAAATTGGTTCCAAATAATTTCGGCCACCATATGCCGGATATAATTGAGGAATAAATTCTTCGTCAGTATCTGGACGATTTTGGAAATGCTTATTAAGAAGTTTCTCACTACCATCAAATTTTCTCCCAAAATAGACAATGGACAGATGTGATTGAGAATCTTCTTTTAATATTAAACTAATATTTGAACATTCTATTTTATATAACCTACTTTCTGCATTTAATGAAAAAAATGGAACTGATGTTATATACAATAAATAAAGAATATATCTTATTTTCATAGGAAATCACTTTAAAATACTAACCCTTCCTTCAAATATATCTAAATCATAGATAGATACATAATTAGGATAATTATTTGGTGAATGATAAGCTATCTTCAACCGTCCTTCTAAATTCTTAAAAATCATAGCATGTCCACCATCATCATCATTTAATGGATTTGAATCCTGAACCCATGGACCTGTTATTAATCCAGTAGTTGAATGTGCTACACCTATGCTATATTTACCAGTACTTTTCGAAAAGCTCGACCATATCATAATTAGTTCTTTGTCGGACATCCGATATAAGAACGGGGCATCAGTAACCTTACCCGTAATTCCAGATACAGTTATATCTCCAACCCAGGGAGCAGATGATGCACGAAAAAGCAAAATCGGATCACCTACCGTAGTTTTAAGATCTTTACTTAATTTTTGGATATAAATCTCACCATCTATCGTTTCTAACCATTCACGGCTATAGAGTAAATATGGCTCATCATTATCTATAAATATTGTTGCATCCAAACAGCCCCAGTCTTTGGGTGTGACAGGTTCGTTTGTTAAAGGTGTGTATGGACCTTGTGGCTGATCCGATACTAAAACTGAGCAGCCTCTTTTAATCCCCGTATCACTAAAAGTTGCTATAATATAATATTTTCCATTATACAGAAACATATCTGGAGCCCAGAAATCTTGTTTTCCCCAGAAATCTTGTGGAGCTACAAAAGAGAAGCCTAGTTTCTTCCATTTTTCCAGATCCTTACTTTCATAAACAGTAAAAGTTTTATTATCACCTGAATTTGCATGAATATAGTACTTTTTACTCGTTCTGTCTGCAAATACAAACGGATCTCGCATTATTAAATCTTTAATATTAATATTGTAGCTCAGATCAACAGGAGTAACAGGTATTGTATCGTTTGTAACTGGATCATTTGTGCCATCTTTAGGATTACACGAGTATACTAAAAGACTTGAGAATAGAAGGGTAACAAAAAGGATCTTCTTCATAATTTTATATTAATGATAATGTTTAAATAACTTAGAACTAGCTTTTTCTAGATAAAGCTAGCCATCAAAAGAAACAAATGTTTTTTATAAGGGAAAAACTACCTTTTTATGATCATTTTTTTATTATAAATTCTATTATTTGTGCCTATTCTAAGGATATATATACTATTAGGTAAATCAGAAATATTTATTTGTATGCGGTTCTGATTTGAATAAAGATAATATTTTAAAATATGACCAGTCAAATCACAAATATCAACGCAATTAATTATTGCGTTGATACTATTAGACTCAACTATTAATGAATTATTCTCAGGATCTATAAATGTGTTAATGTTGAACGCAAAATTTTTATCAAGATCTGTAGTTGAATTGGGAGATAACTTCATTAATTGCCATTCTTGATTACTATTCCCAAAAAACGACCACTGATTCAGTAAAGCCCCATTTAATGTAGAGGCATTAACAATATCCAAACATTTTTGACTATGCTTAGATGTGATTAAATAATATCTATTACCAAGATTACATATTTTCCACAATTCATCATCATATCCTGTATATACTTGTTGAATTATATTAGCACCATTATCAATTGAGTAATTTGAAACATTCAAGGACAGTCCACTATGTAAAGCAACTATTTTATAGTAACCATTCCCCACATCAGTAATGACCCAATTTTGATTGGGAGTTCCATTATATTCTCTTTGTTCTAATAAAGCACCAGCATCCATTGAAGAGCCAATAACTGTCAATGCTTTGGAACTATGTCTAGCAACTATTTTATATACAGCACCAGAAGTTATCTCAGATGGATTCGGATCTTGACCATCTGGTGCAGCTAATATAACCCCAGAAGGCACAGGATGATCAAATAGAGGATTATCATTTGAGTCCCAAGTAAACTTTTGAGCTCGAATTTCTCTGTTATAATTGTAGTCATTAAAATGTTTAGCATGATATATTAACCAGTCTTCAGTTCCATTTGGGGATTTAATAAAACAACATGCACCAGGAGCATAAACTGATCCACTCGTACCTGTCCAACACTCGAAAACAGCAGAGGAGCTTTTTATCCATGAAGTTGGGTCTAGATAATTTCCATCTGTATTTGTGAGAGTTCCCATTTTATAACCAGCAGCACCTGGATTTAATAACTCACCTGTAGAATAGGTTATTATCGATTTTCCATCTTTGCATATAAAAGCAGGAGCTTCATGTACTTCATTTTCCCAACTTGCAGTATTTCCGCTAATCATTGTTGCTGATCCATTAATGTGTGTTGGGTTATCCATCGGGGCAATATATATATTCTGGCAAGGTAGGTTTGGTGATCCAGACCATACAAAATATAATGAACCATCCGTAGGTTTTACAATTACTTTCCCATCAATTGCGTAAAAATCAGTATTTTTTGCATATACACTTCCACAGTCATCGTAAACCCCTTGTGGATCCTGAGTCATTGCCTTTAGAGCAAACATTCTATGGTATTTAAGCACTCCATTCCAAGTTGCAGTGTAATATATATACCAATTCCCTTGAACATATTGAAGATATGGTGCCCAAATCGCCTCACTATGATCTGTCCCTGGAGGTGCTGTCCATACAGTAACTTTAGAGCTATAATAAAGATCTTCAAGTCGTATAGATTTATACACAACAATTCTTGAGCAGTTATTTTCGGTATTTACAGCATAATAATATCCATTATAATAAACTACACTAGGATTGGCATAATCTTCTGGTAAATATGGAGATATGGGATTTGAAAAACCATTAGCGTTACTTTGGAAAATTGAAAAAATTAATCCAAATATAAAAAATGTAACGTTTCTGTTAAGTAATCTTATGTTTATGCACATAATAATATATTATCTAGTTCTGCATATAACTGATATAGCAGGGTTAATTACAGAATAAATTCAATTATAATTTAAAAACACTAAACTGTAAAAATCAGTTTAGCGTTTTTATTTTACATTCTAATTCATTCTAACCTTAACAACTTTTGAACTTTTACCAGCTGATGATAATTTTACAATAACGAATTGATTATTTCCAGGAATATTTACTGCTAATTTACCGTTCTCATTTATCGAAGAAGAATAAATAGTCTGACCAATCATATTAAAGACTTCTACAGAACATGATTCCGGTGAGTTTATATTCAGATTCTGTTTGTCCGACCATATTTTTACATTTTCACATGACTTCTCATTAATTCCAGTGGCCGATTGTAGTTCTTCAATTATAATATCATCAATCCAGATTTCAGCAGGAACTGCAGGTGCACCAAATGCAAACATAAAATTAGCGGTATTGGCTGTACGGTCCATTGGCGGAATTACAATAGAGTATTCTTCAATATCATATCCTCCTTTTAAACTTAAATTTTTAGTAAAATCTTGTGTATCCTGAACTTTAAACATAATATTATTTGCAACGGAAGATTGAATTTTAAAGGTTATTTTATATTGAAGTCCTTGGGTTACAGGAAATTTTGAATCAATTCTGTACTGCAAAGCCCACCATTCTGTACCAGGATTTGTAACATTAAAATAACCAGACTTTGCTCCTGATATTGGATAATTTGTCTCAATTCCAAATGTCCAGGCAGCGCCTGCGCCATAATTCATTGCATCAGCATTTCCTAATGTCGTTTTACCAACAGTTGCATTCTCAAAATTTTCGGAATAAACCACTTTGTCTGCTGCAGAAAGTGTCATTGTTATCGAAATAACCATTAAGAGTAACATAATTTTTTTCATAATAATCTGTTTTTAAGTATTAATTTGAAATAATTATTTTTTGTGTTTTTATCACCTTTGAATATTTAAGTTGAACAACATAAATCCCATTCGCTAAATCTGAGACATCATATTCATTTTTTAAATTATTTATATTAAAGCATTTTAGTAAAGTACCATTCATAGAGTATATTTTCAATGAATCAATTATTTTGGCTGATTCGTTAATCAGAAGTTTATGACTAGTGGTATTGTAATACATATTTTCCTTTGGTTGAATTATTTCAGATTTTATAGCTGTCAGGACATTAGTGGTTTGTATATAATTATAAAGCTCGCTCGCCGCTTTCTGATGTTCCGATGCATTTAAATGCCCATTATAAGAATAAAAACTATAGACATAACAGGAAGCATTCACGCCCATAGATTTTAATTCCGCAACTAGTTTTTTAATATTCATTACAGGTTCTGAACGAGATGAAATCATAGGTGCTGCAGCAAATAGAAAGGGCGTACTATCTCCATATTCAGCTCGTAGACGCAAGACAATTTCCTTGTATCGAGAGCGCCATTCATCCCATGTAATTCCACCAGTGTTATAATAATCATTAACACCGAGTGCCATAACACATAAATCAGGTTTATACTTTGTAAAATCCCATAATTTATCGGAATTAAAAGGATATTGTTTATCGAAACGGGTTTCCATTCCTAGTTTTACAGTTCCAGCCCCTTTACAAACAGCAATACCTCCAATACTTATATTATTATATTCTGCTTTAAGGAGATCTGCAAGCAAGCAAGTGTAAGCTGATGTATTATCATCGTATGCATTATTATCACGTCCCATACCATCAGGAGTAGCGGCAGCACAACCCTCAGACACAGAATCACCAAAATATTCCAATCGAATTCTATTATTTGAAGGCTGTTCCAACAACTGGCCATCTGTCAAAATGCAATAAAAATGTATTTGAGCATAATTAACCAGCGAAGCCTGACGAATAATAAGTTCATGTTCGGCATCAGATAAGTTTTGTACTATTGAAACCGTATCATTATTGGACTTTATAGTATAAAGTTGCACCTGCTTAACACCATCAATATAGAAAGCAACTTTAGAATTCATACCTGATAAAACTGCTGAAATCTTGGTTCCTTTGAATTTGACAATAATAGAACTTCCAGACCAAGACAATAACGCATTATTCTGTGGGTCAAAATCAACTCGTCCCATATAACGAATCAATTGGTTGGAGGCAGCATAACTATTCTCACAACGTACGGTTTGAAAAGTTATGCAACAAAGTATAATTATTAGGGCTAAACATTTTTTACACATAGTACTAATCTTGAGAAATTAATTTATTACAGCTAATATTTCCATTCTCATCCACACATTTTACAATCAGTATTTTATATTCATTTTTCACCGGAATGCTACAATTGGCTCCATCGATTAATCGTTGGGCAACAAGAACTCCTGTGAGATCATATACAAATACCTGGGCATGTGTATCAGATAGAAACTGAATCTCATTATTAACAAACTTCATTTTAACTGGAGACGGATTGTGTATGTTTCCAAGAGATGACGCAATACCTTTCTCTTGGATAGTGATATCGTCAAGCCAAAAAGTACCCAAAATTGTAGGTTTTCCAAAAGCCCACATGAAGTTGGCTGGACCAGTCGCATCTACAGGAGTAGATTCAATTGAAAAACTTTGGAATGCATTAGTAAGATTCACACGTTGTTCAAACAATGTTGTTCCCTCAATTCTGAAAAGTATACTATTAGGAATATCGGATTTTGCTTTAAATCCAATTATATATTGTTTACCCTTGATAGTTGATAATTTGACATTTTTAAATTGCAATGTCCACCAATCGTCACTATTTTGTGTAACATCAAACCGTACGCATTTATTTGCAGGATCTGTACCAACTTGTTCTACACCAAAAGTCCAAGCTCCATTTCCATAATTTGCCACCTCAAAATCCCCCACATTTGAAGTACCTGGAACAACTGAATTAAAGTTCTCTAAATAATTTAGTGGAGTATATGTAGGGGGATCCAATTCTGTTACAACAATATCATCTATCCAAACATCACCTACATTGGCATAATTACCGAATGCCCACATAAAGTTGGCAACCCCACTATTATCCATTGCAGTTGTTTCTATTGATACGTCCTGAGTTACATTAGCTGTAGGAATGTTAATTTCTTGGACAAAAGAACTTTGACCTTGGACATAAAATTGGCAGAAATTATTAGCTGTCGAGGATCTTATTTTAAATAAAATACGATATTTCACACCTTTAATAACGGTTGTCAGTGCAGGATCTTCAACTTTAAATTGCAGTCCCCACCATTGATCTCCAGCACTTTGTATATTCAAATGAGCAGATTTGTTTCCTGATATTGCTTGTGCTCCGGTAGCCAGATCATATGTCCAACTGGCACCGCCTCCAGAATTATAATTTTGTACTTGAACATTACCTAATAGGTTAGTACCTACAACCGCATTCTCAAAATCCTGAGAAAAAATTATCCGGCTTTCAGCATTTACAAATGTTGATGCCAATAAAACAAATAAAGTAATAAGTAGCTTTTTCATAAATGTAATAGATTGGTTTAATAAGTATGTTGCGAAAGAATAAAATTTTGTCAGTGAAATACGTAGGTTTTTTCCCTACATATTTCACTAATTACTATTTGTCATATCCGGGATTATTCTCCAAATTTGGATTTTCAATTATTGCCCAAGTTGGGATTGGATAAAGAAGATTCTTATCACTGACAAAAGAGGAACCTACCTGACGTGCAACATCTAGATATTTTTCGTGTCTCAAAAGATCTTCACGCCTAACACCCTCACACCATAATTCCCAGCTACGTTCTTTAAGAATACGATCCCTCATAATCTCTTTGGTTGGAAATTGGCTAAGAGTTAGTTTATGTTTTGAATTATCATAATTATCAAATGCTCTACGACGGACCTGATTTAAAAGATCAATTATTTCCTGAGTTGGAACAGGATTAGCTTCGTTTAATGCTTCAGCCCGGCAAAGTAAGATATCAGCATACCTGAACTGGATATAATCGTTACCAGACCACTGTCCAGGATTATTAGAATCCTCACCATATTTCATTGCTAATCCGCCAACATCACCGATGGTTCTTAAATTTACAATCTGTCCACTTTTATTTTCATACGATTCATAAATAAGTTCTTTACGTTTATCTCCTTCTTCAAAGCTATCATAAAATGCCCATGGAATTCTCCAACCATTCCATGCGGAATAATTTACACCAACTTTTGATTTGAAATCAGGTGGCAAAGCATTAGAGAACCAAAGTAAGCCATACCCATCTTTTGGCTCACAAGGAATTGCAAATATTATTTCCTTATTTTGTTCATTGTATACAGAGAAAATATCAGAATAACTCCTCTGCAACTCATAACCTAGCGTCATGATATCAGAGGTAACAGACACAGCCTTATTCCATTGTTTTTCATACAAATACAACTTAAGCAACTTTGATAATGCTGCACCTCTAGTACAACGTCCCCACTCTGACTGTACAATAGGAAGATCACTCGCACATTCTTTAAGTTCTGTTTCTATAAAGTTTGTCATCCATTCTTTCGTTGGACGAGAAGGTTTGTAATCCGAAGAAGGATAATAAGCCTCATTTTTGGTGACAATTACAGGCAGAGGACCATATAACATGTATAAATCGGCTACAAAATACGCTCTTAAACATCTAAGTTCTGCAATATACTTTGCTTTAACCTCATTATCGACTGGACATTCTTTTATTTTCTCAATAACATAAGTTGCTTTCGTTACAGCAGGCATCATCGTCTCGTAAAATCCATAAGCCATTTTCTCTCCGATGATCCAATTCAGATTCAGAAATGCATCCCAACTCCATTTACAAGTCCATTCTTCGGTTCCAACCTCATTCATAATAAAACGACTTCCATCAGATACCATATAAGGTCCCCAGCCATTATTCTTAAGTTCCCAATAAACAGGAGTTGTAGCGACCTCTAAATCATTAGCCGTTTGATAAAAATTATTAGGCGCAACTCTATCGTAAATATGAGGTTCTAGATCTCCTTCACAAGCTGAGAATGTTATTCCTATTATAAAAAGGAAAGCTGATATTTTATGTTTCATAGTTTTCATAAAGAGTTAAACAGATTAATTAAATGACAAATTTAAGCCCACAGAGAATGTTCTCTGAAGAGGATAAGGCGCGCTATTATCTTCTACTTCAGGATCAAGGCCGGAAAATTTAGTTAGAGTAAATACATTCTGTACATCCACATAAAGTCTACATTTATTTATATGATTTGTCTTTATAAGCTTACCTTTCAAATCATATCCAAGTGTAATATTCTTCATTCTTAAAAATGAAGCATCTTCATGAGCATATTGTCCATCTAGCAAATAGGGATTTCTCATACCACTTGGCATTTGGGAGTTCATATTTTTACTAGACCAACGGTCCTTTATTTCAGAAAGAAAGTTATTTCCATCTTTTATTTTGAGAATCTCAAAATTTGTTCCATACTTAAAATTCATATGTGACCAACCTAATGCACCAACAGAAGAGTATAAGAAGAAACTTAAATCAAAGTTTCTATATGAGAAGTTATTTTCAAGCCCCATTGTGTAATCCGGAGAATTTACGCCAAGAAATACCATATCAGCTACATCAATTTTCCCATCAGGTCCAGGAAGTACCTTCCCATCCTTTAGAGTATTCAAATCTTTAATTTTCATTTGACCAGGTATTAGCTGTGGCATAGATGGAACAGTCTCACCCGGCTGCATAATCCCATCTGCTATAAATCCATAGACTGAACGAAGAGGATCGGTTTTGGATTCATATGGTTGAAGAATTACATCAGGGCTTCTTTCTAACCAACGATCACGATAAGCTGTCATCGTAAAGTTTGAATTCCATTTAAATGGCCCAGTAAGATTACGGGTAGATAAACTCAGTTCAAATCCTTTACTTTCTGTTTTTCCAACATTAGCAGGAACACTTCCCAAAATAGAATTAGACATCAACCTTCTCGAAGAAAGTAAATCTGAAATCTGTTTTTTGAAAACCTCTACACTTCCAGATATACGATTCTTAAAAAAACCAAAGTCTAAACCAAGATTAAGTTCAGTACTCGTTTCCCATTTTAAATCAGGGTTTGCTAACTGAATAAGTCCGACACCAGTAGTTGGAATTCCACCTAAATAATAGTTTCGTCCATTTGCTGCATAATATTCATACGCATTATTACCTATATTGCTATTTCCTGTTTGACCAAGACTCAATCTTAGTTTAAGATCTGAAATTACCTTCTGAGATTGCATAAACTTTTCCTCGGAAACACGCCAAGCAAATGCTCCTGAAGGGAAAAAACCGTATTTATTGTTTTTTCCAAATTTATCACTTCCATCAACACGTGCTGTAAATGTAAATAAATATCTATCTTTTAAAGAATACTGAGCTCTCCCAAAATAAGATGCCATCACTGACTTTGATCTCCAAGAATCTACAGTAGGGACTCCTTCTCCAACAGATAATCTATTATATAAAAAAGCATCAGTAAAGAAACTGTATGTATTAGCGCTTAAACCATCTACATTAAACTGTTGATATGAGTACCCCAATATTCCATTAATTTTATGCTTATTATTGAAACTCCTGTTATAAGTAAATGTAGCTTCCGTCATGTAATCGACTTTATTGATATTATTAATCGATGCAACTCCATTTTGACCTTTACCATACATGAAGGTTTTAGGTAAATATGTTTTTCTTATTGCCCGTTGATCATCCATTCCAGCTGAAAACTTGAGGGTTGAATACTTATCAAAATGAATATTCGCAAAAGCGTTTGACAACCAACGTTTCTCTGTAGTATTATCATTAATATCTAAAAATGACAGTGGATTCGGAATTAAAGCCTGGCTTGGATTCAATAGATATTCTCCATTTTCATCTTTTACAGGTTTAATATTAGGTGAATATTGCAATGCTGATTGAATTATTCCTGAATTTTCGTTCTCACCTCCACCAAGTGCTGCATTTTGATTCTCTATTACCGAGCCAGTCAATGATATACCATAATCAAACCATGAACTAAGTTTTTGATCTAAGTTTAAACGACCTGAAATTCGTTGCAATCCAGATGTTTTAATGACTCCTTTTTGATCGAAATAATTGAGCGAAAACATAATTTTCGTATCATCTTTGCCTTTATTTATCGAAACATTGTGTTGATTTATCCGCCCTGTTTGAGTTATCAATCCATACCAATCTGTTCCCTGGATAGCAGAACTTATATCCGTATCCGAATACCTTGGACGGAATGTAGGTAAAGTACTTACTTGACGAGTTCCGTAAGGATAAGCCTTATATCTAATCAGGTATTCCTCATATAAATAATTGTTAGTTTCCTGCATCAACTCTCTATTTGAAAGCATCTCCGGACGTTTAGCTATTGTTTGCACTGAATAATTACTACTATATTCCACATTTAGTCCAGAGCCGCCACGCTTAGTGGTAATAAGGATCACACCATTACACCCACGGGCGCCATAAATTGCTGTAGCAGATGCATCTTTCAAAACTTCTATAGATGCTATATCATTAGGGTTAATAGAATTTAAAATATTCCTATTGCCCTGAGAGTAACGAGTTCCACTGCCAGGATCAACACTTGTATTAGAAACAGGAAATCCATCAATAACATAAAGTGGTTCATTACCAGCGCCAACTGATGCAGCTCCACGAATAAGTACTTCAGCTCCTCCTCCTGGCTGTGCGCTACCACCCAAGATCGTTAATCCAGCTGCTTTTCCAGAAAGCATTTGTGTGAGTGAAGGGGCGGAATTAACCGCTAAATTTTCTGGTTTAATTGAAACTATAGCAGCGTTTATATCACTTTTCTTCATGGTTCCATAACCAACTACTACAACTTCATCTAAAGACTTAACATTTTCCGACAAGAAAACCTTAAAATTTGAATTTCCTGACAGTTGGACTGATTTTGTCACATAACCAATAAATGAAACAACCAGTTTTCCAACTGAGGGAGCTTCCAAATTGAATCGGCCATTAATATCGGAGACTGTAGCCCTATTTACCCCTGCAACCTGAATTGTAGCACCAATAATTGGTTGGCCGTTTTCATCGACAACAGACCCAGTAATCATCTTTAACTGTGAAGTCTCTTTTATGTTATTAGATTGGGCATTTACCTTTGAATAAGCTAAAATAATTACATGAGATTTTGTGATTCTAAATATGCAATCCGTGCCACTCAATAATTGTGTCATCACAGTGCTTATTTTTTCAGACTTAGGTTTGATATTGACAACTCTATTAACATCAATAATTTTAGCATCATAGTCCACAGACAATCCGGTCTGTTTCTCAATTTGAGCAAAAGCCATTTTCAAGGTAATGTTCTTGCCTGTCAGTTTTACTTTTTGATTTTGTGCTAGCATGACTGATGGCATTGCCAATAGTACTATCATGATAAACACATGTGAAATGTTTTTTCTTCCTTCCATAAGTATTAGAAATTTTATATGATTTTGGTTTTTGATTTATATAAAATGATACTTCCTATATTATTAATACCCTTCCTTCAACTTTCTTCATTATTATAGATTATACTTTCTGAGCTCTTTTATATAACCAATACACTATTAAGTAAGCTATTAATGAAAACACACACAGTCGATAATAGCGTTTTTTTTGAAAAAAAAATAGTCGAACAGCGGGAACAGAACTTAAACAACTGATTATTTGTCATTTATAATTAAAAAACAGAATAATGCAACGTCTAAAAAATAACACTTAGAAAAAAAGCGGAACTGTAGAGTTCCGCTTTTTTAGATAAATATAAAAGTTGAGATAACAAAAGACTGATATAATTATAACCAGCCCTATTAATTATTTTGCATAAAAATATACCGTTGTCCCTTCTATCTTATAACTTGATTTATTTATCAACATACATAATACATTCATAACTTCTTCAAGAGATTCGTCGGGATTGAATTTTACGTAAAATGATTGCTTATTAAGTTTTTTACTATCACAATTAATAACAACATTATATTTACGTTCTAATGTATTTACTATTTCGTTAAATGTTACACCCTGGAAAATTAAATAACCATCTTCCCATGCTGATAATTTTGTAGCATCTACGTCAGCTATAGAGACATTATTAGTCTTATACGAATAGGTCAATTGATTATTCGGTTTAAGTATGTAGGATCTGATTTTTCCAGTCTCGATATCAACCTTCACACTACCTTCAATCAGTCTTGCTTTTGTATAATCAGCGTTCGGATAAGATTGAACATTAAATTTCGTTCCTAGCGCTCTAACATCCAAATATTTTGTTTTCACAATAAACGGTTTATGGGGATTCTTAGCCACACTAAAGTTTGCTTCGCCAGTAAGAAACACAGTACGTGTATCAGCTGAAAAACTTTTTGGGTAAATCAATGTTGATCCCGCATTGACTGCTACGATAGAACCATCGGAGAGTGTGATTTTTTTGCTTTCTCCATAAGATACTGAAAGCTGGGCGTATTCCAGTTGAACTGGTACTGCAAACTGATAAGTAAGATAAACGGAAGAAGCTACAATAAGTACAATAACAGCTGCATAGGTAATGATACGTTGAAATAACGGATAGACTGGTTTTGCAGATATTTGATCTGAAAGGCATGCCTTAATTTTTGAAAAATCCTCAAGCGTCTGGGCACTTATAACCGAGGGACTGTTTTGCCAAAGTTCTTCCATACACTCTTCCTTTTCAGCTGGATATTCATCTAGCCGAAACCACTTGCGAAAAAGGAGCTGAGTATTCTTTGAAACATTCTTTTCAAAAAAAGTACATATGACATTTTTAATATTACTACTTTCCATAATACCTGTTTGTAATTATAAGTAAGCAAACTAATAAGCTACACACTGCAAAAAAACATAATTTCAGAAAAAAAACATAATACATATTTTTATTGTCTTTCTTATATCTGCTAATGCTGCTGTTAAATGGTTTTCTACTGTGCGTTTATTTATATTTAGTTTTTCTGCAATTTCACTATTCGATAATCCATCAATCCTGCTCATTTTATATATCAGCTTTCGTTGAGATGACATTTGACACACTGTAGCATCAATGAGACTCTGAAGTTGTTGAGCAAAAATAAGTTCTTCTGTACTTTCGAAGTCAACAGGACGTGTTAGTTGTTCGGTTACAAACTTCTCGTTTACAAGGGAATGATCATAGTAATTACAAATCGCGTTCTTCCCCATCTTGAAAATATAAGCTTTAAAGGATTTTATCTCAGAAAGCTTTTCTTTGTTATTCCAAACACTCAGAAAAATATCCTGTGCCATATCTCGTGCTAACTCAGCATCTTTGATAAAACCTGTTAGAAAATAGACCAGTTTGGGCTGGTAAAATAGGAAAAGCACTTCAAAGGCCTTTTGGTCTCCTTTGCATAAGGCTTTTACGTTATTTTCTTCAGTTGTATTATTCATCTCTTAGTTAACTTTAAGGTTATCAGACTAAGTTATAAAACTCCCATTTCTTCACATTAAAATAAAGCCAGAGAGCTTTTACTTTATTTAGAAAAAAGAAGATGCAAATTAAAAAGAATCTGCATCATTGTTAAATACCTATAAGCAAAAGTAATGTATATTTTAGTCTTTCCAAAAAATGTTTGAAGAAAATATTTTATTTTATGGATATTACTTAGTTCTGTCATACAGTCTTTATTATTATTAATACGACTGTAAATCAACCATATAAGAATTCAAAAAGGATATCGAAACATAGTTCTAATTATATCCAATAACACATTACCTATCAAGATTAATAATACTTTATTTAAAATCAAAAGAGGTTAAACTTTTATAGTTATTCACTTGATTTAAGTGATACACAAATGGAGTATAAAAAAGCTCCGGACTCAGACTCTAAAATGATAACTTCGTCTGACTTTGTATCATACTTGGTAAGTAATCTCTCAAGATTGTAAAGACGAACACATTTATTTGTCATGTTACAGACACACAAAACAACTAACAGAAAGGTCTTATTTTCTATCTGAATCAGTTTCTCTCTTGCTTACTTATATTGATTTATTACAATAAACGTCTGTGCAATCACCACCTTCAAAACAATAAGAGAAGCATGACTGATTAAAATTTAATTTAAATCTCTTTTATAAAGAAACTATTTTTATTAAGTTTGCATCAACTACAAGGATAAAAGTATATAATAAGAGCTATTATTTATCTGCGCAGTGAGCTCTTTGAGAGTTAAAATTCAAGTCACAGGAAATAGGATTTTTTAATTAACTGATTATGAAAACAAATGTTACAGCTGGTAATTTGAGTACATTACTGGAAGCTCAAATAAATATTAATACGGTTTTAACTCTCTCTGGAGAGATTAATGGGGATGATATTGCCACGATTCGTAGCATAGCCAATTTAACTGTACTTAATCTTACTGATGTTAACATTGTAGAAGGAGGAAGCTTTTATAATGAAGAGAAGGTTTATATTTCTATTAAACAGGATGAGATTCCGGAATATATGTTCTCTGGTTTGGATACAATAACTTCAGTAACTCTCCCGAATAGTGCAACCGTTATTGGTGAGAGAGCTTTCTCCGGTTGCACGGAACTTACGTCTGTCACGGTTCCGGATAATATAGCCACCATCGGTCTTTATGCATTTGAAAACTGTACAGCATTAACTTCTATCACAATTCCCAATGGCATTATTGGCAATCATGCATTTTCCGGTTGTACAGAACTAGCCTCTTTAATACTAAATGATGGGGTTACCGCTATTGGTGAGTCTGCACTTCAGGGTTGCACAAGACTAACATCCGTTATAATTCCTGATAGTGTTACATTTATAGGAGATCAGGCGTTTAAAGATTGCACGGGGTTAACATCCATCAAGATTTCCGACAGCTTAACTTCTATCGGAAATCAAACATTCAGGGATTGCTCAGGATTGACTTCGATAACGATTCCCGATAGTCTGATTTCTATTGGTGAGAATGCATTCAGGAACTGTTCCGGACTAACCTCTATTATCATTCCGGATAGTGTAATCAATATTGATGACTGGGCATTTTATGACTGTACCGGACTAATTTCGGTTACAATGTCCAATAATATTAAGTCTATTGGTGAGGCGGCGTTTATGGGGTGTTCCAATCTAACATCAATCGTCCTTTCTAATAGCATAATATCTATTAGCGAGAATGCATTTAACGATTGCTCCGGACTAACATCAATCATCATTCCTAATGGAGTGACTACTATTAGGGAAAATGCGTTTTATCGTTGCACCGGGTTAGCATCAGTTATCATACCCGATAGTGTTACTACAATCAGTGATAATGCATTTAATGGTTGTACCGGATTAACATCAATTACCATTCCCGGGAGTGTGACTTCTATCGGCTATCAGGCTTTTTCCTATTGTACAGAAATAAAAGAGGTACATTGTAAGGCATTGACCCCACCAAAAGCTGCTTCCGGTTCATTCAATGGAGTAAAAAACGAAAGCTGCAAACTATATATTCCAAAAGGAACTGCCGAAGCCTATAAGAATGCTTATATCTGGAACAGTTTTATGGAATTCATAGAAGAATAGCATTCTCGTTGGCTTTATTACTTGCTAATAGTTTATCCATTCCAATAAAAAAACGTAAATGTACCATCATCCATCACACTCTCAGACAGAGTATTGAATATAAGCTAATTAATGAGTGAGGGATGCTATTTATCCATCACTTAACCATCACTAAAATGGCTGTTTTCGGGAGCATCCGTCACACAATTCATATTTTATAACGCGATTAATGCTATACTAAAGGAGAAAGACAAAAGCATTAAACTGAAAAATACTTTTTGCTTACCGGACATAACATTAACAAAAAAGCTGAAAACAAAATCATTTACAATCGTACTTATTATAATTAAGATAATTATCTTTGCAACATGGTATTTTATACTTTGAAGTAATTAAATATTATTCAATATGCAAATTCATCTTACAGCTCCGGCTAGCATATATACCCAAATACAGTTGCCGGCTTCCAAAAGTATCAGCAACCGCGCGTTGATAATAAACGCGTTGGCCAAAGGGAGTTTTACGCCCGAAAATTTATCTGATTGCGACGACACAAATGTAATGATCAAAGCCCTGAGTTCTCAGGAAGAAACAATTGACATCATGGCTGCAGGCACTGCAATGCGCTTCCTTACTGCTTTTCTTTCTGTAACAGAAGGAACCAGAATAATTACAGGAACCAAGAGAATGCAGCAACGCCCCATTGAGATATTGGTCAATGCTCTGAAGATACTTGGAGCCGACATTAAATATGTGGGCGACAACGGATTTCCTCCGTTGCGTATTAGTGGTAAACCGCTGGAAGGCGGAGCCATATCAATGAGAGGAAATGTTAGTTCACAGTATATTTCCGCCCTCCTAATGATTGCTCCCATACTAAAAAAAGGGCTGCAAATGACATTGACCGGGAATATAATTTCCAAACCATATATAAACCTCACGTTACAACTGATGAAGGATTTTGGTGCAGAGGCAGAATGGACCGACGATAATCGCATTGAAGTTCTTCCCAAACCCTATACATCCGTGCCGTTTAAGGTGGAATCCGACTGGTCGGCCGCTTCTTATTGGTACCAGATGGCAGCTCTTACAGCTGAAGCTAAGATTGAATTGCTCGGCTTGTTCCCGGACAGTTACCAGGGCGACAGCAAGGTTGCCGAATTATTTGTCGATCTGGGCATTGAAACAGTCTTTACCCCTAAGGGAGCTTTGCTCAAAAAAACAGGCAGTTGCTGCGAACGAATGGATTACAACTTTATCAATGAACCCGATCTTGCGCAGACATTTGTGGTAACTTGTGCCCTAATGGGCATTCCTTTCCGCTTTTCGGGACTGCAAAGCCTTAAGATAAAAGAGACTGACCGTATAGCAGCGTTGGTTACTGAACTCGGGAAGTTGGGTTATGTGCTTGAGGAAAGCGGAAAAGGTGTACTCTCATGGGAAGGTAAACGTGAGCCTGTATCAGAAAATCCAACCATTAAAACTTACGAGGATCACCGGATGGCAATGGCTTTTGCACCTGCCAGTCTACGGATTCCTGCCATCACCATCTTTGAGCCTCAGGTGGTTACCAAGTCTTATCCCTACTACTGGGAAGATCTGGCCAAAGCAGGATTCTCAATTCTGAAGAATGATTAATCTGAACCGGCTTTGATTCTCAGGAAAATAGCCACGGTTTTACATGATAAAGCATTATAAATGTCGCTTATTGCTTAAACGAAAGCAATAAGCGACATTCTTTTTATCTAAGCTCCCCCTGGTTTTAGCCTGTTATTCCTCATAGCTAAACTAAAACAAAAGGAATCTTAAGAGAATAATTGACGTTAAGTTTATATTAACGGGTAGAGCTAAATAAGAAAAAGTGTACACTTCAACATATTAAAGTGTACACTTTTTCATTATTCAGTCTACCTCTATATCAGAAGTGTTGGTAAATAAAAGTCTTAGTTATCCTCAATTATGAACTAAGGTTCCTATATCTTCTCCTTCGATTACCTTTTTAAGATTACCAACCGTATCCATATCAAAGACAACAATCGGCAGATTATTCTCCTTACACATGGTTGTAGCTGTAAGATCCATCACTTTCAGTCCGCGGGTATAGATTTCATCATAGGTAATCTCCTTGAATTTAGTTGCGCTCTTATCCTTTTCCGGGTCGGCTGTATAGATACCATCCACACGTGTGCCCTTAAGCATTACATCTGCCTCTATCTCTATTCCGCGCAAAGAAGAACCGGTATCTGTAGTAAAGAAAGGATTTCCGGTTCCGGCAGAGAAGATTGCCACTTCTCCGGCTTCAAGCGTTTCAATTGCTTTCCATTTATTATAAAATTCTCCGATAGGTTCCATCCTGACTGCTGTAAGCACTCTGCTTTTTACACCTACAGACCCAAGAGCTGAGCTCAGAGCCAGACTGTTGATAACAGTTGCAAGCATTCCCATCTGGTCTCCTTTCACACGATCGAAACCTTTCGATGCTCCGGAAAGTCCCCGAAAGATATTTCCACCGCCGATTACAATCCCTATCTGAACGCCAAGTTCGTGAATTTCTTTTATTTGCTGAGCATATTCACCCAAACGTTTTTCATCAATTCCATATTGCTTTTCTCCCATCAAACTCTCTCCGCTCAATTTCAGAAGAATTCTTTTATACTTAATCATATTTCAAAATGTTTAATTTCGGCAAACTTACATAAAATTCTTTAGTTACAATATACTTGACTTCAAATAATTTATATCTTTGTATTAAACCAAACGATAGACATTAATGAGAATAAACTTTACTATTTTAATTTCCTTTTTCCTATTCCTCTCAGTGTCACTATCAGCACAGACCGCTGAGCAAATCTTACCGAATGTATCAAAGGCACTGTCTGAGCAGCATTGGGATGAAGCAAGCAATCTGTTCCGGTTGGCCGTAGATAAGGATCTTTACAGATCAGAAAAGTTTTTCCAGACAGAGATTGCGGCCGATTGCCCTGCACGGACTGAAATGATACATCAATTAGGATTTTACTGCAAAAGCAGCCGGAATTACGAAAAAGCATACGTTTATTACAAGGAGCTGACAAGAGTAAAGCCTAATGAGACTATTTATCTGGCATCCTACGCAGAACTGGAAGTTATTCTTGGGAAAGAAAACGACGCCCTGGAGACTTACGAGAAAATTCTTTCAATAGACAACAACAATCTTCCCGCCAATATATTTATCGGGAATTATTACTACTTTAACGCCGACAAAGAGAAGAAGCAATTGGATAAAGAATTTAAAAAGATAAATGCTCCTACACGAATGCAGTATGCCAATTACCGGAATGCGCTCTCTAGTCTGGTAGCCAACGACTACGAAAAGGCAAAAACTTACCTGGAAAAGGTAATCAGCCAGTTTCCCTCTGTGGAGGCTAAAAAAACATTGGGAAAGATTCACGCTGTAGAAGAGGAATCAAAAAGATAGTTTACAAGACAAACTGAACCTCTTTAAACAGATAACCTCTTTTTTCATTGGTTTCTGTGCTTAGGATCAGCTCTCCATCGGGTTCAACTCCGACAATTCTGGCAGAGAATCTACCATTTTTGTCAGCAAAGAGATAATAACCTTCCTTACGAAACAAAGAATGATGATATCTTCGGTTAATCAGCTCTGTTTCTCCTTTCCGAAGTAAATCATAATAAGTAGCAAGTATACGAAGAATATCTGCAAGGATCACTTCACGGTCCTGATGGTTTCCCGTAATTGTTTTCAGTGAAACAGGGTTGGGTGCATTGCTAATAAACAGATTCTGGTTTATATTCACCCCGATTCCAAGAATACTTTGTGAAAGCATTGCCCCGGCAAGATCATTTTCTATCAGCATGCCACAAATCTTTTGTTCATTCCAGTAGATATCATTGGGCCACTTGATACTGAATCCCGCAGCAAAGCGATCGAGTCCTTCCTTGATAGCAAGACTTGCTATCTGAGAAATAAGGAACTGTGATCTGGCTGGAACGGATTCCGGCCTCAGCAAAACACTAAAAAGCAGATTCTTCCCCCGCTCACTTTCCCAGGAGTTTCCTCTTTGTCCCCTACCCGACGACTGAAAATCTGTAGTAATAACCGAGAAATCAGGCAAGTATTCCCGGGAGAGTTGTTCTACAAGATATTTATTTGTAGAATCCGTCTCTTTTAATCGCTGTATATTAACTTCCATAAATCAGGATAATGCGTCGTACTCCGCCCGAAGTTTTCTAGTAAATTTCTTAATTACTTCTTCGTACGAATGGTCAATAAGTTGTTTTATTAACGAATCATCTACGCTTCCATCAAAAGAGATCTGATTCCAGTACTTTTTATTAAAATGGTAAGCTCCCTCAATACCGGCATATTGTTCACGTAGCTCAATAGCATATTCAGGATCACATTTCAATGTAATCCTGTCAGGTGTTTCCAGATCCATCAGAGCAAACATTTTATTCATCACCCGAATAACCAAGGTTGTCTCATCAAAAGGGAAATCTTCAGTCACCCCTTTTTTAAGCAGACAATATTCTCTGGCCGATTCTATATCCATAGTGTATTATTAAATATTTGATAAAACCTAAATTCCCTTTACCAGACAGGAGGATAAAAAGCTTCTTTTATATGCTCAATAGCAAAACATCCCGTTTCCCCAACAACCGTAATAATATCAAAGCGTACCGGCAAGTCCACCTGAAAGAATCTCAGGTAAGCATCGGCAGCAAGTACCGTTCGTCTTATCTTCAGCGGAGTAACAGCATCCTGCGGCTCGGCAAAAAGTCTGTCTTTTCTCGTTTTAACTTCCACAACAATCAGTTCATTCTCTTTTTCTGCCACAATATCAAGTTCCTTATGTCCCCGCCTCCAATTACGATGACGGATGATATAATCGTGGGCAATAAGATACTTTACAGCCTCTTCCTCGCCATCTTTTCCCAGAATATTGTGCTGTGCCATAGATTGTTTTTGCAAATTTACTGAATTTATTCTTTGAATTTACAGAAGTAAAAGTAATTTTGCAGTGAATATGGGAACAAACGACAGAAAGAGAATAAAAACGCCAGCCGGATTAACAAAACGCCAGCAACACATTACCTGTTTACTGAGTGAAGAGGAAATGCAGATTGTGGATCGCTATCTGGATAAATACAAGATAGAGAATAAATCCCGCTGGATGCGTGAAACCCTTCTGCAGTTTGTATATAAGAATATGCAGGAAGACTATCCTACCCTCTTCGGCGAGCACGATATGAGACGCTAATATGCTGGATGATACTTATTTCATGAAACAGGCATTGGCCGAAGCCCAAAAGGCATTCGACAGAGGAGAGATTCCTGTCGGGGTTGTTGTGGTAAGTAAGGAACGGATTATTGCCCGTGGCCACAATCTCACAGAAACTCTTAACGATGTTACCGCCCACGCTGAAATGCAGGCCATTACGGCTGCAGCCAATATTTTAGGAGGAAAATACCTGAACGAATGCACTATCTATGTAACTGTGGAACCTTGTGTAATGTGCGCCGGAGCAATTGCATGGGCACAGACGGGGAAACTGGTTTTCGGTGCTGAAGACGAGAAAAGAGGTTATCAGAAATATGCACCCAACGCACTCCATCCAAAAACAATTGTCGTTAAAGGTGTATTAAAAGAAGAATGTGCTGCACTGATGAAATCATTTTTTCAGCTGCGGCGTTAGGAACTTTTAAAGAAGAAGGAATTACTTATCCTCCTTGATCTCCTCAAATTCCACATATTCTCCATCATCCTTATCAAAGATCTTTTTATGTTTAGGTTCAGAAGCAGCATTAGAAGCTTCCTGTTCCTCTCCAAAACGATTACTATTAAATCTTGATTTACGGCCTAATCCAAAAAGTAGTCGCAGAATTCCGCTTATAATAGATAAACCAAAGGCAAGAACCAGTATGATAATAAAAAAAAATAATCCAAATATAGCACCCATGATCAATAAGTTTAATTATAATATAGAGTGGTTAATACAACAAGCGTGCCAGAAATGTTGTTTACTTCTTTTTTCCAGCAATAACTGAAAGAAGAATATACCAAACAATGATAGCAGCAAAACCTGCAATTCCTAAAAAGATGAGTAATGGAATACATACCAAAAGAAAGATAAAACTCACTTTATTATCTTTCCAGGAGAGATTCTTGAACTTTAAAGAGAACATTGGAATCTCAGAGACCAAAAGGTAAGAGAACAGTGCTGCAAGAATAAAGAGATATATTGCATTAAAACTATCTGATACTAAAAAAGAATGCGCTCCCACAACTAATGATCCCCAGAATAAAGCGTTAGCAGGAACCGGGAGTCCGATAAAAGAAGTAGTCTGACGCTCGTCCACATTAAACTTGGCCAGTCTCAGTGCCGAGAAAACAGATAAGATAAATGCCAGATAAGGAATATAATCCTGGAAATCAATCAAGACTGAAGGATAATGTACCTCTTTGAACAAAGAAAACACTAAAACCGAAGGAGCAACTCCAAAGCTTACATCATCAGCAAGTGAATCTAAATCTTTTCCTATTTTTGAATGAGCATGAAGAGCACGTGCCAACATTCCGTCAAAGAAATCAAAAACCGCACTTAATACTATAAAAAGCATCGCCAGTTCGTATTCTGCTTCAAAGGCCATTACACAAGCAATGCACCCGGAAAACAAGTTCAGACATGTAACGGTGTTTGGAATATGGCGGGTTATAGAGTTTGCCATCACAATTATTATTTCAGTTTTGCTAATACAGTCTGGTTACCAACAGCTAATTGTCCCATCTTAACTACTACTTCCGTACCTAAAGGAAGATAAACATCGACACGGGAACCAAACTTAATAAATCCCATATGCTCGTCAATGTAGCATTCTTCACCAACCTCTGCATATGTAACAATACGCCTTGCCATAGCACCGGCAATTTGTCTTACCAATACTTCGACACCCTCAGGAGTCTCAATAACAACCAAAGAGCGTTCATTATCTGTGCTTGCTTTAGGCAACCAGGCTTTCATGAACTTACCATCCTGATGGCCTACTTTCTTTATTGTACCATCAACTGGGTACCAGTTAGCATGTACATTTACAAGACTCATAAATATAGAAACCATAATTCGTCTGTCGTGAAAGTATTCATTTTCATCTACTTCCTCCACAACCACAACTTTTCCATCGGCCGGAGCTACCACAAGCTTATCTGTATCTTCCCCAAACAAGCGGATTGGACAGCGAAAGAAATTCACCATCAATCCATAAACGACAAGACTGAGTGCTGCTAAAAGGTAAGACAACAAAATACAATCAACGTAGTAATATAAAAGGCTATTTATTGCAATAAAAAAGATTAACCCTGCTACCAGGATATGAGTTCCTTCTCTATGTATTCTTATTTTCTTAATTTTTTTTAATCGGCCCATGAGTCCTGTTTAATGATTTAATTGCGCAAAATTAATCTTATTTTGAGAAGCTACCAAGTAATTCTTCATAGAAATAATTAAAATTACTTCTTTTCTTTAAAAAAACACTTATGTTCATAACTTTTAGCTATTTCATTTTTTTTGGAGTGTAAAGCGAAGTATCTTTGAGCTCCATTTGAAAGACTTTTATCATTTAATAAACTATTGGCTATATGCAAGATTTTGTTCATTTACATGTCCACTCACAATACTCAATCCTCGACGGACAGGCGGCCGTTCAGGCTTTAGTCGATAAAGCAATTGCCGATGGAATGAGGGGAATTGCATTGACCGACCATGGAAACATGTTTGGAGTAAAAGAATTCTTCAACTATGTAAAGAAGAAAAACGGAGGAGCTAATGGTGAAATAAAGGATCTTAAAAAGAAAATCTCAAAGATCGAAGCCGGAGAGCTGGAATGCGAAGATAAAGAGGGTGAAATAAAAAACTGCAAAGAGCAGATTGAAGCCGCTAAAAAGAAATTATTCAAACCAATTATAGGCTGCGAAATGTATGTAGCCAAGCGATCTCTTGAGTTGAAGGAAGGAAAACCCGACCAGGGAGGATATCACCTGATTGTGCTTGCCAAGAATGAAGAAGGCTATCACAACCTCATAAAACTTGTATCTAAAGCATGGACTGACGGCTTTTACTCCCGTCCGCGTACCGACAGAAAAGAACTGGAAAAGCATAGCAAAGGACTTATCGTTTCGTCTGCTTGTCTGGGAGGTGAGATTCCCCGAAAGATAAGAGACGGAAAGATGGAAGAAGCTGAAGAGGCAATAAAATGGTACAAGAATCTTTTCGGGAGTGATTATTACTTGGAACTGCAACGCCACAAGGCTACTGTGCCAAGAGCAAACCATGAAGCATACGAAATGCAGAAAGTGGTTAACACAGAGCTTATAAGGCTGGCAAACAAATATGATATTAAACTGATTTGCACCAATGATGTGCACTTTGTTGATGAGGAAAATGCGGAAGCGCATGACCGGCTGATTTGTTTAAGTACAGGTAAGGATCTGGATGATCCGAATCGTATGCTCTACTCCAAGCAGGAATGGATGAAAACACGGGAAGAGATGAACGCTATCTTTGCCGATGTTCCGGAATCTCTTTCTACAACTGCGGAAATATGTGATCAGGTGGAATTCTATACTATCGACCACGATCCTATTCTTCCTAACTTCCCCAAGCCACCGGGCTTCGAAAACGATGACGATTATCTTAAGTACCTTACTTATGAGGGGGCAAAGAAGCGTTGGGGTGAGATGAATGAAGAACAAAAAGAACGAGTGGATTTTGAACTAGGCACTATTAAACACATGGGATTCCCCGGATACTTCCTTATTGTGCAGGACTTTATTGCAGCTGCAAGGGATATGGGGGTTTCCGTTGGACCAGGCCGTGGTTCGGCTGCCGGCTCTGCCGTGGCATATTGCCTTGGAATTACCCAGCTCGATCCTATTAAATATGATTTGCTGTTCGAACGTTTCCTAAATCCTGACCGTATTTCACTGCCGGATATTGATATCGACTTTGATGATGACGGCCGTGGTGAGGTGCTTCGTTGGGTTACGGGAAAATATGGGCACGAGAAAGTGGCACACATCATTACTTACGGCACAATGGCTACAAAACTAGCCATCAAGGATGTGGCGCGTGTACAGAAATTACCTCTCTCTGAATCAGACAGACTAACTAAACTGATACCCGACCGACTTCCGGAAGTAAACGGAAAGTCGCCGAAGATAAATTTAAAGAACTGTATCGCTGCGATACCCGAGTTACAGGAGGCTTGTAACTCTTACGATCCTTTGGTAAGAGATACAATGAAGTATGCACAGATGCTGGAAGGCAATGTGCGCAACACGGGAGTTCATGCCTGCGGAACCATTATCTGCCGCGATGATATTACGGATTGGGTGCCGGTTAGTACGGCCGATGATAAAGAAACCGGCGAGAAAATGCTGGTTACTCAGTATGAAGGCTCGGTTATTGAGGACACGGGACTGATAAAAATGGACTTCCTGGGTCTAAAGACCTTATCTATTATAAAGGAAGCTTTAGTAAATATCCATTTACACCGGGGAATAGATCTGGATATCGACACTATTTCCACAGAAGACGAGCCTACTTACAAACTATATAGTGAAGGAAGAACCATCGGAACGTTCCAGTTTGAGTCTCCCGGTATGCAGAAATATCTGAAAGAGCTGCAACCGAGTACTTTTGAGGACCTTATCGCGATGAATGCGCTTTATCGTCCAGGACCAATGGACTATATTCCTCAGTTCATCGACCGTAAGCATGGTCGCGAACCTATTATATATGATATTCCTGTAATGGAAAAGTATCTTAAAGATACGTATGGTATTACAGTATATCAGGAACAGGTGATGCTTTTATCCAGACTTCTTGCGAATTTTACCCGTGGTGAATCAGATACATTGCGTAAGGCGATGGGTAAAAAGCTGAAAGATAAGCTGGATCACCTGAAACCTTTGTTCCTGGAAGGGGGACAGAAAAACGGTCATGACCCTAAAGTTCTGGAAAAGATCTGGGGAGACTGGGAGAAATTCGCCTCATATGCGTTCAACAAATCTCATGCAACTTGCTATTCATGGGTAGCTTACCAGACTGCATACCTGAAAGCGAACTATCCGTCTGAATATATGGCTGCCGTGCTAAGCCGAAACATCTCAAACATTGTGGATATTACCAGATTTATGGATGAGTGTAAAGCTATGGGCATTCTGGTATTAGGGCCGGATGTGAATGAAAGTAACATGAAGTTCACGGTTAACAAAGAGGGAAACATCCGCTTCGGGCTGGGAGCCATCAAGGGTGTTGGCGAAAGTGCCGTAGCAGCGATCATTGAAGAGCGTGAGAAAAACGGTTCGTTTACCGGAATCTTTGATTTTGTGCAACGAGTGAACCTGAATGCCTGCAACAAAAAGAATATTGAAAACCTCGCACTAGCAGGAGGATTCGACAATTTGCCTGAACTAAAGAGAGAGCAGTACTTTGCTCCGAATACTAAAGGCGAAACATTTCTTGAAACATTGGTCCGTTACGGGAATAAATTCCAGCTAGACAAAGCTGCCGCAGTGAATTCCCTCTTCGGAGGAGACAATGTAATTGACATTGCCACACCCGAAATATTGCCGGCAGAAAGATGGAGCGATCTGGAACGTCTGAACAAGGAAAAGGAGTTGGTAGGAATCTACCTTTCCGCACATCCGCTTGACGAGTATTCTATCATCCTAAAAGATGTATGCAACACTCACATGACCGATTTTTCTGACAGAGCCTCGCTTGTAAATAAGGAACTCACCTTCGGGGGCATCGTTACAAACGTTCGTGAAGGAATGGGTAAAACAGGAAAACCATTTGCAATAGTCAAAATTGAGGACTTTTCCGGCTCCAACGAATTGCCATTCTTTGGAAATGATTATATCGAATGGCGGAACTTTTTATCAGTTGGAATGTTTCTATTCATAAAAGGACGGTGTCAGCCAAGGCAATGGAAACCGGATGAACTGGATATTAAGATAACATCCATAGAGCTACTGCCTGACGTGAAGGATTCCTTAATTGAAAAGATGACAATCTTCATTCCATTGATGGCATTGAATCAGCAGGTTGTTAACGAACTTTCCATTTTAAGTAATGAAAGTCCGGGGAAAACTGAGCTTTTCTTTAAAATCTTTGATGAAGAGTCTAACTTTTCTGTTGATTTTATGGCGAGATCGACCAAACTATCAGTCGGAAAAAAAATTATCAGCTATATAAATGAACATCCCGAACTTGAATATCATATTAATTAGTACTATATTTGCATCACATACATTATACTAAATATAAAAAATTTAAGTTATGGCTTTAGCAATTACAGACGAAAACTTTGAAGAATTACTTCAAAGTGAAAAACCTTTAGTAATAGATTTCTGGGCAACATGGTGTGGCCCTTGCAAACAAATAGGACCAGCGATTGAAGAATTGGCTACAGAATATGAAGACAAAGTAACTATCGGGAAGTGTGATATAGAGGAAAACGACGACCTGGTATCAAAATTCGGAATCCGTAATGTTCCTACTGTTTTGTTTATTAAAAACGGAGAAGTTGTTGATAAGCAAGTTGGAGCAGCAGCCAAGGGAGTTTTCCAGGCAAAAATTGATTCTTTACTATAAATCAAATATAATTTATAAAGACTCTTAAAACAAATTCAGATTATGGGCTTAGAAGATGATTTCTTATTGGAAGATGAAGACGACGAAAAGACCGTTGAATTCATTAAGAACTTTTTGCCACTGGACTTGAAGGACAAGTTCACTGACGATGAGCTCTATTATTTCCTCGACGTTATGGTAGATTATTATTCCGCAAGCGGATGTCTGGATGCACAACCCGACGCTGAGGGATATGTGAATATTGATCAGGACGAGATCGTGGATTACATTGTAAAAGAGGCAAAGAAAGATGGTGTGGGAGAATTCAATCCCGAAGATATTCTCTTTGTTGTACAGGGAGAAATGGAATATGGAAATTCATTAGGTCAGGTAGAATAAGCCTCACTTAATCAGATAAACGAAGAGAGCCTTGGCAGAAGATTGTCAGAGCTCTCTTTTTGTTTTCTAGAAACTTAAGGAATGGTTCACCTCTTTGTACAAAAAACATAAATCAGAAGCCCTATATTACGCATATGCAGACATCTGAAATGAGCAAATAATGCTCAAAGAAGTGAGAGATAGCCCTTTTTGTGAGGGTAAAGTGATAGATAAAAACTCTACCATCACAATTAATTACTTCACATTTAGCATATTACATCAGAAAGTGATGGAGTGATGGTAGCTTTCTGCTTTTCCTTTATGGTTTGCAAAACACAAAGAAAAAACAAAAAGTTAGATTCCCTGAAAACCATTCACCAATCTTCCCGGATTATTCTCCAATAAAATTCAGCCATTCACCAATGGATTTTATTTATTGGTGAATGGAATAGCTAAGTTGTCAGCAGTAGAATATTAAGCTTCTAGATAAGATGGCGGGATTTAATCTCTAAATATTTATTTATCACGTCGACCGATAACTTGTCCGGTGTAGTAAGCAATGAGTAGACGGCATGCTGCTTCAGGGTTGAAACAACCAATTCTTTCTCAAAGGCAAATTTCTCCGCAATGGTCTGCTGATAATACTCCTCTGTAGTGCGGGGGTTCTTCTCAATAAAGGCTTTCAGTTCGGCATTTTCAAAGAAAACCACGAGTACCAGATGCTGACGTGCCAGCTGACGAAGGTAACTTAACTGACGTTCCATGCCTATTATGCTGTCAAAATTGGTATAGATAATCAGTAAACTTCGCTTGCTGATGTGTTTATTGAGATGAATATAGAGCGAGGAGTAGTCACTCTCACCAAAAGTTGTGGACTGATTGTACAAATTATTAAGTATTTGCTGTATCTGTCCCTCTTTCTTTGAAGCAGGCAGAAAAGAATCAAACTGTTCCTCAAAGGTAATCAGTCCGGCTTTGTCGTCTTTATGAATCGCAATGTAAGAAAGCACCAGCGAGGCATTAATGGCATAATCAAGTAAAGTCATTCCCTGAAAAGCAGATTGCATCACTCTTCCCTTATCAATTACATTATATATATCCTGCGACCGTTCGTTCTGAAAGATATTAACCATTAACTGATGCCGGCGGGCAGTGGCTTTCCAGTTGATAGACCGGTAATCATCTCCTTTCACATACTCTTTTATCTGTTCAAATTCGGTGTGATGTCCTATCTGCCTCACCTTTTTAATGCCCATTTCCGTAAGATTGTTCGACATGGCCATCAATTCATACTCATGAAGCATCAGGTAAGAGGGATAGACTTTTACGGAAACAGGTGTGCCGCAATTGTATCTACGGCTAACCAGGCCCAGAGAAGTGCTGGCAAAAACACGGATCACTCCAAAAGAGTACTCCCCTCGCTTCACCGGACAAAGGTTGTACTCAATGGTTTTACTTTCATCCGCATCCAGACTGAGGTGAAAAGAGACATCTCGACGCTGAAAAACCGCAGGAATCTCATCAATCACTTCCAGATTAACAGCAAACGGATAGTGATTTTCCACATATATCTTCACCGGATTATCATCTCCATTTGAGAAACGTCCGGAACAGGAACGAAAGCCTTTGACCGAACTTCTCCAATAAAGCCGCCATACATCAAAAAGCACGGCTATCAGGAGAACAAGCATACCAACCTGTGCCACAAGCAATAAACTTGTAGCCAGATAGCCTGTTCCCAATAACAGAATAAGAACAATGCAAACCAGATAAAACCTTTTAGTAAGAAACATACGCTTTTATTTCGGAACTTCCACTTTATCAATCAGTCTCGAAGTAACCTTTGCAGAAGTATAACCTTCCATCTCGGCCTCAGCAGTGAGCAGAAGGCGATGATGCAAAACGGGAACTGCCACAAACTTAATATCCTCAGGAGTTACAAAATCGCGTCCCTGCAAGATGGCATATGCTTTTGCCGCCTGAAGCAGAGCAACCGAAGCACGGGGAGAAGCGCCCAGATAAACAGATTTACTTGTGCGTGTCTGTTGAATAATCAAAGCAATATATCGAAGAAGCGTGGCATCCACATAAACTTTTCTCACTAACTCGCGTAATGACAGTAATTCTTCTTTCTTCAATACCGGCTTCACGCTTCGCAGTTTCACAAAGTCGGTTTGCTGGTGATGCCGTTCAAGAATGGCCACTTCTTCGTCCAAAGAGGGATATTCAAGTGTTATCTTCATCAGAAACCTGTCTATCTGTGCTTCGGGAAGTTTATAAGTACCTTCCTGTTCTATAGGATTCTGAGTGGCAAGAACTGTATAAAGACCTCCCATCGGGAAGGTTTTTCCATCAACAGTGATCTGCCGTTCCTCCATAACCTCAAAGAGGGCCGACTGAGTCTTTGCCGGAGCCCGGTTTATCTCATCCACAAGAATCACATCACCAAAAAGCGGTCCGCGGTGAAAGTCGAAAACACTTGTCTGCATATTAAAGACAGTAGTACCCAACACATCCGAAGGCATCAGATCAGGAGTGAACTGTATACGTGAGAAGTCCGCATCAATTAGCTTTGAGATTAGTTTCGCCAGCAATGTCTTAGCAACACCGGGTACCCCTTCAATAAGCACATGTCCGTTGGCAAGAATTGTAGTAAGAATTAAATCCACAGCTTTATCCTGTCCCACAATAACCTCCGCAATGCAGCCTTTCAGTTCATTAATCTTCTCCGTGAACCCGGTCAAGTCTATTCTGCTCGTTGTTTCTTCCATAATCTATTATTTATAGGAATTAGTTATAATTTCATTCATTTTATCGATATAATCTTTCAGGTTCTTCTCATCTATCGGAATATCATACTCCAACATCTCCAGGTCTCTCAGTGTAGAATATATCTTTTCAGCCTCCATCCCTGTTTTGCTGGAGAGCCGATGGCACAGTTCCATGGTTAGTTTCTCCGCCTCGATATCGATATTGGTTTCTTTCTTCAGCGCCCGGGCAAAATATATTTTCTTTTTGCGCAACAGTCCAAGATGATCTTTCTTTTGATAATACAAAGTACCTATCAGCTTCACAAAGTCCAGCGTAGTGTTTACCGGAGGATTTATCACTGGAATTACTCGCTGCCGCCGTTTTGCAGTGAAACACATAAAAAGAATCAGGGTAAACAAGGTGAAATAGATGCTCCATCTCAAAGGAGGCTGACTAAGAAAATAGCGAAGTGGCGATTCTTGACCCGCAAGATCACCGCCTGAACTATTTTCCTGGTAACGCACTAAAGGCATCCCCTTCATATAAGATAACAGATTAAAAACATATCCTGCATTATTCTCATCCAGTATTCCGTAATTGGTAAAGAGCAAGGGGGTAGTTACCATAAAAAGTTCCCCTTTTCCTATCTTCTTACTAAACGCAACCGCGAAATTTTCTTTATTTCGAACCAGAACTGTAGAAGGAATCCTGGATATCAAGGTATGTTTCCTTTTATCATCCCTGGTATCCTCCAGTTTAGGTTCAATAGAATCCACACCCGAGAAGTAGTCCATGCATAACTGGGGATAAAAGCGATAGATTCTACGAGAAGTCGCGGAGTTGAAAACAAACAAAGGTTTCCTGCCCGGACTTTTTTTTGTCATCGACTTTATGTCGTCGTCGCTTAAATAGCTATTATGGCAATCAATTCTTAAAGAATCGATTAAATCAGGCGAGAAATTTGAAGAAACAAACATGATCTTATATCCCTTATTCAACAGATTAATCACCGACTTGAATTGCAGCGAATCCACAAATGCATAATCAGTGACAGACAGAATGGCTTTCGGTTTACTCAACGAATCATTATCAATCTGATAAAAGGTTTTATTAGATACTGTATAGTTTCCTTTCATTGAGGAAGAGACTATATCGTCAAAAACAAAACATCCAAAAGGTTGCTTGTCCGCTTTGTTATAAGTGGCTTTCCAGGAGAACTCTTTAGTTTGGTTCTGCTCTACAACAAACATTCCAATGATAAGGAGAATCATAAAACCGATGAACTTAATGTTAACCTTCACCATTTCCCCCTTTCCATATTACCTGCTGCAAACTCTTAACCGCTTCATAAGTAGCCTCGTTTGCCTCAAAGTTTCCATAACGAACCATCAGAAAACGGTTGGTCAGATGGCGAAAATCCTCGATCACTTCATTCCGTTTCATCTCATACAAATAGTCGGTCGGTGTTTTATATGTCTGCCAATCAATACATTTACTATCTGATAAATGCTTCAGTGTCTGCAAATAAACCAGACGAATAGCCAGTTGATAGTCTTCCCGACTCACAGCATTGCTAATTTCGCTACTAAAATCCACCCCATAAATGGTTTCTTCGTCCACCTTATAGTTCCAGACTTTCTTCTCTTTATAAAAAAGTTCCGGTCTTTTCTTATAGACAAAGAAGACCAGTAACAATATAAAAATAATTAATAGACTGATCAGGATAACTTCACTGTATTTTTCAGCAAATTCATTGTTGAAAATATGGCTGAGAAGCTTAGTAAACCAGAGATCGATCAAATCAAAAATATTCACGTTCCGATGGACAGCCTGTGAATTATAGTCAAATTGATTATCAGCCTGATAGTGAGCTATCTTTGCTGCATCATAAACCAGCGTATCTGTAACTTGCATCTAATTTTTATAATTGCTCAAAATTATCAATATCATCACTTACAGATACAGAATCTTTAGCCTCTGCTGCACTGAAATAGTGAAATGCAACACCTACGAAAACAAAGATTCCTGCCAGGAATGCACCAAAAGCCTGAAATGCAGCTAGCAGATACATAAGAAAATCAGTTCCCATGGAGTTTGTCACTTCCACTGAAGTTTTAGAGTAAGCCAAAACGCTTTTAACAATAAATGCAAAATACCAAGGCAAAAAAGTAACAGTCTGGATAACTCCGCCTATTATACCCAGAACAAAAAGCAGCAGGAACAGACTTCCCCAGGTAGGAAACCCAAGACGATATGCCTGCCTCAGAGCATTATTGGTACCTGTACCTTCGCCAAATATATAAGCCGGATAAATAAGTATAAATGGAACTATCAATGGAATTGTTCCAAGTATAATAAAGAATATAAGATAACTAAATATAAATCCCAGAGTTCCAACAATGACTGCATATCCTATTGCAATCAGCATTACATAGAAAGTTAGAATAAAGCATTGTTTGAGACAAGATATAAAATCGCTCTTTATTTCTGATAAAGGATATTTCTTCAGAGTTTCACTGGTTCTATATTTTTGCATTACTGTATATACAATGGCTGTGAGTACCGTTTGACCAATCAGATAAAAGATTATCAGTAGAATATAATTTATGAATATAGTAGGACCATACCCCTCAAAAGAAGCAACGGTAGTTGGATGATTAATTGCTGAATCTACTACTGCTAAAGCTATATTATTCATAAAAGCACCCTGAATAACCGACAAAGGCAACAGAACATACAGACACAACTTCAGGATTGGTTTCCAATTATCTTTTAAAAAATCGAAAGTAGCTGTTAGATTTTCCCCAAAAGATCTTTTCTGATAAAAATTAATTTTTTGTTTCTGGTAGTTCATAACGTAATGATTTAGGTAAATAAAGGTAATAGTAAAGAACAAATATAAGCGAAAACAGGATTATTCCTAATCTTAACAAGTTAGGAAGATGGGTATGGCGAGTAATAAACGATTCCAGAAAACCTGCCACAACAAAGATCGGTATGGTACCAATCACAATCTTTACTCCCCGCTTTGCTCCCTTCATAAATGCAACTTTGCGGGAATAAGTGCCTGGAAACAACCAACCGTTTCCTAATGCCAGACCGGCAGCACCTGCAACAATAATAGCAGATATCTCTAATGTTCCGTGTATCCAGATGGCTAACATAGATTCACCCAATAAACCATGCTGGTAAAAGAATGCCTGAAATGCCCCAAGCATCACACCATTCTGGAACAACAAATATCCAGGACCAAATCCCGTTAATAATCCCAGGGCAAATATAGACAATGAAACACGTATATTATTTATGGTGATTCCCAGAAACATAGGGATCTCGGACGATCCATTGTAAACCGCCATGGGAACCCCGTGCTTTATATTATTTAACGTCATGTCCACATATCCGTCTCCCAAAATCAAACGGGCAAACATATCATCATGCATGGTAGAAACCACTCCGATAAGTACACTCACTGCGAAAATAAGGAAAGACCAAAATAATTCTTTTTGCGAAGCCTTCATTACCAGAGGAATTTCTTTGGTCCAGAAAGTAATGATACGAGATCTTTTTTCCTTCTTATTTTTGTATATCGAATTGTGAAGAGCAGAAGCCAGATTATTCAGATAAATGGTAATCCGTGAAGTTGGATAATGACTTTGAGAAAATGACAGATCAGATGTTATTTCAATATACGCAGCTGCAAGATGGTCAGGATCAAGCTCTTCAGCCTGCTCCACAACATTCTCAACCTCTTTCCACTTTTCAATATTCTGTCGTATAAAAGAAACTTCTTTCATCCGTTTTAATTGTCTTTTTAAATTATCTGATGTATATGATAGCAAAAGTAATTATAAATTATATATTTGCAACTTAATTATCAAACTTTTTCCAAAGCATGGCTAATACAACTATTATTACAGGTCAGTATATTAGAATAAACCAGACTCCAGCAAGTGCCGGTGAAAGAATTATTGCCCGACTCATCGATTTTGTTATTATTGCCCTTTATTTTTATGCTACAACCTCTTTTCTTAAAGAACTTTCAAGTTTCTTAGGTCTATTCAGCAATGCCTCATTAATAGTTTTCCTGCTGGCGGTTTATCTGCCGGTATATGGTTACTCCTTTTTATTTGAGACGTTTAACCACGGACAATCCATCGGAAAAAAAATCATGAATATCCGTGTTGCTATGGTAGATGGCTCTACTCCTACCCTGGGATCTTATCTGCTACGCTGGCTGCTCTTTCTGGTAGACTTCACTATTACCGGAGGATTAGGACTGATATTTATTTTAATGACAAAGAATAACCAACGCATTGGTGACCTGGCTGCCGGAACGATGGTAATAAAGCTGAATAATTACAAAAAGACTCAAGTAAGTTTAGATGAATATGCACATCTTGAGCCTAATTATCATCCTGTATTTCCACAAGCCGGAGACTTGTCTCTGGAACAGATCAATGTGATAGAAAAAGCACTTAATGCAAATGAAAAAGAAAGAGACAATTTTATCGCCCAGCTAAGCGTTAAAATAAGGGGGCTTTTGGGTATTAATACTCCAATGGATGATGAAAAGTTTCTTGAAACACTGATCAAGGATTACCAATACTATGCGTATGTAGATATATAATAATTTATAAAGAGCAGGCTGTTGCCGTTTTTTTATATTATTGAATATTAATTTCGTGATGATAAATATGGAGAAAAAACATCCGGATATATTCTCTAGAAATATAACCGGTTGTTTCCCTATTAACAAGGCTTCAAACAAGAAGCTACTTGCACACTAAAACTTGTATAAGAGACTAAGCTTTCATCAATTAGAAAACAACTAATCTGCTACCATCTTCCTGTTCCTCAATAGTTACCTTTACACAATCCATCGGCAAAAGACTTTCAATTAATTCCGGCCATTCAATAAAGCACAAAGCACCACAATAGAAATAATCCTCATACCCAAAGTCAAAAGCCTCTTCCACTTTATTGATGCGGTAAAAATCAAAGTGATAAATTAGTTCACCGCTACCTGAGCGATATTCATTAATAATGGAAAACGAAGGAGAGTTGATAACATCGGTCACTCCCAGATATTCACAAACCGCTTTTATAAAAGTTGTTTTACCTGCTCCCATTTTTCCATAGAAAGCAAAAACCGTATTATCCCCCATTGCTGCTACAAACTCACGGGCAGCATCATGAATATTGTCTAAAGAATTAATTTTAATTTCCATATATAAATTAAAGTATATATTATCGTTTCTTACTTTGCATGCCAATTAGCGGGATAATCATTTCCTCCATCGAGATACCTCCATGCTGGAACGTATTCATATAATAAGATGCATAGTAATTATAATTATTAGGATAAGCAAAAAAGTCTCTTCCGCCTGCAAAGATATAAGAAGTACTAACATTGGGACTAGGAAGTTGTGCTTTTTTCGGATCTTTTATCTCAAAAACATGCTTCGGATTATAATCAAGATTCTTACCTAACTTATAGCGCAGATTCGTATTCGTATTCCGGTCTCCTACCACTTTAATCGGATTATCCACCCGTATTGTTCCGTGATCAGTGGTGACTATTATTTTATAATTGGATTCTGCCAATGCTTTAAAGAGATCCTTCACGGACGAATGTCTGAACCAGGAAAGCGTAATTGAGCGATAGGCAGCTTCCGTAGAAGCAAGTTCACGCACCATTTTTGATTCCGTCCTTGCATGAGAGAGCATATCAATAAAGTTAAGAACCACCACATTCAAGTCGTTTCCTTTCAACCGGTCCAAAGTATTCACCAACCGTTCGCCGGCTGCAGAATCGTTTATTTTATGATAAGAAAAAGTATGCTTGCGTCTGTAACGTTCAATATGCGTTTGAATCAAAGGAGCCTCATTCAGATTCTTTCCCTCCTCTTCATCTTCATCCACCCAAAGATCGGGAAACATTTCGGCAATCTTATTCGGCATCAGTCCGGAAAAGATTGCATTCCGTGCATACTGAGTGGCAGTGGGAAGAATACTATAATAGAGCTCTTCATCAAAAGAAAACGAATCAGCCAGTTCATTACTCAGCACCCTCCATTGGTCGTAACGGAAATTATCCAGCACAATGAAGAAAACCTTCTCACCGGCATCGAGCAACGGGAAAATCTTTTTCTTAAATATATCAGGGCTCATTACCGGTCTGCTTTCAGGATTGGCAATCCAGTCTAGATAGTTCTTCTTTATAAATTTGGTAAAAGCAGAATTCGCTTCCGATTTCTGCATAGCCAGCATCTCTGTCATACTACTTTCCGACCCTTCCAGTTCCAGTTCCCAATACACAAGTCTCTTATAAACTTCCATCCAGTCAGTATAAGTAAAGGAATCATTGATCTGCATGCCTATCTTTCCAAAGTTCTGTTGATATCCGGTATTCGCCACTTCCGTGACTATCTCTTTTTTATGGAGGTTCTTTTTCAGACTCAGCAGTATCTGATTAGGATTAACCGGTTTTATGAGGTAATCTGCAATCTTGGAGCCTATTGCCATGTCCATGATGTTTTCTTCCTCACTTTTGGTAATCATCACAACCGGAACCGTGGGACAGATTTCCTTAATCAATGACAAAGTTTCCAGCCCGCTAAGTCCGGGCATATTCTCATCCAGGAAGATCAAATCAAATGTTGTCTCCCGGCAAAGATCAAGTGCATCCTGTCCGTTAGTTACCGTGCTCATTTGGTATCCTTTACTTTCCAGGAACATTACATGCGGTCTTAGCAGATCTATTTCATCGTCAACCCAGAGTAAATGATCTTTCTTCATCTTTGTTTTCTTTATTTTTTATTTCTCTTCTTCCGTATCTTCTGTATTTTCTTCAAAAACGGGCTCATCTAACGTATAGCCTTTTATCTGAAGCTCCGGAATTTCAGAAAAATGTTTTTGATAGAATGCATTGTAATCGTCAAAACTATAATATTTTGAGAGCAATTCATAATTCTGTCTCGAAATAACCAGCGCTCTCATTCCACCTAACTTCTTTGCCATCTCCTTATCCTTGTAGAGCATATGGGCATACTGGTATGCTTCATCGAAGTTCGTAAATTCCTTAACCTGAAGCATTCCAATGCCACTCTGTTTTACAAAAGAGAGATCAAAGTTCTTCACGATAAAGTTCGAGAAGTTATAGCGAGCCATCTCATACAATAACAAATTCTCATTGACTTTTCCTTCTTCATACGCCAGAATAAACATATAGGGAGCATTTCTTTCCGGATTAAATTTAGGTAGCCCTGAATCAACAGCAGCACCGGCTTCTTTTTCTGCTTTCCTGCGATTCCAGATAGAGCCAAATGAAGTACTTCCTTTTACCAGGATTCTGCCATCCTGCAGCCCCTTCACAATATTGGCTGCCAGTTGAGTTATTTCGTTCTTAGGGTATTTCTCCACAATTTCCTTTAAAGCAGTCATGAATTTCTTCTGCTCTCCGATTTGCAGCAATCCAATGGCATTCAGGAACATAAACTTGGGAATGTGTTGTCCCATCGCATACTTCTTTTGCGCATAGTCATAATTACTCATCACCTTTGCATAATCACCCTTCTGATAAGCAGCGTAAGTTTCAACATATAAGGAATCTTCGAGATGCTTTCCATGCATTATATTGTAAGCATAATCAGGATCACCAATTGTGATAGCATACTTACTTTTCGGGAACCGGGATATCAATGTATCCTTATAAGATGCAGCCTCAGCTTCTTTCTTCCATCTTGAATTCATCAGATAAAGGTTATAATAAACCTCGTCCAACTGAACAAAGCCGGGGAACTGAGTGTAAAGACGCGTAAAGGTTTTCTGTGCAAGAGAAAAATCTTCCAGTTTATCCTTGTATATCAATCCCATATTATACAGACCATCGGATAAGATGTCATTGGATTCTTTCATCGCTTTTGCTGTGAGCGGTATCTGCTGCAGATAAAACTGTGGATTCTTATTATCAGTTACTACCGTATCGGCAGGAGAGGTTATTTTCTTTTCCTTCACATCCGTTGAGTCTCCTTTGCTTGTAGCTTCTTCATTGTATTTTGTTTCCGCAAAGTCGTTGTTGGAGATTACCGTCTTATTTCTTCTCCGCCAGTTATCTTCCAGTTTCCGCCGTCCCCATTTCTGTTCAAAATCACTTTTTCCTTGTTCAACAAGCTGAATGTTATAGAAATACCAGGATTTATCTCCGTTATTTACAACTTTCTGAGTAGTTTGGGTGTTTTTGGGATTCACTATTTGATTCCCCATAGTCTCTTCCCGTTTTTGCATCAGCTCCATCCGTTCAGCTTCTTTCCGTTCGGCCTCCTCCTTTCGCTTAACCTCCTTGATTATTTTATCGACTACTGTCCGTCTTTCAGCATCACTAAGAGAGGCAAGATGCTGCAAGCTATCCTGCATCTGGACGTTCACCACATGTTTCACCAGCTCATCGAGCACTTCGGAGCGCTTGTTTAGTCTCTCATAATCCGGGAACTCCTTATTGATGAGCCCAATTGCCGTTTTATATGATTCCTGAGCTTTAACGTAATCCGCTTTGTTCCAGTATATATCACCTAATCTGAGCAGCATAATACCCTTTTCCAGTCCGTTTCTCTTGCTTTCCTTAGCTCCTGTTTCATACTGTTTAATGGTCTGTGTCGTATCTTTCAATGAAAGGTAAACATTACCCAATGCATAATAGACCTGGTCAAGATAATCCTTGTTCTTACTATTGTGCACCATTCCTTTTAACTTCTTTATGGATTTATGGGCATTAGAGGTTGGCACCACCTCTGTCTGTTTGATTCTTGCATTGAATTCCAGTTCATAAGATGGATTTTGTGCGGGCACCTTGCCATAAGCAGCATAAGCTTTCGCATTGTCGTCCATTAACTGATAAACCTGTCCCAATAAGTAATACTCACGCGCCTTCTGCTTCTTTTTATTTTCGTTTTTGATAATAGTCAGCAGGTAGGGAAGCGCCTCCTTAAATCTTTTTTGCCGGAGCAGATAATTACCATACGCCGCCGAATATGAAGGGACCAGCTTAGAAGGTAAACTGTCGCTGTTCAATTTAGAAAGTACATTATCCGCATCATAAAACCAGTCCATCTCAGTATAGCAGCGGGAAAGCCAGATTTTCGCATCAGCAGAGACTTCCGGATCGGTATTGTACAAGCGGGTGATATAAGAGAACGTGGAAGCAGCCTCAAGGAACTGTCCTTTATAAAACTGAGCCTTTCCCATCAACATCCAGGCATTATGCAAAAAAGGGTTATACTCTTTCTGTGCCAGCCAGCGTTTTTCTTTCGCACTTTTCTTTCCTGACTTCCGGATCGGCTTTTTCTTTATGGAATGTAGCTTAATTGCTTTCTGAGACTTCTCAATGGCCCGGTCAAAATCACTGCGTCCTATTCCTACGGTCTTCTTATTCTCAATGGGATACAGGGGAAGCATTTCCAGGTAACTATCTTTATTACCCGATTCTATGGCCAGAACTCCGGATTTATACGCTTCGTTTCCATTAAAATATACGTTGTACCGGGTAATAAAAGATTGATAAAAACGGGTACCCGCTGTATTCTTTTTCACAGAACAGCCGGCAAGCATAATCAGCATAAGTATGCCAATAGTAAGATATATCCCTTTTTTATTCAATCTACCAGTCAATTAATTAGTTTCACATACTAAATAAAACAGAACTTCCGCCTTTTTATTGTCTGTACAAATGTAGAAAAATGCTACGTCCCAACTTACAAACTACATAAATAATAATGGAAAAAAAGATGATTGAAGCACCGGAAGGCACATTCAGGAAATAAGAGATGAGCAATCCTCCCAGACATCCCAGATATCCAATGGGAATAGAAAGTGCAATTATCCATTTAAACTTGAAAGTAAAAAGATTGGCCGTCATCTGTGGGATAGTGAGTAAGGAAAGCACTAACACAATACCTACCATTCTCAGACAGGCAACGATAGTCAGGGCAATAAACATCATCAGCGCATACTCTATGAAGGTTACCGGAATTCCCTGCGAACGGGCAAATTCTCTGTCGAAAGCCACATAGACAATGGGGTGAATAAAAAAGAAAAAGAAAAGAGCCAGCGAAACGGATAAAGCCACTAACATCAGAATATCCATATTAGTGATGGTAAGAATATTACCGAAAAGAAAAGCAGAGAGGTCGGGTGCAAAACCGGGCGAAAGAAATGTAAAAATAATACCCAGTGCCATACCCATGGTCCAGAACACAGCGATGGCCGAATCTTCACGCATATCCTTTCGTTTGCTGAGCCAGTTTACTCCAAAAGCGGAAAGCACTGAAAAGATTGTAGCCGAAAGAAGAGGTGAGATTCCCAGATAAAGTCCCAGACCAACACCACCAAACGACGAATGAGTAAGCCCTCCGCTAATAAACACCAGTCGGCGGGTCACAATATAAGTTCCTATAATTCCGCAAGCGATACTAGCGAAGAAAGCACCCAGAAGAGCATTCTGAAAAAAAGTATATTGAAGTAGCTCCATCATTTATTTATAAATTTAATTGATTTCTTAACCTGTCGTAAATTCCTATCTGTTAGTGAACTACAGCAGTAACAAACAAAGTTGAATTATTTCCACACATTTTGATGTTATTTCTGCAAAGTTACAGATTAAATTGTATTTTTGCATACACAACATCGCGAAAAGCATGAATAGCAACAAATACGGCACGTACAAATTTGGGTTAACTACTGCTTCGGCCTTTGTCATAGCGAATATGATCGGCACAGGAGTTTTTACTTCGCTGGGGTTTCAGTTACTTGGAACCACCAACATTATCTCTATTCTCCTTCTTTGGCTGGTGGGTGGAATTATCGCCCTTTGCGGTGCCCTTGTTTATGGTGAACTTGGAGCTGTGATGCCCCGTTCCGGTGGTGAATATCATTATTTACGGAAAATTTATCATCCCATGCTGGGCTTTATGGCCGGATGGGCCTCACTGATTGTGGGATTTGCTGCTCCGGTGGCACTGGCTTGTATGGCACTAAGCAGTTATCTGGCAAGAGTATTTCCTATACTCAATCCTATAATGGTGGCACTCTCGGTTTTAACCATCATTACAATCATTCATGCATACGATGTAAAGGCAGGAGGTGCTGTACAGCGTTTCTTCACTTTCTTCAAGATTCTTGTTATTCTGGGATTTATTGTCTGCGGACTGGCCATGCCGGTTAAGTATCAGAATTTCTCAGCCTCTTTCTCCGGCTTTTCATGGAATGATGTGTTTTCTACAGGCTTTGCCGTTTCACTGGTTTGGGTTTATTATTCCTATTCCGGCTGGAATGCTTCAGCCTATATGGCCAATGAAATTAAGAATCCGCAACGAACCATCCCTCGTTCTCTCTTTATCAGTACGCTGGTGGTTACAGTACTTTATCTGTTTATCAATGCTGTCTTTTTACTTTCTACACCGGCGGCCGAGATGACCGGACAACTGGAAGTGGGACTAATCGCCGCACATCACATTTTTGGGCAAACATTGGGTAACATGGCAGGCCTGCTCATTGCCTTGTTGCTTATATCAAGCATCAGTTCCATGGTATTTCTCGGCCCCAGAGTCTCTCAGGTGATGGGAGAAGACACCCGCATTCTCCGTCCTTTAGCAAAAAAGTCAGAACGCGGAACTCCCTATGTCTCCATCTGGGTGCAGTACTTTATCAGTGCCTTGCTGATTATTACTAATTCCTTTGAGTTAGTAACCAAATATACGGGGATAACCCTCTCCTTTTTTGCCCTGATAACGGTAACCGGTATCTTTGTACACCGGCATCGCTTCCCAAATGCAGAGCGACCTTACAAGACATGGGGATATCCCGTTACACCAATTATTTTCATCCTGCTAATTCTATGGTCTATTGTGTACCTTGTACGCGAAGATTTTCTCCGGACCTTTGTCGAAGGCAAACAGGATGTAATGTGGATGAGTCTGATGAGTTTGGTGACTCTTGTAACAGGTGCACTTATTTATCAGGCAAACAGATGGGTAATAAACAGAAAAATAAATTATAAATTAAGCTATAACAGAGATGGACATTAAGTATGTAATGCTTCTTGTTGCAGGAATGGTTTTAACCTTTTCCTCATGCGAACAGAAAAAACAAAGCGCTAAAATTGTTGCTACCGAACTTCCTGATAATGATTCTATTCAGAAGGCGAACGGACCAAAACTTGTAGCTGATGAAAAGCTGAACGATGCTGTACGTTTCGTGGCCGGCATGCCGGTAGAACATAAGGAAGGCAAGCTCTATGGGCTTACACAGACTGCTGAGTGGAAGGAGCATAGCAAAAACATGGATCAGATATGGAACTCTTTCCTGCAATCTGCCCCCAAAGTGATGGCTTTCTCTCAAAGCGAACTTGGTGAAGTGAACAGTAAGTACAAGACTCTTTTTTACCCCTTTGGAGGTCCCGATTATCTGTTCTCAAATACCTTCTTCCCCGACATGGACACCTATTTCCTTATCGGATTGGAACGGGCAGGTTCTGCTGTAAAGGTGAAGCACCCTTCGACAGCCACTTACCATTTATACCAGAATGCAGTGTCGGACATACTAAACCTTAGCTTCTTCCGCACGAAAGATATGAAAGTAGAGCTCTCCAACGATACTATTGACGGAGTAGTTCCAATCATTTCCATGTTAATGGCACGCTCCGGACGGAGAATTATCAGCATTGAGCATAAAAGAATCAATAACGAAGGCGAGATAGTTGGCACAAATGAAGATGGTACACCAGTTAACGACCGAAGCAAATTGGTGGAGATTAAGTTCTTTAAGCAAGGAACCAACAAGTTACAAACGCTTTATTTCCTCTCAACCGACCTGAGCAACGGCGGTCTGTCAGGCAATAAACCGTTGATGGCCTACATTGATAAACTGGATAATGCCACAACCGCCTGCTTTATCAAGTCGGCTTCTTATCTGATGCACACCACTTACTTCTCAATGATACGCGATGCCATCCTGACACATGTATCTGCCATTATGCAGGACGACTCGGGCATTCCGTGGCGTTTCTACGATCAGTCGAAATGGGACATACAGCTTTATGGATCGTTCAGTGAACCCATCAGCATGTTCGAGAAGTATCCTCAACCTGATTTACGTGATGCTTACCAGACAAGTCAGCCCAAACCGATTAATTTCCGGATAGGATACGCACGACAATCCAATTTACAACTAAGTATCTTAAAAAAACAAGACGAAGAGTAAGGTAATTATTCAGGTTAATTCTACAAATAGAGCTACTCCTTACATAATAATAGTGTAGACTTAAATTTAAAATAGTCTACACTATTTTAATATTACCAGTACATCTTAAGAAGAATAATTCAACATAAAACAGCCTAAATATGCTGAATAAAGAGCTTAGATATAAGGATAAAACGGCAAACTGTTGCAGGTTTTCAAAAAATCAGTTATTTTTGTTCATTCTAAACGAATTTAAGAATAAATAAACTATAAAACCAAAACAAGATGATCGACGTAAACAGTTGTATTAACGAAGCAAAAGATAAAATGGACATGGCCATTATGTATCTTGACGAATCACTGGCTCATATTCGTGCCGGTAAAGCTAACACACGAATCCTTGACGGTATACGTGTAGACTCTTACGGAAGCATGGTACCTTTAAGCAACGTTGCTGCAATCAGTACTCCGGATGCAAAAAGTATTGTGATCAAACCTTGGGATAAAGGAATGTTTAGAGTAATTGAAAAAGCAATCATTGATTCCGAAGTAGGTATTATGCCGGAAAACAACGGAGAGGTTATCCGTTTGGGTATTCCACCACTTACAGAAGAACGACGCAGAACTTTAGCCAAACAAAGTAGTAAGGATGGTGAAACTGCAAAGATTAGTATCCGTAATGCCCGTCGCGATGGAATTGATCATCTGAAAAAAGGGTTGAAAGACGGTTTGGCAGAAGATGAAGAAAAGGATGCAGAAGCACGCCTGCAGAAAGTTCACGATAAGTTTATCAAGAAAGTGGACGAAATGATTGCTGCCAAAGAAAAAGAAATTATGACAGTATAAAAACTGCCCGGGGAATTGAGTTCAATAGAAATCAATTCCCTGAAGTTTTTAAGCCAACAAAATAAATAAAAAAAAGTGCGCGGATTAGTTATAAAGAACACAGGTAGCTGGTATCAGGTAAAAACCGAAGACGGTAGTTTGGTAGAGTGTAAAATCAAAGGAAATTTCCGTCTCAAGGGAATCCGAAGCACAAATCCAATTGCCGTAGGCGACAATGTGCAGATTATAATGAATCAGGAAGGCACTGCTTTTATCAGTGAAATTGAGGACAGAAAGAATTATATAGTTCGCCGCTCCTCCAATCTTTCCAAACAATCTCATATACTTGCAGCCAATCTCGACCAGTGCCTGCTGGTGGTTACCGTGAATTATCCCGAAACATCCACTATATTCATTGACCGTTTTCTGGCTTCGGCCGAGGCATATCGTGTACCCGTTAAGCTAGTATTCAACAAAGTAGATGCATACAGCGAGGACGAGCTGCGTTATCTCGACGCAATAATCACGCTATATACTCAAATAGGCTATCCTTGTTTTAAAATCTCAGCTCTTAACGGAGAGGGTCTGGAGGAAGTAAGAAAGACTCTTGAAGGAAACATCACCTTGTTCTCAGGACATTCCGGCGTGGGAAAATCCACACTGATCAATGCCCTCCTACCCGATCTGGATATAAAAACAGCAGAAATCTCTTCCTATCACAACAAAGGGATGCACACCACCACCTTCTCTGAAATGTTTTCCGTTCCGGGAAATGGATACATCATTGACACTCCGGGAATAAAAGGTTTCGGCACATTCGATATGAAGGATGAAGAGGTAGGACATTACTTTAAGGAAATCTTTGAGACTTCAGATAAGTGCAAATACAACAACTGCACCCATCGCCATGAACCGGGCTGTGCTGTTCGCGAAGCCGTAGAGCAACATCTTATCAGCGAATCACGTTATACTTCTTATCTCAATATTCTGGAAGACAAGGAGGAAGGAAAATATCGCGCAGCATATTAAGCGTTTATTTCTAAAGCTTTTCGGAGCATTTTATATTCACAAAACAATATTTTCGGTAACCTTCCACAGTAAATCAGTGGCAGATGATTGGTTTTAGTAGCAGATAAGTTGTTTATTATTTTTATCTACTACCAGACTATTATACTTATATTCAGAATATTACTTCCTAATTGGTAGCAGGTGGCAGATGTTTTGAGAAAAATAATGCCTCGGATTCTTAAAGAACCGAGGCATCAATATTATATGTAATATACTAATTACTTACAGCTAACACAAACCGGTTTGATTTGTTTGAAGAAGTCGTTACCCTTATTATCAACCAGGATAAATGCAGGGAAGTTTTCAACTTCAATCTTCCAGATAGCTTCCATACCCAATTCAGGATATTCAAGACATTCTACCTTCTTAATGTTATTCTGAGCAAGGATAGCAGCTGGTCCACCAATACTACCTAAGTAGAAACCACCATGCTTCTGACAAGCGTCAGTAACTTGCTGGCTACGGTTACCTTTAGCAATCATAATCATGCTACCACCATTTTCCTGGAACAGGTCAACATAAGAGTCCATACGTCCGGCAGTTGTTGGTCCGAAGGAACCAGAAGGCATTCCGGCTGGAGTCTTAGCAGGACCGGCGTAATAGATTGGGTGATCCTTAACATATTGAGGAAGACCTAAACCTGCGTCGATACGTTCTTTCAGTTTAGCGTGAGCAATGTCACGACCAACGATGATTGTTCCGTTCAAAGACAAACGAGTTGAAACAGGATATTTATCAAGTTCCTTCAGGATATCAGCCATTGGCTGGTTCAGGTTGATCTTTACAGCATCGCCTTCGCCTGTGTTACGCAATTCTTCAGGGATGTATTGTCCAGGATTATCTTCCATCTTTTCAATCCAGATACCGTCTTTATTGATCTTAGCCTTGATGTTTCTGTCAGCAGAGCAGGAAACGCCCATACCTACAGGGCAAGAAGCACCGTGGCGAGGCATACGGATAATACGGATATCGTGAGCGAAGTATTTACCGCCAAACTGTGCACCTAAGCCCATGCGTTGTGCTTCGAGCAATACTTGCTTTTCAAGTTCAACATCACGGAAAGCTTGTCCGCCTTCATTTCCAGAAGTTGGCAAGTTATCATAATATTTAGCAGAAGCAAGTTTTACAGTTTTCAGGTTAGTTTCAGCAGATGTACCGCCAATACAGAAAGCTATGTGGTAAGGAGGACAAGCCGCAGTACCCAGAGTCTTCATCTTTTCAACTAAGAAAGGAACTAATTTCTCTGGATTAAGCAGAGCTTTTGTTTCCTGATAAAGGTAAGTCTTGTTAGCAGAGCCACCACCTTTAGCAATGCAAAGGAATTTATATTCAGCACCCTGAATTGCATAAAGATCGATTTGTGCAGGAAGGTTGCATCCTGTATTAATCTCTTTGTACATATCCAAAGGAACGTTCTGAGAATAACGAAGATTTTCTTCTGTATAGGTTTTATAAACACCTTTTGAAAGAGCTTCTTCATCGCATCCGTCAGTCCAAACCTGCTGACCTTTTTTACCGACAATAATTGCAGTACCTGTATCCTGACAGAAAGGAAGCTGACCTTTTGCTGCAACTTCAGCATTACGAAGGAATGTTAAAGCTACATACTTATCATTTTCGCTTGCTTCCGGATCAGAAAGAATTTTAGCTACTTGCTTCTGATGTTCAGGACGAAGCATAAAAGCTACATCACGGAAAGCAGCATTTGCCAGCATAGTTAAACCTTCGGCATCTACTTTCAGAATTTCTTTTCCTTCAAATTCACTTACAGATACATGATCTTTAGTAAGTAAGTAATACTCAGTTTCATCTTTTCCCATTGGGAACGGAGCCTGATACTTAAACGGGGGTGTTGCCATATCTTTATTATTTTTAAATAAAATTCGTGCCACAAAGATACTAAAAAACTCTTCTAAGGAATTTGATTAAAGGATAATTCTTCTTAACCAAGGTAAAAAGGAAGATAAAAATCTCATAAATAAACACATAACACTTTTTAACCATGATTTTTCATTTCTGAAGCAAACTTATAAGGACGTTTTCTGACAATCCATTTTACTTTTTAAGTTAAAACACTGATTATAAGCTGCGGAAAAATTAGTTCCACCCCCTATAATAACAAAAAATGCCACCTGTTTTTCCGCAAAGAAAACAGATAGCATTTTCGTTGTATATTGGCCAGAAAATTTGGCAAATCAGACTAAGGTCGTAGACTCTCCAAACTGCCTGTTATATTTATCATTAAGCTAAATGACCAATTCTATTTATCAGTTCATTGCCCAGAACAGTTTTATCGTCAATATGCTTCAGAACAGCTGTTACAAAAGGATTGCTTTCAAAGACTCCTCGAACCTGTTCAAAGTCTTGTTCCTTTTCTTCACGTGAACCATCGGCACCAAATCCTGTCATGGATGATAATGAGAATTCCTTTTTAGCATCGGCATAAACCATCTTGTCCAACCCAATAACAGCTTCTTTCCACTGATTAACAATATTAATAATATCCTGAACGGTTATTTCATCCGGATTCAATTTATAGAATTCCTGTATTTTATTATATGCCCAAGTCCATTCATAAGTATAATAGTTTTGGTGCATCGTTTCAAAAGAGGCATTCATTTCATCCAGGCGGTTAATATCTCCATTCTCAATTCCATCCAATAGTTTATCTACCTCACTTTTTGGAGCAATCAATCCGGAAACATCTACCCATTCTCCTAAACCGATTTCCGTATCCGGTTTTAAGCGGGCACGAATCTCTTCACAACTTTTAAAATCAATTCCTTCAAGTCTCTTTATTATTGAGTTACCCAGGAATTTTTGTATTGCAATCTCATAAAAACCAATACCTTTATTCAAAGAACTGTTCTTTATCTTGGCACTTTGGAATGAATAGATTTCAGACGTTTCACCAGATACCCGTTTAAGTTCTTTCAGAATTTCTCGTCCTTTAAACATTTTCTGAATGGTATATGGACTAAGCAAATTATAGTTAATATAATCGAGCTTATTTGGATCTTTACGTTTATCACGTTTCGGCCATTTCTGAGCATCACGAATGGTTCCTACACTTCGCAAATTAACTCCAGGAACCAGATAAGTAGTATTTCCCTGCTCTATCAAATAAGAGAAAGGAAGGTTTGAAGTATCGGCATGATTAACATGACGTCCCATCACTAGTGAGAAAGCTCCTACACGTGCCGGCCACAGTATATATGAATCGGAAGTAGTTTTTGCTCCGCGTTCCAATGTTCCCTGATGGATTGGCCCAAGTTTATACATGTGATTACTCTGGTTAGAACCTGACCCCGCATTCATAAACGAGAACATACCTGCAATAAGTAAAGTCGATTTATGATGGGTAACAGTAAACGGTCCGGCAAAAATAGCACAAGCTTCACCATTCTCCCCCTGACAGTTGCTAAAGAACAAAGAATCGGAAGCAGAATAGTTATGACCCAACTGACAAGCCTGACCAACAAAGCAACGGCTTAACATTGTTCCATCATCTACATGAGAACCGGAAGATATTATAAAGTCTTCACAGATTACTCCATATCCAATATGAACCGGTGCATCTGCATTACTGTTTATGCTACCATTTTTTAAACGACAGGTACCTTCCATATAACAATAATCGCCAATACGAACATTTTTGATGGATCCTGTATTAACAATCATTACATGAGAGCCTATTAATCCGATATCAGATGCATGTTTGTTGGAATAGAAGTCTGTGATTTCCTTAATGCGGTTAATCAGTTCCGGACGATGACGGTAAAGAGCCAGGATATATGCCTGATGTGCTGAAAGCTTATCATTTATCAACACTTCACGGCCTCCGGTTTCATTAAGTACTGCAACCTCTACCCCATTACCAAACTTACTTAGTCCATCGACAAGGATTATATCTACATTTTCGATAAATGTATGGTCGCCTATCTCGTAGTTTGCAATATAATTCTGAATATTTTCAATGCAACAGCAATCACCCACAGTCACATTATGCAGAGTAACATGTCTTAATCCTGCATGTTTCTTTATTCCGCCTTTTAAGGTAAACTCGCCATCAAATGATCCCAGCTTAACATTTCCCGAAAAGCGGGTATGATGAACATAAGCAGTATTAAAATCTGATGAAACAAGTACATTGTTCCAATCGTCGGCCAAGCATGACTGACTTTTCAACTGAAGAACTTCATCTTCAGTAAGCATACGATACGCTTTCATAAATTTATTTAGATTGTATTTTAAATTCGCTTATTCGTCCGATTCTTCGTCGTACATCTGGAAAAGGAAATCATTATAAGGAAATCTCTGCACATGCAGTTCCTTAACCTTTTCATACAACAAGTCCTTCAACTCATCAATATTCTCTTTCTCACGGGCAGAGATAAAAATACAGTTCTTATTGAGTTTAGCCATCCATGTACTTTCCAGTTCGTAAAGAGTTCTATTCTCTTTTGTTTTTGGAGTAAGATCATCCTCTTCTTTCTTTATATAAGTATACGCATCGACCTTATTAAAGACAAGAATACAAGGCTTTCCGCCTCCGCCAATATCATTGAGAGTTTTGCTTACCACTTCAATCTGCTCTTCAAATCCCGGGTGAGAGATATCAACAACATGAACTAACAAGTCGGCTTCTCTAACTTCATCCAATGTTGATTTAAAGGAGTCAACCAAATCTGTTGGCAATTTGCGTATAAACCCAACGGTATCCGACAACAGGAAAGGAAGATTATTAATAATCACCTTACGTACAGTAGTATCGAGTGTGGCAAAAAGCTTATTCTCAGCAAAGACCTCACTCTTGGCCATCAAATTCATTAACGTTGATTTTCCTACGTTTGTATATCCAACCAATGCCACACGGATCATCCTTCCACGATTCTTTCTTTGAGTAGCTTTCTGTCTGTCTATATCAACAAGTTGTTGCTTCAAGAGAGACATTCTGTTAAGGATAATACGCTTATCCATTTCGAGCTGTGTTTCACCCGGTCCACGAAGTCCCACAGAACCACCCTTACCACCACCGGAGCTACCACTCTGTCGTTCCAAGTGAGTCCATAAGCGAGTTAATCGTGGCAACATGTATTTGTACTGTGCCAACTCAACCTGCGTCTTAGCATTTGCTGTTTGAGCACGCATGGCAAATATATCAAGAATCAGTGAAGTACGGTCCAGTATCTTCACTTGCAGTTCTGCTTCAATATTACGAAGTTGTTTCGCAGACAGTTCATCGTCAAAGATGACCATCCCTATTTCTTCATTTTCGGTAATATACTCTTTTATTTCCTGCAATTTCCCCTTTCCCACAAAGGTTACAGAGTTTGCAGTATCCAGTCTTTGCGTAAATTTACGCACCACTTCCGCCCCTGCCGTCTCGGCAAGAAAAGCAAGTTCCTCAAGGTATTCATTCGTTTTTCTCTCATCCTGTGTCTGGGTGATCAGAGCAACCAAAACAGCCTTCTCTGTTTGCGCTTCGGAAATAACAAATTCTTTCATCTTATTTATTTATAAATGTGCGCAAATATACATATTCTATGTGAAAAACCT
>Ga0183095_10795_pt1 | contig 57121 bp, 51 predicted proteins | sample BioMet4_FD_130346 | JGI IMG/M metagenome (GOLD analysis project Ga0183095, IMG submission 130346) | Microbial communities from bioreactor (seeded with sewage sludge) at LBNL, California, USA - Biofuel metagenome 4 (v2) (version 3) | ecosystem: Engineered > Bioreactor > Anaerobic > Unclassified ...
CGCTCGGAAGATCAAGCTTCCGGATGGCCTCAACGGTTTCTTTCGTGGGATTGACGATGTCGATCAATCTCTTGTGCGTGCGGATTTCGAACTGCTCGCGGCTATCCTTGTACTTGAAGGTAGCGCGCAGAACGGTGTAAACCTGCTTTTCGGTCGGAAGCGGGATGGGTCCCACCACGCTAGCTCCGGTCTTCTTGGCTACGTCGATGATTTTCTCAACCGCTAAGTCGAGGATCTTGTGATCGTAGGCCTGCAAACGAATGCGCAGGACTTGTTGTTTCGCCATGAATTTTCCTCCTTTAGATTTCTTCAGGCTTCTGGCCGTGTGTTCCGCATGAGTTCCCTGACTAAGCCCGGGCTTGACAACGCCTTCGGGTGTGTCAGCAACATCACGCCTCAATGCACACGCCAGCGATGAAGACTATACTCCCCCACGTACGTGCGAGTCAACAAAAATCGCAACATTTTTTTCGATGAAATCCCGAGAATCGCCAGAAAGTGAGCATTGGCGCTAAAAAGGCCTTCTTTTGTTTTTAAAACCTTAAATTTTTTGTGCATTGTGCACAATTTTCCTTTCAATCGCTCCTTTAAAAATCCGTATTTTTGACCCCGACTTTTGACAAAGGATTCGCCCGCAGATCAACCCCAAGAAAAAAGCGGCCCGTCATGGCCGCCTAAATTACCGTTTCAAGGAAGCATCGATCATCGCGACTTTTTCTTTGCGGTCCATGAGGGCGTAGCGCTCGCGCCAAACCAACAGGGATTCGAAAGGAATCATTATCCCAGCCAGGTCATAGCATTCGACGATCGCTTCTGGAAAGAGCGGGTACGGATATTCTTTGCCGCCTTTGATGATCGAAAAGTCAGCCATCAGGTCGACATCAACCCCTTCCACCACGTATTCAACAAACACCTTGGTACCATATTTTGTCTGGTCATAGCGTTCGGGCTGCTTGAGGCCCCGCTTCGCTAAAATCGCTTCCGCTTTCCTTACATCCGCAAGCGCCATCATGAAATCGAGATCATGGAAAGTCGGGGCGATCTTTTTGAGATAAAGAAAACACGAGGCACCCAAGCTCCAGCAAAGCCCGGCCGCGTTGAATTCGTAAGCCAACGAAGCTAAGAGATGCAATTTGCCTTGCTCGTCTACGGTCATCCTTTCCAATCGATTCCTTTTTCTTTCGCCTTTGCCAGCCCTTTGGCGTAGGTGAATTTACAGCCGCAATAGAGCTGGTTGTAGAGATCGTAATGGATTCGCATTTCGCGGGCGATATCGATACCTTTGGCCTTCTTAAAGTCACTATAAAAGTACTTGGTCTTCGGATGCTGAGCTTCAAGCTCGGATCCGATTTTATTAAGGATTTGCGAGTCTTTTTGTCTTGAGATGGTCATAACGGTCGTAAAATAGTCAAAGCCATTTTTCTCGGCGTAGTCATAGGCTTCACCCATCCGTTTTCGGTAGCAGATCAAGCAACGTTCTTCCCCCTCGGGGAGGGCGGCGTAAGGCTCGAGATCTTTGTTATAAGTTTCGTTATCGTAAGCGGTCACAATCAAATCGACGTGATAACCATAGTCCCGCTCAAAATAGCCAAGGAACTTCTGAAGTTCGCTTAGGCGGCGTTCGTACTCACTTTGAGGATAGATGTTGGAGTTGTTGAAATAGATCGTCACTTCAAAATGCGGGCAAAGGAAAGTCAAAGGAAAGCAACTGCAGGGCCCGCAGCAGGCATGGAGCAGGAGCTTAGGCTTCTTATCCTTTGGGAGTTCTTCAAGTTCCGTGAGGGATTTTTGGTAATAGTTGATATAGGTCTGTGGCATCTCAGTCCTCGAGATTGTGGGAATAGTCGTAGGCCCCGTAGATGAACATTGAATCACCAAAAGAGAAGAAACGATACCGTTCCTTGATTGCTTCTTCGTAACAACGCAGGGTCCACTTCCGCCCCATGAAAGCCGAAACGAGCATCACCAAGGTGCTCTTGGGCAAGTGAAAGTTGGTGATCAAAGCGTCGACCGCTTGATAAGCGAAGCCCGGTTGAATGAAAATGGCGGTTGCCTCATCCGTGGTCGGATAGAAATAACCTTTGGCCGCATATTCGCTTTCGAGGGTACGGACCGAGGTCGTGCCGACGGCGATAATTCGTCGGCCCTCCGCCTTGGCTTTATTGAGGGCGTCGGCTGCCCCTTTTGAGACGTCAAATGTCTCGCTGTGCATCACGTGATCCTTAGTGTCCTGTACCTTGACGGGCCGGAAAGTCCCGAGACCGATATTGAGGGTGATATCGACGATTTGGATGCCCTTTTGCTGAAGTTTTCCGAAAAGTTCAGGAGTGAAATGAAAGCCCGCCGTCGGCGCTGCGGCACTCCCGGGAACCTTGGCGTAGACTGTCTGATAGTCATCGTTATTCGCGCATTGTTTTTTAATGTAAGGCGGCAGCGGCATCTGGCCGAGCTGATCCAAGACTTCGAGAAAGATCCCTTGATAATGGAATTCCATGTGACGAATTCCTTCGGGCAAAACTTTGACGCAGGTGCACTTCAATTGGCCTTCACCAAAAGAGCAAATCGAGCCAACTTTGACCGAGTGGGCGTTACCAATTAGGCATTCCCAAACATCGCCTTCGATTTGGTGGAGCAAAAGCACTTCGACTTTGCCCCCAGTATCCTCTTTGACGCCAACGAGGCGGGCAGGAATGACTTTGGTATTGTTCCGGACCAAAACATCGCCCGGCTTCAAATAGTCGATGATGTCATGAAAGCGTTTATGCTCGATTGTTTTCTTTTCCCGGTTGATCACCATCAGGCGACATTCATCCCGTTTTTCAGCCGGCGATTGGGCAATCAGTTCTTCCGGAAGTTGAAAGTCAAATAATTCGATATTCATTAGAAGCCTCTTTCGTCGCCATATTTGGCGATGATTTCATCCTTATATGCCTTGAAGCGGTCCTCTTGAATCGCCTTTCTAGCCCCCTCCATCATCTTAATGAGGAAGCGAATGTTATGAATCGAGTTGAGTCGCTTGCCGAATTCCTCGTTAGTCATGAAAAGGTGGTGCAGATAAGCTTTGGTGTAATGGGCGCAAGTGTAGCAATCGCATTCGGGGTCAAGCGGAGTGAAGTCCTCTTTATACTGGGCACCTTTGATGTTGACGCGACCTTGGGAAGTCATGAGCGCCCCATGACGGGCGATCCGGGTTGGGAGAACGCAGTCGAACATATCGACTCCGCGTTCAATGCCGCCAAGGATGTAGTCCAAGGAGCCAACCCCCATAAGATAACGGGGCTTGTCGAGCGGAAGATAACGGACAGCGTCTTCGACCATCTGAAGGCAAACTTCTTTCGGCTCGCCGATCGAGGTCCCGCCGATCGAATAACCAGGGAAATCCATCTTGGCCAATTCTTTGGCCGCATACTCGCGGAGATCACGGTAGGAACTGCCTTGGACGATGCCAAAGAGCGCTTGGTCTTCTCGGACGTGATGCTCGAGGCCGCGCTTCGCCCAGCGAAGGGTACGGTCGGTCGAGGCTCTGGCATACTCTTTATCAGAAGGATAAGGGATGCATTCATCAAAGGACATGATGATGTCAGCGCCGAGCGCTTCTTCGATCTCGATCACTTTCTCGGGGGTGAAGAATTCTTTGTCACCATTGAGGTCGTTGCGGAATTCAACGCCGTTTTCGCTGATCTTGCGCTGCGACTGGAGCGAAAAGACCTGGAAACCACCACTATCGGTGAGAATCGGGCCATCGTAATTCATGAATTTATGCAAACCGCCCGCTTCTTGGACGATCTTCTCGCCCGGCTGCAAATGAAGGTGATACGTATTGGAAAGGATGACACCCGCGCGGAGGGCTTTGATCTCTTCGGGCGAGAGGCATTTGACAGTCGCTAACGTCCCGACAGGCATGAACATCGGCACCTCAACGGTGCCATGCGGCGTATGGAGGAAGCCATAGCGGGCCCCCGTTTCTTTGTCGACGTGTTTGATCTCAAGATAAAAGTTGTTATTGCTCATAAGCGGTGTCATTTTAAATCTTGCGTAGGGATAAGGCAAAAGATAACGGATGCCCGCCTCGGTTTTTTAAAGAAAAACCTTGCAAAACCCCTTTCGATTGCGTTTTACCAATGGATATTTTGATGGCGAAGAGGATGGATGGCGACCATGAAAGATTTATGGCGAGAGAGACTCATCCACAAGAAGTAGGAGAGCAGAATCACCACCGCTTCGCCCGCCCCGACATAAAAGACGTTGGCCCAGAAAGGGAGTTGCAGGAGGTAATAGAGTTCCGCTCCGACCACGAAGGCGTTGGCCAAGACCGGATAGACGGCCGCGACGATCAGCCGAGGTGAAAGATAAGCGATCATGAGCGAAGAGAGCAAAGTAGCGCTGGTGCCAAAGAAGACGTCGATGAAACCCATCGGACTCCAGAAATTCGCTAAAAGGCAACCAATGGTGACCCCGAAAACAAAATCGGGGCGCCAAAAGCAAAGCAAGACGAGGAATTCAGCAATCCGAAATTGAACTTGGCCATACTGGAAGACCGGAATGCAGGTCGTTAGAACTAAATAAATCGCCGCGATGATGGCATTCTCGGCGATTTTTTTCACGAGCGAATCGGATTTGGTCATAAGAATGATCTCCTTGTTTTTTATACGTGGTTCAGAGGAAGAACACGTTAAAAGATTTTACCCGATAAATGATACTCTTTACTCGACGCATGTCCATCCGGAATTATCGCTTTCCGCCTTCCGCGTCCCATAACCGCGGAAGGAAGAAGCTGCTGGGGACCAACCGTCCTCATTTATCAATAGACAGAAAAAGAGAAGATGTGCCCTTCAACTTTATTTTTTTGTCTTTAAGATTTCTGCCAAGCCGCCTTCGGCGGTCTCTTTATAAGCGGAGGCCAAGGAATCACCTGTCAGTTTCATTGCCTCAACCACATCATCAAAACTGACTTGATTCTTTCGCAAGGGCGCGATGTATTTGGCATAGAGGTAAGCGTCGTAAGCTCGGAGGGCCCCCATTCCATTTCGCTCAATGCAAGGGATGATAACGTAGCCATCGACCGGATCGCAAGAAAGGCCGAGAAAATGTTCCATCGCGCACTCAGCAGCGTATTCGGTTTGATAAAGCGAAAGCCCCTCGAGCTCGCAAAGAGCGGCGGCGGCCATGCTGCTGGCGGTACCGATTTCGGCTTGGCAGCCTCCAATCGCCCCTGCGATTGAGGCATTCTGCTTCACCAAATTGCCAAAGACGCCTGCCGTATAAAGAGCGTCGCGCACGTCTTCGATTTTCCGTCCCAAATTATGATACTCAAAGTACAAAATCGCTGGCAAAACCCCCGAGGACCCACAGGTGGGTGCCGTGACCACTTCGGCCCCGGAAGCCGAATTTTCGGCTCCCGCAAAGGCGTAGGCGCTCATTAGCATCTCTCGCTTGGCGTCGGGATCATTGATCTTCTCAGCAGCTTTGGCGATGCCTTTGGCGCAGCGCTTCCAATGGAGGCGCGGATTATCGTTGGCGGGCAAGTATTCTTCATTTTGGAGACCCCGCTCAATCGCGGCAAACATTCGTTTCAAGGCATCAAGCAGATAAGCGTCGATGCTCGGGTCTTCGTAAAGAAGACAAAAGTCCTTCATCGTCGCAATCTTGTTTTTTGCCATGTAGGCTTTGATTTCTTCAAGGCTGCGATAGGGGTAGATATCTTTTTCACAAACCGATTCATCGTCAATCGAGGTCACTTCGCCACCGCCGAGAGAAGCGTAGTGACGGGCCAAAACCATTTCACCAGAACGGAAAGCCTCAAAACAAAGCGACAGCGGGTGAACGACTCGGGTCGAAGCCTCGAAAACCACCTCGACCGGATAAGGGGCGCAACCTTCGATGACCGCCAAATCAGTTTTGTGTCCTTGCCCCGTCAAGGCCAACGAACCATAGAGGGTCACTCGGATGCGATCAACCGTCTGTTTCTCCGCCAATTCCTTAAACGCTCGGGCGGCAATCGCTGGAGCAATCGTGTGCGAAGAGGAAGGGCCCGGCCCATAGCGAAAAAGTTTGGAGAGGGATTTCATGCCTTTATCTTAATCCTTATTTTTAGCACGCGTGAAGGAAATTGGTTGGGCTTTTGCAAGGATTTTCTTGGGGCAAAAAATGAATCAAACTTCCTCGATGAATAAGGCAGCAAGGAGCGAGGTTATTATCGAAGAAAAAGGCCTTCGCTTTTCCGACCTTTTTCCAAAAGAAAGAATTAAAGAAAATCCTAGTGAAATAAGTTTCCGTTTTTGTCGTTGTTCGGCTTGGCGAGAAAGAATATAGTATTCTTTATGCGGACCCTGATTGTGCTCTCAGCGATTCCCGGCAGTGGCAAATCCACTTGGGCGAAGAAATACCAAAAAGAGCACGAGCGCACCTACATTGTCGCCTCTGATGAAATTCGACTGGAATTCTTCGGAGCTGTCAATGATTTCCGCGATGAGAAACGGGTGTGGGATACCTTCTTGGAGCGGATCAACCACTACGCCGAAACAATGGATAACGTCACCGTGATCGCCGACGCGACCAACTTGCAGAATAAGTACCGCAGGATGTACGCGCAACTAACCCCGAAATTCGAGAAACACGTCTTGGTTCGCTTCGACATCCCCTACGACATCTGTCTCTTGCAGAACCAGATGCGGGAAAGAGAACGAATCGTCCCCGCCGATGCCATGGCCCGGCTCCTCGCCGAAATGGAAGAGCCTGACGCCCCAACATTGGCTTACTATAACGAGTACCGCGTTATCCGCAACTTCCTCTCGAAAGAGGCACTCAAAGAACAGAAACAAAAATCGGCCCAACACTGAGCCGATTTTTTCTTCGTTAATAAAAAATCGTATTAGGCTTTGACCGCGTTTTTCTTGCTATCTTTGTAGGCCACGATTACAAAAATCACTGAGCCAATAAGGGCCAAGGAGCCCAAGGTGATCGCCATGCTGGGATAACCATAACCGGTGAAGGCCGCCGAAAAGCTGTCGAGGTGGTAGGCTTTGTCTTTCCAGACGAGGTCCATAACGCCGGCGCTCAATAAGGCCACGCCGAAGAAGAAGAACGCACCGCTCGAAAAATAACCGCCAAGTGCAACCGCCTTCTTATCGGCGGCGCCTTTCTTGCCGATGACTGCACCTGCGGCAATCATAAAGCCTGCGGCAATCAAATTAGTCACGGCAGCGACACCAAGCTGAAGGGCGAACTGAACATCGCCAGTAAACGCCATATGGCTCATCACGATCAAGCAGTTGACACAAGCGGCCGCGTTCATCAAAGCGATGAAGCCGAGGCCGATCGCAGCGGTCAAGGAAAGGCCGACTAATTCTGCGGTGGTTTCCTTGCCTTCAAAGAGGCGATACATCGGAATGTTGGTGGCAATGAGGAAAATAATCATGAGCAGGACGCACATCACGATGGCAAACGCCATGTTGTTGTTGGCAATCGGGTCGAAATAAAGGAAAGCGCAAGCGGCGAAGAAAGCCGAAACAATGTAGCCATCGCCAATAAAAGCAGTGAAGGCCTTGACCATGACCTTATCATCCGAAGGGGCTAATAAGCCTTTAATCGCTTGAATCAAACCATAAAGGCTAATCACGAAAACCGAAAGGCCTAAGACCGCTAATTCGATGTCGAGAGTAAGAGCAAAACCATTGATGAAATCGTTCATGAAATTCATCTTGATGCCCGAATCAAAATGGAAAGGAACAACGAAGAAACCGAAATAAACGCCGAGAACCCCGAAAGCCAAAACGAGAATCAGATGGAAAAGGAAGGACAACACACGAGCCGTATTGGAATATTTCATAAAGAAACCTCTTTCTAAGACCACAGGCTTCGAAAACGAATGCCTACGGCAACCCCATTATTTAAGTCTATCTTGAAAAGATAGTCAATCGCGGGTTAGCAAAGAACAGATATTTTTGCCTAGAAACGTGAAAAAGAACGAAAGTTCAGCGGGTGAGGAAGGCCAAAGCGATTTTGAGCCCGTCGAGGGCGGCCGAGGTGATGCCCCCGGCATATGAAGCGCCTTCGCCCAAGGGGAACAAACCGCGAAGATTGCTCTCACCATTCGCGTCTCGGGGGATCCGAACGGGCGAAGAGGAGCGGGTTTCAAAACCCGTCATCACGGCTTCGGGGTCCTGATAGAAAGTTTGCCGCCCGGCTAAAAGAGGAAGCCCTTCCCGCAGGCTATCCGCAATGAAGGGCGGCAAGAATTTCCCAAGGTCGGAGAGATAGACGCCCGGCTCGTAAGTTGGCTGCACTCTCCCAAAGGATGTCGGAGCACTTGCTTTGAGGAAATCGCCCATTTTCTCCGCTGGGGCACAATAGGGTTTATCCCTGCAAAACGCGCTTCTTTCAAGGGCTTCGCGGTAGAAAAAGCCATCGAGGGGGTGCCCGTGAAAATAATCTTTGACGCCCACGTTTACCAAAAGAGCAGCGTTGCCGTTCTTCCCATCGCGGGCGTTATTGCTCATCCCGTTGGTCAAGACGCTGTTTTCTTCGGAAGAGGAATTGACGACATAGCCACCGGGACACATGCAGAAAGAATAAAGAGTCCGACCCGACGAAAGGTGAACCACCGATTTATAAGAGGAAGGCGGCAAGCCTTTGCATCCGGCTGCTTGATGGTAATTTGCTTCGTCAATCGCGGTTTGGAGATGCTCTAAGCGTATGCCGATCGAGAAATCCTTCGGTTCGAGTCGCAGTCCACTTTTCTCAAGGGCTACCATCGTTTCTTTCGGCGAATGGCCAAGCGCTAAAAAGACGGCATCAGCGCGCAGTTGATGAGGATTGCCATCTTTGTCAACATACTGCACGCCCTCGACGTGGTCCCCTTTGACAAGAAGCGAGGTTAATTTGCTTTCAAAGAGAATGTCGCCGCCTAAGCTTTCGATCTCCCGACGGAAACGCTCCACCACTTTCTGGAGATAATCACTGCCGATATGGGGAAGCGCATCGCTCAGAATGTCTTCTTTAGCCCCATGTTTCACGAATTCATCGAGTACAAATTTGCAGTGGGGATCATTGACCCCGGTGTTGAGTTTGCCATCGCTGAACGTTCCAGCCCCGCCTTCGCCATAGCAAATATTGCTTTCAGGATTGAGGATGCCTTCTTTTTTGAGACGTTCGACATCGCGGGAACGTTCTTCGACTTTTTTGCCACGTTCAAGCACGATCGGTTTGGCGCCGGAACGAGCTAAAACTAAAGCGGCGAAAATGCCAGCCGGGCCAAAACCGACCACGATTGGCCGTTGAGAAAGATGGACTTTGGGAATCAAAACGGGTTCGGGTTCTTTGTAGGGCAAGACATTGCGACCCGAAACGTAACGCGAGCACTCCACCACCGCCGAATAAACAAAGGAGACTTGGCTCTTCCGCGAATCGATTGACCGTTTAAGGATACGATAAGAAAAGAAAGACGGTTCGAGTCTGATCGCCTTGGCAATCTTGACCGTCAGTTCTTCTTCATTGGCCTCAAGGGGCAAAAGTAAGTTCGTCACAACGAATTTCATAAACTATCCCTCACAATCAAGGCGCTCAAAAGAGCCCACGTCAAATTGAAACCCCCGCAAAAGCCATCGACATCAAGGACTTCACCGGTGAAATAAACCCCAGGTTCTTTCCGCGACTCCAACGTGGCTTTCACCTCGGTTAAAGCTAAGCCACCAACCGTGACCTGACTGTGTTCAAAGCCCTCACTGCCCTTGATAAGGTAGCGATCGTCTTTCAGACGTTTGGCCAGGGCAAGAAAATCTTTTACTCCGCCAAAACCAAAATGGGCTTGGACTTCCTCAGGGAAGAAAGCGTCGCCATAAAAAGTCGGATTGATCTGATAACTCTTTTGGAGATGCCCTGCCAATTCTTCGAAAGAAAATTCGGGAAAAAGATCAAGGCTCAGCTCGCTCCTCGCAGGGCAAGAAAGGCGACAGTAGACACTTTCGACGTTAAAAACGACAATCCCGCTTAAACCCTCGTCCCGATAGAGGACCTCGCCTTCTTCTTCATAAAGAACTTTGCCAGCGGACGAAAGCAGGGATACCTTAGCCTCATGGCGGTAACCGCTTAGCCCTTTGAGCGTTTCAGGATGGACGACCTTAACCGGAGCGAGACCGGGCAAAGGATTCACAAGCGAATAGCTATGCTTTTTTAAGAGGGGATATAGCGAACCGTCACTCCCAAGTTTTGGGGTTGATTCACCGCCAGAAGCAAGGATAAGTTTATCAAAGGAGAGATCAATTGAGGCGGGTTTTGCTGAGACTTTTAACAGAATCTTCGTGCCTTTGAGTTCGTAATCCATCAAACGAACCCCTAAGCAAAAACGGATGCCAAGGCTCATGGCCAAGGCGCTTAATAAGCCGACATAGGTTGGCGCGCTATAAGAGAGAGGGTAAACGTAATCGCCCTCCTGCCAAGTCAAGATGCCCCAATCGGTCAATGTCTTTTTCAAAAAGGCGAAAGAATAACGGGATAAATAGGAGGCTAAAAAATCAGGGTGATTGAAGTCTTTATCCGCCACCGCCGCGTTCAAAAGATTGCAATGTCCATTCCCTGTCGCATAAAGTTTGCGACCAATCTTGGCTTCCTTTTCAAAAACAGTAACTTCGGCCTCGGGGTGTTTCTTTTTTATAGCTATCGCGCCATAGAGACCAGAGGCGCCAGCGCCAATCACTGCAATTCGCATGTCCTTATCTTAAACCAAACGGGACTAAAGCCCTAAAAGAAAACGGCTCAGTTAGTCCTGAGCCGTACCCCTCGATTTATTTGGCGAGATACATCGCGAGTTCCCAAGGGGTAACTTTGGTTCGATACTGATCCCACTCAATCTCCTTGGCTTCGAGATACTTGCCATAGGCGTGATCGCCGAGGACTTCCGCCATCAGAGGATCCCGCTTGAATTCCATAATCGCCTCGTGGAGGTTATCTGGCATATTCGGAATGCCTTGGGCTTCGCGTTGCTCTGGGGTCAACGAGAAAATGTTATCGTAAACCGGCTTGACGGTTTCCTCGTCTTTGGTGGTCTTGATGCCCTCAAGGCCGGCCGCCAAGATGGCAGCAAGGGCCAAATAAGGATTGGCGGCCGCATCGACGCAGCGGATTTCGGAGCGAGTCGATTGACCGCGCGTGGCCGGGATCCGAATCATCGAAGAACGGTTGGCGTCACTCCAGCAAACGTAGCAAGGGGCTTCATAGCCAGGAATCAAGCGCTTATAGGAGTTGACAATCGGGTTGGTCAATAAGGCAAAGCCCCGGGCATGTTTAATGATACCCGTCATCCATTTGCGGCAGACAAGCGAAAGCTTCATCGGGTCGGTTTCGTCGTAGAAAATATCGCGGCCATCTTTATCAGCCAGCGAGCAGTTGGTGTGCATGCCACTGCCGTTGATGCCAGCAACAGGCTTCGGCATGAAGGTAGCCAAATAGCCATCTTTATGAGCGATGAATTTGACAACTTGCTTGAAGGTTTGAACATTGTCGCATGCCTGCAAGACGTTGGCAAAACGGAAGTTGATTTCATTTTGGCCCGGCGCGACTTCGTGGTGAGCCGTCTGAATGACAAAGCCTAACTTCTCGAGTTCAAGAGCGATGTCGCGGCGGACGTATTCGCCACCATCGACCGGGGAGAGATCAAAATAAGAAGCTTGGTCGATCGGATCCATGATCGGATTGCCTTTTTCATCGAGTTTGAACAAGAAAAATTCCGGTTCAAATCCAACGTTGAGGGCCGCAAAACCCGCGTCTTCCATCATCGAAACCACTTGTTTTAAAATATAGCGAGGGTCACCGATAAATGGCTTGCCATACGGAGTATACACATCGCAGATGAGACGAGCAATCTTACCATGGCTCGAGTCCTCAAAGGAGAGAATCATCCAAGTTGAGAGATCGGGGCGGAGATACATATCGGCTTCCTTGATCCGGACAAAGCCCTCGATTGAGGAGCCATCGAACATAATCTTGTTATCCAAAGCATCCTCGAGTTGCCCCACTGCGATTTCGACTGCTTTGATCGTACCGAGAATGTCAGTAAATTGAAGGCGAACATACTGAACGTTTTCCGCCTTCGCCATGTCGAGAATATCCTTTTTGGTGTACTTTGCTGTCATGTATTGACCCTCCACACCTAATAAACGCAAAAATTATGATTCTATTTGGAAATGAATCAAGATTCTTTTTCCATTTTTAGTATAAGTTGGCTTTTTACCGAATAAATAATTTTCTAAAATTGAACATTGTAAATTTTTTGAGGGCTAAAACTGATCTGATTCTTTGCCATCGAGTTGCTTTTCGATAGCCTTAAAGGTCTCTTCGGAGATGACGTGTTCAATCTGGCAGCAATCTGCTTCGGCCACATCGGCGCTAACTCCGATCGACTCGAGGTAACGGCAAAGGATTTTATGTCGATGATAAACCATATTGGCCAACAGGCGCCCCTTCTCGGTTAAGACGATATCGCTATAGGGCTTTTTCTCGATATAGCCTAATGCTTTCAATTCATTGGCCATCTGCGAGGCGGCAGGCATCGACACCTTAAGCAAGGCAGCGACCGAAGAAATGTCGAGCGGAGTTTTTTTCTCCTCGAGCATCAAAAACGCTTCGAGGTAATCTTCAATTGCTTTGCTAGTTTTTTTCATCTTTTTTTATTTTCCTCTTTTTAAAGAAGAAAGCACTTTCTTTTTTCGATGCCCTTGCAGGTCAACTCTTCCTCCATTATTATAGTTATCGGAAAGTTAACCTCGGTTAACATTCTAGGAGGATTTGCTCTATGTCCATTCCAGACGAACATCCGCACCGCTTGAATCTCAAGCCTGGCGACTATGGTCATCTCAGCGATTTAAAACGAGGCCAGCGGGCCATCGTAATCGATTTCCATAACAATAATGCTGCCTTGCGCCGCCACCTTTTAGACATGGGAATCACCAAAGGCGTCGTTGTCGAAGTCAAGAAAATCGCCCCCTTAGGCGACCCGGTTGACATTAAACTGCGGGGCTATGAACTTGCCTTGCGCCGCCAAGACATGATGGGCATCGATATTCAAGTCTTAGGAGAAAAAAATGGACAACACTAAGACCATCGGTCTCGTCGGAAACCAAAATGCTGGCAAAACGACCTTATTCAACGCTTTGACAGGCATGAACGCCTCGGTCGGCAACTGGCCTGGTGTCACAATCGAACGAAAGGAAGGTTTCATCAAAGGCGGCAACGACCTTCTCCTTGTCGACACACCGGGGGTCTATTCGCTTTCGCCTTATACCGATGAAGAAAAAGTTACCCGGAAATTTTGCCTTGATAGCCATCCGGAGCTTATCATCAACATCATCGATGCCACCGCCCTTGAGCGTTCGCTTTATCTCACCACTCAATTGGCTGAACTCAACACCGACGTTATCGTTGCCCTCAACATGGCGGATATTCTTGAAGCCAATGGCATCAGCATTGACGTGGCGAAACTATCAGCCCGCTTAGGCTTAACGGTCGTCCGCATTTCTGCCAAGACGGGCGAGGGAATTGGCGAACTTATTTCAACCATCCGCGACAACAAATATCTCCGCAATTCCCACTTAAAAATCTATGCAGAGGACGTTCAGAAAGAAATCGACCACATTGAAGGCGATCTCAACCACGAGCTCGAAGAAGCCCATAATCCGAAGTTCGCCGCCGTCAAGGTTTTTGAGCGTGACCCCTACTTCCACGCCTTGAGCAACAGTTCGACGGAAGACGAAGTGCGTGCGATTGAAGCCAATTACAACATGGACGCGGAGCAAATTATCGCTGATCAGCGTTATGACTTCGTCACCGCGATCAAGAGCGATTGCTGCACCGAAAAAGAAATGCCAGAATCCATCACCGATAGACTCGACAAAATTTTCCTCAATAAATGGGCAGCCATTCCACTCTTTATTTCAATCATGGCGTTTGTCTATTTCCTTTCGGTCGGGCTCGTCGGCTCATTGACGGGCGACTTTATCAATGCTCTTTTCAATGGCTCGACCTCAATCTCGATTCTCCAGTGGGAAATCCCCTTTTCTTGTCAAGGTCTAGGCCCAGGGCTTGCCTCCCTCATCGTTTCCTCGGGCGGTTCCACTTGGTCGGCAGACTTGGTTCAAAACGGGGTCATTGCCGGCGTGGCTTCCGTCATCGACTTCCTTCCTCAGCTCATCGTCCTTTTCTATTGCATGGCTTTTCTTGAAGCCAGCGGTTATATGAACCGAATCGCTTTTTTCCTCGACAAAATTTTCAAAAAATTCGGTTTATCGGGTAAATCAATCATCCCCTTTATCGTCGGATCGGGCTGCTCGGTGCCCGGAGTCATGAGTGCCCGGACCGTCGAGAACGAGAAGGAACGGAATTTGACCATCGCTTTGACGCCTTTCATCCCCTGCTCAGCCAAATTGCCAATCATCGCCCTTTTGAGCAGCGTGATCTTCCCTGGCTTTGGTTGGGTCGTTTCCCTCAGCGTCTATTTCCTCGCCATCCTCATTATCTTAATTACTGCCTTGATTGCGAAACACCTGAGGAAGAATGCTGATGAAACATCTTTCATCAGCGAACTTCCTTCTTATAAATGGCCCAATCAACGCTACGCTTGGCGTGAAGTCTACGACAAGTCCGTCTCCTTCTTAAAACGGGCGGGCACCGTCATTTTCCTCTGCTCTTTCAGCGTCTGGGTTTTGACCCGTTTCAATTGGGCTTGGCAGTATGTCGGCCCAACCACTCTCAACGCGGAAAGCAATGGTTCCGATATCGGCTCTTCGATGCTGGCCGGGGTCGGCAAGGTCATCGCCTTCCTCTTTATTCCCGCTTGGGGCGGCAACTATTCTTGGGGCGCGACGGTCTCTGCTCTCCAAGGCTTGATCGCTAAGGAACAAGTCGTCTCTTCCTTAAGCGTCATTGCCGGTGGAGATATTCTCAAAGCTTTCCCCTTCTTCACCACCAATCCTCTCTCTGCCTATAGCTTCATTTGCTTTAATATGTTTTCTTTGCCTTGCTTCGGCGCTTTGGCGGCGATGAAAAAGGAACTCGGCTCTCGCAAGGCCTTCTTTCGAGCGATCGGTGTCGAATTACTGTGGTCCTTCACCCTCTCGACTTTGATCGGGCTTCTTGGATGGAGCATCGAGGGCTGGTCACTTCCAAGCATCGATGGCTTCGGCGCGATAAGCGGTTCTTATATCGAAGTCAGCGTGGTCGATGGCGTGCTTTTAGCCATCGTGTTGTTGATGGTTCTTCTCGTTCTTTATTTCTTTGTTCTCCGACCGCGTTTCCATCCGGGAAAAGGTGCTTGTCACGAGGAAGGCGGCAAAGGAGCGAGACTGGTGGAAGAATATCATCGACAGAAAGAAAAAGACGCCCGCCCCAAATGCAAAAAATGATGTAACCTCTTTCAACCATGTTTTAATTTTGTTTCCCTAGGGAATCCGTAAGAATACTCGCATGAAAAAATTAATCCTCGTGGCGGGACCAGCTGGGATCGGCAAAAGCAGCTATTGTGAAGCCTACCGCCAAAACCACCCCGAAGAGAACGTCCACGTTATCTCGAGCGACGAAACCCGGAAACGCCTGACCAACTCTTATCGGGTCTCCCCGACAGACAAAAATGGAGTTCGTGATAAGAGCTTGGTTTATGAAGCGATGGTCAATGAGGCCAAAGCGTTAGGCGAAGCGAATCTCAACGTTATCGTCGTATTGGATACGACGATGCTCGAAGATGATCGCCGTCTCTACTTTCTCGATCGCCTCGGTCTTTTTGAAAAGAAAGAGCTTAAGCTGATGAAGCTTCATGACTACACCCTCTGCCTGATGCGGAACAAGCAGCGAAATCCCGAAAAATGGGTGCCGGATGAGGTGATTCTCGACATGATCAAAAACTATGCTGACCCAAGCGAAGAAGTAGCGAAGCGCTTCACCAGCGTCGAAGAAATTTATCTGGATTAGAAAACACGCATTTTTGCGCGTTTTTTTGCCAGGTCTTTTGGATGATTCAATAAGACAAGGCGTCAATCTCGCTCAAATAATCCGTAGCGTCTGCGTCTGAAGGCATCCGAAGATCCCCGCGGGGCGAGATGGCTACCGTCCCCACTTTTGCCCCATCAGGCAAGCAACTCCGCTTAAACTCGTTATGGAAGAAACGGATAAAGAATTCCCGAAGCCATTTTTTGATTGTCGCATGGTCATAAACGCCTTCGTAAGCTTGGGTGGCAAGGTAATAGATCTTGCTCGGCGAGAAACCAAAGCGCAAAAAGTAATAAATAAAGAAATCGTGCAGTTCATAGGGGCCGATCTTGTCTTCGGTTTTTTGAGCGATCCGGCCCTGCTTGTCGGTTGGGAGAAGCTCGGGCGAAATCGGGGTTGCGATGATATCGTCGAGGGAAGATGCCACCTCGGGATGAAGAAGGGCATAGCCTTCACAAAGGTAGCGGACCAGGGTCTTTGGAATCGAAGCATTGACCCCATACATCGACATATGGTCGCCATTGAAGGTCGTCCAACCGAGGCAGAGTTCACTGAGGTCGCCCGTTCCCACCATGATGGCATTTCGCTCAGAGCAGAGATCCATCAACACTTGGGTTCGTTCGCGAGCTTGGGCATTTTCATAAGTTAGGTTATGATCCTCAGGCGAATGGCCGATGTCTTTAAAATGGCTCAGAAGCGTGTCTTTAATCTTGATTTCTTCAAAGCTAACGTCCAGTTCGTGGGAAAGATCTTTGGCGTTCTTGTGAGTTCTTTCGCTGGTGCCAAAAGCCGGCATCGTCACGGCATATATCCCTTTCGGATCCAAATGAAGGAGTTTGAAAGCTTCGACGGCCACGAGGAGAGCCAAAGTCGAATCTAGTCCGCCGGAAATACCAACGAGGGCGTGAGAGCAATGGATGGCTTCAAGGCGTTGGGCCAAGCCCTTTGCTTGCATCAAAAAAATCAAACTAACCCGACGAAGATCGATTTGTGGTCCTTCGGGAATAAACGGATTGCGCGAGAAATGGCGGCTCAATCTCTCAAGGCGAGGAAGAGAGAGGGAAAAGGGAACCTTCAGGAATTCTGCTTCGCCAACATTGCCAAACGTATTCATTTTTCTTCGCTCAGCAAGAAGTCGCTCCAAATCAATCTCGCTTGTGGCGTTTTCCATCTTAAACAAGGGGCTTTCCGCGAGGATTTTCCCGTTTTCCGCCACCAAATTATGAGAGGCAAAAACAAGGTCAGTGCTGCTTTCTCCATCACCGGCGTCAGCATAAAGATAGCCTGCGCAAAGGCGCGAAGAGGCAGCGCTGATTAAATTTTCTCGGTATTCTTTCTTGCCGACCACCTCGTTGGAGGCCGAAAGATTAAGAATCAATGTCGCTCCCGCCAAGGCGGCCGCAGTCGAAGGGGTGTTGGGCACCCAGAGATCTTCACAAATTTCGACCGCGATCTTTAAAGGCAGATAATTCGCATCGACAAAGAGAAGTTTATTGCCAAAGCGAACGGAGGTCCCATCGATTTCCATCATTCCATTCTCTCCATTTGCCGGGGTAAAATGGCGTTTTTCATAAAATTCACCATAAGTGGGGAGATAACTTTTGGGAACGACTCCCAGAATCGCTCCATTTTGCACCACTACTGCGCAGTTATAGAGACAATTTGCTTGGGTCAAAGGGGCGCCGAAAGCAAAAAGAATGGGGTGATCTTTACTCCAAAGGGCAATCTCACGAACGGCGCTTTCGACTTTTTTCTGGAGGGACTTGCTGAGAAAGAGATCGCCGCAGGTATAACCAGTCAGACAGAGTTCGGGCAAGACCAGAACCTTGACATTCGCCTCTTCCGCTGCTTTAACTTCCGCCAAGATCGCCTGTTTGTTTTCTTCAACGCCCGCCACGTGAACTTTGATCGAGGCCGAACGGACTTTTACCAGGCCTAGCGGTTGATCTTGAGTCGTGGAAAACGTCGGCCGTTCCAAACAAGAAGAAAGGGATTTTATGGATGAAATAGACTGTTTTTGCTGGAGATTTTCAAATTGCTCCGGCGAAAGAACAACCAAGTCAGGATAACCATTTTTGGTAAGAACGATTGGCTCGGGAGATTCTTTTAATTGTTTTTCAATTTTTGCGGTATCCCGCAGGGTGGAAATCGGTTGAATTCTGTTCATGACATTATTTTACCATAATTATGTCATTATTCATAATTCCTGCCTGAGATTATAATTACCGCATGAACAAACGCGGTATCTGCATTTTGAACGCTTACGACATCTTGCCTGGGGCTGAACACTTTTATGTGCGGATGAGCCAAGAACTCAATCAACTTGGAATCGGTCTCGAAAAGAAAACCAATTCCGAAATTTTTTCCTATCTTGATAGTTCTGGCGATTTGGTTGGCGAAAACCTTCCAGCCGACTTCGTCCTTTACCTTGATAAAGATCTTTATGCTTCTTATGGGCTAGAGCATCGCGGCTATCGTCTTTTCAATCAGGCACGGGCAATCGAACTTTGCGATGATAAAATGCGAACTCACATGGCTTTGGCGGACAAAGGAATCTGGATGCCTAAGACCATCTCCGGGCCTTTGAACTATTCATTGAATTCCTCGCCGGATTTCGTTAAAGAGGTAGAACGTTTGCTACCCTATCCTTTGGTTGCCAAAGAGAACTATGGCAGTTTAGGAGCAAAAGTTTATCTCCTTAAGAGCCATAATGAGCTCATCGATTTTGAAAATGTCCACCGCTTCGCCCCACGACTCTACCAGGAGTTCATCGCTTCTAGTCAAGGAATGGACTATCGGATTATCGTTGTCGGTGGCAAATTCGTTGCGGGAATGAAGCGGGTGAATCACCAAGGCGATTTCCGAAGCAATGTCGCTCTCGGGGGAACGGGGGAAAAAGTCAAAATCCCTGCGGAGTTTATTACGATGGCTGAAAAAGCCGCTTCGATCTTGGGTCTAGACTATTGCGGGGCCGACGTTTTGATCGGGCCCAAAGGCGAGCCAATTCTTTGCGAAGTTAACTCCAACGCCTTCATTGAAGGCATTGAAAAAGTCACTGGGGTCAACGTCGCCTCGGCTTATGCCCGCCACATTCAAAAATCAATTGGCCAAAAGTAGAGGCCGTTTCATCAATCTTTTATCGTCGCTTTGACACCACAGGCCCACGCAATAATTTTCTTGTCGCTATCGTGGCTGACGGTTCGAATCGCATCGTCGGGCGAAAGCCAATAGCATTCGCTGACTTCTTCTTTTTGGACGATGGTTTTGGTTTTCGAAGAACTGGCCACGAAGAAAACGACTCGCTTCGCAACGCCTTCTTTGGCCGAATAATCGATGCTCCAAGTTTCCGAAGAGAGAATCTTGGCACTCAGCCCCGTCTCTTCTTTGATTTCCCGTAAGGCCGTCGCTTCATCGTCCTTGTCCCACTTCTCAACATGGCCTTTTGGAATCGAATAGTGGCCTTTGGCCATATGCTCGACAAGGATCTTTCCCTCGTGAAACACCACGGCACCGCAACTTTTTTCTTGTTGACCCAACAAATTGTCGAGCAGGGAAATATCATCATCGGAGATTCCGATCGTATGGAAGTAATCGTCGACGCTGCCATAGCGTTTAGAGAAAACGTCCATCACTTCTTTGAGAAAAGTGACGTCAGGAATCAAAACAGTCTTGGGAAAATCTGGATACTTGGCCATCGTTAACCGACTCATCCGAGTCAGGTAAGGGAACGAAAGCATATAATCGGCATTGACGTCGTGAAAAGGGACGCCGTTGGCCAAAAGAACCAAAGCAACGAAGATCCCCGTCCTATCCTTGCCCGCTGTGCAATGAACCACCGCAGGCTTAAGAGCGTGAGCAATCGCCAAAAAGATCTTGCGAGCCGAAAGAGGCTCTTCAATCATCTCGAGATAACTCGCCACTTGGTCCGCATGGTCTTTCGGCACGCGGCCATTGCCATTCACCGGCAGCAATATCTCCGCAAATCGTCCATCGTTTAAGGTTTTATCGCTTTGGAGTTTCTTAGCCTCGTCATCGCGAAGGTCGATAATGGTTTTCACGCCTAACCCTGCCAACTTATCGAGATCGCTCGTCGTCGCATCGGATAAAGTGCCCGAGCGATAAAGTACACCAAAAGAGGTTTCGCCATAACGGGAGGCATAGCCACCGACATCACGGAAGTTTTCAATTCTTTCAAAAGGGACACGACGCAACATAATCACCGATCTTTCTTTTCACTCTTCCGATTGCTTAAGGGCTCTTTGCCTATACAGACATTGTGGATTTTGAAACCAAGGATGATTGAAGAGAAAAACAAAGTGACGCCGTTGCCAACCCAAATCGGTAATCCCTTCATAAAACCGACAGTGACGCTCATGAAGACACCGTAGACAATCCAAATCGCCACACCAGCAACGAAAAGAATGTACATGCCTAAAGAAATGCCCGCCGTGGATTTCGAGCGAATCGTAGCGATGGCTTGAGGAACGAAGGAAAACGTCGTCAAACTTGTCGCAATCCAGCCAAGAATTACAGTGGGGTCCACGTCCATAAATTTTTCTTTCTAGAAACTATCTCGCTTCAGGAGCGGAAGCGTTCTGCTTCTTCAATTCGTCACGGATCTGAATGAGAATATCCATCTCGGTCGGAGCGGGTTTGCCCGGATCAACCGGCACCGGTCTCTCTTCCGGATGAACCTTGTAGTATTCTTCTTGGGCTCTCTTTAAAAGCTCAGCCTTGGCGGCCTGAGCTTTGGCGACAATCTTAACAATGATGAAAAGAACAAGAGCGATGATCAAGAACGAAATGATCGCATTGAGGAGAGTGCCCCAATCGATGATGGCCGAACCATTGTAGAAATAGGTGGTGCCATGCAAGGTGTATTTGCTAACGATGGCGTTCTTTTGGGCTTCAATAACGGTCGCCGAAGTCGCATCGCCGCCGGCATAAGCCTTGCCAGCAAGCGCTGCCGCTAAACTCTGGAGTTCGCTGGCGTCAAAGCTCTGATCAAGGCCGATCGAGGGATCCATACCCGCCTGAGCCGCATTGGCGGCCGGAAGCACAGTGACCAAGCCTTTAAGACCGCCTGGGACCGCCCAAGTGCAGACACTGAGCAAAATGTTAACCATCGCGGTGACGATCGCGCTGAAAGCACCGCCGATGATAACGCCGACGGCCATGTCAACGACATTGCCGCGGGTGATGAAAACTTTAAATTCGCCCCAAACACCACCGACTTTTTCTGATCCCTTATTCTTTTTCATAAAGAATCTCCTAAAGTAAATCTACGTGTCCTATATTACAACTTTCGCGCGCGCCAAAGACAAAAAGAAGGAAAACGACCATAAAACTGAGATTATCTTCAGGCGAAAAAGAGGCAGGTAAATTCGAGGAACGAAGGTCGTTTTAAGAACGAGATTCACGAACGAAAAATCACTTTTCCCGATAGAAGCGAAACCTCGTTCTCTTTTTCTATACACTGTCCAAATAAATTAGTCATTAAAAGCGGATTTCCGCCCAAGAAAAAAGCGAATGAATCCTCCGCCAAAACCGAAATAATACCCCGTTTGCAAAAGAGAAATATTCCTCTTTTTTCTTGGTTTGCAGCCCAAAGCAATTTTGTTTGAAATTTCATTTGAGTCTTATATAGTTATTCACGCAAGGGCGGTGAAGGCGTAACAGCTCGCTGCCCCTCCATAAGACAATTTCTATGGGAATTGTTGTTTTATTACCCACGAAATTACCCTCTTATGGCACCCGGAGAAATGAGGCACCATAACCATGTTACAAGTGAAGAAAAGAGACGGCTCTGTTGTCGACTTCGACATCAAAAAAATTGAGAACGCAATTAGCCGCGCGTTTGTCGCCGAGCACAAAAGCGTCACCGATGATGTGATTGAACTTTTGGCTCTTCGTGTTACCGCGAACTTCAATCCGAAGGTCGCCGATAATCACATTGCCGTCGAGGATATCCAGGATTCGGTCGAGATCGTCCTGATCCAAGCCGGCTATGTCAGCGTCGCCAAATCTTACATGGATTATCGGGCAAAACACGCCCAGCTCCGCGAGATCAAAAAAACCGAGCTCGATTACGCCGCCCTCGTTGATAACTATTTGCACGTCAACGATTGGCGCGTTAAGGAGAATAGCACCGTCACCTATTCGGTTGGCGGACTTATCCTCTCCAATTCCGGCGCGGTGACCGCCAATTATTGGCTGTCCCAAGTTTACGATAAGGAAATCGCCGATGCCCACCGCAATGCGGATATGCACATCCACGATCTTTCGATGCTGACCGGTTACTGCGCTGGCTGGTCGCTCAAACAACTCATCCAAGAAGGTTTGGGTGGTGTCCCTGGCAAGATCACTTCTTCACCGGCCCATCACCTGATGACCCTCTGCAACCAAATGGTCAACTTCCTCGGCATCATGCAGAACGAATGGGCGGGCGCTCAGGCTTTCAGCGGCTTCGACACCTATCTCGCACCATTCGTCAAAGCTGATAACTTAACCTATAAAGAGGTCAAGCAAGCCATTCAATCGTTCATCTATGGCGTCAACACCCCATCTCGTTGGGGCACCCAGGCTCCTTTCACCAACATCACATTGGACTGGACCGTCCCGGATGATATGGCCGAACTCAATTGCATTGTTGGCGGCAAAGAAATGCCGTTCAAATACAAGGATTGCGCCGAAGAAATGAAAATGGTCAACAAAGCCTTCATCGAAGTCATGATCGAAGGCGATGCCAATGGGCGTGGTTTCCAATACCCGATTCCGACCTACTCCATCACCAAAGACTTCGACTGGTCCGATACGGAAAACAACCGTTTGCTCTTCACGATGACCGCGAAGTATGGCACTCCGTATTTCAGCAACTACATCAACTCGGATATGAAACCGAGCGACGTCCGTTCGATGTGCTGCCGTCTCCGGCTTGATCTTCGTGAACTCCGCAAAAAGAGCGGCGGCTTCTTCGGCAGCGGCGAATCGACTGGCTCAATTGGCGTCGTCACCCTCAACATGCCACGCTTGGCCTATTTGGCGACTGATAAAGCCGATTTCTATGCCCGGCTCGATCGCTTGATGGATGTCGCGGCCCGATCGCTCGATATCAAACGCAAGACCATCACCGCGATGCTCGATGGCGGACTCTATCCGTACACCAGACATTACCTTGGCAACTTCAAAAATCACTTCTCGACCATCGGCTTGGTCGGCATGAACGAAGCCTGCCTCAACGCCCGCTGGATCAAGCACGACCTGACCAATGGCGATGCTCAGGCCTTCACGGTCGAAGTCCTCAACCATATGCGGACTCGTCTCTCCGATTATCAGGAACACTATGGCGATCTCTTCAACCTTGAAGCGACACCGGCCGAATCGACCGCTTACCGCTTAGCGAAGCACGACAAGGAGAGGTATCCGGACATCATCACCGCTGGCAAGGCTGGTGAAACGCCTTATTATACCAACTCGTCGCACTTACCCGTCGGCTACACCAACGATATCTTTAGCGCCCTCGACATCGAGGATCGCTTCCAGACCCTCTACACTTCAGGCACCGTCTTCCACGCCTTCTTGGGCCAGAGACTCCCGAACTGGGAAAGCTGCATGAAACTCGTGCGAAAGATTGCCGAGAACTACAAGCTCCCCTACTACACGATGTCGCCGACTTACAGCGTTTGCTCCGAACACGGCTATCTCTCGGGCGAAGTCTGGAAGTGCCCGATCTGCGGCAAAGAGACGGAAGTCTACAGCCGTATCACCGGTTACTACCGGCCAGTTAAGAACTGGAATGAAGGCAAGACGCAGGAATTCCATGATCGCCAAACCTATCTGATCAACGAGAATGAGAATCCGAACCACGTCGGCCCGCAAGCCAGCTGCAGCTGCAGTCATCCCGAAAAGGTCGAAGCGCCGAAAGTGACAGAGCTCCTGCTCTTCACCTCGCCGACCTGCCCGAACTGCAAGATGGCAAAGATGCTCCTCGATAAAGGTGGCATCAGCTACAAGAACATTGACGCGACAACCGATAAGGAAGCCGCACAAGCCTATGGTGTCACCAAGGCTCCAACGCTCTTGGTCCCCAATGGCGCAAGCTACGATGTCTACGAAAATGCCTCCTTGATCAAGGGGTATATCGAGAAAGTCAAAGGCAATGCAGCCTGAGAGCGATATTCTGATTATTGGCGGAGGGTCGGCGGCGATGACCGCCGCCCTCTATTCCTTACGCTCAGGGAACAGCGTGAAAATGATCGAAAAGGAGAATTTCGGCGGTCAAATCGCCGACAGCCCCCGCGTCGAGAATTTTCCCTCGCTGAAGTCCATCTCCGGTCTCGAGTTCTCAAGCAATCTCTTTGATCAAGTGACCTCGCTCGGCGCCGAATTCGAGTTAGACGAAATTCAAAATATTGAGAGTTCGGCTGATGGCTTCATCGCCTATGGCAAATCGGGCAACTACAGCGCCCGAAGCGTCATTTTGGCGACTGGAGTCAAACACCGTCACCTCAACATCCAAAACGAAGAGACCTACTTAGGCCATGGTGTCAGTTATTGTGCCGTCTGTGATGGCCCCTTCTATGCGGGCAAGCCCGTCATGGTGATCGGCGATGCCAATAGCGCCCTTCAATATGCGATCCTTCTCGCCGCTCAGTGCCCCCACGTCGATGTGGTAACCCTCTTCGATAAGTTCTTCGCCGATGACGTTTTGGTCAAAGGCCTCAAGTCTCTATCCAACGTGACGGTCACCCACAATATGTCCTCCCTTTCGTTCAATGGCGATGGCAAGAACCTGACCTCGGTCAGCTTTGAAGACACCAAGACGAAAGAGAAAAAGGAATTCCAAACCGCCGCGGCTTTTGTCGCAATCGGCCAAATCCCCGACAATGAGCGTTTCGCTTCGCTCGTCGAGCTGAAAAAAGGCTTCATCGTCACCGATGACGCCATGGCGACAAGAACCCCTGGTGTCTTTGCCTGCGGCGATTGCCGCGACAAAAAGATTCGCCAGTTGACCACCGCTTGCAGCGATGGGGCTATCGCCGCATTAAGCGCCTCAACTTACGTCTTCAACCAACTTCACAAGTAACGAAAAAACTTCCGTCTCTTCGTCGAGGAGCGGAAGTTTTCTCTTTGAGCTAGGCTCAATCGTAGCCCCGTAAATCGACGTGGGTAATATACTTCTCCAACATTGTTTTATAGATCAGCACCCGCTCCTTCGGAATCATGTGAAGGCCATGGGCGATACAATTCTCCGAATCGATATAGCGCTGGAGATAATATTTCTGCGCCCCCTCAAGCCACAGGCCAATCTCTTCGAAATCGTGTTGGTTGTGGTATTCGAGGATGCTGGTGGTCCTGAACTCATAGGGAATGCGGCCACGAATCAAGAAATTGGCCGATTCTTCAATGTCTTCCATCTTGAAGTTGGTTGTCCCAACAGTCAAAGCGTACTTCTCTTTTGAATTCTTGATATCCATCGCCACATAATCGACCAACCCTTGTTCCACCGCAATCCGAAGCACTTCGGGCCGCGAGCCATTGGTGTCAAGTTTGATAATATAGCCTAATGCCTTTATTTGAGCCAATTTCTCAAGCAAATCCGGCATCAAAGTCGGTTCACCACCCGTCACGCAAACGGCATCAAGAACATTTTTTCTCTCACGAAGATAGGCTAAAATATCCTCCCAAGGAATCGTTGGCGCGTTCTTAGGATTGAGAACCAAAGAGGAATTATGGCAAAAAGGGCAACGAAAATCGCAACCCGCCATGAACAAAGTCGTCGTAATGTTATCGTCAAAATCCAAAAGGGAAAGTTTTTCCCAACCCGAAAAATCCATGTTTTTATTATACGGCAAGATCAGGCGAACGAGCGAGGATTCGCATTTGAGAAATCGCCCTGTTCGTTTTGACAAAATCTCCCACTGATGATTATAGGGTTAATATCAAACTCTCATTAATCGATATCAGTTTTTTCATTTTGAAAAGACCCTATTTCATTCGATGTGGTTGCATTTTTTTCATTTTTCAATAGCAATTACTTCAGGGGGCACCCACAAAGTTCCGCGGCGTTTCCCCGTCAGGGACATCATTGAGCGGCGTGAAATGTCGGAATACGCCGTCTTCCGCTACTTCACCAATAAACAACATTTGATGGCGACCACCGATAAACTTATTGGCTATCTTTTGTCCATGAAGGCAAAAACGTTTTGCAAAACCTTTTTTTGGAGTTCAATCGGTTCTTCTTCCACTGCCCTGATTGGCTTCTCACGCAAGGAGGTAGTTTCCTTTTTCTCTAATACCAAGTGTCACGGGATTTCTCGCTCTGCTTTTATTCCTTTAGGGAGTTCATTGCTTTCAGTCAAACGATTATCAATGGCGAGAGCCGCGATTCACCAAACCTCCGAGCAATTGAAACCGGTTTCCTTCTCCAGGATCTCTCGGCCTTTCTCCAAGCAGCTTTATCCCAAGATAGAGCCTAATCGGATTGGGATTTGCTGTGTATTTCTTATTTTTGACCTCAGAAAATAAAGCCGAGGATCTCTTTCGATAACTCTCTCTTTTTTTAAGGACAAGAAAAGACCATAATATTCAGGTATTTTATGTCTTACCGTCACTTGGACAATATCGACGAAAAGATAATTGATGCCACGATCTTGGTCGGCTCGACCAATGGGGCGAACAAACTTTCAACCAAAGAGATCGCCAAAGCGTGCGATATCTCTGAGTTCGTTATCTATGATCATTTCAAGAGCAAAGAGCATTTGCTTTCAAATGCTGACCTCAAAGTAACCCAAGCCTTTTTTGACGCTGCCAACGCCGCCTTTGAGCGAAAAGCTAATTTTGTCCCGTTCTGGTATGCGATGGTTGATTATTCCTTGGCCAATCCCAACTACACCTCTTTTTCGATCAATTACGGCTACGTCTTCCCTCGGACAAGCAGATCCGAGGATTATGATAATTTTTTAACGAATACCATTTTGCCTTTTGCCAAGCCAATGCTGAAAAAATGTGGCGTCCATTTCGACAAAGATTACCTTTATGCCTACAATTGGATGTGGTTCGTCCGCTCCGTCCTCACCTATGCCCAATTCGTCATCGGCAAGAGCCTCGAGGATACCGCCGAGATCCGCAATATCTCCTGCTCGCTCGCTTATCAAGGCTATCTCGCCTTCGCCAAGCATTGAAAAAGACGCCACGCAATTCGTATGGCGTCTTTCCCGTCGCAATCGGCTTATTCCTTCGACTCGGAATTGCTCGGCACAACTGTCGGTTTTTTCTTCTCTTTCAAAATCAAATTCATGATAATGCCGAGGATCATTGAAACCGCGATCGAAGTAATCTCAACAATCGGATTTGCTGCATCACCGAACTTAAAGGCCAAGCCGCCGATACCAGCAACCAAGATAACCGATGCCACGAAGATATTTTTCGTTTCCCCGAAATCGATTTGATCGGCAATCAACATCTTGACCCCGCTCGCGGCAATAAAGCCATAGAGGATCAAACTGACACCGCCAGTGACGCAAGCCGGAATCGTCATGGTGAAGGCCATCAGCGGGCTCAGGAAGCCAAGGGCGATAGCAATAGCACAGGCTAAGGCGATGACTTTTGTCGAAGCGATGCGAGTAACGCCGACCACCGCCACATTCTCGCCATAGGTCGTATTCGCAGCGCCACAGAGCGGTCCGGAGATCGCCGTGGCAACGCCATCGCCGATCAAGGTTCGGGTCAAACCCGGATCCGTCAAGAGGTCGCGGTCCAAAATGCCTGACATATTCTTGTGGTCACCAATATGCTCGCAGATGGTAACGAAGCTGACGGGTATGAAAAGCAAGGCAGCCTTGCCAACATCGGCCCAAGTCAAAGCGACAGAAGAGTCGCCGAGTAAGAAGAGGAACTTCGGATAGTCGAGGAACGACTGAAAGCGAATCGGATTAAAGTCATTGACCAAAGAAGAGAAGTCGATAACCTTGAGATAATCGTTATTGGTAGCATAGCCAATCCCCGTAAAAGCCGCAGCGGACACATAGCCGGCGGCCATGCCGATGATAAAAGGGATCAAAGCGATGGTACCTTTACCATAATGAGCGGCCAACGCCGTCGCCACCATGGCGACCAACCCACAGAGGATGAAGATTAAATTATAGCCATTCGCGGAGGAGGCGCCCGTCAGATTGCTCACCGCACTGGTCGCCAGCGAAAGGCCGATAACCATGATGACCGGTCCGACCACAATCGGTGGCAACAATTTATTGAGCCAGCCAACGCCAAACAGTTTGATGAAAAAAGCCACCAAGCAATAGACCGCGCCGACCATCGCCATGCCAACGGGTAGGATCCAAAGGTTCGGGGTCAACATTGCCGTTCCGTTGATGATAACCTGCTCCGTCCCGTTCATCGCCGGAACCGCGTCGATACCGATCGCGGCGGCCATCGGAGCCATATAGGCGAAGGAAGAAGCAAGGAACATCGGAGCTTTGAATTTCGTCATCAGCAAATAGAAGAGGGTGCCGATGCCGGCCGCAACGATCGTCGGGCCAACCAAAACGCTAACCAAGCTGACAAAATTCCCACCGACTTTGACGGCGTAAGGCGTATAGACGATCAACGGTACCGTGATGCAAGCCACAAACATGGCCAACACGTGCTGCAAGGCCAAAATAAAGGCTTGACCCTTGCTTTTTGGGAATTCGTTCACATCGAGCAACATTCTCTTTTCGCTCTCCATAAGAGCTCCTTTCCGCCAAGAAAAAAGGACTAGTCGAGCCAGTCCTTAATCCGATGACGATTTTCCAGCGGTGCAACAGTGGGAATAAAGAAGAAACCCCACTCGGTAGGGGTGGGATTTTTGCCTCGGTTATTTCGCATGTCTTTTCCGCCTTCGGAATGAGTCTATCGGAGTCGGGTTTTCTTTCAAGCAAAAAAAGTTTTTTCAGTCCTGAAAGCGATTTGCATTTCATTTTTTCTTTTTGTTGGGCTACAATAATAAACTTCCTAAAGAAAGGTTGTTCGAAGCGAAAAACGTCTGAAATGCGGATGCTTTTTTGACGAAAATTCGCCTTCGTAAAGGTCGACCAGATGTTCCTCCATAGGAGAAGGGCATAATTTGCTCTTTTCGTTTTCTAAGATAGAACCGAAAAAGAGAGATTCTTATGAAGAAAAAAGTTTTGTCGTCTTGCTTTGGCCTCTAACGCTTTTAGCTTCCTCCACCGCCGAAAGCCCCATTGCCACGATGAGCGTAATCATCCCAACCCCAGTGTTGCCCCGGCCAAAAGGATCTCCGATTTCGTCAAAACCAGCCCCCCGGGCAAACCCGCCAATAACCGGACGCTTCAGACTTCGGCCAATTGCATTAATCGCAACACCATCGAATATACGACGGCAAGCGAGAAAAAGCCTCGATTTTTTTGCGGGCCTCTCTTCTCAATTGACAGCCAAACCTTAGCATCATTACACATGACAATTTGACAGCCATTTGTTTCCAGGAAGGCGGCCACCACTCTTCCGGCGTTTCCGGTTAAGCGATTTTTTCCATTTCGAATGATTCCTATTTCTACGATCTCTCTAACTTGACATTTCGGAGCGATGATTGCGTCGGCCACGCCTCTTATCAAGTCGACACCGAAATACTGGCACCGACCGATGATAATCCAACCAAAAAATTGGGTTGGATAATACGATGCACGACTGCAATAATGGAATTCATTTCTTCGACAAACTTCTAGCTTCAGCGGATTACAAAACGCTTGGAGGTTCTTCCTCATTAATCAGCCAAAGATGTAACATAGGCAATTCTCCAACAAAAGGAGACGGTCGAACGATCGTCTCCTTTTCCGTTTATTTTTCGACTTGGTAGTTCGGGCTCTCTTTCGTGATGTCGATGTCGTGGGGATGGCTCTCCTTGAGTGAGGCTTGGGTAATCTTGATGAACTTGCCATATTTGGCGAGATCGACAATGTTGTCGACCCCAAGGTAACCCATGCCTGAGCGAAGGCCACCGAGGAGTTCAAAGATCACATCGCTGACGCTGCCCCGATAAGGAACCCGACCCTCGACACCTTCCGGAACCAGTTTTTGGTGATCCGTTTGGAAATAACGATCGGCACTGCCGTGAGCTTGTTCCATCGCCCCTAAGGAGCCCATGCCACGATAGACTTTGTATTTGCGTCCCATATAAAGCTCGGTCGCACCCGGCGCTTCTTCGCAGCCCCCGAAGATCGCGCCCATCATGACACTATTGGCGCCCGCGGCCAAGGCTTTGGTGATGTCACCGCTATATTTGATGCCGCCATCGGCGATAATCGGACAATGATATTCTTTGGCGGCTTTGGCGGCCTCGAGGATGGCTGTGATCTGCGGTACGCCCATACCCGAAATGATGCGGGTGGTGCAAATCGAACCCGGCCCCATGCCGACTTTGACGGCATCAGCCCCCGCTTCCATCAAATCGCGGGCACCTTCGTAAGTTGCGACATTGCCGGCAATGATGTCGGTATGGGGGAAGGTCTTCTTCAATAACTTCAAAGCGGCAATGACGTTTTTGCTATCGCCATGCGCACTATCGAGCGCCAAGATGTCGACGCCTGCGTTAACGAGGGCGGTTGCTCGTTCGAGCAAATCCTTGGTGATCCCAACGCCTGCGCCGCAGAGCAGCCGGCCATATTGATCTTTGGCCGCCAGCGGATACTGTTTGATCTTCTCGATATCTTTGACGGTGATCAAACCGCACAATTTGCCTTCTTTGTCGACAAGGGGGAGCTTTTCCTTCTTGCTCTTGGCCAAAATTGCTTCCGCTTCGAGGATCGTTGTTCCCTCTTCGCCCGTCACGAGTGGGGTTGGAGTCATGACTTCTTCGACTCGTTTGCTGTAATCGCGTTCGAATTTGAGATCGCGGTTGGTAATGATGCCAATCAAGTGGTTCGCTTCATCGACGACGGGAATACCGGAGATATGATATTTGGCCATTAGCGATAAAACTCCCGATAGTTTCTTATCTTTGGTTACTGTGATTGGATTCTTAATGACGCCGTTTTCGCTGCGCTTCACTTTATCGACTTCTTCCGCTTGACGTTCAATCGTCATGTTTTTATGGATGATGCCGATCCCACCTTCGCGGGCGAGCGCAATGGCCATCTGGCTTTCAGTGACTGTGTCCATTGCAGCCGACAGGAAAGGTATATTGAGACTGATGCGCTTACTCAATTGGGTTTTCAGAGAAACCATGTCGGGGGTGACTTCGCTATAGCGGGGCAAAAGAAGCACATCGTCGAAAGTGATGCCTTCTCCCACGATTTTCTCGTCTTTTTCCATAGTCTATGTTTCTTTTCCGAAAAAACAAAAATTCGGAAACTCCTTTGAACAATTATACGGAGAGAAAAAACAACGAGACATAAAAGTTAAGGAAAACGCTTCCAAATTCTGGAAGCGTTTCGTCCCGTTTTTTATATAAAAAACGTCAGCTATTCAAGTTCAATCGTCGAAGGCGGTTTCGATGTGAAATCGTAGAGAACCCGGTTTACCCCTTTGACTTCATTGACGATTCGATCGGAAACCGTAGCAAGGATATCGTAAGGCAGTTCCACAGGTTTCGCCGTCATGAAATCATCGGTCGAAACTGCCCGTAAAACCACGGCATAATCGTAAGTTCTTGAATCCCCCATCACGCCAACGCTTCGCATATTGCTGAGAGCGGCAAAATATTGGGAAGGCCGCTTCTCAAGCGAGAGTTTGGCCAGTTCTTCACGGAAGATCGCATCGGCATCTTGGACAATCTGTATCTTTTCGCGGGTCACTTCACCGATGATGCGTATCGCTAAGCCCGGACCCGGGAAAGGCTGGCGGTAGACCAGTTCGTTCGGCAAGCCTAAAAGCGTGCCCACTTCGCGGACTTCATCCTTGAAGAGGTTATTGAGCGGTTCGACGATCCCATCAAAGTCGATATCTTTCGGCAAACCGCCGACATTGTGGTGTGATTTAATCTTCGCCGAAACACCCAGCCCGCTTTCGATTCGGTCAGGATAGATGGTTCCCTGAGCGAGATAGCGGGCCTCGGGAATGCTTTTACGAACCTCAACGAAAGAATCGATAAAGGTTTTGCCAATGATTTTTCGTTTTTCTTCGGGATCGCTGACACCCGCAAGCCGGCCCAAGAAAAGTTCAGACCGATCAATCGGAATGAAATTCAAAGCAAAGCGAGACGTGTCGCCAAAGACCTTCTTGACCTGCTCGGCTTCGCCTTTCCTTAATAAGCCATGGTCGACAAAAACGCAGGTGAGATTGGAACCAATCGCTTTCTCAATCAAAGTAGCAGTCACCGCCGAATCAACACCGCCGGAAAGAGCGCACAAAACTTTCTTGTCCCCGACTTTTGAACGAATCTCTTCGATTTTGTCTTGAACGAAGGAGTCGCTCTTCCAGGTCGGTTTCGCTTCACAAATCCGGTAGACGAAGTTTTCGATCATTTTTTGACCTTCTTCGCTATGGACGACCTCCGGATGGAACTGGGTGGCATAGAGTTTCTTCTCCGCCCTCTCAAAGGCGGCATTGGGGCAGCTGGTGCTTGAAGATGTGGCGATAAAGCCAGCGGGCAAGCGGGTTGCTTGGTCATTATGCGACATAAAGACATTGCTTGTTTTTGAGACATTCGTAAACAAAAGAGACGGCTTTTGCAGGCTTATTTGTGTTTTTCCATACTCGCTATGAGGAGCGGGTTCCACCTTGCCCCCCAGTTCATAAGCCATTAATTGGGCACCATAGCAGATGCCAAGAATCGGTTTGCCTAAAGCGAAAATAGCGGGGTCGACATGCGGGGAAGAAGCCGCGTAGACCGAATTGGGCCCGCCCGTAAAAATAAGGCCTTTGATCTCGGGCGATGCCAAAACGGATAAAGACGTTGTGAAGGGCAAAACTTCCGAATAAACATGGCACTCACGAACGCGGCGCGCAATCAATTGGTTATACTGGCCCCCGAAATCCAAGACGATGATTTTTTCCATCTTTTTCTCCTTTGAAACTTCACCGACCCTTCTATTCTTTCGCCGAGAGGCTCAAGAGCGAACGAAAGGGAATGTCCAAGGCTTTCTCGCCCTGGAGTTCTTTGAGATAAATCACGACCATCGCCGCGACGGGATCAGCGCCCAGTTTTTTAATGAGATCTTCCATAGCCTTGAGGCTGCCCCCTGTGGCAATCAAATCGTCGATTAATAAGACGCGATCGTCTTTCTTGAAAGAGTTCAACGGAACTTCAAGAACGGCGGTTCCATATTCAAGAGTGTAACTGACTGAGGCAGTCATGCCAGGGAGTTTGCCCGCTTTCCTTGCCATCACGAAGCCGATGCCCATTTTATAAGCCAAAGCGGCGCCAAAGATGAAACCGCGCGATTCCGGTCCGAGGATCACAGTCGGATGGTATGGTTCCGCCAATTCAGCGAAATCATCGATGCAGTGATGAAAGGCGTCTGGGTCGCGAAGCAACGGCGAAATGTCCTTGAAGGATATTCCCGCTTTCGGAAACCCATTCACGACCGAAATGTACCGCTCGTAATCCATAAGTAAACTCCTTTGGACGGGGATCATTCCCCCCTGAAATGGAAAACAACGTTCTTTATTCTAATGTTTCTTCCGCGATCTTGCTACTGGCGTACCGGCTTTTCGTCCACAAAAAGCACCCGGCCATGATCGAAACCCGCCACATCGGCCCCGCTCCGAACCGAAATACCCATGGCGTTGAGCTTGGCGTGGCCCCCTTGAAAGCTTTTTTCCACCGCAACGGCGACCCCTTCGACTTTGGCGCCGGCTTGCTGACAAAGATCGACCAAACCAAGCGAAGCATTCCCTTCTGCCATGAAATCGTCAACAATCAAAATTCTTTCGCCTTTCTTCAAGAAGCGCTTATCAATCGTAATCGACGAAACGATACCGCGGGTAAAGGATTTCACATTCGCGGTATAGACATTGCTTGTATCAACGATTTTTGATTTGCTTTTCTTGGCAAAGACGACAGGCACGCTACCCAAGAGCTCAGCAGCCACCACCGCGAAAGCGATACCGCTCGTTTCGATCGTCACGACTTTATCGATATCATGAAAAGGTTCGACCAAATAAGCACAGATTCGACGAACAAGCGCGGTATCAATCTGGTGGTTGATAAAGGAGTCCACTTTAAGAATTTCGTTATCAATCACGATACCATCGGCCCGAATTCGATCCTCGAGTTCTTTCATATTCGCTGAACACTCCTTTAATCAACAATTCTTTCATTTTAGCCAAACCGAAACAAAAAACGAGTCGGGGTTTTCGGTTATTTATAAAGTATATAAATAAGGCAGACTCGGAGAGCGCTTTCATGGCAAAAGAAACTTCGATTTCATATCAAAATGAGAAAAAAGTTGCGATAATGGAAGTGCCAAAAATTGGCATTCGTATATTCTCCCTAATCGGTGGGACCGTCTCTACGCCAGGACCATAATCCAGGCACTACGAATCAAACCAAAAGAACTTTTATGGTTTTTTTGCCTTTGAGGAGATCGTTTTCCATTTTCATAGGAAGAAGATGCGAGAAAAGGATCAAAGGCATGAAAAACCATTTGAATGTCGTCTTGTTCTCCCTCATCGCTGCGACCGGAGCTGTTTTGCTTTCCGGCTGCGGAACCACCACTACCGCTTCAGGATCGGGAAGTGATGCAAAAAAGATCGGCGTCGTGCTCATCGGAGACGAAACCGAAGGCTATAGCAAAGCCCACATTGACGGCATTAATGAAGCGGCGAAAGAGCTAAACATTTCTGACCGTCTCATCTACAAGTACAAAATTCAGGAAGATGACGGCTGCAAAACCGCCATTGACGATCTTATCAGCGAAGATTGCGGTTTGATCATCTCGAACAGCTATGGCCACCAAGACTATATGGCCCCGGCCGCCAAAGCCAATCCGGACGTCACCTTTATCTCAATGACGGGCGACTATGCCGCCGTCTCGAAGATCAGCAATTTCAAGAACGCCTTTGTCTCGATCTACGAAGCCCGTTATGTCTCGGGTATCGTCGCCGGCATGAAACTAAAAGAATTAGCCGATGCTGGAAAACTGGACACCACCTTCAACAAAGATGGCAATGGCAACTGGAAAATCGGCTATGTCGGCGCTTATAAATATTCCGAAGTTGTCTCGGGCTATACCTCGTTCTACCTCGGCGTTAAATCCGTCATTTCGAATGTGAGCATGCAAGTTCAGTTCACCAATTCGTGGTTCGATATTTCTGGCGAAGGCGCGGCGGCGGATGCGTTGGTCAAGAATGGCTGCGTCGTGATCGGCCAGCATGCCGATTCGACCGGCGCTCCGGCCAAAGTTCAATCCCTCTTAGGTACTGCCCGCAGCGATAACGCGGCGAAGAAATACGTCTGCTACTCCGTCGGTTTCAATATCGATATGATTCCGACCGCCGCGGACGCCGCCTTAACCTCGGCCATCAATATTTGGAAAGTTTACTACAAATATGCCTTCACCCAATATCTCGCCGGCAAAACCATCGACACCGATTGGTGCAAAGGCTATACCGATGGCGCGGTTGGCATTTCGACATTGAATACCTCTTGCGCAGCGGGCACCCAAGCGGCTGTTGATGCAGCGGTCAGCGCCATCACGGCTGGTACCCTCCACGTTTTTAACACCGCGAACTTTACCGTCGGCGGCAAGACTCTCACAAGCGCCAAGATCGATCTCTCGCATTACGATTACAGCACCGGTTCGGCTAAACTCGTCTATCAGGGCGATACCGTTGAAGCCATCAAGAAAGATGGCGACGTCTCCTATTTCTCTGAGAGCACGCTCCGTTCCGCCCCTTATTTCAACGTCGGCGTTGATTCCAGCTTCGCTCTCATCGATATCGATGGCATTTCGGTATTGAGCTGATTCTTAACCGTCATTTTAAGGAAGGGGCTAATTGCCCCTTCCTTATTCGTTATCGAGGAGCCCCATGGCCCAGGAAATCGAACTCAAAAACATTACAAAACATTTCGGTAAGGTGATGGCAAACCACCAAATCTCTTTGGCGATAAACCAAGGAGAGATTTTGGCTCTTTTAGGGGAAAACGGAAGCGGAAAAACCACCTTGATGAACATGCTTTCCGGCCTCTATTACCCCGATGAGGGAACGATCAGTGTCGAGGGCAAAGACGTCAAAATCACCTCACCGAAAAAAGCCTTTGATCTCGGAATCGGCATGGTTCACCAGCATTTCAAATTAATCGATACTTTCACTGCTGGCGAAAACATCATTCTTGGCCTCGATGGCGGATTTTGGCTCAAAATGAAAGATGTCAATGCTAAAATCACCGCCCTTTGCGACCGCTATTCCTTTCAGATTAATCTCAATAAAAAAGTCTACGACATGAGTGTCTCCGAAAAACAAAAGGTCGAGATCGTCAAACTGCTTTACCGCGGAACGAAGACCCTGATTCTCGATGAACCCACCGCCGTGCTTACTCCGCAAGAGACCGACAATCTTTTTAATGTCCTACGCTTAATGAAAAAAGATGGAAAAGCCATTGTCATTATCACCCATAAACTCAACGAAGTCCTTTCCTTGAGTGACCGAGTGGCAATTCTCCGAAATGGCGAACTGGTCAAAACCATAATGACCAAGGACACGAACGAAGGCGACTTGACCGATTCGATGGTGGGCGAGCACGTCAAACTCAACATTGAGCGAGCCACTCCGATTCAGCCACGGCTCGTTTTGGAAATCAAACATCTTTCGGCCGTCGATGCCTATGGAATCAAGAGTCTTAAGGACGTTTCCTTCAATGCCAATAGCGGCGAAATCCTCGGCATCGCTGGCGTGAGCGGCAGCGGACAAAAAGCACTGCTCGAAGCGATTGCGGGCCTACAAAAATCCGAAAAAGGTTCCTCGATTGTCTACCATTATGACAAAAACAAGAAAACCCTCGAACCGGCAAAACGCGGGAAGAAAGTTGCCCCGCTCCCCAACCAATGCGAATTGGTCGGAAAATCGGTTAAACAAATCAAAAACCTTGGCATTTCCCTCGCCTTTGTCCCCGAAGACCGTTTGGGAATGGGCTTAGTCGGCGACATGGGAATGGTCGACAACATGATGCTGAGAAGCTATGAAAATGGCAAGACGCCATTTCTTCGTTATCAAGAGCCGAGCGCCCTAGCCGAAGAAATTCGTCAGAAGTTTGCCGTCAATACCCCATCGGTGAAAACCCCGGTTCGCAAACTCTCAGGCGGCAACGTTCAGAAAGTCTTGGTCGGCCGCGAAATCGCCTCCTCGCCTAGAGTTTTGATGACGGCCTACGCGGTTCGCGGACTTGATATCAACACCTCCTATACGATCTACAACATCCTTAATCAGCAAAAGAAAGCCGGCCTCTGCGTCATCTATGTCGGCGAAGATTTGGATGTCCTCCTCGAACTCGCGGATCGGATTTTGGTCCTCTCCGATGGCCAAGTGACAGGAATTCTCGATGCCCGCAAAACCAACAAAAGCGAAGTCGGCGCGCTCATGAGCAAACAAAAATAAGGGGGATTGGCAATGGATAAAAACGAAAGCAACAAAAAAGAATCCTTCCTCCGCATTGCCAAGCGCGACGATCTTTCTTTGCCGCAAAGGACCATGGTTCGCGCCCTTTCGTTTGCCTCAGCGATCATCACCTGCATTTTGCTGCTATGGCTCATCGGCCTCAAAGATCCTTTCCCGGCCGTAGGCATCATCTTCGAAGGGACCTTCAAAGGTGTCCTGAACGGCAATTTAAAGAAACTCATTCCCGCAATGCAGGCCACCGTCATGCTCTTGGGTATCGCCGTCGCGTTGGCTCCAGCCTATCGAATGAAATTCTGGAACGTCGGCGCCCAAGGCCAGGTTTTGATGGGAGCCCTCGGTGCCTGCGTGGTCATGATCTATGGCTCGGATCTCCCGAATGGCCTTATCATCTTTCTTTCGCTCCTTGCTTCGCTCAGTTTCGGCGCTCTCTGGGCTTTGATCCCCGCGATTTTCAAAGCCAAATGGAACACAAACGAAACCCTCTTCACCTTGATGATGAACTATATCGCAATCCAACTCGTCAGTTTCTGCACGATGATCTGGCGCGGCAAGAACAGTTCGATGTCGCTCATCAATTCGGCAACCGAAAAGGGATGGCTACCCCATTGGGGTGGCAACGATATGGTGCTTCCGCTCATCGTCGTAGTCGTTCTCGTCGTCCTCATGTGGGCTTATCTCGCCAAGACCAAACACGGTTATGAACTGATTGTCATCGGCGACAGCGTCAACACCGCCCGCTACACCGGCATCAAAGTCAAATGGGTGATCATCCGAACTTTGCTCTTATCGGGCGCCCTTTGTGGCTTGATGGGCTTCCTTTACGCTGCGGGGATCGAACACAAAATCTCGGTTGATACCTCCGGTTCCTATGGTTTTACCGCAATCATCGTTTGCTGGCTCGCCAATATGAACCCATTATTGATGGGTGGCTTCTCCTTTTTGATCGTCTTTCTCGACAAAGGAGCGATGAACCTCAAAAACGCCGCTTACGCGAGTGCCCTCAACGAGTATTCTTGCGAGCTGCTTGTCTTCGTCATCTTGGTTTCCATCATGCTCGCGGAGTTCTTCATCCGCTACCGCCTCCTCTTGAGCGATGCCTTTCGAACAAAACTAAAAGCCTTCCACATTCGGATCGCCCGCGGATTCCCCCGGTGCTTCAAGTCTCATCAGTCCGAAGCGAAAGTAAGCGCGGCCGCGAATGAAACGGAGAAAAAGGGAGAACCCCATGAATAACATCATCGCTTGGATCGCCTATTCCGTCGTCTATGCCTCCGTCATCATGATGGGCGCCCTTGGCGAGACTCTCACCGAAAAGAGCGGCCATCTCAACCTTGGCGTCCCTGGCATCATGTACATCAGCGGCTTTCTCGCTTACTACGCCACCTACTGCTATGAAAAATCAACTACAAATCCCAATGCTTTTCTCATCATCCTCATCTCGCTAAGCGTAGCGGGGCTCGTCGGAGGATTCTCGGGCTTCCTTTATTCGCTCCTGTGTGTGAGCTTCAAATGCAACCAAAATGTCGTGGGTTTGTTGCTCACGGCGGTTTGCGTTGGTTTCGCTAAGTCGATCTCCTTTGCTGTTGGCATCACCACCACTTCGAAAGCGGACTTCGCCGGTATCGTCTACAACACGCCGATTCCCAAGCTCTCTTCGATCCCCTACGTTGGGCCAACCCTCTTCGGCTATGGCTTCAGCGTCTATCTGGCGATCCTTTGCGCGGTTCTCCTCGCCATCTACTTCAAGAAGACCCGAAGTGGCCTCAATCTCCGTTCGGTTGGCGAGTCACCGGCTTCGGCGGATGCGGTTGGCATCAACGTCACCCGCTACAAATACCTTGCCACCATCATCGGCTGTGCCTTCTGCGGCATCGGCGGGGTCATGTACGTCCTTGGTTATGGCGCTGGGCAATGGTCGACGAATAACGACATCGAGGCGATTGGCTGGCTGGCGGTAGCCCTCGTCATCTTCTCAACATGGAAACCGATTCACCTCATTTGGGGTTCAATCCTCTTTGGCATTCTCTTCTGGGCTTATAACTATCTGCCCCACGTCATCGTTCTTCCAACCTTCACCGGGGCGGGCGAACTGCTCAAAATGCTACCTTATGTTGTGACGATCGTGGTTTTGGTGGTCAACTCCGCCAAGAAGAAAAAGGAGAACCAGCCACCCGCTTCGCTCGGTGTCTCGTATTTCCGGGAGGAGCGATGAAAGCGTTTCAATGAAAAAAAGATGAACCTTCGTTGCGCAATACGTTAAAATGAAAAACTAGAAAAGAGGAGATAGTCATGGATTTATCTCAATATCCGAATGCGGTTCTGCTGGATCATCCTTTGCTTAAGCATAAAATCACGCTTCTGCGCGATAAAAACACACCGACAAGCGTCTTCCGCCCTCTCGTGAAAGAAATCGCGATGCTCGAGGGTTATGAAGTCCTGAAAGATCTTCCGACCGAACCGCTTGAGGTTGAAACGCCGATCGAGAAGACCGTCCAACCGACCGTCAGCGGTAAGAAAATCTGCTTTGTTCCCATCTTGCGGGCTGGCATGGGGATGGTCGATGGCTTCCTCTCTTTGCTCCCGACCGCCCATTGCGGTCACATTGGCTTATACCGCAATGAAGTGACCCATCAGCCGGTTGAATACTATTGCAAATTGCCGGCGGGTTTGGCCGATATGAACGTCTACCTGCTCGATCCGATGCTAGCGACAGGCGGAAGCGGCATCGATGCCGTCAAGATCCTGAAGAAACATGGCGCGAAGAAGATCACCTTCGTCTGCATCATCGCTGCTCCGGAAGGCGTCGAAGCCTTCTGCAAAGAGAATCCGGACATCCCGCTCTACTTCGGCGCTTTGGACCGCTGCCTCAACAAAAACGCCTACATCTGCCCGGGTCTCGGGGATGCAGGCGATCGAATCTTCGGCACCGTTGGCGGAACGATCAAATAGCCTTCTTCAATAAGTCGTCGAGCGCTTTGACTTCTTCCTCCGTCGGAACATAGACGTAAGGAGTGTTGCGTTCGAGGCCATTGTAATCAAGCCCATAGCCGAGTAGAAACTTATTCTCCATTAAAACTCGCCCAGCCAAATCGACCTTAACCTCGACCTTGCGGGCGATTTTTTTATCAAAAAGCGCGCAAATCACGATCCGTTTGGCTTTGCCAAGCGCTTCAAGGTGCTGTTTGAGAAAGGCCATTGAAAGGCCGGTATCGACGACATCCTCGACGATGATGACGCTGCGGCCATCAATCGGAGTCGTGATGTCTTTCTTTAACTGAACGGTGCCCGTCGATTGGGTGCCGCTATAGCTCTCTAATTGAACATAATCCTCCAGAAGAGGAACCGAGACATACTTCAAAAGATCGACCATGAAGGGCATTGCTCCCTTCATGACGCAGATAAAGAGCGGTAACTTTTCTTCATCTTTCAGCATCGCCGTTAGTTTTTGGCCCAAATTAGCACAAGTGATATCAATCGCTTGGTGCGACATAACCATTTCTTTCATGGATGGCCTCCAAGATAACTTTTTATTATAAATGCTTAGGGGAATAAAGCACACCCCCAGTCTCGTAAGCAAAAAAGAAAGCGCTTAGAATGGAAAAATCCTCGTTAGGAAATTATACTTACCTAATGGAAAAAAATATGGAACGAGAAAGCCAAGCGCCCCTCCTTTTTACCCTCGGGGCAAATCCCAACGTTTCTCACGAGGTTTCCATCCTTCTCAATCTTCCTTTATCGCCGAATAAAGTCACGCATTTTGCCGATGGCGAAACCTTTGCTAAACCTCTCTGCCCCGTCAATGGGCATCCCTGCATTATCATTCATTCGACCTTCAACCCCGTCAGTGCTCGTCTGATGGATTTGCTGGTCTTTGTCGATGCTTTAAAAAATGCCCATGCCGCTTCGATCACGGCAATCATCCCTTACTTCGGCTACGCCCGGCAAGACCGCATCATTGAAGAAGGCGACCCGATCAGCGGCTTATTGGTTGGCAAAATCCTCCAGACCGCCGGAGTCGATCGCATCGTCGTGATAGATTTCCATTCGCTCAGACTCCTTGCTCAATTCCCCGAAGAGCATATCAATCTGACCGCAGCGCCGATTTTCGCCCATCGCTTCCAAGAGGATCTCAACGAAGCGAAGATTTTACTGAACAACGTCTGCGTCGTCTCGCCCGATCATGGTGGCTTAGCGAGAGCACAGAATTTCGCGGCCAATTTCGAGGGAGCTGGTTTCGCCTATGCCATCAAGAATCGGCCACAGCCGAATAAGGCGGTCATCGAAGGCATCGAAGGCGATTTCAAAGGAAAACTTTGTCTCATTATCGATGACATCATCGACACCGCTGGCACTCTTTCCGAGGTCGCTAAATACCTCTTGGGCAATGGAGCCAAAGAAGTTTGGGTCGCCGCTACCCATGGCATTTTTTCAGGCCGAGCCGCTGAGTTAATCAAAGACGCTGGCATCAAAAAAGTCTATATTGCCAATACGATTGAATCGAATCAAGAACGGGCCGAGATCCTTTCAATCGCTCCCGTTATCGCCGACTACATCCGGGTCAACTTCGCCAAACACTAATTTTTGCTTTCGTGGACTTCCCCGCATTCGGGGCAAATAAACTCCCCTTTCGGGGTGATTTTGGTGATGTTGCGGAAAAAGAGGGAAGCCTCGACTCTGCGATTGAACCGCCAAGTTTCGTTTTTGCCAAAGAGGGCTGGATTGACGGGGATTTTTTTGAAAGAAGCGATGTCAGTATAAACATAGGGCTTACCGGTTTTGAGACAATGGGTTTCGCGAATTAAGGTGTGGCAGCTCTCACATTCATATGCTCCATCTTTCTTCCGCGGGTGGAGTTTACCAGCACAGAAAGGGCATTCGTCGCGAATGACATCGCTTTCAACCATCGCACGGAGGAGCGCTTGTTGGATCCGCCGAAAGGAATCGATGGCTTCGACGCTGATGAAGAGGGCTTCGGGATAGAGTGTTTCTTCTTCGAAGGGCTCCGTCAATAAGACTTCGTCGGCCCTCAGACTTTGACCTAAAGCGATAATCGCTGACGTCTTCACCCCATCGAGCGTCGGGACGAAGAGGAGGCGGTAAGTCTTTTCTTTCTTCACCTCAAGGAGCACCGCTTCCCCTTGAACATTAGATACTTGGACATGCCAAGCTTTATATGCGAAGGCGAGCTGGAGAGAAGCCAACTTCATTTCCGCTTTCGGATCAGCTTCGAAATTGAACTGTGCGATGGCAAAAACGATGAGGGTTTGAACAAAATTGAAGTAGTTTTTGCCGAGGTTTTCGAGATCGACGGGTTTCATCTCATTGACCGCCGTCGCTTTATTAACGAGCAATGTCTTAGCGAGTTTGTAGATCTGATGATAATCCTTTTGCATGATGAAGATATTGGTCTTTTTGAGAGGCAAATGCTTGTTGCGGATTTTGTTTTTCTGATATATCGGTTTGACGAGGCGAGGTTGGATCACATTGGCAATGGTCTGGAGTTCACCATAGAGTTTCTCCGCCAGAGCAAAATACTTCTCATAATCCCGGATATAGCCAGTATGCAACTTACCGATCGTTAGAAAATAGTTCAGGTGGTTAGCTCGTTCGAGCAAATTGAATTGGAGAATTTCGTTGGCGTAGACCATGTCTTTGAGCGCGGAGATAGCACTACGCGCCTCATGCATGACCTCATCGACCAAATTGCAAAAAATCACATTCTCGTAAAGGCTGTAATCATCCTCGTAAACCCGGGTCAAGAGTTGGCGGGGCTTTACCCCGCGCTCGGTGATGTCGGAGGCGTTTTCGGTATGGTTGGCCAAATGCTGAATCGTCTCCTGATTGATAATCCGCACTGTTTCGACTGGTAAAACATCGCTGGCATCGGTCAAATTAATAATAGGTTTTGCGAAGATTCGCTTGATGGCAGGCAAGGCGAGGTTAATACAATCGAGTTTAGCCGAAAGCCCCGCGAAATCGAAGTTTGGCTCAACGGTGAAGAGGGTCAAATCGTGGACCGTGTAATAATCGAATTCGATGAAGTTGAAGGACGGATGCTCATCAAAGAAACGCCCCAAAGGGGCAAGGACGCCGTCGAGGCGGTCTAACTCTTCCGCCTTCTTTTCGGCCGCTTCTTTGCTCATCCTTAGTCCTCGTTGAGCTTTGAAACAAATTCAGCGCACTTGAGCAGGTGGAGGTTTTGGAAAGCTTCGACTAGTTCATCCTTGTTGTCAAGCGTCTTCACTTCAAGTTTGCTGACCACCTTGCTCAGCAAGATTGTTTCAATCGCTTCATCTTCGACCTTGGTGCCAGCAAAGCAGGCTTCATAAATGACAACGAAGTCTTCGATTTGCTTCAGGATGCGGTTACCGAAGGAAATATTGAACGGGGCAAGCAAGGCCTCAGTCTTCTGAATGAGCGGATTGTTTTCGGCATCGAAATGGCCATTTGCTTTGGCTTCTTCAAAAAGCGAATTCAGCTTGGCATAAGGATAGAAACGCGGCGGGATTGGTTCGGAAGCCGCATCGCGGACTTTGGGGGCGCGATGATTAAAGTTCATCGTGTGGGCCCGGTCATAAACCTTATCGGAAATGACAAAAGTGGATTCGTCGCGGTTGGCGGTGCCAATGAACCAGATATTCGAAGGAATCAAGAGTGTTTTGCCATCCGGGAGAAGCAAATAAGGTTTTGTCCCGTCTTTGGTTCGTTCAAGAAGCGGGATATTCAACAACTGAATCTGCCGTTTCCCCTCTTCGTTTTCCATCAAAGAAAGGAAATCAGAAAAATAATACTCGATGCGGGAGAGGTTCATTTCATCGAGGACAATGAAGGTCGGAATCTCAGGATTAAGAGCGGCTTTATAAAGGGCCTGAGTGAATTTCTTGGGTGAATAACGCTCAGAGAATTCGTTGTAGTAGCCCAATAATTCATTTTTGTCTTTCCATGAAGATTCCACTTCAACAAGATCGCAATTGCCATCGATCGCTTCCATAAAAATCTTCGGCAAGGAGGTCTTGCCAGTGCCAGACATACCTTGAAGAATCGTCAAACGAGCGGTGCCGAGTCCAGCGACGAAGGCGGCGATATCCTGGGCGCTATAAGAGAGGTGAAGTCGGCTGTCTTTGGCGTATTCCACCACAAACTTAACCAAGTCATTGAGACTGCTCTCTTTGACGGCCCTCTTTTCGCGCTCTTCCAAATCTATTTCGAAGGTCTCTTTTTGCTGATCCAAAGCGCTAAAAGCCGGGCAAGGATCGAAAACCGATGGGGTATTGTCAGAGATTTCGGGTTTTAATGACTCCTTGCTCTCCTGTTTCGGAGTCAGCGAGGCCCCGGCGCCGTCTTCGACAAGGAGCGACTCTTCTCGGAAGACTTTACGGGCGATCATCACAATCAAAAGAACGACATCAATGTAGAGCATATAGATGACGTCGCTCTGCATTGTGTATTCAATTTTCTCGTTGTAAGTAAAGCCCGCTAAAGCAAGGAGGGTCTTCGTGTTTTCAACGTTGATCTGGGTCGCGATCGAAAAGTAGTAACCGGAGATACCGAAGAGAAAGATGAAGAGGATGTTGACCAAAATTGCCGCTTTGGCCACGGCAACATAACGGCGGTCGTGAGCAAAGTAACTGGTTAGAGTAACTAAAAGGCCGATCCCCGAAGAAATCAGCATGACCACCAAAGCGAAAGCGATAATTTGATAACCAGAACCAAGTTGGCCATATTTCTGGAGCAATTCAATTCCCGTCAATTTGATGGTGTTCTTGTAGGCGCCAGAGACGAAACTCACGCTGATGATGTTCAAGAACAAGGAGCCGATCGTGATAGCCGTCACAAGGAACACATAGAGCAAAAGTTCAATGCGCTGAGGCGAATGAATTTCCCTTTTCTTCCGGATTTTATCTTCCTCGGGTCCAACGAGATAATCGAACCGTCCTTTAAGAATGGAAAAGACGACCTCGGCAACCGCCAAGAAAATCAAAGGAATGAACGCGGTCGTCCGGACTTCATAATTCTTGAGAGCATAAACGTAGTCAATGATGAAGCCGAGCAAAAAGAATTCCAAAGCAACACCGAACTCGAGCAGAATCAGCGTCCGCGAATTCGCCATAAAATGCTTTTTGTCGCTGATGAAATAAGAGAGTGAGGAGAGCAAATAAAGGAGGCAACCGATAAAGAGTAAGATCTGAGCCAATAAGAAAATCGAGTCTTCCGCCTGAGTGCTCTTGCCCATCAAAACGTTGAAGAGAATGCAGACATTATTATTGACGGAACCATGAAACTCATAGAGAGGAACCGCTAGCATCGTCACAAGCAAAGCCAAGGTGGCGAAGAGGTCCACCACAAGCCCACCGATAGCCAAGGGTTTGGCTTTAGCGGCACCCTCTCCGCTAATGACATTAGCCCCGTCAGCGGATTTCTTATCCATGACCAATAAAGCAAACGAAACGAAGAGAAACATAAGAGAAAAAACGGTCAAAGCGAAAGCCCCACCGCCTAAATCTTTATAAAGGGCATGATAGGCGAAAAAAGCCAAATCGAGACAGACGCCATAGGCGACCGTGAAGAAAAAAGGCGTCTTCTTTTTCCGAATAAGCCCGGCGATGCTGAAACCAAAGGGCACCAAATAAAGGAAGAAAGCAATAGTCAAAGCGAGGGAAAAAGGCTTCTCATTCGCCAAAGCAGAATCGGCAGCGAAAGGAAGACTCCAAATCGAATAGGCACTTCGCGTCCCGCTGAGAGGCAAAGTCAAAACGCCTAAATTAAAGAAAAAGACCAAAGCGAATAACCCGAGGGCTATCGCTTTGAATAACCAAGGCTTTTTATCCAATACTTTCATCGGGATGTGGCTCACTTTCGTGTAAGTAATGATAGCACTTGCACTGGCACGTACGGAAACAGGTTTTCTCAAAAAAGATAATTTGCTCATCAAAAAATTCTTTTTTCCTTCTGCCTTGATGGGAATAATCAAAATCCCATGCAAAATACCATTAAAATCAAATAGATAATCTTGAGTTAAGGATGTTTTCTTTCGTTAATTTATGTTTTCATATTTCTTCAAAAGAAAGAACGGCTATGCCTACACTTTTATTTACGTAATACGATTTTTCTGGAAATACCATACCAAAAAAAGGGATATTATCAATAATAAGAAACGAGAAGATCGAGGGCTCGCTCTCATAGAAAAATGAGTAAAGGAAAAACACATCGCTGGAGTTGGAAATTTTGGCCATTACGGAACAAGGTTTTCCTTTTAATGCTTTTATTTTCCTTGCTTCCTGTTGGCTGCGTCACGGGATATTCCATTTCCTCCATTTCTGACACGATGAAAGAGCATTCGATCAACGATACCAAGAGTAGTATTCTTTGGCTCCAAAATAAACTAAGCGACACTATCGTTAGTTATACTCAGAACTTTTTAGAATTTGAAACCGATAGCGATTTCCGCAATAGCGTCCTTGCCTGGAACAGCGACCCTGAAGCCACCACATTCGCCCAAAAGGAAATCATCATCAACAAACTCAACGGAGTTCTAAGCATCAACCCCAATGTGGCCGCCGCCATTATCTTCGGAGCTCAAAATCTTTCAAAAATTTCCGTGGTCCCTACCGGCGCTTATTTTTCTTACACAGGCGAGAATCCAGCCTCGACTAACGGCCGGAATAATGGCCTCCAAACAAACTTTTATTTTTTGCCGGACCAAACTGGGCCTCATCTTGTCCATGCCATGTTTGACAAAAATAGCACCCTTTCCGCTTACATCACCCTTACCCTTCGCTCGGATTATCTGAAGCAAATCATGCGCGAAGTCAAGTTGACTGAAACGGATGGTGTCGTACTTCTTAACGACGACAATGCCCTAATTGATTCTGAAGTTTCTTCCTCCTTTGCAAATTTGCCGGGCGATGTCGTTTCGCTCGCGAAACAAAATGCGTTATCGACGATTAAAGATGGCACATTCAAAAATGATCATTTCTGGTTTTATCGCTCCGTAGAAAATGGAAAACTGCAAATTGCTGAAACCCTTTCTACCGAAGAAATACGAAAAGCCCAATGGAACGCATTAATTGTTGGTCTTGTGGCGGCCGGTTTGGCGGCACTGGCTGCCATACTTTTGAGCATGCTTTCTTCTCGTCTCGTCAGCAAACCAATCATTGAATTAGCAAGCAAAATGAAGGACTCCGATGTAACAAAAGGCCCACAGGTTCCCGAAACAAGGCATGACGAAATCGGAACACTTCAGCATAACTTCAACGAAATGAGTGAAAAGATTTCCGAGCTCATCGACAAAGAATACAAAGGGCAATTGGCCACCCGCGACGCCGAACTCCGGGCAATGCAAAGTCAGATCAATCCGCACTTTGTTTATAACACCCTACAAGTTATCGGCGGAATGGCCCTACAAAGGGGGGACAAAGATATTTATGCGATGACCACATCGTTCTCTGACATTCTGCGTTACTCCTTGAATTTCGATCACGATATGGTTCCACTGAGCGAAGAAATTAAATACTTAAAAGCCTATATCGACATCCAGAATCAAAGGTTTTCCGGAAAGGTTCATTTCACCGCTCAAATCCCAGAAGAAGAAACGGAAGACTTCGTCCCAAAATTAATTTTGCAACCCCTTTTAGAGAACAGTTTTAAGCATGGCCTTTCCGAAAAACGAGGTGAATGGACGATTGAACTTAATGGCCACCGTGAGGGAGATGATTTATTGCTGACATTAAATGACAACGGTATTGGAATGGACGAGGAACGGCTAAAATCCCTCCGACAAGAACTTGAAGAGAATCCTGATAAGAGTCTACGCTCGGGAGAGCATATCGGCTTGGCTAACGTGAATCTTCGTTTGCGCCTTCTCTATGGCAGAGCCCATTATGGCATCAGCATCAACAGTATCAAAGACCAAGGCACTTCGATCACCCTGCGGCTCAAGGCGGAAAGAGATAATCATGGAAAAGCTTAAAGCCGTCTTAATCGATGATGAATTCTGGACCAGAGAAGTTTTGCGTTCTCTTGGCCACTGGGAACAACTGAATATTGAAATCGTTGGCGAGGCCTACGATGGTGTTTTTGGTGCCGAAATAATAAAACAACTCAAACCCGATATCGTGATTACCGATGTAAAAATGCCGGGCATGACCGGCCTTGATATGGCAGAATATCTTTGCAAAAACGGCCTGAATTGCAGCATCATCGTTGTTTCTGGCTACGATGATTTTGATTTGGTTCACCGAGCTTTGAAAATTGGCGTATTTGATTATCTTCTTAAGCCAATTAAGGAGGAAGAGTTAAACCGTCAGTTGGAAGCCTGTGTCAAAAATATCCAATCGGGGAATCGGATGGATGCCGACCAGCAATTCTCAGTCAATGCGCCTACCGAACCATGGTCCCAAGCCTTTAGCCAATTGCTCCCCGTTCTAAAACAAGACGTTGAAACTGGAAACATCGAGGGCGTCGAAAAGGGCTTCAGCAAAATTGGAGTCCTGCTAAAAGGCCAGGAAAATACCGCCACTCAAATCTATATTTATTCCGTTTTAAATGAACGGCTACTCTCCACCACGGAAATTCTTGGAGAGGGGGAACCCTCGCTAAATGATCGTCTTAATGTCCGCTACGTTTTCGGCGATGAAACCACAACAGAAAACATGCTCGCTTTCTGCCGCGGAAACTATCTTATTGTTGCTGAGGCAATTAACGATCAGCTTCATGGCAGGCAGCATTTCGATTTCGCCTCCGTCAAGCGCTATGTCGATCTGCACTATCTCGACCAAGGGCTCACTCTTGAATCCTTGGCAAAGTTATTCAGTTTGAATAAAGAATACCTCAGTCGCGGTTGGAAAAATGAATTCGGCGTCCTTTTCAGCGATTATCTCCTTTCTCTAAAAATGACTAAGGCCAGAGAGCTCTTACGAACGAGTTCTCTTTCGATTGCCAGCGTGGGTAATTTCATCGGCTACGATGACCCAGCCAATTTTTATCGAGCATTTAAGAAATTTTTCGGCATAAATCCTGGCGAAATACGGACCGAAGACAAAAAATGACAATGAAGCTTGTCAAGAAAAGCCAAAGCATTGAAAGGGCTTTCAGCCTATTGTTGTGCCATCTAGAAAAGCAAAAAAGGAGGTTTTCAAATGAAAATGAAGAAATTTGCTTTGCTACCCTTAACATGCCTGGCATTAATTTTGACAGGGTGCGGTTCTCAGGCGACCAGCAGCTCACCGAAAGAAGAGGAACTCAATATCATGATGAGTTTCCCGCAGTACATGGACCAATGGGATGCCTACTGCCGCCAATTTGAGGCGAAAATCCTCAAGGAAAACAACATCAAGGTCAAAGTGAAGTTGGAAATGCCAACTTCAGATCAATATGAGTCCGTGCTAAAAGTCCGTCTTCAAGACAATGATGCTCCGGATCTCTTCTGCCTCCACTCAAACAACATCGCCGAGTATTATAAGGCTGGTTATTTGGCTGACTTAACTAGCCAACCCCTTTCGGCCAAAATTTACGAAAACGTCAAGCAGATGGTGACGTACGAAAACAAAGTCCTCGCTGTTCCTATCGAAAGCCAGGCCTGGGGTGTTCTTTATAACAAGGACATGTTCACGGCTGCCGGTGTTACCGCCCCCGCAAAACTCTCCGATTTGGTTACGATCGTCAGCAAACTTGAAGCCAAGAATTATACGCCCTTTATGCTCGCTTTCCACGATTCCTGGGTCCCACAGTTGATGACCGCCCTTACCCTAGGCGGATTGGTCTCGGGCAAGCTAACGAATTGGGTCGACACGATGAATGCCGGAACAGGGTCCTACAATGATGTCAAAGAAATCTTCGATCCCATCGATTTAATCATGGGCCACGGCACGGCAAGAGCCATGGAAGAAGGCGCCGAGGCTGGTTCAGCAGACTTCGCCAATGGAAAAGCCGCAATGTACGTCAATGGCACTTGGTCAGCCGGAACGATTCTTAAGACCAAGAGCGATTTCAATCTCGGCGTTTTGGCTCTACCGATCAATGAAGATGAGAATTGCACCCGCATCAACCTCTCAGTCTCAACAACCTTGGCTGTGCATCCGAATAGCACCCATAAAGATTTGGCGCTCAAATTCGCCAACTATGTCCTCGACGATACGGATTCTTCCGCCCTCTTCAAGGCTTGCAGTTTCAATCCATTAGCAAGCTGCCACAATTACGAAGCGGCGGCCTATGTTACCGAAGGCATGGACTATGTCAAAAAAGGCAAGAGCTACAAAGATTTGGTTCTTCCTTCTGCCGTCACCGATCAACAAGGCAAGCTTTTGCAAGAGTATTACAGCAAGACTGTGACGAAAGACGAGTTCATCACCAAGATGGATGCAACCTACAAAGACGCGATTACAAAATAACTAGGCAAGAGGGCTGGGTTTTGAAATAAAGCCCAACCCTTTTCGCTATGGGATATAAGCATGAAAACAAAGAAATTAAAAAAGAACGTTAACCTTTTGCTTTTTTGTCTTCCTGCTTTTATCGTCTACGCCCTTTTTAAATTGTATCCTGCGGTTTCCGGAGTCTACTATTCCATGACCGATTGGAATGGATTAAGTCGAGCTTTCCAATTTGTCGGATTGGCCAACTTTACCAAGCTTTTTTCCGATGATACTTTTTGGCATTCGGTTGCCTTCACGGCTGAATACGTTTTGGCCCTAGTGGTGTTTGCAAACGTCTTGGCCCTTCTCCTTGCCGTCGCCATCGAAAGCCGTCACCATTTTAGAGGGACGTTCCGAACTCTTTTCTACATGCCAAACATGATCTCAATGGTCATTGGAGGCTACATGTGGATGTTCATCTACACCAAAGTCCTCTATTATTTGGCCGATAATTGGGGTTGGAAATTCCTTGATCATTCTTGGACGGGAGACCCCCGTTACTCTTTTTGGTCTATCCTGACGGTTTCATGTTGGGGGGTCGTTGGCTATTTGATGATTATTTACATCGCTGGACTTCAAGGCGTTCCGAATGATTTAAAAGAGGCCGCAGAGCTTGATGGAGCCAATGGATGGCAGCGCTTCTGGAATGTCACCGTCCCGATGATACGACCCGCCTTAACCATTTGCATCTTCTGGACCCTTAATTCTGGCTTCCAAGTCTTTGATGTCATCTATACCTTAACGGGGGGCGGACCAGGCGACGCCACCCAATCGGTAGCAATCAATATTTATGAAGAGGCCTTTAAGGGGAACACTCGCTTCGGTTATGCTACGGCAAAATCGACTGTTCTCTTTATAATCGTGACTCTGGTGACCTTGCTGCAATTGACCCTCATGCGCCGACAGGAGGATGAATTATGAGAAAAAAGCATATTAGCGTCGGCTACATTATTGTTGACATCCTGCTGATCATCGGCCTCCTTGCCTGGTTATTTCCGCTTTTCATGGCTCTTTTGAATTCTTTCAAAACGGATGGCGAGCTTTTCACCAATATCTTGTCTTTTACCGCAACGCCATCTTTCGAAAATTACGTACGGGCTTTTACTAAGATGCAATACGATAAGAGCATCTGGAATACGATTCTCCTTGCTGGGCTCAGCGTCACGCTCATCGTCGTCCTTTCCTCGGTGGCGGGCTGGGCCCTTTGTCGAACAAAATCCAAGTTGTCGAGCGCTTTGCTCAACCTTTTTGTCTTTTCAATGCTGATCCCCTTCAGCTCGATAATGGTTCCGCTTTATAAAATCGTCATTTCCATGCACCTGAAAAACTCTTTGGTTGGCTTATCTTTCATCTATGCCGGTTTGGGTGTCAGCATGGCCATCTTCTTGTATCACGGATTCGTCAAAGGGATCCCCTATGAAATTGAAGAGGCCGCAGCGGTCGATGGTTGCAACAAACTACAAACGTTCATCTTTGTTGTCTTCCCTTTGCTCAAGCCCATTACGGCCACCATCGTCATTACCAACGTCCTTTGGGTTTGGAACGATTTTCTGCTTCCATTGATTGTCATTTCGAATCGGGATAAATACACATTGCTTCTTTCAACCAATACCCTTTTTGGCCAATATAGCAATGATTGGACGGGGATATTGAGTGCATTAATCCTTAGCGCCATCCCCGTGATTGTCTTCTATGCTTTCTTCCAAAAGCAAATTCTGAAAGGTATATCCGATGGAGCTTTAAAGGGATAGAAAATGGACTTTCTCAAGGCCAAAGGAAAAAGTTTAACGCTTGGTAATCATTCCTTTTTCTTACGTGGCGTTGGCCTCGGAGGGTGGCTTTCGCCCGAAGGCTATATCTGGAAACTGAACGGAAGGGAAGACCGGCCAAGGCGGATTGAAGCTTTGGTCGAAAGCCTCTGTGGGAAAGATTATTCCAACTCTTTCTGGACCAATTATTATGACATTTTTATTCAGGAAGATGATTTCGCTTGGCTCGCACGTTGGGGATTCAATAGCGTTCGGCTCCCCTTTAATTCTCGCCACCTCCTTGAAAAAGATGGACTCAACCCAGATTATCTTTCCCACATTGACGACGCGGTTCGGTGGTCAAAAAAATATGGTTTGCTTCTCTTCCTCGACTGCCACGGCGCTCCGGGTGGACAAACCGGAACCAACATTGATGACAGCGAAAACGATTATCCGGCGCTTTTTGGCAATCCAGAGAACGAACGGCGGTTGCTGCTCCTTTGGCGACTACTAGCCGAACGTTATAAGGATGAACCGGCGATTGGCGGATTTGATCTCCTTAATGAGCCAATTACCCACTGGCATCCTGATATTTATCCTCAACTCGTTCCTTTATATCGACGACTGATCAAAGAAATTCGGACAATAGATCCCAATCATCTTCTTATTTTAGAGGGCACACATTGGGCCACTGATTTCTCTGTTTTTTCTGAACTTAGTCTCGCCGAAGCGCAGGACAACCTCATGTTTGAGTTCCATAAGTACTGGAGTGCTCCGGACCGAAATTCGTTAACCCCCTATCTTTCTTTCCGCCAAAAATATGAGATTCCTCTCTTCGATGGCGAAAGCGGAGAGAATAACCTTTATTGGTATTCGCTTTTGTTTCCTCTCCTTGAAAGAGAAAACATTTCCTGGAGTTTTTGGACTTTCAGGAAAATGGGCAACCCCAATTCCCTTTCGAGCTTCGCCGTTCCCAAACGATGGAATGAAGTCATTTCCTATTGCAAAAATGGAAAAATCCCTGTAAATCCAGCTTCGATTTTCAATTCATTCTTAGATTCTCTTAGCGGAGCAAGATTCCATCCCGTTACCGCAAGATCAATCCTTCGACTCGCACCAACATTGATTCCTGCCGAAAGTTTCGATGAAGCCAAAACAAGCAACCATCTGCCGAATCAAATCGATTTCCGAAAGGAAGAAAAAGTCCATATTGTTTTCGCCGATGGTCATTCGGGACTTCCCAATTATGCCAACTATGCGGGAGAACCTCAAAAAAAGTCTGATGATCTCTTGATCGTTTTGCAGAAAAAAGATGAGGTCTCGTATTATTTTAAAGCACTTGAAAAACGGATCCATATCCTTGTTTTAGGCAAAGGGAACTTTTCCATTTTTATTGATGGAATCAAAAGGAAAAACGATTCCGAAGTCATTCTAGAAGCCCGTATCCAAAAACATACCATTACCCTCCGTGGGGTTGAAGGCGAGAGCCGAATTGGGTCTTTGATTTTAGCCAAGGAGGGTGTATGAAAATCTTTACCACCGTTTTCGCCCAAGCGTCCGTTTTACAAAGCCAATCTAAAGTTACCGCAGATTCAAGTCGGGTCGAACAGGAAAATCATATTCTCAATATTTATCCTGAAGTTACTAGCCAAACTATTTTAGGGTTTGGTGGCGCGGTTACCGAGAGCAGCGCTGTTGTCTACCAAAAAATGGATTCTTCCGCAAAATCGCGCTTTCTCCAAGCTTGTTTCGGCAAGGAAGGCCTTGCCTATACTTATGGCCGATGCTCGATTGGAAGTTGTGACTTCTCGTTGAGTCAATACGATGATTTCAAAAAAACAAATTCAAAAGAAATCGATTTAACTCATGACGACCGCTGTATTCTCCCCCTACTTCGCGATATTCGAGCGGTCGTTCCTCTTCAGCTCATGATGGCGCCATGGTCGCCAACTGCGGCATGGAAAACGAATAACAGTCGAATCGGCGGTGGAAAACTGAAAAAGGAATTTTGGACTAGTTACGCTGCTTTTCTTTGTCACTACGTTAAGGCCTATCGGGATCAAGGCTTCCCGGTTCCCTATCTTTCGATTCAAAATGAACCCCGAGCCGTTCAAACGTGGGATTCATGCCTCTTTTCTTCCGAAGATGAATATCTTTTTTTGCGCGATAGTCTCTCCGAAGCCTTGAATAAAAATCACCTTAGCCAAACAAAAGTGCTTCTCTATGATCACAATAAAGAACGCCTCTTCGATTATGTAAACGACATCTATCATCACAAAAAAATTCGTCCTTTCGTCGGCGCAGCTGGTTACCATTGGTATTCTGGTGATCATTTCGATGCCATTCGTTTGCTGGTTAAAAAATATCCAGAATTAACTATCGCTTTCACCGAAGGCTGCAACGAGCATAGCAATTCCATGGCGCGTTCCGAAGAAGACAAAGCCTTTCGTTATGCTCGAGAAATCAGTGAGGGTATCAACGCTGGTTCTTCCCTATTCATCGACTGGAACATTCTCCTCAACCATGAGGGCGGCCCCAATTATGTTGGCAACTACTGCGATGCACCAATTATGGCCAATGAGGGCGGCACCGATTTCAACTTCCGGTTCCCGTATTATGCTCTCTGGCATTACAGCCACTTCATCAAACCAGGTGCCCTTGCCATAGGAACAACCCGTTTTTCTGATCAACTCGACTTTTGTTCGGTCAAAAACCAAGATGGAACAATCATTGCCATAATCGCAAACCCCTCCGAAACTCAAATCGAAGCATTTTTGCGCCTTGAAAATGCCGTCTTCCCGCTTTCGATCCCTCCCAAGAGCCTCACCACGGCAATATTTGATACAAATACAATTAGGTTAGTTGCTGCGTAATAGTATTTCACATTAATCACCTAATTCTTCCATTATAAAAATCAGATAAACTAACTGGCTTTTACCGCCGATTCCACTGAGCCCTCGCTTCTAACGCTAACTTCGACTTCTTGTGGAAGTAGCGTATTTTTAAGCATAGTACAAGACGATCAAACTGGGTAGATGATAGCCTTCGGAGGATTGGGTGATGGAACTCTTAAGCCAACACAAAGGGCCCACTCCAATGCATCCTTAGGAATTGGTTTATCGCCAAAATGCCGAATACAGGCTGTTTTTTAATTACTTCATAGAATCCCCTCGCCTTAGCCTCTTTTCGGCTTCAGCGAAGCGGATCGTCATCGCCCGCGAGAAACGCTCCGTCAAAAGGACCAGCTGCTTCATTTCTTCTTTTGTAAGATCCCCCATCGCCAAAATATCCGCTTCGGCGGCTGATGGTATGATCTTTCGCGCCCAAATCTCGCCCCTAGGACTGAAGCGGATGATTTTGTTTCGGCCATCCCCGTTATCTTTGCGAAGGGAGAGGTAACCTTTCTTTTTGAATTTCTTAATGATGGCACTGATGGTTTGTTTGTTGGTCGACAGTCTTTTGCAGATCGCGGATTCGTGTACCCCTTGGGGAGCGAAATAAAGGATGTCTAAGACAAATAACTCTTTGGCCGTTAATTCGATCCCTCTCGCATAATGATCGTAAGCGGCATATTGAATATCGCGGAGATGACCATACGAATTGACATAGTTCCGCGCCTCTTCATCAACCATATTTTCCCCTCCTTATTCTTATATTAGTCCAATAATGGACTGTTTAAAATCCCTTTCTATAATCGAATTAAAAAGACCACAATGAGGTCAATAATCCGACGTCCGAAAGGAAAAGCTTAAAGCTGTTCTTCTCCTTGGAGTTCGCTAATGGGGCCCTGCAATCGGAGGCGATGTAGGCCGGAATGGTCACCCCGGCATCTCGGAGCCAAAGGAAGCTATTCTCGTAACGGTCGAACTTCAGCTCCTTGTTCAAATGGGTGAAGATGAATTTGGGGTTGGCTTTGTTGAGCTGGGAAGGAATGGCGTCATAGACCGAAATGATCCTCAGTCTCTTGTCGTCCGCTTCGTATTGGATGAAATCCGCCCTGTAGTGGCTGACGATGGCTTTCTGCTCTTTATCGACCTCGTAGAGATCCCGCTTGGCGATGAAGGCCCCAACCGCCGAGGGCATGCCCCCGGCGATGAGATAGTAATAGAAAACCCCGACCATCTTCTCGTGAACGATGGGATCCACCTTCTGCCGAACACTAAAAAACGGGCAATGACGCCCGCTTCTTTGGTTTGCTTCAGATGGCAGCGTCTTTTGTAGTCATCGAAGTTTACTCTGATTCCGATGCAATCCCCCACAAGGTAAATTGTGTTCGGAAAGTTTTCGTTTGGTGGAGCGACCCGTTTCATATCCGAACCGAATATCACTGAAGAATCTTCCAGTAACCATCCTTTTTAGACCCGACCCTTTCCAGATAGTTGTTTTTCTTCAAAAAGGCAATATTTCTCTCAATTGTCGTTTCGCCTAGACCCAATT
>Ga0183095_10053_pt12 | contig 56942 bp, 58 predicted proteins | sample BioMet4_FD_130346 | JGI IMG/M metagenome (GOLD analysis project Ga0183095, IMG submission 130346) | Microbial communities from bioreactor (seeded with sewage sludge) at LBNL, California, USA - Biofuel metagenome 4 (v2) (version 3) | ecosystem: Engineered > Bioreactor > Anaerobic > Unclassified ...
TTATTGAGGTGACATCAAAAGAAACCAGGCCCGTTGAAGCCATTGAGGCTCCAAGAGAAGAAGCAAAGCCCTTGCCCAATGAAACCCAGGTCAAACAATTAAAACAGCTCAAAGATCTTCATGACGCCGGCATTTTGACCGATGAAGAATACGAAGCTAAACGCAAGACTTTAGTGGATAAAATATAAAAGCAAAACCACCTCTTGGGTTCTTGCGTCGACTATTAAATCTCTAATTTTCCCAATGTAAAAACGTCTCCATTCATTAGATTACGTTCTATTAACAAAAGAAAGACTCTCATTAGAAAAAAGCGGATGTAAGAACTCATGTTTTCGAATTCCACTGTTCACCAAATAAAGCACCGTTGCCACCGCTTAACTTAATTACGAAATTTTCATCTATTAGCGTCTTGGTCTTTTCCGTATAGCTAGATTCTTTGTCAAAAGCAATGAAAAATTGTTTTTTGTTTTTGGCATAAATGGAAAACAAAGATTCTAAAGCTTCGTCGTCGATATTTTTGAGAATAAAAGAATCATGCGCGGCGATTGGCACTTTTGTAAGTTCCATCATCGCAATATCGAAAACGATCAGACCTCTGTATTGAGTTCCCGTTCCACCGTCATCTGGAGTATAGAAATTGTACTTATCAGCCGAAGGCACTTCCATTATTGGCGATGTTTTTGTCTGCTTATAGAGAAGGCCGTTGATAGATTCCATCTTTTTGTTCAGGTCTGGGATAATATCACTGTTTTGTTTGACAACAGCTTCATCAACGGCTTTTTTTGCATCCTCATCAGTTTTTTTGAAATCTGCTTTGTCGGTATATGCTTTGTTGGCAGAAGTAAGGCGGTCAAATTCACTTTTAATGAGAGAAAACTCCTTGAGCATTGCTTCGCTCGCGCTTTTGGGAGCATTAGATTCATCTATTTGCAAATAGAGTCTCTGAATATCGACATCGTACGAGGTGATAATTTTTCTCAAAACGTCTGATCTTTCAGAATATTCCTCATTCAAAAAATCGGAAACATGGTTATGAAATGATCTAATTCTCTCAAGGTCGGCAATGTTTGTGTCTGGAAAAAATTCTTTTAAAGCGTCAAAGGAGTCCTTGGTTATTTCATAGTCACTATCCTTTGGAGCGATGGCATTGAGTTCCGTTTGGTATTTCGCCCTGGCCCTCTTTTTCTCACTTAATTGTCTTCTGACTTCGCTAAGCCTATCAGCTTCTAAAGAATCCAAGCTTAGTAAGCCGTTCGAACTCTCTTCAGTTAGTTCGTCCAATCTTTTCTGAAGATATTCGAGACGTTTCTTGTTCTCTTTAAACTGTTTTGCCGTTATCGAGTAATAGCCAACATCAAATTGAGCATTTTTCTTGATGGTCTGATAGCGATTTTTAGCGTATTCGGCTTTATCGGATTTTTCTTTTACGGGTCCATACCGCCCAAAGAGTTTCAACAGATTTTTTATTGGCCCAAAGTCGTTTCCTTCCTTTGCAAACTCTTGGAGCGGCTTCAATTCGTTATGAGTTTCCCTTTGATATATTCTCAAAAATGGCGATACAGCCTGTCTAAATGATATTTCCATGGATCCAAATCCGTATTGCTCTTTCAGAAAGGAAAGGTATTTCGCTATCGTCCATGGTTCGCCTCGCTTCGTGTAATTCTCACCGCAAGGATAGACTTTGTTCGGATCCCCAGTGTTGCGAGAGAAACGATAAGATTTCCCGTCGAAAATCATCGTAAAGTTAATGGTATGAACGCCGACATGGTTAGTGACAGCCGGATCTTTGGTAAGGTAGTCATTGCCTCCGAAGACGAAATCGATGATCAGCAGGAGAGTCGACTTTCCGATGGAGTTGCTGCCACTTTCCGGCCCGACAACGGCATTAAGTCCTTTATGAAAATGAATGGCAGGCCGTATGACCCCCGCCTCTTTGAATGCATCGCTTTGGATTTCATCCAACATAATGAATTATCCCCCCATCTAGAAATTCGATTTTGCCAAGAGCAAAGAGACAATCGAGAACGTCGGAGAATTCCTTTGCTCCTTGAATCACGTCTTTAGTTTTTAAAAATAGATCGGCGACATAATAGTCATTCTCCTCAAGCAAAGACAAAACGGTCGGGAATTTGGAAATAACACTTTTTTTCATAAGTAGTCACCTTGTTAGGTAACCGCATCTCAAAACACCTCGCAGTTCTGAACAAAGAACGAGACGACGGCCTCGCATCCACTGCGATCATCTAAGTTCAGACCGGGGGACTGCAAAAGCCAATCTGTCAAATCATCGAAGATTGCTTCTTTGGAAATTCCCAATCCCTCTAAGCGGACGGCCTGCAACTGAATTTTCGCCGATAAAGACCTAAAAAAGTTTGTTTTACCTGAAGTCATACCAGATAGTGTATCGTTAACGAAGTTATAATACGCCGAAACATACATACCAACTTTCATTCTGAAGGGGGTGATGTTTTTACTTATTTTTTTGTCTAATTTTTTAGCTTCTGTAAATTTTGGTAGCAGTCCAACATCACCAACGTTTCCAAGCGACTCTAATACCTTTAAAATATCGTCTTCCACAGTCTCCTTAGATAGGATTTCCATTTCTTTGGTTTTTTCGCAAAAAAGTTTTTTCTTTGCTAGGAGAACAGGTTGGAAGCCTTTGAGATCTTTCTCGGCCTTTTCAGCATCAATAAGGCAAAGGGCAATTCGATCCGGTCTTGTTTTTTCAGTTTTAAAAGAAGACAAAGTTGAATCATTATTGCCAGACTCGAACTTTACGACCTTGAAATTGCTTCCATATTGGCTAACAAGAGATTCGCCACACAAAGGACACTTTCCGCAAACTTCTTCGACATAAGGCATCTCGTCATCTGGCAAAGTTTGGTTATCGACCGACAACGTGTACATAAAAACCAGAAAAAGAAATTCAGAAAAAGCATCCGAATCCGTTGCCGGATTGCCATCGGTGATGAAAACGTCATTCAATCCGTCTCGCTGAATCCTTTCTTGAATTTTGGCAACAATCAAAGGGAATTTGGCCGGATTTATGTGATAAAGTATTGCCTTTTTAAAAAATGGTTCCAGATCAGAAACGATATTTTTGTACGCCGCTCTTTCACGAATCGCTTTTGGAACGTCTCTTTTCCCAGAAATTAGTTTCCCAGCCAGAGACTCATCAACCAAGCAGTAAGTTTTTTTGTAGTCTTCAGCCAAACAACCAAAAAGTTTAGCAACAATCGTTTCGTTGGTCGAATTTGGACTCCAATTTTCCTTAACAATTGAAGCATATGATCCGAACGTTAGTGATTTCATTTGGATTTTTTCCACTTTTCGTCCACTTCCAGTCCTGTTGCAGAAAAAGAACCAGGACAAGAATGTGAGCGGAGAAGAGAGCAAAAGGCTCCTTCGGCTTCGCCTTAGATTATCTCACCTACAAACATAAGTAAAAAGAGGATGAGAGCAAAAGGCAAGGGAATTCCAAAAGGATAACAGCTATGAGAAAGATGATTATGGATGACGGATTTCAGGCCTATTTAACGGAAGGGGCCGACTTTGTCGGCGAACCAGGAATCCCTTCCTTGCTAGACCTGAATAACACTGAAACGCCTAGATCGCTTATCGCTTTTGACAAATGTAAAAGCGCCGAAAACCATAGACAATACGTGCATTTTTATATACATGATTATCGCTTTTATTCGCTTCTTTCTTCAACAAGGAGATATTTGGACATCTTAAAAATGTTCGATGGCGTAATTTCGCCCGACCCAACGATACTCATTGGGCAGTCAAGGTGCTTACAAGAAACAAATACTTATTTCAACCGGGCGATTGGCTTCTTCCTCCAAAAAAACGGTATTCCGGTTATTCCAAATGTGCGTTGGGGTGACGAAAGCACATTTGATTTCGCTTTTTTGGGTATACCTAAACATCAAATTGTGTCGATAAGTTCACATGGCTGCGTAATGGGCGACATCTCAACAAAAAATAAGGTTAGGGAATGTTTTTGCAAAGGATTGCCAATCATGCTAAACGAACTAGAACCAGAAAAAGTAATTGTATATGGAACTATGCCAGATAACGTTTTTGGACCGTATCTTTCAAAAGTACATTTCGTCAGATTTGCAAGTGAAATTGAAAATTACCACGCCAAAAAGGAGGACAAGATTAATGGGCAGCGGAATATTTAAAGGAGGCCTAACAAATCATAGATCACTAGCCGAAAACTTGCCAATCGTTGAAGAAAAATGGGAACTTTCAAATGGATGTTTTGGAAAACATCCAAAAGGTAATCATCGACTAGTAACAGACATCGAAAGTGAAGATCCAATTAAAACAGCTAATGAGTTCTATGATAAAATGGCCTTCGGTGGAAAAACTTACCCAATTTTCAATAACGATGGATCGATAAAAGGTGAAGTGGCTTACATGAAAGACGGTTCGATAATTACGATCAGAATAATTACTAAAACGGAAGGGAAACCCGCTGTTGACATTAATGTCGATGGCTCTAATCAAAAAGACGATTTAGACGGACTTAAGAGTCATAAGATTCATTTTACAATAAAGGAAGAAAACCAAAATGATTGACAAAAGATTAACGGAAAACGAAGTCGAAATGTTCAAGAGCCTCATTGGCAGCATTTTTGAAAACTATCAACACGATGTTTTCCAATTCAGCACATGTGTTTTCCACAACGTTGAATTTGTTGTTAATGGCGAAAACTATGTTTTGAAAAATGAAATACAGCGAATCCCCTTTTTTGAAAATGATGAAGACTTTGCTATTTTTTCGTTTTTGAAATGTGACAAAGAGATGATGAAATCTTCATTGGTCGGAATGAAACAAACAACAACTCCGATCCGAGAAGCCATCAAAGACATCCTCCTGGTCAACGACATAATTAATGTGAAAAAGAACAATGCAGAATTTTATGAATTAAGCTATACAAAAGCGGTCATATTTGTCTTCGCTGATAGAAAGATTTGTTTTGCAAAAACGATTTGGTTTGACGAACACATTAATATTATTGTGGCTTCTGATCCTTTGGCAAAGTTGGACAATCCTCTTAATGGCTTTGAAGCGAATGATGACAGTTTTCTTGTAAAAGGTCTTCGAAAAGTCGTGTCACTTGTCAACATTTGATTGGTCAATATTCCGCCTTTATTCATTTTGCTTTTTCCAACGTTTCTTGTCTTGACTTGGAGTTCACTCGAAGTCTTATAGTAAAGGCGAAAGAAGGTTTTGTTATGAAACCCATCGTCTATTTCACCCGCGATCTCACACCCGAAGGCGTCAAGAAAATGTATAACGTCCTTAAACTTAACTTAAAAGGCAAAACGGCCGTAAAACTTCATTCGGGCGAGGAAGGCAACCAAAACTTCCTAGGACCTGAATGGATGAAACCTATTGTCGAAGAACTCCATGCGACAGTCGTCGAATGCAATACCGCTTATCCTGGCGCCCGCGACACCACCGCCAAACACCTGGAACTCTTGAAGAACCATGGTTGGAGCAAGGCTTTCACCGTTGATCTCTTGGATGCGACGGGACCAGACACCAAACTGCCGATCCCAAATGGTCAAGTCATCAAAGAAGATTACGTTGGCAAAGATTTGCTCAATTATGACAACCTTGTGGTCGTGAGCCACTTCAAAGGCCATCCGATGGGTGGCTTTGGGGGTGCGTTAAAGCAACTATCCATCGGCTGCGCCTCCAGCTTTGGCAAACTGCACATTCACTCCGCCGGAAGCGACAAGCAAGATGAGATTTGGTCCACCAATCACGATAAGTTCCTCGAAGCCATGGCCGATGCCGCTTCAGCAGTCTATGGTCACTTCAAAGGACATTGCGCTTTCGTCTCAATAATGAAGAACATGTCGGTCGACTGCGATTGCTGCGCGGTCGCAGAAGATCCGTGCTTAAAGGATATCGGCATTCTTTCTTCCCTCGACCCGGTCGCGCTTGATCAAGCTTGTTTAGATATCGTTTATAAATCCAATGACCCAGGCAAAGCCCACTTCATTGAAAGAGTAGAGTCCCGTCATGGCGTACACACCATCGAAGCGGCCGCCAAACTCGGTTACGGCTCGAGGGAATATCAGCTCGTCGAAGTAAAATAGCTTTAGATATTGCGTACTTCTAAAAAACAAAAATACGCACCATTGCGTAAACTGAGTTTTAAGAAGCACGCATTTTTTCATAAAAATTCCCTAAAACAGGCATTTACGAAAAATAACAAGAAGATTTTGCAAATAATTATTGACAGTTTTTCGTCCCATGATTAAATGATGGCGTTCATCGGGGAAACTTGGTGATCTGCCCAAGCGCTCGATCGGCGCGTTCGAAGGGCTCTGTCCTCCAGCCAGCGGAAGAGTAATGGCGGTGTCTATCCGGAGGCGCAAGCCGTATGGAAAGGTAGAGGCTAGCGGTAGTCCTAGGCTAGGTGAGAGCTTGGCCGTAAGACCGTTAGGTTAGTTACCTTGCTGGGTGGGAGATGCGCAAGCCCACTTAGCAGAACCACCACAAGGGTCCCGAAAGGGGCCCTTTTGATATGCCCGTGTAATTAATGAAAAGCGATTGCTCAACTTAATGAATAGCGATATACCGACTATTATTTATCGATAGAATTTGTCGGAGGTCTTTAAAATTAAATAGTAAGTTTTCTTAACTGAAAACGCTTACATTTGATGAAAAACAATGAGTAGCAAAAATAATGATTGACAGTTTTTATCGTTTTTTTAAAATGCGCTTATCGAGGCGGAACTAGTCATTAGTCCGCTCGATCTAATAAAAGGAACGGTAAGATGAACGGTAAACTTTTTGCGTACATCATTAAACGTCTCATCATGGCTTTGGTGACCGTTTTTGTGGTAGTCTCCCTGACCTTCTGGTTCATCCAGTTGGTGCCAGGCGGACCTTTCGTCGCGGAAAAGGCTATCACTCCGACAGCCATGGCGGCTTTGAAAGCCAAATACGGCCTCGATCAGCCTTTGTTCGTGCAATATCTAGTCTTCTTAAAGAGAGCTTTCACTTTCGATTTCGGAGTTTCGTATAAACGTATCGGCGTCTCGGTTCAGTACATCATCTCCAATGGCATGAAGTACTCGCTGCCGATGGGCATCATTGCCTCGCTTATCGCCATTTTCTTTGGTAGCTTATTCGGCTCGATTGCCGCGGTTAAGCGTGGTAGCTGGGTTGACCGCACCATCATGGTGCTCTCCACCGCCTCCGTCGCTGTCCCTAGTTTCGTCATCGCGACGATCCTTCTTTATATCTTTGCCTTAAAGCTCGACATCGCTCCGACCGACTACTACAGTGGCGGCACCGCCGCTTTCGTGCTTCCGGTCATCACCTTGTCGCTCTATCCGATGGCCTACATCACCCGTCTATCGAGAAGTGCCACTTTGGATTCGCTTGGCAGCGACTACATAATCACCGCCCGCGCTAAAGGCGCCAGCAAATCTCGCATTCTCTTCGGTCACGTCATGAAGAACAGTCTCGCTCCGACCATCACTTATGCTGGACCGATGTTTGCGAGCATCATCACGGGCTCGCTCGTCATCGAGCAGATCTATCAGGTTCCTGGCATTGGCCGCGCCTTTATCACATCCATCACCGACCGCGATTACCCCTTAATCATGGGCACGACTGTTCTTATGACAGATCTCATCGTTGTCATGACCCTCATTAGCGACCTTCTTTATAAGGTCGTGAACCCACGGGTCGAATTGGAATAGGAGGACACACCATGAAAAGATTCAAAATTGGCGACAGATTGCCTCTTAGCTTCCAGGTCGACTATGACCGTCCGAATGTTTTCCGGATGGGCGATTATGACGAAGGAGCCCAGATTGCTTCCCGGGAAAACAGAGCCGCGCAGAATAGAATGCGTCCTTCAACTTCCTTCTTCCGCGATTCCGTCAAACGTTTCCTTCATAACCCAGTCGCGATGGTAAGCTTGGTCGTCTTCTTGCTCTTAGTCATCGCCATTATCATCATGCCGTTCATCTGCCCTTATAAGTACGATGAACAGTTGGGCCTTAACTACAACTACGATAGTTCTTTCCTTAACCTCGCTCCGTTTGAGTGGGCCGATTCCGAGAAAGCCATCATCAATAACGGTGGCCATCTCTTCCCCCACATCTTCGGTACAGATGCCCTCGGCCGCGACTACTTCATCCGCGTCATCTATGGCACGAGAGTTTCGCTCCTTGTCGGTGTCTTTGCCTCTATCATCGTTCTCGTGATCGGCTCCATCTATGGCGCCATCTCGGGCTACGCGGGTGGCAAAGTCGATATGGTCATGATGCGTATCGTCGATGTCATTTATAGTTTGCCTGACATCATTCTCATCATTCTCATTTCCGTCGTTCTCGATGAAATCTTCAAGGTCAATTCAGGTGGACTCGTCGCCGCGTTTGGCTCAGGCCTCGTCAGCATTTTCATTGTCTTTGCTCTCCTTTATTGGGTTGGCATGGCGCGTCTAGTCCGTGGCCAGGTTCTCACCTTAAAGCAGCAAGAATACGTTCTTGCCGCGAGAAGCATTGGTGCGAAGCCTCTCTTCGTCATCCGCAAACACCTCATCCCAAACAGCATGTCCGTCATCATCGTCTCGGCGGGTCTTGAGATTCCTTCCGCCATCTTCACCGAATCGTTCTTGAGCTTCATCGGCTTAGGCGTCCGGGTCCCAATGCCATCCTTAGGCTCGCTCGCTAGTGATGCTGAAAAGAGCATGAGCACATATCCGTATCAGCTTTTTATCCCCGCCGCGGTCATCTGCGTTATCGTCCTCTGCCTTAACCTCATCGGCGATGGCGCTCGCGATGCCTTTGACCCGAAATTACAGAGGTAACCGACCATGTCACATTTACTTGAAGTCAAAAACCTCCATACCTCCTTTGCCGTTCCGGCGGGCGAAGTCCGCTCCGTCGCCGGCATCACTTTCAGTGTGGACAAAGGCAAGATCCTTGGCATCGTCGGCGAGTCGGGCTCTGGCAAATCCGTCACTGCCGCCTCCATCATGCAGATTCTCGTTTCCAGCGGCCACATCAAAGAAGGCTCAGTCATCTTCGAAGGCGAGGAACTCGTCGGCATGGAAGAAGACGACCTCCGTAAGATCAGAGGCGACAAGATCGCTATGATCTTCCAAGACCCGATGACGGCTCTGAACCCTGTCTATACAATTGGCCATCAGATGGAAGAAGCCATGCTTCTCCATAAGAAGACCATGTTCCTTTCGCTCACGGCGAACGAAATGAAAAAGCTACGTGATGACAAGACGGCCTATAACCGTCTCCAAGTCGAAATGAGCCGGGCCAAACCGGAAGACAAGGCTTCTTTCGAAGCCAAGATCACGGAGGCCAAACGCCAAATCGCACTAGATGAGGCGAGTTATAGCGAAGCGAAGAAAAAAGCCTCTGACACCGTGGCTTACGAAAGAGCCATCGCGAAAGGCGAATACGAATACGCCAAGAAAAAGAACTTGGCCGCCTTCTTTAACGCCGTTCGCGCCATCTTCACGGAACGGCATGCCGAAAGCGCCCGTTACGCGAATGAGAAAGTCGAAGAGCTCCGTGATCCCGTCAAACGGGCTGCCGAAAGAACCCTTAACGCCTCTTATCTTGCGAAGAAGAACCACGAAGACGCTTACCACGCTGAGATGCTCCCGCTCTCTTTAAAGGAAGCCGAACCTTCCTTAACGAAAGAAGAGAAAGAGAAAATCCGCGCAGATAAGAAGACTCTCACAAACAAATACGATGTCATCTTCGCCTCAGACGACAAAGACATCTATACCAAACGCTTAGAAGTCCTCAAAATCCAAAAATCCCAGCAAAAGGCCCTTAAAGAAGAGCATAAAGCCCGCCGGAAAGACCTTTGGGCTAAACGAAAAGAAACTATCAAAGCCACCACATCAGCCTTAAAAGAGGCCAAGCAAAAGTATCTCGCGAAATTCGGCACCACTCGCTATGCGGCTTATCAAAAGTCCATCGAAATGCTGAAACTCGTCGGTATCACCAACCCCGAAAAACGCATGAAGCAATACCCGTTCGAGTTCTCGGGCGGCATGCTCCAGCGGGTCATGATCGCCATGGCTTTGCTTGGCAACCCTGATCTTCTTATCGCCGATGAGCCCACCACGGCTCTCGACGTTACCATCCAAGCCCAAATTCTTGAACTCATCAAAGACATTCAAAAGGAAATGGGTATGGGCGTGGTCATCATCACCCACGACTTGGGTGTCGTGGCCCAAATCTGCGACGAGGTTGACGTCATGTACGCCGGCCGCATCGTTGAAAGAGGAACGTGCGATGAGATCTTCTACTCTCCGCAGCACGAATATACGAAAGGCTTACTGGCTTCCATTCCGGGCGAAGATGCTCAAAAGGGCATGAAACTCCACCCGATCGAAGGCAACCCGGTCGATGTCTTCGCACTTCCAGAAGGCTGCAGCTTCTCGCCTCGCTGCGAGAAATGCCATAACGTCTGCTTGCATACCTATCCCGCTGAAAGGCAGATTGACGAAAACCATTACGTCAGCTGCTTCGAATCGGCTTACCAAGACGTCGCAAACGGCAAGATGAGCAAAGAAGACTTCGTCGCTTACGTTAACAAAGGCTTCCGCGTCTTATCAAACCCCACCAAGACGAAAAAGGCCAAAACCAAGGAGGGCAAATAATCATGAGCGACAAACCAGCAAAACCTCTTGATGACTACATCCTTCAGGTGCGGCATCTCAAGATGTACTTCCCGACCCAGGTTGGCTTCTTCAAAAGCCGGGACCTCAAGGCCGTGGATGATGTGAGTTTCGAGGTCAAGCACGGAGAAACGCTTGGCATTGTCGGTGAGTCCGGATGCGGCAAAACCACACTCGGACGGACCATCCTGCACCTTTATAACCCGACGGATGGCGAAATCATCTTCAATGGCCATGAGATCAGGAGCAACCGGAATTACCGTTCCACGATTGCCCAGATCAAAAAAGGCCATGAGGAAGCCCTGAAGGAGAGGCGGGCAGCCACATCCGCCTCAGCCTCCCCCGAGGAGCAAGCAAAACTCAAAGAAGACTTAGGCCGAATCGATGAAGAATACAAAAAGGCTCTCGCTCTTGAACGGAGTAAACAGCAAGAACGGAAAAAGAACCTCGAATACCTCCACCTTCACGCCCAAATGGTCTTCCAAGACCCCTACAGTTCCCTCGATCCCCGCATGACGGTCGAAGACATCATCGCGGAGCCGATGGACGCCCACAAATCGCTCTTTAAAGAAGAGATCGCCAAAAAAGGTCTCTCCTACAAAGAATATCGTCATCAAAAGGTCGGCGAACTCATGCAGACGGTCGGCCTCAGTAGCGAACAAGCCACCCGCTACCCTCACGAATTCAGCGGCGGCCAACGTCAGCGTATCGGCATCGCGCGAGCCTTGTCCCTCAATCCGGAACTCATCGTTTGCGATGAGCCAGTGAGCGCGCTCGACGTCTCCATTCAAGCCCAGGTGCTCAACACCTTCGAGGAGCTCCAACAAAAACTAAAGCTCACCTATCTCTTCGTTGCTCACAACCTCTTGGTTGTTAAGCATATATCTGACCGCATTGCGGTCATGTACCTCGGCCACGTGGTTGAGTTGGCGGATAGCGAAACGCTATTCAAGGAACCGATGCATCCGTACACCGTCTCCCTTCTCTCCGCCATCCCCGTCCCGAATCCGAAGTCAGCCCGAAAGAGCGAACGCGTCGTTCTTAAAGGCGATATCCCAAGTCCACTTAACGCGCCGAGCGGCTGTCCGTTTAGGACCCGTTGCCCCTTCGCGAAGGAAGCCTGTGCCACCGCGAAAGGAAAACCCGTCTTACGCGAGATCCGCAAAGGCCATTACGTGGCGTGCCTCTACCCGTTACAAGCGGGCCGAACTGGCATGTAGAAACGACATTAAGGTCCTTGCGACCTCTAAGAAAGGAATTAAAACTTATGAAACACAAAACTATAGGTCTTGCCTTACTCGTGCTAACTCCGATGTTGCTCGCGAGCTGCGGCAAGACGACAAGCAATGTCATTACTGCTTGCATCGCTTCCGCTCCGAAGACGATCGATCCTGCCACTAACTCTTCTGTAGATGGCGGCACCTACGATGAACACCTTTTCGAGGGTCTTTATCGTTGGAACTACACAGGCACTTATCCTAATGGCGCCGTCTCCCTTGTCCCTGGACAAGCCAAAGACGCCCCGACGAAAGTCACCAACACCGATGGCACCGTCACTTACACCTACACCTTACGCGATGGTTTAAAGTGGAGCGATGGCACGACGTTAACCGCTAACGACTATGTCCGCAGCTGGAAACGCGCCGTGAGTAAGAAACTCGGCAGCCCTTATAACTACCTCTTTGAGGCCCTTAAGGGCGGCGTCGATGCTGAAGGCGAAGACGATGGCGCTTCTCTAGCGGTCAGCGCGACCGACGACAAGACGCTTGTTGTCACTTTGGCGAATGAATGCTCGTATTGGAACGAACTCTCGGCCTTCCCGACCTTCGCTCCGGTCCCAGCCACTGCGGATTTGGATGGCGCTTGGGCGAGCCCTGAGAATGCTTCGACTTTCGTTTGCAATGGTCCGATGAAGATCAAAGCCTTCGACGATACGAAGATTGAGATGGTTCCGAACCCGAACTATGTGGGCACTGTCGACGTTAAGGCTAAAGACATTGCTTTCGTCTTCAGCGATGATGATTCCGCCATGCTCAACTCCTTCGAAAAAGGCTCCTACGATTTCATCGATAGCTTCCCTTCGACTGAGACTGATACCATCAAGGCCAACCACAAAGGCGAGTACTTCAACGTTGGCCAACTTGGCACTTATTACTATTGCTGGAACGTCAATATGCCGTCGGAATTCAACACCGTCCTTGACACTGAAGCCAAGAGACAGACCTTCCGTCAGGCCGTCTGCTTACTCATCAACCGTCAATACCTTATCGACAACATCGCTAAGGGCGACCAGGTGGCCGCGGATGGCTGGGTCTCGGTTGGCTTAACTGAGGCTGATGGCAAGACCGATTGGACTGCTGACAATGGTCCGAAACGCGATGGCGCTGGCTATTATGATGCTTCAAGCGCTGGCTTCGCCGCCAACGAAACGACTGCCCTTGGCTTGCTCAAGAGCTGCGGCTTCACCTACGATGACGCCACGAAGAAATTCACCAATGTCCCGAGCTTCGAGTTCGTGGCCAACAATGGCGATGCTCACCTTAAGATCGCTCAGGTCCTTCAGAACGAATTGAAGAACCTTGGCATCACGATGACCATCAAACAGCAAGACTGGGCGATCGTTCAAACCATCCGTCAGAATGGCCAATACACCCTCAGCCGTAACGGCTGGCTCTGCGACTACAACGATCCGATCAGCGAGCTTGATATGTTCACCACCGCGAGCGGCAACAACGATTGCCAGCTTGGCAAAGGCACCAACGCGACCTATGCCGGCTACAGCGTCGATATGAACGCCGATGGAACGATCGATGATACGGAAAAGAATCTCACTTGGGCTCAATCTTACGATGCCTTAATCGCCAAGGTCAAAGCCACGGTCGATAACACCCTCCGCTTCAAACTTATGCACTGCGCCGAAGATCTTCTCATGAGCACTTGGTGCGTTATGCCGATTTACTACTACACCGATGCCTTCCTTATGAGCAGCAAGCTCAGTGGCTTCTATGCGATGCCGCTTGGCTATAAGTTCTTCTACGGCTGCACCAAGGCTGCCTAATCGTTAAGCCTTAACGCAACTAAAAAAGAGGAAACGCTTAACCGCGCTTCCTCTTTTCTTATTGAACGCTTTTAGTTAACCGGACCAAGCCTTGGAACGACGCCGTATCGTCGATCTTGTATTTGAGAAGCAAGAAGGTGTCTTCCTTATCCGTGACGCCGATAGTGTATACGAGCTTCTGAGAATCCGTCGCCACATTGACCCGGTTATTGTCTTTATCCGTGAAGGTGAAGTGACCGCTTAAAGCGGCTTGTAATTGCGAGGCCGTCATGTCGCTAGGAATCGTAATGCCGTTAGCTCCAACAATGACGGGAGAATAGGCCGAAACGGTTGAGGAGATATATTGATCTTTGGCCAGGCCTTCAAAAGACTTGTTGACCGTATACGCAAAGTGATAAGTAGAGGCGAAATCCCCGTCAATCCCCTTTACTTTGAGGATTCCTTCTTGATGGCCGAGGGCATTAGTTTTAGCCGAGATGTCGCTTATTTCATACTTGGATAAATCAGCCGTTTCTTCGCCAGCGGAAACGAAGGAGAAGTCATCCTTAGTGAAGACGTAATCCTCAAGAACCTCAAATTTCTTGAGGGTCACCGTGAAACGGGTGGCTGGCAAGGTTGGGAATATTTTGTGTTTCACCGAAAGAAGCAAAGAACGGAAATAATCCGCCACCTTCTTCTGACTGGCTTCATCCTCATAATTGAGATTGCCCCAACTAGAAATTTCAGACCCCACCGCATTGGGATCGATACCGAGATTATTTAGCAGCGTGCTTAAAGCGGTTTTCTCAAGTATCGTAAGGTGACCGATGGCCGCGGTGAAATAAGCGCTCATGATATCGCCGGGCTTTTCGCCTTCGCCCTTCATGGCGGCGAAGATAGAAGCATCAAAGGACGTTCCGAGATAGCCAAGAAGCTTCAGCAAAGACGACAGGCAGAAACCCGTGATGACATTTTTTCTCTCTTCGATTTGGCTTAGGAGCAAGGACAAATAGTCGAATTCCGAAACCTTTTCGAGATAGGGCACGTCTTTTTGGAGACTAAGAATATTTTTTATAAGCGCCAGTAGGGAATCGTGAACAAGCTCCCAGCTGGAAACCGAGAGATTGATTTTAAGCAAGGCCGCCCCGAGGCTATTTAGGAGAGGAACGGGATTGGCATAGAAAGACGATAAAGCCGATTGGAAAGCCGTATCGTTTTTGGCTTGGGTTGGAAAAAGGAATTGGCTCGCGAAGAGATAAGACAAAAAATACAAATCATCGGCACTCAGGTTGGCGAGCAAGATTTTGGCGAAATAACTGAGAACCCTTCCAAAGACCGCCGCGTCCTGTTTGCTCATGCTCTCCCCGTAAGAGCCAAAGTAATTGACGCTCCCGTCGAAATACGATTTCCGAAGAGCCAATTTGGCTTGGGTGTCGCTATCGGTGAAAAGCGAGGCGGCAAGATTATAGTCATCAAGACTCGTCAAACCTGCGCTATAACGAAAGCCAACCATCGGGTTGTTGTCGCTACGACGGTGAAAGCCAGGCACGAAGCCCGCAAGAACATAGCCAACTTGGTCGCCCGAAAGAGAACTAAGCAAAGACTGAAGCTTTGTTAGGCCAAGGGCGAAAGAGGATTTTTGGGTGCTATAAGATTGGCTGCCCGATAAAGGCAAACTGAATAAAACGGTCCGGATAGTCGAAGCCTCTTCCGCGGTGATCGAGGCGTTTTCTAAAAGGTTTTTATAGTAAGAAAGAGACTGACTAGGGAGATCAAAGACCGAAGTCTTTTCAACCTGGCCACAAAGATTCATGATGGAGGCTTCATCGATGGTTGATTGCTTATATGTTTCGGCCGGACCCGTGATATCAATCGGAGCGTTTGGGTCCACTGACGATGAAACGGAAACCGAGGATGAAGAAGAAGCGTTGCCACATCCCGCAAGTGGAAACAAAAGCATTCCAGCAACGAACAATAAGGCCAAGCGTTTATGGGACATGTCTTTTCCCTCACCAATAATTTACGCTTAGGGGAAGACGGAAACAATTGCTCTTAATTTTTAATTTAAAAATGGCAATTAACGAAACGCTCTTCAAAGTAAGAACGAGAACGCGGATAATTAACACGATGATTGAACTACGTGACGTCAGCAAAATTTATCCTGTGACAGGCGAAGAAGCCGTCGCTTCCTTGAAAAATGTTACTTTGACATTTTCCGACGCCGGCATCGTTTTCATCGTCGGGCCATCGGGATGTGGCAAAACCACGTTGCTGAATTTAATCGCTGGTCTCGATAAACCGACCTCAGGCGTCATTCTTTATGATGGGGTCGATGGGGCCGAGCTCAGTCCCCGCCAATGGGACGAGAAACGGAACGGAGCCATCAGCATCGTCTATCAAGACTACAACCTTATCAACCATTTGACGGTCCTCGAAAACGTTCGCTTATCGAAGACGATTTCGGGACAACGAAAATCATCAAAAGACAAAGCTTTAGCTCTTTTAAAACAAGTCGGCCTTGAGAACAAGGCCTCTAAGTATCCGAATCAGCTTTCCGGTGGTGAAAAACAACGTGTCGCCATCGCTCGCGCTCTTATGAGCGAAAGCCAAGTAATCCTCGCCGATGAACCCACTGGCGCTTTGGACACGAAGAGCGGCATCGGCGTCATGGATCTGCTCGCTTCTTTTAAAGATAATCATCTCATTATCGTCGTGAGCCATAACGAATCTTTGGCGGCCAAATACGCCGAGAGAGTCATTAAACTCGAAGATGGAAAAATCCTTTCGGACGAAACGATTATCCCCGCAAAAAGCCCTTTAAAAGAGTCAAAGCCCCACAAATCCTTCTCCTTTTTATCGACGTTGGCTTTCCAAAGATTGTGGAACCGCAAATGGAAATCGCTCTTCCTCGCTTTGGCCTCCAGCGTGGGCTTATTAGGCATGGGTTTGGTCTTGAGCTTACGCAATGGCATCAATAACATCACGAACGAAGTCGAGCAAGAAGCTCTCATGGGCATCGGGGCTCCGCTCAGTGTCTATTCCTATTCCATTCCGCTTTCTGATCCTCTGAAATACAATTCCGACGCCGCCTACCCCAATGATCACGTCATCCACAGTAACAGCGAGACCGAGGCCAAACCCGTCCACAATAATCACTTGAGCAAGGCTTATCAGGATTTCTTAAAAACGAATCTTCCTTCGGGCACCGACATCACGACCAAATACGCGACGACCCAAAATGTTCTAACCTCCAACACCAAAGGCTATATTTCCGTCCATAGCGCCAGCAACGACACCAGCATCACGGCTTTGATTTATAGTTTCGTCGGCCAACACAGTGCCTTCCATCAGCTTCCGGCTAGCAAGGACAAGATTCTCCGTTTCTATGATGTTATTGAGGGAAGTTATCCCGCCAATGACAACGAAGGCTTCCTCATGGTGGATCGTTATAACAGCCTATCGTCCACCGCTCTCGACAACCTCGGCTTCACCAACCCCAACTCCGACGTCAACATCAGCGAAGCTTTAGGGAAAACTTACAAGATTATCGACAATGATGACTATTACCATTTAAATAGCACGACCAAAGATGTGACCGGCCGTTTCTTAAAGGATCGTTCTCAGCTCGAAAGCGAAAACAAGGATCCCCAAAAGCTTTCCGAATATCTTACGAGTGCCACGCAAGCCTACTTCACAGGAAATGATGCGGCTTTGCAGTCCTCGATGGCAGACATCAATAGCCTCTTTAACGACAACAAGGAAACCCGCACCCTCAAAAGTTTTAGCGTCACGAGCGGCCAAACGGATTTGAGCGCCCTTTATAACGATGAGACAAAAGGTCAATCCTTCAAAATTGTCGGCATCCTTAGACCGAAATCAACAACCTATGTCACTTCTTTATTAACGGGGCTTTATTATTCTTCCGCCATTTGGGAAAAGAACCACGCCTCCAGCGTCAATAGCGCCATCGCTAACGAATATCAGAACCACCTGACCTATGGCACTTCTTCCGATCCTATCGTCGTCCCCCAAGGCTATAACATCATCGACAACGCCGACCCTCTTCCTAGCGGTTCCGTCGAAGAACAAGTCAACAGCATCTTTACCTGTCTAGACACTCGAAATGCCTATGGCACGGATGAAGGAATCGGCGCTTTCGAGCTTTATCCTAGTTCCATCGCTAATAAACAAAAGTGCCTCGACATCATGGATGCCTATAATGACGCGAGAGAAGAAAAAGACCGCGTCCTTTACACCGATATCGCGGGACCCGTTCTTATCGCTGTCCGTTCCTACATCGGGGTCATCGAAAAGACTCTTATCATCTTCACCAGCCTCGCTTTGATCGTCGCGGCGATCATGATGGGTTTACTAACGCAAAATTCTGTCATCGAACGCGAACGGGAAATCGGCCTCTACCGTTCGATGGGCGCTTCCCGTTTCCAGGTCTCTTCTCTCTTCATTGAAGAGGCATTGACTCTGGGACTGATTTCAGGCATCACCAGCGTCGTCCTTTCCTATTGTCTCTTGCCTCTCGTGAACAGCATTTTCAACGGAGCGGCTTTAGGAACCGATCTCTCACACTTTGCTTCCCTTCCCTTCCTTCAGGCCTTGCTCATCATTCTCTTAGCTCTCGCCATGAACTTCTTAGGGGCCATCTTGCCGAGTGCTTTTGCGAGTAGAAAAGATGCCGCTTTAGCCTTACGAAGCGACTAAAGAATAAGAAAAAATCCCCAGGTTTCGCTGGGGATAATGTCCTTTTTGCAGGGATTTTGACTATTTGACCGGTTTCATGAAGAAGCGGCCATAGACTTGAGCAAGCGAGACCACTTGAATGAAAGCGTGGGGGTCTTCTTTTTGAACAATCTTCACGACATCACGGACCTCGTAACTCGAGACGACCATGGTGACGATATAACGTGGCTGACCAGTGAAGACGCCTTGGCCTTGGACGATAGTGGCGCCATGAGGGATTGAAGAGATGAGAACATTGCCCAAATCTTTGCGTTCCGTAACCACTTCGATTTTCATCTTCTTGTTGCGGACGTTGATGGAGTCGATGAGGATCATGCCGACAAGCATGTAAAGGGCGCTGTAGAAGATACGACCGAAAGCTTCGGCACTGAACTTCGGATCCCAGCCCGCCACAAAAGACGCTCCAGGAATCGGATTGCCTAAGGCCGCAGTAAGCAAAGAGAATAAGAAGACGGTGATGCTGTTCATGATGACAGAATACTTGCCAACCATCGTGCCTTTGCGAAGGGCGATGTAGTAAGCGATGATGTCGATGCCGCCTGCCGAGATATCCATCTTAAAAGCGAGAGCGCTCGATAAGCCCGTACAGACACCCGCGAAAACCGCTCGAGCGAAGAGACCGCCATTGGTGTTCACGAACAAGGCCAAGAAATCAATGCCGGGGATTTTATCGACCGTCAAAAGTTTGATAAAGAGCGAAACCTCAGCGACGTTGATGAGGGTGAAGACGGCAAAACGCTTGCCAATGCCCGTCCAAGCAAGAACGAGAAGCGGGATATTAATGACGAAATAAGCAATGGAATAGAAAAGGTGCTCGTCGAAATTGCCACCCATGGCTTGGCTTTTCACACCGCAAAGCTCTAATAAAAGCGCGATGACTTGGCTCACGCCTGAAACGCCGCCAGCCACAAGCTTTGCCAGGATGACTGCGTTGCCATCGGCATCCTTTAAATTCGCACCCGGATCCATGAAAGCGTTAAAGCCAAAAGCAAAGACCAAAGCGCTAAGCGTGCAAACGATGAAAGTCAGCGTGTAGTCGATGATGTTTTTGGCCACGGGGTGGTCAAGCATCCAGTTCTTATTTTTCTGCTTAATCTCTTCGAAAGTGCGTTTTTTAAGTACCATTGCGAATGTATTATACCAACGCCCCAACGTAAAACAATCAAGTCACGAAAAAGCCAACAGCCTATCGTTAAAAGCGTCAATGGAAGGGGACCAATTAAATTCTTTTCAAGCCTTTGTTGCCACCTACGGTGGGCAATGGTATGATTATCACGCTGTTCTAAGGAACAAATTACATTTTCTGTCGGAGGCAACATCATGGCTATCTTAAAGGCAATTGGCGCGTTCTTCGTAAAAATCTGGCGCTGGATCAAGGAAACCGCTTGGGTTCAGCCGCTTTTGATTGTCGGCGCGATCTTCGCCATCATCTTCTCCATTCCGTCCATTACTAAATGGGCTGGCTCCATCGGCGGAACCGCTGAAGGCGCCTTCTACAAGGAATATCAGGTTTCTCTTGAAACCGAGAAGCGTAATGACGAGACCGTCACTTCGACTTCGGATGCCGATACCCTTATGAATAATCTCTATGCCAACAATAAGCTTGCTTATGATGGCAATGACACCGGCACCTATAGCACCGATATCAATACCACTAAGTATGGCGAGAAGTATTTCCTTCTCTTCGTTGGCAGTTCCTGCAGCGGATGCAAGACTCTTGAACCGGGCTTCCGTGAGCTTCGCGATTCGTGGAAAGACATCTACACCCCGACCGATAAAGGCACCTTCAAGTGCTACACCATCTTCGCGGACCAAGCTTCTTCCAACGATAAGTCCTATGACTCGCCGTGGAACACCGCTTTCCACCGCTTCCTTGGCAACTACACCGGTTTCTTCAATGAGACCGAAGGCTACCTTTCGACCAACAGCTATTACACCAACGAAAAGCCGTCCGATGATAACTACAAATACTATGGCCAACCGGATATCAGCGGCAAATTCGTGACCCCGGCCATCTTGCTCGTTGACTTCACTCAGGCCGCCAAAGATCAGAAGCGCGCTGGCGTCAGCGAGATTCTCTTCGGCGGACTTGATAGCCTTTCGACCAAACAGGCCAAAGCTGCCTATCTCATGCAGATGTGGAACCACACCGATGAGAACGACAACAAGAACCCGTTCACCAAGTACTACAACCACTAATCGGTGATTAAAAACAAGTTAAGCCCTCCTTTGTGAGGGCTTTTCTAATTCCCCATTTGGTCTATCATAAGAATATATATGGAAAAGATAACTTTTGCCGATGTCGGAGGCCTCCTAGTCGAGACCTATACCAAAGAGCACGTGCCAGCCACCGCTCCCGCCATTGAGGACTACCAACTCTATAGCGATAAGAAAACTCGTCTCTTATTGACCGCCGACGAGATTCCTTTTGTCTTCTATGTCCCAAGACTTCACGCCTATGGGGCTGCGAAGATCACGACCGAAGAAGTCAAAAACGAATCGCCTCTGAAGCGTTTCAAAGAAGTTTTGGCTCTCTATAGCCTTAAGCCATCTGAGGTTTGCGCCTATTTAGGACCTTCTCTCACTTTCAGTCACGTCATCGTCGAAAGGCCCGTCATCCTTGATTTAATTGCCCGCGGATACCGCGCGGCGACGAAGCGAACTGATGGCATCGACTTCTTCGATGTGCGGATGATGCTTGTCGTGATGCTCCGGAAACTTGGTCTAGACTTCAAGAACATCTATCTCGATGGCCATGACACCTTTGAGTGTGACTCTTTACTCTATAGCGCGCTCCGGGGCGACAATAAAAAGAACCCCACCGTTATCTCCGTTCATTAATCCTTATATCTATATATAAGAGGAAGATGCCGAAAGCGTCTTCCTTTCTTTTTGTGCCAAAATCCGTATGCTCATGGTGGAGGAACAATCCATGAATATCTATGACATCAAAGTACTCGATAATAAAGAACAAGAAGTGAGCCTGAGCCAATATAAAGGCAAGACCCTTCTTATCGTCAACACGGCCACGAAGTGTGGCTTCACGCCTCAATACAAAGGCCTACAAGAACTCTACAAGAAATACCAAGACAAGGGTTTCGTCATTCTTGACTTCCCCTGCAACCAGTTCTTATTCCAAGCCCCAGGGTCGGACGAAGAACTCGAGAAGTTCGCCACCATCAACTATGGCACGACCTTCCCGCGTTTCCATAAGATCGACGTGAATGGCAAGAACGAAAGCCCTCTCTATACCTATCTGAAAAGCCAAAAGACCGGCCGCATCAAATGGAACTTCACGAAGTTCTTGATCGATAAAGATGGCAATGTCGTCGAGCGTTATGACTCGGCGGTGAAGCCGGAAGAAATCGACGCGGCCATTGAAAAGCTTGTCGGAGCAGGCAACGAAGTCCAAGGCGAAGTGAAGAAAATCACCACCCTGACGTTAGCCGATCTCGATGGCTGCCCACATTGCGCGACCGCCAAACTCTATCTCAACAAATTCGGTATCAAATACGACGAACTCAATTGGTCTCACGAAGAAAATGACGCGACCTTCAAAGCCTTAGGCATTGAAGCCGTTCCCGTTCTTCTCATCCCGGAAAATGGTTCTCTCACCTATATCAAAGGCGAAGACGAAATCGGGAAGTGGGCTCGTAGCCAAAAGAAGTAAAGACAAGACAAAAAAGAGGTCGCATCCGCGGCCTCTTTTCGTTATTTTTTCTTCGCTTTGAAATACTCAACCACGACTGGGGGAACAAGCGGACTGATGTCAACGCCGTTTGCGTAAAGTTGATTGATGGTGCTTGAAGAAATGAAGGTCTCTTCTTTGCGCGACATGAAGAAAACCATATCGATATTGGGATCAGCAAACTCATTGGCGGCGGCTAACTGGAATTCGTACTCGAAATCCGTCACCGCGCGTAAGCCACGGATAAGGTGTTTGGCCTGATGCTTCTTGCAATAATCAACGGTGAGTCCGGGATAATAATCAACCTGGACGCCTTTCATGTCTTTGGTGGCTTCCTTCATCATCTCGAGTCTTTCTTCGACCGAGAAAGCGGACTTTTTACTTGGATTGACGGCTAAAAGAAGGATGACTTCGTCAAAGACGCCTAAAGCCCTCTTGAGAACATCAAGGTGACCATTGGTAATGGGGTCAAAGGACCCAGGATAAACAGCGATACGCATGGTTTTACCTCCAGAGGATCATGAGATGGCTCTTGCCATAATTATACGTTTTGTAACGCAAGAAGGCATTGAAAGGAAGTTTAGGTTCGGTTTCGTATTCGACGACGACCGCCGCCCCATCGCGTAAAAGAGCATGGTCGAGAAGATATTGGACGGTGCTCGGATAAAGGTCCATTTGGGCATAAGGCGGATCGATGAAAACGATATCGAGCTTTACGGCTTTATCCGCTAAAACCTCAAGGGCTTTCAAGGCATCTCCATGAAGGATTTCGCCCTGATTGCATTTGAGTTTGGCTAAATTGTTACGGATGACAGTCGTGGCTTCTTGGTTCTCATCAACGAAATAGCATTTCTCAGCACCGCGGCTGATAAACTCAATGCCAACCGCGCCACTGCCCGCGAACAAATCTAGACACACGGCATTTGGGAGTTTGTCATTAAGGGCATTGCCTAACGCCATCCTAACGACGGACTTAGTTGGCACTTCGAGATACGAAGGAACATCGATCACCCGACTGCGGTAAAAACCGCTACCGATTACCACTGGCATTATTTGGCCTCCCATGTGAGACTCTTTTTTCGGAAAGGCGAAAAAAGAATGTCATCGATTTGCATATATAAATCGCGGACGACGATATAGGCTTCGTTATATTCCTTCACTAATGGATAGGCATCCATTTTCTCTTTGGCGGCATACAAAGTTTTTTGAGCAGCGATGGCTTCAGGATCAGTTTCCTTTTTATAGACCAAAAGATCCTCGTATTGCTTCTCGTAGTCATCGAGAGCTTTTGATAGTTCTTTCACAGCTGGATCCGAAGCAATCTTTTTCTCCAAATCATCGAGCTTTTGGACTCGAGAATCGGTACGAAGAGCCTCTTTGAGGCTAGCTAAATCATTTAAGAGCTCTTTTTCCATAGGTTTCATTGTAAGATTTTTTGGCTTTCCATGCTACAATATTGGCATGTTACATATCGTCAAAGACAACATTAAAACCCTTCGGGAGCGTTCCGTTGATGTCACGCTTCCCCTTGCTAAGCATGACAAAAAGACGCTTGATGCCATGCTGAGCTATCTTAAAAACACCCAAGATCCTGAATGGCGAAAAGACCATCCCGCCTGCCGCGAAGGCATCGGCTTAGCCGCTCCGCAAATCGGCATCAACAAACGCATGCTCGTCATCCATTACCAAGAGGGCGATGAAGAAAAACCCATCGACGTTTCCTATGAACTCGTGAATCCGAAAATCATCGAGAATTCAGTTAAACTTTGTTTCCTTGAATCAGGCGAAGGCTGCTTATCCGTCGATGCCCCGCATCCTGGCAAGGTCTATCGTCCCTTCCGGATTAAAGTCGCGGGCTATGAGGCCATCACCGAACAAGAAGTTACCATCACCGCCGAAGGTTTCGACGCCATCGTTTTACAGCACGAAATCGACCACCTGAACGGAGTTCTTTTCTACGACCACATCGACAAACTTAACCCGGATAAAGTCATTCCGGATGCTATCGCCATTTAATTAGTTTAAAATATACTCACTATGAAACACAGAACACTAGCTGTTTGGCTTTTGCTACCTCTTTTGGCGTCCTGCGGAAACGCCAAAGATGTGACGATTGCCGCCTACTTCGCGATGAACGAGAAAACACCTCTAGTTTATCGCGATGGCTTTAAGGTTCTTCAGTTGACCGATATCCATTGGTCAGTGAACACCAACGCCAAAGTCCAAGGTGAGTATCTGACCCGCGTCGTGAAAGAAGCCAACCCAGACTTCATCATGATCACCGGCGATAGTCTCTTGGGCGCGACAACTTCCACCGCCGAAACCCTCATGAAAGTGATTGAATCCTGGCAAATCCCTTATGGAACGACCTTTGGCAATCACGACCGTGAAGGCGAATATTCACCCGAATGGCTGACCCAGTTATGGTCCTCGGGCAAGTATTCTTACTACAATGAAGTTCAGGATAACGTCTTCGGCCGCTCGAACTACGTCATTCCGTTAACGGATGGAGCTGGGAAGCCCGTTTGGAATCTTTATTCCATCGACTCCAATAGCTACCCCGAAAGCAAGAATGGCGTTTATTACGATTACGATGTCATTCACACCGACCAAGTCGAATGGTTCAAAGCCACGGCTGCCGAAAGTAAGAGATTAGCAGGCGCGACCGTGCCGGGCTTAGCTTACTTCCACATTCCTCTCTTTGAATATTGCTACCAATACGTTAACGAACACAAAAACAACACCCAACCAGTGTTAGGCGAAATTTTGGAAACCTCGTCTTTCTCTACCGCCCCTGAAGAAATCAAAAAGCTCTTCGCGGATGCGGGAATGACCACCGAGGACATCAAATTCTGGCCAGGCTACATGAACACCGGCTTCTTTGACGCCGGAGTGGCCAATGGCGTTCAAGGCTTCTTCTGCGGCCACGACCATTCCAACGATTGGGGCGATTATTACACCAGCACCGCTGGCAAAGGCTACGTCAGCTATGGCGTTAAGAGCGGAACGGAGCTTTATTACACCCATAGCGACAAACGCAATGTGGATTTAATCGGTGGTTCGCTTGTCACCTTAAGAGGCAATCATTTCGATCTCGAGCACATCTATGTGCCAACGGATCCTGCTGCCGCTATCACTAGGTCCGCCTCCATCAGCATCGAGGTGAACAAATGAACTACGCCCTTAAACGCAAAATCCTCTTAGGTCTCGAGGCTCTTCTCTTCGCTTTCTTATCATGGATTTTCTTCACCTTCGTGAGTTCCGTCTTCAATGCCGTCGGCAGCGCCATCGACGTCAAGCCGACGATGCTTCCTTATTGGCTTAGCGTCATCGTTCTCATCTATTTCCTCTTCGTTTTCCATTTGATTTTGTTCCCGAAAAGCGAAAAGAAACTTTTGCTCACTTATAAGATCAACGGCATTGTCTTGGCTTCTTTAGCCCTCATCGCCGCGTTGCTCATCATCGTCTGGGTGGCCAATGGCACCTATGCCAGCATGGTCGCCGGGGTGCTTACGCCCCTCTTCCCGCTCGATTTCTTGCTCTTCGATTTCATCGTCGCGGGCTTAGGGATTTATTTCGCCTTCTTCTTAGCGAGAAAGACGCCCGCCCCCGAAACCAAATACTATCCGTACGAGCACGACATGGTCCGTCGCGTCTTCAGTTCCGCTTTCCGAGGCTTGTATGTTTTGTTCTCCCTCTATTTCACCGCTTGCTTCATCTTCTCCCTTTTCATGGCGAAGTATTCCGAGCCTAGTGGCTGGGAGCTCTTCTTCATTTGGTTCCTTATGGCGGTTCCCGCTGCTTATTGGGCTTACCACGATTGGTTCTATATGGATGAAGCGCATACGAGAACAGGCGATATCAAACGTTCGCTGATCGCCATCATCGTGAGCGGCTCCTTGGTCCTTGTGATGTTAATCGGCATCTTGGCCGTCCCGAATTTCATCGTCGAGAACGCGACTGGTCTCTTCATGCTCGACTACATGAAATCTTGGAACGCGGCCCCGTATTTGATGTCTCTCTCGGCTTTGATCCCGGCTATCGTCGCTCTAATTTCTTCTTTGCTGGAGAAAAAAGAAGTGGCTAAGGTCGAAGACAAAGAAACAAAGTAGTTGCCGCGAATAATCGACAAATAGACGCCAGACACCTGGCGTCTTTTTTGAGCATCTTCCAACAAAACGAATCCTTCCGTCATTACTATGGTATAGGACAACTAAAGGGGGTTCTATTCATGAAAAAAAGAAACATTGCGATCTTAGCCATCTTGACGGCCAGCCTTGGACTCCTCGCTAGTTGCGACAGCGAGGAAGATAAATACCAAACAGGTTCCACGAAGACGACCAGTCAAACCACAACCGCCACTTCGTCAAGCTCGACAGCGGCCACGACAGCCACCAAGACCTCGACAAGCACCTCAACTGGTCTTACGACAGGACCATCCAAACGTTAGTTAAGAAAGGAGGCCCAAGCCCCGAAAGGCGACTTTCCTGGCTTGGGCTTTTTCGTCCCATTTCCCGTGTCTTCCTGCTATGCAGGAGGCAAAAGTGTGTTATAGTATCAGTGCTTGCGATTATGTCACATAGCATAATGTCTTATCATTTCTTTACGGAGGCCCTTAATGGCTAGATTCGATTCTCCTGTCAATATCTTCGCTTTGGGCGGTTTAGGCGAAGTTGGCAAAAACACTTATTGCTTCGAAACCGACCGTTCGCTTATTTTGGTTGATGCCGGCGTACGTTTTCCTGAAGCCAACCTTCCAGGCGTTGACTATGTCATCCCTGATTATTCGTATTTAAAAAACAACCGCGCCAAAATCAAAGCTTTGTTCATCACCCATGGTCACGAAGACCATATCGGCGGCATTCCTTTCCTTATTCGCAGCGTCTATATCCCTGTCATCTACGCCCCGCGTCTCGCGGCCGCGTTAATCAGGCATAAGCTCGAAGACGCCCGCATCAAAGACGAAGTGAAAATCGTCGAGATCGATTCCAACTCGGTCATCAACATCGGCGATGATTTCAAAGTGTCTTTCTACCGCGTCACCCACTCCATCCCAGATTCTTATGGCGTCTGCATCGACACCAACGAGGGTCGCATCATCGAGAGCGGCGACTTCAAAATCGACTTAACCCCAGTCGGACCGAACTTCGAATTATCCAAGCTCGCGACGATGGGCACCCAAGGCGTCGACCTTCTCATGGCCGATAGCACCAACGCCGAGATTGAGGGCTATACCCCCAGCGAAACCAACGTCCGTAGCGGCGTCGAGGAAATCTTCGACAAAGCCCCGGGCCGCGTCATTGTCTCGACCTTCTCGAGCAACATCAACCGTATTCAGCAAGTCGTCGAGGTGGCGGTCGAGCATAAACGCAAGATCTGCATCTTGGGCCGCTCCATGGAAACCGTCGTTGGCATCTCCCGCCAATATGGCTACATCAAGATCCCCGATGCTTCCATCATCAGCGATGACATGGTCCGCAATTATAAGGCCAGCGAAATCTGCATTCTTTGCACTGGCAGCCAAGGCGAAGCCATGGCCGCGCTTTCAAGAATCGCCAATGGCGACCACAAAACCATTCATATTATCCCTGGCGACACCATCATCTTCTCCTCGAACCCGATTCCGGGCAACGGAGCGTTGATCGACCGCCTCGTGAACAACCTCGTCAAACAAGGCGCCGACGTGAAGCAGAATAGCTTAGCTTTCTCTCTTCACTCGTCAGGCCACCCTTCAAGACAAGAGCTCCGTCTCATGCTGAGACTCGCGAACCCGCACTACTTCATGCCGATCCACGGCGAATACCGCATGCTTAAGCTTCACGCCGAAATCGGCGAATCGCTTGGCATTCCGCATGACCACACCTTTGTCTGCGATAATGGCGATACGTTGGTCTTAAAGAACCACGTGGTTACCCGCGGTGGCAAGATTCCGGCCGACGATGTCTATATCGATGGCAATGACCTCGATGGACTTTCTAGCGCCGTCATCCATGACCGCGAAATCCTAAAGAACGATGGCATGGTGGCAGTCTTAGTGACCATCAACAGCAAGACCAACACCTTGGTCGTGCCTCCGATAGTGTATGCCCGTGGCTTTGCGGCTGGGGAAGACACCCACGTCATCCGCCACGCGCAGATGCACGCCGAAGAGGCCATCCGCGAGATCATGCAGGAGAAAGTCACTTTCGGCGAAATCAAGACCACCATCAAGAACGCCGTCAGCAAATACATCTACCGCAAGACGGAGCGCAATCCGATGATCGTGCCCGTCATCATGAATTCGGTCGACTGATTTAAGGTTACCTTTTTATGCTTATCTTAGCGTCCACCTCTCCCCGCCGGAAAGACTTGATCCGCAAGCTCGGCCTTCCTTTCGTCGCCATGGATAGCGGAGCGGACGAAAAGCCCGTTCAATCCTCGGTGAGTCCGAAAGAACTCCCTCTCGAAGAAAGCCGCATCAAGGCCTATTCGATCGCTTCCCGTTACCCCAATGACGAAGTACTCGCCTGCGATACGGTCGTGATCCTTGATGGCGAAGTGCTTGGCAAACCCAAGAACGAAGAAGATGCCGTTAAGATGCTCCTAAAAGAGCAAGGCAAACGGCAAGTCGTTCTAACGGGTTATACCTACATCTCCCCCACGAAGGAAATCACCCGCTCGGTCGTGAGCTACGTCTACTTCAATCCCTTAACCGAAGAACAAATTCGCGACTACATTAAAAAATACCAGCCTCTTGATAAGGCTGGCGCCTATGGCTTACAAGACGAAGCGGGTCTCGTGAACCACATCGAAGGCAGTTACTACAATGTGATGGGCTTCCCCTTAGAAGACATCGCGAAACACGTCTACGGACGTGATGAGAAAAGCTTCTCATAGACCCCTTGGGGGTCTTTTTTTATGACCATCACGAGATGATCGCTCATTTTAACGAAGCCAGAGACACCATAATCGCGGAGTTTGTCTTTATCGACGAGATCGTAATCCTTGAGAGTCACGATAATGCGGGAGCCTTCAAGGCTCTTGCCTAAGACGTTTTCTTCGCCGCCCAGGGCTTTGATGTAGACCTTGTCGGTCCGCATTTTGGCTTCTTTCTTTAGCTGATGAGCGGAGACGAAATGGTCGATGAGAAAGAACAAAGCCACCAATAACAAGGCCCCTAAACCTGCGAGCCAATAGACGTTCTCTAAGAAAAAGTCCCGTTCGAGGACAACAATGACGTTCATGAGGGTATAATAACACACAGAGAGGTACCTATGAGTAACGCAATCGAAATTGAAGCTAAAGCCCTCGTCAAGAAAGAGGACTACGAAAAACTCGTGAAACGCTTCGCCGGAGCGAAGAGCTACGAGCAGGCGAACTACTACATCGATAATCAAGAAGGTTTGCTCCGCAAAGAGGGCGTGGCCTTACGCATCCGGGAAAAGGAAGGCCTTTACGAAATGACCCTCAAGACGCCGCTTAGCGAAGGCTTGCTGGAAAAGAGTTGCACCTGGACGAAAGAAAGATTCGATGGCTTTATGAAAAAGGGCATCTTCCCAGAGGGCGACATCAAACGCTTCCTCACGATGCTCGACATCGATGTCTCAAGCTTAAAAGTGTTGACCTCCCTCACCACCAAACGTATCGATATCGACTATGAGGGTGGCAAACTCTCGCTCGATGAGAACCATTACTCGGGTCTCGTGGATTACGAAATCGAGCTTGAGCATAACAGCATGATCGACGCTACGAAGTATCTGAAAGAACTCTTCGAAGCCGAAAACATCCCCTTCGAACTCAATACCAAAACCAAAGTGTCGAGAGCCTTACGGGCCTCTGGTCACTAAAAAGAATCAAGAGCCTTCCTCAAGAAGAAAGGCTCTTTTATTTTCTCCGCAAAAAGCCCTTCAAACGAAAAAAGAGCCCGCTTTTGCAGGCTCTTTAGAGGCAACTCTTTTAGCGGAGAATCTCTTCTTTCTTTTCTTCGAATTCTTCCTCGGTGATAACTTCTTTCTCGAGAAGTTCCTGATAAGCTAGAAGCGTTTCGGCCGCTTCTTTGTCTTCCTTCATCGTCAGCTGTCCTTCGCCCACCATGATAAGCAAGCCCAGGATCTCGATGGCAATCGTAAGCAAGGTCTCGATCAAGAAGGCTGAGAACGGTAAAGTCGTAAGGGTGAAATTAGTCAAATAAAGCGAAAGCTGAAACACCAAAGTGAAAAGTGCCAAGCCCACTGAAACGAAGAAGAAAATCTTTTGGCATTTCTTGCATTTATTGCCTAAGACGAAATAAAGAATGCCTGAAACAACAAGGGCTAAAGACAAGATGAAATAGAGTGAGATGACAGCCCATGAAGCAGATGTCCCAGACTTTTCCTTGCTTGTCTCAACCATATTGACGATTTCAAGGACAAACCCCATGCCGCCCAAACCTAAGGAGACGGCGGGATAGAGCCATTTGGCTTTGAAGCTTCCTTTCGCCAAGTGAATGATGGCAAAGGTCGCGAAAGTGATCAATACGGCAGCGAACAATAAAGTCGTTGCGGCATTGCCATAGCCAATCGCTTTCTGGTATTCAGTCGAATAATCGCCAAGGAAAGAAGCCATGGCGCTGGCGAAGGACACGATGCCGGCGATAATCGCTAAAATCGCGGAAACAAGGACGAGCTTACGCTTCTTGGTACTGGCCCCATGGCATTGGCAGCCGCAGTCGCTTTCGCAGACTTCGGTTCCGTTTTCGTCACAATGGCAGCCACCCTCTTCGCAGCCGCAACCGCAGCCACAACCACATTCTTCAGCCTTCTCTTCTTTGGGTTCTTCGGTTTCGCCAGCGCAGCAAGAAGAACCGAATTGGCATTTCTCAGTTTCTTCTTCCTCGGGCGTAAGTTTCTTTTCTTCTTCGTTTGGCATAAAAATAGCCTCCCTAATCTGGCCCTATAATATCATCATTCCTTTCGATAATGAAACGAGATACATTATAAGGTGAAAATTAGTAGTTATTGTTAAGGATAATTAAAAAATAAACGTCTTTTTTGAAAGGCGTTTATTTGAATTTTGATAAAAAGCTTACAGTGACGTGGTACCGTCGGAACAAGTAATAACGGTCGTGGTCGGAACGGTGGGGTTGCCACCATGCCAGTTAAGACCTCTCGTGACAGTGGCCCATTGGGCTTTCGTGCCCGCGAAGTTAATGGTTGCGAGAACCCCATCGAAAGCGAAACAATACTCGCCGAGGCTTGATAAGGTAGACGGAAGATTTACCGTCGTAAGGGCTGAGCAATTGAGAAAAGCGCTCTTGCGAAGAACGGTAACGCCCTCGGGAATCGTGATCGAAGTGAGGTTAAGACAAGAAGCAAAGGCGTTGACGGAGATTTCCGTTACGGTGGCTGGAATAGTGAAGCTGGAGCAACCCGGAAGAGCGAAATAAAGCTTAGTTCCGTTATCTATCATGACAATGGATTTAGCATCATTGATGCCATCCCCTGGCGTATCTCCTTCCGCGGCCGTATTAAGGGTATAGACGGAATTGCCTGCATAGGTTAAAGACTTCAAGGAGGTGCAACGATAGAAAGCGTTAAGGTCAATAAAAGTAACGCTCGTAGGGATTGTCACGCTCGTTAAAGAAGTACAGTTAGCAAACGCTGAGAAGCCGATTTTCGTTACTGAGCTCGGAATGGTAATGCTTTGCAAACTGGTGCAACCTTGGAAGGCTTGAGTATCGATAGAGGTCACGACGTTGTAGGTGAGATCAACGCTTTTCAAGGAGGTGCAACCGGTGAAGGCGCCAGGCATAACGTGAGTCTGGGTTAGCGGTATCTTAATGGTCGGTGTCGAAGTGGCGCCACCAATGCCACAGCTAGTGCGGAAAACGATATTGCCAGCTGAGGTAATATTACTCTTCCAGGTCGAATAAGCAGAATAAGTGGCTGGCAAATTGGCTGAGTTGTAGTAAACGACCGGAAGCATGAAACTGGTGTTAGCCTCGGAATTGGAAGTGACGGTCATGCCATTCCAACCCATATTAGAAGCGAAAATGACATAATTGCTGATCGGGTTATCAACGGCCCAAACATATTGAAGGTTGGAATAGGTTAGATTGTTTACAACAACTGTGCCGGCGCTCAAATATCCACTACCACCGGTTTTATAAAGCGGTGTACGGGAAATATTACTATAGCTGCCATAATAGCTTGAATAAGTGCACCAATGAATATCGGTCGGACTGGTGAAACAAAGATAAACGGAACGGCTGACTGTCAAATATCCGGATGTTGCGGTCGAAAAAGTCGCTTGCACATAAAAAGGGCTCGACCATGAATAGGTCGTAGCGGCTTGCGGATTGGCTTTGTTGCCAGCTTCGCCACTTTCGCTTGAAGTGCCGCACCCTCCAAGAAGAGGGACGGCGAGCAGCGCGACAAGGGCAAGTAATTTGCGTTTTAGGTTCATGAAAAAGCCTGCACTGATATTTTAAAGCATTGCATAGCAATGGCAAGCCCGAAGGAATCGGAGCACCCCTATTGACTTAGAGTTGACTCCAAGGCTTATAGTGACTCGGAAGGCAAAAACAATGGAAAAACAAACGGCGGGTCGTAAAGCTTTAGGTGATTTAGCTCCTAAGTTCGCGGAGTTAAACGATGATGTTTTATTCGGCGAAGTTTGGAGTCGGGATGACAAACTGGCGACAAGAGATCGTTGCCTCATCACGGTTACGGCCTTAATAACGAAGGGCATTTTCGATAATTCTCTTCGCTATCACATCGCAAACGCTCGGGTTCACGGAGTCACAAAGGAAGAAATGGTCGAAGTGCTGACCCATTTGGCGTTTTATGCGGGCTGGCCCAATGCTTGGGCGGCTTTCCCCATTGTTCGCGAAGTCTACGCCGATGATAAAGTGGCTCCTTCCGACTCTTTGTTTGGCCTGGGTGAAGAAAACAAAGCATTCGAAAAGTATTTCATTGGCAAGAGTTATCTCAAAGCCCTGAGCACCGCGGAAGGCTTAGGAGTTTATAACGTCACGTTCGAACCAGGCTGCCGCAACAACTGGCATATTCACCATGCTGGTGGGCAATTGTTGCTTTGCACCGATGGCGAAGGCTGGTATCAAGAATGGGGGGAGAAGGCCCGCAAGCTTCACCCAGGCGACGTGGTTTATATCGCTCCGGAAATCAAACATTGGCATGGAGCGACGAAGGATAGTTGGTTTACGCATATCGCCATCGGAATCCCTGCAAAAGGGGCTTCGAATGAATGGTGCGAGCCCGTAAACGAGAAGGAATACGCCGCTCTCGAAGAGGATAAATAAAAGGACGCCCAGCTGACGCTAGACGTCCCAGTATACGATTGCAGAACGTCAGTTCTTAATCTTCAATTCGCCTTTAATGTCTTTCGACGGATCGCAAGTGCCAAAGGTCGGGCATTCCTCTTCCGTGCACGCCATTTCGGCAATGCGGCGGGCGCGAGGAATGAAGGTCCGGATTTCTTCACTGTTGTAACCGACTTGAATACGATGGTCATCGACGATAATCGGACGGCGAAGCACCGAAGGGTTCTTGCGGATGAATTCGATGAGTTGGCTGACGGTCATCTCATCGAAATCGATGTGATTCTGAGAGACGATTTTGCTCCGAGGCGAAATGATATCATCGGTCCCGTTCTCGGATTTGGAGATGACTTCCTTAAGGTCATCGACCGAGAGGTCGTGGGAAAAGATATCCTTCTGCTCATAGGGAATCTTCTGATCGTCGAACCATTTTTTGACTTTGCGGCAGCTGGCGCAGCTGGGTGAATAATAGATTTTAATCATACAAGTGCCATTGTAGCACGACCGTCAAGCCTTCTATAGCGAATTTCCGCGATTCCTTCGTAAAAATGCTTACATCAACAATTGAACAAAGGCCTAGAGGCTTTATAATGGACTTTCGAGGACATCCTCGACCGCTCATTTATCGTAACCACATGACTAAACACCATTTAATCGCCATCGATGTCGATGGGACTTTGCTTGATAAGGAAGCCCATCTTTCGTTACTGACTTCATCCGTGCTCAAAGAAAGAGTCGCCCAAGGGGACGTGATTGTTTTGGCTTCGGGCCGGCCTTGGAGAAGTCTCCGTCCTTATTACCTGGCTTTAGGTTTAACGGGACCCGTCATTTGCTATAACGGCGCTTTGGTCTTTGATCCCGCAAGGCCCGATTTCAAACCCCTAAAGAAACTTTTCAAAAAGGAAGACATTCAAGCGATATCCTCGCAAATGTCTTCTAAAATCATTTCGCTTATGTGCGAAAACGAAACGACTATCTACGCCAACAAAGTCGACGAATACCTTAGTCATTACTTCCCTTATGCCAATATGAAAACGGAATTGGGTTCTTTCCCTGACGTTTTAAAAGAAGACACCTACACCGCCATTTTCTCATGCTTGCCCGAAGACGATGAGTCTTTGCGTAAAGTTATCGAAAGTCGCGCCCCGATCAAGTTCCGGCATTGGCGTGGCGTTCCTTATAGCGAAGCCTATTATTCAGGCGTCGACAAAGGCAGTGCGCTTCTTTATGTCATGGCCGAACTAGGCTTCAAGCAAGAAGACGTCATCGCTTTCGGCGACAGCGACAACGACTACGAAATGCTCGCTCTCGCAGGCCATCCTTTCGCGATGGCCGAGAGTAAGAGCCCTCTTCTTCTCGCCAACTTCCCTCATACGAAAAAAGGCAACGACCACGATGGGGTGGCCCTTGCCTTAATGGAATTACTGAACTAGTTACTTGACGCCTAAGGATTTACGAAGGGCTTTCGAGAGAGCCAAGGCTTCCTCGTGAAGACCTTCTTTTTTCGTTCCGACCGCTTCGACGTAGAACTTGCACTTCGGTTCGGTGCCGCTCGGACGGATGGCGATCCAAGAACCGTTGGCGAGAAGGAGTTTCACCACTTCCGCTTCTGGAAGGGTAGTCTTACTCTTGGTGCCATCGGCTTTCGTAATAACGCCAGTCTTATAGTCTTGAACTTCATTCACTTGGATCTTCATCACTTCTTTTGGCGGATTGACATGGAGGCGATCCATGATTTCTTTCATCTCGTTAGCGCCTTCGCTGCCAGTGAACTCCACCGAATCGGTGAAGGTGTCGTGGTAGCCAAACTTCTTTTCGAGATTATCGAAGGCCACATCGAGCGGGATGCCTTTGCGGAAATACCACAAAGCCATTTCGCAATAAAGCAGAATAGCCTGAATGCCATCTTTGTCGCGCACAAACGGCTGAATGAGGCAGCCATAGCTCTCTTCGTAGCCGAATTCGAAATGCGGGCCCGCACCTAATTCTTCGTAATGGTGAATGCGCTCACCGATGTATTTGAAGCCCGTTAAGAAGCTTTCGGAAACTAAGCCATAGGACTTCGCGATCTTACGGCCGAGGTCGCTCGTGACGATAGTGTCATAAAGGACGCCATTGCTCGAGAGAACACCTAAACGTTTACGCTCCTGGAAGATGTAATCCATGAGAAGCGCCCCGCTCTGGTTGCCCGTGAAACGCTCATAGGTGCCTTTGCTGGAAAGATACGCAAGACCGCAGCGGTCGCCATCGGGGTCGGTCATGACCAAGAGGTTCGCGTGATATTGATTGGCTAGCTTAAGCGGTTCGATGAAGGCTTCGGCGGTCTCCGGATTCGGAGATAAGGTGCCGCTGAAATCCGGATCGTGGGTGCATTGGCTCATGACCGGGATGACTTCGTAGCCGCAGGCTTTGAAGACGCGCATGGCGTTTTCGTAGCTCGTGCCATGCTGCGGAGTATAGATGATTTTGAAGCCCTTTTTGTCCAAATTAGGGTTGATTTGCACGGATAATACGTCTTTGACGTAGGCGTTATCAATCTCGTCATCAAGCTCCACGAGCTCGCCCTGGGTCGAGGCTTTTTCGGGCTCAACTGTTAATTCATCGGGCAAAGAGGCGATGATGTTCAATAACGGCTCAATCTCTTCGGGCACCAATTGGCAGCCCGTATCGTCATAGACTTTGTAGCCGTTATATTGTTTCGGGTTATGGCTCGCGGTGATCATGATGCCACCACAGGCATGAAGATAACGGACGGCATAAGAAAGTTCGGGGGTCGGACGAAGCGAGTCGAAAATATAGGCTTTGATACCTTCTTCGTTCAACAGCCGAGCGCTCTCGAGAGTGAACTCGCGGGAGAAATGGCGGTTATCGTGACTGATGACGACGCCGCGAGTTGCGGCATCAGGGTATTTCTTCAAAAGATATAAACCGAAGGCCACCGTCGCTTTTTTGACGGTGAAGGAATTCATGCGGTTCGTACCAGGACCAATGACTCCGCGCATGCCAGCGGTTCCGAATTCGATGTCTTGGAAGAAAGCATCGTCTTTCTCCGCCTTGTTCATGTGGCGGAGGGTCTCTTTGTCTTCCGGAGCCACTTCTTTCGAATCGAGCCAGCGCTCATAACGACTTTCCACTGTGTCCATAATCTAACGAATTTCCTTTCTTAACTTCTCTAGTATAGCTTTTTCTTCATCGTTTACCTCACTCACGAACTTTTTGCCGCTTAAGGGGGCCAGAACACCAGTGAGATTACCGAATGTCAACTCGTGAGCCCGTAAGAACTGATAGTCAAGGCCATAGAGCGTCCGGAATTTTCGGTTATCAAGGTAATTGCCGTATTTGCCATCGCCCATAATCGGATGGCCAATGCTGGCTAAATGAACTCTGATCTGGTGGGTTCTGCCCGTATAAAGAACGCATTCGAGAAGGGTGCAATTCTTGAAGGTCTCGATGGGTTCATAACCCGTTTTGGCCTCTTTGCCGCCTTCCGAAACTGGCGTCACCGTCACTAAGCCGGTTTCGCTGTTCTTCTTTAAGGGTTTCTCGATGACGCCGCCTTTTTCAACGATGCCATCCACGAGGGCCAAGTATTTTTTGGAGATATCCTCGCGGTCTTTGAAAAGCACTTCTAAGTCTTTTAAAGCCGCGTCGGTCTTAGCGAAAATCACCAAACCGGCGGTATTGCGGTCAAGACGATGGGCTGGCGCGGGGACAAAGGCGTGATTAACGGGATCGAACTCATCCTTATAATAAAGATAATCCAAAACCTTCTGGGTCAACGTGTTCCGTTTTTCTTTCTCATCCCCATAAACGAGCAAGCCCGAAGGTTTGTCGACGATCAAAACATTCTCATCTTCATAAGCGATGCCATACGGGAAAGGCTTTTTCTCCGCGAGACGCGGATGCTTGAAGTCTTCGAGCTGCTGATCGGTCACGTAAAGACGGATCACATCACCCTCCTGCACCACATAATCCTTATGAATCCAGTGGCCATTCGCCTTGATGTCTTTCTTCCGAAAGGCCTTATAGATGAAGCCGAGAGGCGCTTCCGCCAGGTATTTGCGGACGAATTTCTCAGCTTTTTGCCCCGCATCACGCGAGGAAATGACGATTTCTTTCATACAAGAGCAATTATACCATAAGGCGGCATTGAAAAAGGCGAGCAACACCTCTATAATTTCCGTTGCCACGTTTAAATGGAGGAATACCCAAGTGGCTGAAGGGGCGGGCTTGGAAAGCTCGTAGGCTCTTAACCGGGCGCAAGGGTTCGACTCCCTTTTCCTCCGCCAATGGCAAAAAAGCTCGGCGTTATGCCGAGTTTTCTTTTGTTTTTGAAGGCTATTTTTTCGCTAATTCAGCGCTCTTAAGCATGAAACCGTTGATGCCTAGAGTCACTTCGCTGAAGATCAAACGGCGGTTCTTTTCGGTGTCTTCGATTTCCCCTTTGATGAGATCATAGAAGCCACGAACGAAATCTTCGATGAAAAGAGTGATAAGAACGTCAAGGTCTTCTTCAGGGCGCGGGCCATAGACCCGGAGAAGGATACCCTTTAGTTCGTCGCGCCGTTTCTTTTGGGCGGTGAAGACATCTTTCTGCGAGTAATAAGTGGAGCCGAGATAATAAACGATAAAGGTGATTTCCTTTTTATTCTTTAGCTGGGCGTCATACATCGGAGCGAAGAACTCATAATGGATGTCAGAGGTGGTTAACTGCTCAGGCGGGACGGGAATGAGGGGCTTATTGAAAGTATCCCAGGCCTTAAAGAAAGCGGCCCTAATAAGATCCTTCTTGGTTTTAAAGTGAGCGAAGATCGCAGGCTCGCTGATGGACAAACGACGGGCGACTTCTTTCGTCGAGATGTTAACCGTGTTCTCACGCACGGCTTCACGCATTGTCTCTTCGATGATCTTCGTGTCCAAATCGTAAGGTGTCCGTGACATAAGGAAATCCCCATTTCTCAAATAGCAAAAGCGTACCTTTATAAATTAGGTCGGCTTTTGATATTTATATTTTTATTCTAACGAGCCCGACGAAAAACTCAATAAATATGCTTCAATCGGAGAAAATGGATTAGTGACCACTCACGAAAAGCAAAGAAAACTCCTAAACTATTTTAATGTATTAAGGCATACAAAAAGCCCCGGGAGAGAAGCCCAGGGCTATTTGAATCAGCTTCTATTACTTTGTCGTCGGAGCGGCTGGAGCAGCAGGTTCAGCGGGCTTTTGCTCAGCTGGAACATCCACCACTTTCGCTTCTTCGGGGGCCGATTGGCTTAAGACCTGCAAACGCTGCGCGCGACGAATGGCTCTTTCGTCATTGACGTCGCTCTTTTTGGCGTAGTGGTTGAGAGTGATTAGGCTAACGAAAACGGCGATAAGAAGGATGATGATTCCCAACCAGCGGAGCGATAAAGTCGTCTTGCTCCAGGTTTGGAAACCATTTTGCCAATTGAGCATCCAGTTTGAATACTCTCCTAAGGCGTTCCGTTTCGGCGGAACATAATCGACCAAGATGCCGATCACGAGGAAGAACAAGCCTAAAACGGCTACGACGCCTTCGATCGAAATCCAGGCAATCTCGCCTTTGCTAAGCTTTTTGACTTGTTTCGTTTCTTCTTCCATAAGGAGCACCTCTTTCTAGTTGGCTAATTAGGCTTTCGGTAAGCCAGTCTTCGGATCGATTTCGACGGCATCAGTGCCATCTTGCGGCTCAATGGGTTGAGCGGCGGCTTGGCCTTTTTGTCCATCAGGGACAATCTTGTTGCCGTTCTTTTGGGCGTCGGCGACGAGTTCGTTAACCATCGGAACATAGATGGCACGGAATTCCGGCTCCACCACTTTAACATATTCGGCAATCTCGGATTGAGTGGCTTTGATGACATCGCCAAAGTTTTTGCCAGCGGGCAAATCACGATGGCCCGTCATATAGTCGACGAGCATGAAGACGCTATCCTGCATCGCCATGTAGACGTTATCGGTGATGCGACTGTTCTGACGGATCCCAGCAATATTGCCGATGATGGTCTGAATGTCATTGCCGATGAAACGGCTGGCAGCGGTCTCTTCGCCTTTGGCTTCCTGGCGAGCTTGGTTATAATCGCCAAAAAGTTTGACGAGATCGTTCACGAGAGTCATATAAGCGACGCCGCGATAGAGTTTTTCTTCGGCTTTGTCGCACTGCTCGACGGTCGTGACATCGAGGTTCTGCTTCTTGCCATCGTTAAGGATGCCAATGATCATCGCTTCGACGTTTTCGTGAATCGGCAAAACGCCTTTGTAAATGGCTAAATGCTGGGCATGGTCAACGCGTAAACCATCGTCGGCAAGCTTAAGAATGGTGCTGTTATCACCATAGACCTCATCGTAGAAATCGCGAATGGTCTTCTCGAGCTTCGGTCCAGACTCTGGGCTGTGGTCGATGATGTTCTTGAGCGGAGTCGGCTGTTCAAGCTCAACCAAGACGGACCGTTTCTTCTCTTTGAAAAGGTTGACGTCGTAGGTGTCTTTCTGGAGGCAATACTCCATGGTGTCGCGAACCACGACCTTGTAGTGAATAAGCGTGGCGACGACTTCGGAAATCTGATTCATAATCCTTCCTTCTTTCTTTTGGACGAGACGCTATTTCTCCTCCAATGGGTAGAGATAGTCCTCCAAATCATAGAAGTTCTTAATAACGTGAGCGGCGTGGGCTTTGACTTCCGGACGTCCGTGCTCCATGCAGAAGGATTGCTCCTTCCAGGCATCGAACATCGAGATATCGTTACCCGAGTCTCCGACAACTACAACATTATCGCGAGGTATCTTGTTGTAATCAAGATAAAACTCGAGACCGTCTTTCTTTGTACAGCCTTTAGGGCTGATTTCAATCATTTGGTTAATCCACGAGAACTCCGCATCGGGATATTGCTTGTTGAGGAGAGCGGTCACTTCGCGAGCTTGAATGATTCTCTTCTTGGTGACGCCGAAGAGCACCATTGCCTTATAAACTTCGCCAGTTTCGAGTTCCTCATAGTAGACGCGGTCGCTTCTCACAAAGGGGTCACGGTAGGTGCCGTTACTAATCCGCCAAAGGAAGTAAGCGAGATTCGTCATATGGCTCACATCCGTTCGCGTGTAAACGAGATTGCGCCTTTTGCTCATCAAGAGCACCATCGGGGGATCGTAATCCCGTCTGATGTCGAAGAGAATCTTTTTCAAGGACTCTTTATTGAAGCTTGTTGATTTAATTACTTGGCTCTTTTCGATGATCACGCTGCCATTGCAACCGATGAGGTCCGCGTCGATGCCGGTCTTTTTGCGAAACTTCGCCTCAATAGCTTTGTTGCGGCCGCTGACTAATACCAATTTGCCGCCATCGTCGATAAAACGTTGCAGAAACTTTTTGGTTTTTCTGCAAATCATCCGATATCTTTTTTTAGGATAGAAGAGCGTTCCGTCCAAGTCCGTCGCGATAACCTTGACCATGCAAGAAGATATTTTACTCTTTTAACTAAGTTAAAAAAGAAAAAAGAAAGGGGAACCGCTGAAGTGAAGTGTACCCCGAATTCTGGACCAAACCAGAAAGCGGGGTACTTTTCTTGTGAAGTACACATTCGAGCAGAAGCTGAAATGGGTCAGAGACTACATGTCCGGTGAATCGGTTCCAGTCCCAAAAGGGTGCCGAAGCTCTTTGAAAGGTTGGCACAAAAAAGTGCTGACGTGGATCCACGTCTATGAGATTTTCGGGGAGAAAGGCCTAGTTCACGGCCGCGGGAGGAAACTCTCGCAGGGGCAGAAGTTCGAGGCGGTGAGGCGCGTCCTGGCTGGCGAATCGATGTCGGCGGTCGCCTACTCGCTGGGCATGGCGAACAGCGGCTGCGTCATCAACTGGGTCAGGTCCTATCGAGAAAACGGCCTGGAAGGTCTACAATCGAAGCCGAGAGGCAGGAAGCCCAAGAATGCCAAAGAAGACGATGGCGGAGCTCGAGGCGGAGAACGAGGCCCTGAGAAGGGAGAACGAGCTCAAGTCCCTAGAGATAGCCTACTTAAAAAACTTGAGGGCCTTGGTGGCGTCGGAGGGGCGTCCCCAAGGCAAAGGTGCGAGGCGGTCCTCCAAACCAAAGAAGAGCACGAAAAAGCCGAATTAGGCGGGCTTTTGGCCGTCGCCGGGCTGGCGAAGTCGACATATTTCTACGAGAAAGCCAAAGCGGACCCAGACGCGAAGAACAAGGAAATCTCCGAGCGGATCGCGTCGATATTCGCGGGGTCTAGGGCGAGGTACGGCGTGCGGCGCGTCTGCGCGCAGCTCAGGGCCGAAGGGATCGGCGCGAACCACAAGAAGGTACAGCGCCTCATGAAAAAGATGGGGCTGAAAGGCGTCGTCAAAACCGTCAACTACAGCTCCTATCGGGGGACGGTCGGCGACGTGGCGCCGGACCTCATAATCCGCGAATACGTGAGGAAGGACGGGCAGACCCACCACAAATCCGATTTCTCATGCGGCGGCCCGAACAGGAAATGGACGACCGACGTGAGCCAGTTCAGCTTCCCTTGGGGGAAATGCTACCTCAGCCCGATCAAGGACATGTTCACCGGCGAGATCGTCGCGTACGACCTGAGTCTCCGCGCGGACTTCTCCCAGACGAGGAGGATGCTGGATTCGGCCTTCTCGCGGTATCCGAGCCTCAGGGGCCTGATATTCCATTCGGACCAGGGCTGGCAATACCAGCAGCGTTGGTACGTCGAGGAGCTCAGAAGGCGCGGGATACGTCAGTCGATGTCGAGGAAGGGCAACTGCCTCGACAACTGCATAATGGAGTCGTTCTTCGGGTCGATGAAGCGCGAGATGTTCTACGGGCGCGAGTCCGAATACCCCGACTTTCAGTCGTTCAAGAAGGCGGTCGATTCATACATATCGTGGTACAACTCCGAGCGTCTGAGATACTTCGCGGGCGAAAGAAAATGGATGTCCCCCCTCGCATGCCACGCGGCATGTTCGGTTGGACATCCATGAGGTTTTTGCCTATGATGTTCCTAGTTTAGTCCAGACAATTGGGTACACATCACGTAGCTCCCCTTTCGTATCAAAGGCTGATTACTTACGCTCCGGAAGGAGTTTGTTCTCCACCTGGATAACACCATAGCCGCCATCGAGACGCTTATAAGCGACTGAGACTTCTTCGTCGTCGCTATCGAGGTAAATGAAGAAGCTGTGGCCCAACGCTTCCATGCGAGTGATGGCCTCATCAAGAGTCATCGGATCGAGATAAATCGACTTCGTGCGAACAAGTTGCTCCGCATCGACCGGTTCGGTTTCTTCTTGGAAGTTAGCGAAGGCAATCGAGCGGCCTAAGCCTTCGACGTTCTTGCTGCGCTCCATGCGGGTCTTCAAACGGCGCATCTGATCTTCGAGCTTATCAATCGCAAGATCGACGGCGGCATATAGATCGTCATTGCGAACCTCAGTGCGGAAATCCATTTCTTTGGTGAAGATAGTGATTTCGACCTTGGCTCCGACTTTATAGGCACTCACGACCGCGCGGCAGAGGACTTCGTCATTAATAACGAAGTATTTGTCCATGCGATGAAGCTTTTTCTGCAAGTCGTCACGAATAGCATCGGTGACTTGGATGTTCTTACCGACAATTTGGTATTTCATTGCCTATGTATCTCCTTGGGCACTGTTGGCCCTTATCTAATTACATTTTAGCGAGCATTCGAAAAAGATAAAGATTTAGTGTGAAAATTCTCTCTAAATATCGGAAGTAATTTTTTTATCGATGAAAAAGGAAACGACTTTTCGCCCAAGGGAAACGTTTATAATAAGGCTACAGGAAAACCGTTTATGGACAAGAAAAGAAGCGTGATTGTTTGTCGAGTTGCTGCCATTGCTTCAATCCTCTTCGCTTTGGCGGCGGCCATCGTTTCCTTTGTCTCCGGAAAAAACACAATAACCAAAATCGTCTTCTCTTTGCTGATTTTAGGCCTCGACCTTCCGTATGCGATTTATCTTCTCGTGAAAGGCAACCGTTCCCCACGCACCCTATTAGGATATAGCATCACTTACCATATCGTTTCGATTGCCGTAGAGTTCGCCGGCTATGTGGTTCTTCTCGTCTCAGGATTCCTTGGGGCTATCATCAACCATGCCAATTCTTCTTCGTCTTCCGTTTCTTCAGCAGCATCCATTAGTTCCTCTAGCGGAGGTACTGTTTCTTCTACCAACGTGGCTTGGACTTTCTTCATGCTCTATCTCATTTTCGCCATTGTTTTCGCTCTCTTTGGCATTGTGAAAATCGTGATGTGTTATCAGTACATGAAAGATCATCAGAAATACCATAAGGCTTATCTGGCTTGCGCAAGCGTCTATTGGGGCTTATTGGCTTTGATCGTTATCTTCATTTTCGTAGCCTTGGTTCTCCTAACCTTCTTATCTTTCGGCCTTCTTGTTGCCGCTACTGGCCTCACGTTCCTTTGTCTCTTCATCTCAGCCGACTCGATCTTCCTTTCGACCGATGAAATGAACGTCACGATGGAAAATGGCGTTACCCCAAAACAATAGGACAAAGAGACAATTAAAACCCGGTCCAATCAACGATGATTCGACCGGGCTTTTTTCTAATCCAAAAGGGTTTTGCTAAGATATTAGTCTTTAATGGCGTGGCCTTGCTTATCGGTAAAGGTCCCGCAAAGAATCATGATGAAATCCACGAGAGCGCCGATGCCAAAGAGACCTGCGGTGAAGAGCCAAAGCAAACCAGTTCCAATCTTACCAACGACGAAGCGATGAACGCCTAAACCTCCCAAAAAGAAACAAAGCAGCGCCAAAGTAACTTTATTCATTAAAGTTCCTCCCTATTAAAAAAATTATATATCTTCTATTGTCAGAAAAACAAAGCAATTATGGGAGGTATCTTAAATTAACCAACAAAAAAGGGCCAATTGTGACATTGACCCTAATTCGTTTTTACTTGTGACTCGCGAAGAACTTCTTCAGTTCATCCACCTTATCAAGATGTTCCCACGGGAGATCAAGATCCGGACGTCCGAAGGCACCGTAGTTCGTGGTGTCCGCGTATTTGAAGTTCGGAGTGGTGAGCTTGAACTGACTGATGATCGCGCCTGGCCTTGCGTCGAAGAACTTGTCGATGGCCTCGAGGATAATCTCGTCGCTATAGTGCTTCGTGCCGAAGGTGCTGATGCCAATGCTCATCGGCTCCGCCACGCCAATCGCGTAGCTGAGTTGGACTTCGAGACGGTCGGCCGCCCCAGCGGCCACCAGGTTCTTTGCCATGTAGCGGGCGTAGTAGGAAGCCGAACGGTCTACCTTCGAGGGGTCTTTGCCGCTGAAGGATCCACCGCCGTGTCTCGCCGTGCCACCATAAGTGTCGACAATGAGCTTACGGCCCGTAAGACCTGTATCGCCCATCGGCCCGCCAATGACGAATCGACCAGTCGGGTTGATGAGGTATTCGAAGTCGTCGTTGAGATTAAAGCTCTTGGCGACCGGAATCATGATTTGCTCATGGATGAACTTCTTGAAGTCATCAAGATTCACATCGGGTTCGTGTTGGCAAGAAATGAGCATCTTGTCGATCCGCGGATGTTTCGGGTTCGTGTAATCGATGGTGACTTGGCTCTTCATATCCGGACGCGCGCCAGGGAACTGGCCCGCTTTGCGTAACGAGGTCGCGGTTCTCACAAGCTTATGAGCAATGGTGACTGGAAGTGGCATATAGCCTTCCGATTCATTGGTCGCGTAACCAAACATGATGCCTTGATCGCCAGCGCCCATCTTGAGGATGTCGCCACGATTCACGCCCATCGCGATATCGGGTGACTGCTCTTTGATTTTGACATCGATAAAGCAAGTGTCGCAGCCAATGCCGAGCTCTGGTTTCGTATAGCCGATTTTGCGGAGGACCTCACGCGCCACTTTTTCATAATCCACATGGGATTTGCTGGTGATTTCGCCACCGATCAAAATGTACTCAATCGTCGCGAAAACTTCGCACGCCACGTGGCTAGTGGGATCGCCAGCGAGGCACTCATCAAGAATCGCGTCCGCGATTTGATCGCAGACCTTGTCGGGGTGGCCTTCACTCACGGATTCGGACGTGAAGAGCCATTTCTCTTTTTTCGTCATCTTCTTTTCTCCTTCACCTATTAATAGGCGGTTTTCGACAAAAAGAACCTCCCACAGGGTGGAAGGCCTCATGATATAGCGTTCCTGTCTTGCATCGCTACGGAAGTGGGATCCGTCTCGGGACAAGCACTTACCTCGTTCGAGGAGTTGCTAGCGCTCTTTTACAGTCCGTAACGGAGGGCGCTTCTTGATGCACGACTTTTGTCGTGTTGATATCTTAAGGCCAAGAGGGCCTTTAGGCAAGGGAAAAGCAAATGACGAAAATTAACGTTTTTTCTTTGACAAAAGGAATACTCCGCTATAATGCGAAAAGAGCAAGGAGGGCCCAACAATGGAAAAAGAAAAACTCGATACAATAATCAATAGCGTTTTTTGCCTTATCGGCACCATCTTTTATATTGTTGACGCTTGTCTTTTCCCGGCGGACACAATTTGGGTTTTCGTGGTCGGAATTCTTTTGTCAATCATTGCGAACGTTGCTATTTGCGCTTTCCTTTTTCATACGGATTGGTACATCTATATGTCTTCAATGCATCCTTATCTTTTTAGGAACCGTTTTTACGAAACGAAAACCTCAGGCCCTTCCGATCGAAGAATCTTTGGGGTTTGGCGATTGGTAGGCTATGTACTCAATATCTTATTTCAGTCAGTCGGCCCAATCTTTTTCATCATCTATTTAACGACAATGCAAGGAAAATAAGCTTATTTTCTTTCTTCGATTTTGCACTCAGAAGGATACTTGGAATCCTTAAGGATTATTTCCCCAATCTTATCCGCAACCACATGGCCTTTGCCGGGATTTTTGACGGAATCAATGGTTCCGATGATATCCGCTTCCACCTCGCTATACTCGAAGGCTAGGTCGCATTTTTCCATACGGCAATTCTCTAAAACGAGACCCTTGCAATAGCAAAGAGGCTGAGTGCCGATAATCGTGCAGTTAATGAGGTGAAGATTCACGCTATACCATCCAAGATATTCGCCATCGATAACAGAATCAGTTACGGTCAAATTTTCGCTATGCCAGAAAGCGTCTTTGGTCTTGAGATGGCTGTTCTTGATGAGGCCGCCTTTAACGTACTGGAAAGAATACTTGCCTTCGAGCGTGAGATTCGAAAAAGAGATTCTTTCGTCTAAGAAAAACGGGTACTCGCTTTGAACAGAAACATTCTCCAGACGGACATCGCTGCATTTCCATAAGAACTCAGGCGAAACCACATCGGAATCCGAGAGAAAAATCCCATGGCTTTCCCGCAAGGCTTTGATGCCATGTAAATGACTCCGTTTGATCGTCACGCCTTCGTCATACCAAAAGGCCGCCCGGCTTTTCTCGGTGAGGGTGGTATCCTCCACCGTCAAATCCGTGTCATGCCAGAAAGGATAACGGAGATCAAAATAACAATCTTTGACCAATAGCCGCTCCCCTTCTTTTAAAGGCGATTCCCCATCGGTGGGTCCTTCAAAGCGGCACGAAAGGACCATCAAATCCTTTTCGTTATAGAGCGAGCGTTCGGTTTCGAAATGTTGTTGATCTATCTTTTTCATATGGCTAGAGAATATCCCTTGGAGTTGACTCAAGGTCAAGCGAAACGCATTAGAAAAGGCGAAACCCTTTATAAGGTCTCGCCTTGAATGCTACTTAGCCTCGTTCTCTTTTAGAGCCCGTAAGGCTTTCGCTAACTGATCGGGGCAACTGGTCTGACGAGTTCTCGAACCTGGGCACTTAATGCCTTCAAGTTCAGCGATCACATCATCGATCTTCTTGCCTTCGATAAGCTTATTGACGCCCTGCGTATTTCCAGGGCAACCGCCGACCGTCACGACCTTTTTAATCGTGTCGCCGTCGTAAGTGATAATCATCTCGCGACTGCAGACGTTCTGCGGGTTATAACGGAAGGTCTTCTCCATAGTAAATGTTACTTAACGATCGTTCCGTAGACTTCGCCGCCAGCCCACGCCGCATTGCTCTCATCGGTATCGATATGCATGTCGAGGTGGAACTTCGGAGAAACACGAATGACGGTGTCGCCGAAGATGGTCTCGCGGCCCGTGCCAGTGATAAGGACTTTGACGATGTCGCCATTCTTAACATTGAAAGCCTTGGCATCTTCCGGCGTCATATGAATGTGGCGCTTTGCGACGATGCAGCCTTCGGTAAGTTCGAGCACGTTGCCATTGAGCGGGTTCACTATTTTGATCGGAGCGCTGCCTTTGACGTCGCCCGATTCACGAACCGGGGCGTTGATCTTCAAAGTGCGGGCATCGGTGCCGCTGATTTCGACTTGGTTATGATCCCGGAGAGGTCCAAGGATCGAGACGCCTTTGATGCAAGCTTCCTTGCCGGTCTTCGGGTTAAGCGGTCCATAGATATCCAAACGGGTATCCGAAACGAACTGACCCGGCTGGGAGAGTTCCTTACGAACGACGAGCTGGCTGTTAGCCTGGCCCATCAACTTATCAAAAGCTTCTTGGGTCAAATGAATGTGACGAGCACTAGTCTCAACTAAGAATTTGAGTTCCATATTGTTTAAAACTTCCTTTCCAAAACGCCCTAATTATAGGACATGTTTATCTTTAATAAAAAGAAAACGCGTTTTGTTAAGTTTCACTAACACATTCTTAAGACTAAAGGCTAGACTAGGCACAGGTAAAAGCCATGGACGACAAAGATAACGACCAAATGCCAGGCGATCCACTGCAGGACGGCACGGATATCGGGGATACCGATACCTCCGAGCAAGTCAGCGTCAAGACCATCACCCCGGAACATTTAGCCGAAACCATCAAAAACAAAAACCAAGTCGAACTGAAGCGTATTTTCGCCGAGGTTCCGGATATCGATATCGCCGAAGCCGCGGATGAAATCGACGTCAAAGACCTCATCGTTCTTTTCCGTGACGTCAATAGTGAGCAGACCGCCCCCTTGTTTGAAGAATTAAGCCAAGACAAGAAGGAAGAGCTCGTCAAAGCCCTAACCGATAAAGACCTGGTCAAACTCATTAACGAACAGGCGGCCGATGACCTTGCCGATACGGTCGGCGATATGCCAGCGAACCTCGCCATCAAGGTTTTGCACGCCGCCGATAAGGACATGAGAGCCGACATCAATCAAATCTTAAAATACAAACCCGATACCGCCGGCGCCATCATGACGACCGAGTACCTGGAATTCCTCGAAGACAAAACGGTCGGTGACACCATCGAAGCAGTCAGAACGATTGGCCGCGAAGCCGAAACCGTCTACACCATTTTCGTCCGCAACAAAAAGCGCAAATTCGTTGGCACGGTCGACTTGGACGATCTTATTTTTGCCAAAAAAGACGAGACTTTGGGCGACATCATGAACAAAGACGCCCCAGTCGTGCACGCCCAAACCGATAAAGAGGAAGTCGCAAACGTCATCAGCCGTTACGACTTGAACGCCGTCGCCGTCTTGAACGATGACGAATGCTTAACTGGCATCGTGACCGTCGATGATGCTCTCGATGTCATGACCGCCGAGGCCAGCGAAGATATCGAAAAGATGAGCGCTGTCTCCCCAATGGAAGACACGTATCTTGAAACCCATCCGTGGAAGATGGCCAAGAAATGCTTGCCTTGGATTTGCGTCCTCTTGTTCCTCGACACTTTTTCAACGATGGTCGTCGACAGACTTCAATACCAATTCGAGATTTACAAGATTTTGATCGCCTTCATCCCCGTCATCATGGATACCGCTGGTAACGCTGGCGGACAAACTATCGCCATCATTATTCGCGGCTTAGCCACCAAAGAATTCAATCCAAAAGAATTCTGGAAGGTTCTCGGACGCGAAGCTATGAGCGCTTTGATTATCGCCGGCGGCGCCGCCTTATTCGGCCTTGTTTGGTTTACTGTCGAACAATATTTCGGGCTCGTCACCAATACCGCTTTGCCTGAAGTGGCTGGCAAGGTCCAGAACATATGGAATGGCAACTGCTGGAATTCGGACTTCTTCGTCGCGGCCAGCAAGGTGTCTCTATCCGTTGCTTTGACTCTCTTTGCCTCTATCTTCCTTAGCAAGATTGTCGCCGTCGCTCTTCCAATGGGCGCCGCATCCATCAAAAAGGATCCGGCCATCGTCTCGCAGCCTCTTCTTACCACCATCGTGGATGTCAGCTCCTTGCTCATCTACTTAGGCGCAGCCACCATCATCATCTTGGCATGGCTATGAAAACCGAAGAAAAATAGTTGCTTCCTTTTGTTTGTCTTACTATAATTGAGCACGCCGCGGGAATGGCGGAATTGGTATACGCGTACGTTTGAGGGGCGTATGACGCAAGTCATGGGAGTTCAAGTCTCCCTTCCCGCACCACAAGATAATTAGTCTCGAGAATATCGAGACTTTTTATTTACCTCTTAGGTTCCTGTACCATTTTTCGCAAAACTAAATTCCAGTTTTTGAGTTCCTTTAGTAATAAAAACGCTTTTTCATATAAAAACTCCCACCATTTCAAGCGTTTTGTATTATCATATGAAGATAAATGAGCACCGCCGAACCTAAACACTACGCCAATGTCGCCATTGTGCGGTTATTGCTGACGCTCATGATTTTTTTCTTTCATGTGCTCTATCTTTATGCGACTTATGACACGGAACGCTATTTCCCACTCAGTTCCGCTTTGCAGGGTTTTAACTTCTTAGCCGCTTACCTGTGCTCTCGCAAAACCATTACCTCGTGGCCTGAATTTTACCGTCGGCGCATGACGAAACTCATTGTTCCAGCCGTCTTAGCGATGGTTTTTATCGTTCTTGCGACCTTTATTTATGTCTGGTCAACGGGTTTAAGCCTCCAAAGATTCAATAATGCGTTTGTCGATTATGCTCCAAGCGGCCAATTCTTGCTTTCTTTCGGCGTCATGTGGTACGCGCCCGTCATGGTAGCGTTCTTTGCCCTTACGCCTTTCTTCTTCTACGCTAAAGACCATCGCTGGGTTTGGTGGATTATCCTTCTCGTTGGCATTGGAGAGTTCATCATTTCTGCCTATTTCTGGCAGCCGATCGTCTTCACTCCTTTCGCCTTAGGTTTCTACTATGGCTTCCGCACTGGCGAAGCGGATTTCGTGACGGTCCGGAATCGGGGCTTATGGGACAAATGGATTTGGCCTCTTTTGGCTTTTGGCGTTTTCGTTGCCCTCAACTACGTCTTCCGCGTTTATATGATCCCGCATGGTCCTTTCTCGTCTGCTATGCACGCGATCGGAACCCGTCTCATCCAAACTTTGATTGGCATGCTTTTCGTGGTGACCCTCTTACGAATGCTCCGATTCCATGGCGAGCAAACGAAAAAGATGGTGTTGCTTGATTTCAGCGATAAAGTTTCCTACCCCTTCTTTCTCAGTCAGTTCTTTTTCTTGGTTGGCGTTTTCGATATGCACCGCTACATCGCGAACGTTTATCTATCAGCCTTCGTTTCCTTCCTTCTCAGTCTTTCGTTGGCTTACTTGATTTATCTCGCTTCGAAACCAATCGTTGACATTGCGTCCTGACGATTGCCAAATAGAAAAGAGGCAACGATCGATGGACAAATATCAGGACATTAACGAGAAGGCGATTGGCGAGTGGATTAGCGAAGGCTGGGAATGGGGCAAACCTATTTCCCATGAAGAATATCTAAAGGCAAAGCAAGGCCAATGGAATGTCGTTCTCACTCCAACGAAAAACGTACCGCATGAATGGTTTGGCGATTTAAAAGGAAAACGTGTTTTAGGACTAGCTTCCGGCGGCGGACAACAGATGCCCATTTTTTGTGCTTTAGGGGCGATTTGCACGGTTTTTGATTATTCAAGAGCCCAACTCGACAGCGAAAAACTGGTTTCCGAACGTGAAGGATACCAAATCAAAATCGTTCGCGGCGACATGACTGAGCCCTTACCTTTCGTAGACGAATCTTTTGATCTCATTCTCTTTCCGGTCAGCAACGTTTACGTCGAAAACGCCAAGCCGATTTTTAAAGAGTGCTACCGCATCCTTAAAAAGGGTGGCATCCTCCTTTCTGATTTGGATAACGGAATCAATTTCATCACCGACGAGGAAGAAAAAGAAATCAAATTTTCTTTGCCCTTCAATCCCTTGAAAAACGAAGAGCAAAGAAAGTCTCTTGAAGCGGATGATGACGGCATTCAGTTCAGCCACACTCTTGAGGAGCAAATCGGCGGCCAACTCGAAGCCGGTTTCCATCTTCTTGATCTCTACGAAGACACGAACGGAGAAGGAAGACTCCACGAGTTGAACATTCCAACTTTCTTCGCAACCAGGTCTCGAAAAGACTAAAGGAAAAGCCTTCACCGAGGGGCCGATGGAGGCTTTTCCTTCTATTAGAAGGGATGAGAGAACTTGTTATTTTTCGACCGGGGCATGAGCGAAGCTGCTCACGGCAATCTTTTGATAACTGACCGTGACGGTTCCATCTTCTGCCGTCGTTAAGACTTTCTTATAGACACCGACAAGGGACATCGTGCCCGCTTCTTTAATGTGAAGCGTGAAGTAGGTGTCGCCGTTATATTCGAAACGGTTGATGGCGGCTTTGTCGTAATCGGTCTTATAGACAAGCCTCTCATATTTCGCGCCCTCCTCGAGAAGGTAGTGCGTTTTCACGCCTTCTTTGACCGAGGTATAAACATAGACATTTCGTTCCGAGGAGCCATCGCTCACCGTGGCCTCTTCGACCGTGAGATATGAGGTCTCACTGTAGATCAAAGAGAAGGAACTGCGAGTGAAGGTCTTGCCTTTGCGGGTGCCTTCGAGCGTTTCGGCGATGAAGGAATATTCGTTTCCTTCCACCACCGCGAGGCCCTCGAAACGGTTGAATGTCACCGCTCCGTCTTGATTCTCGAAAGAATAGTTACCCGATAGCATCTCACCGCAGGAACCGTCTCCATAGCCATTGCCATGCAAGAACATCCCGCCTTTAGAGCCAGCGCCATAACCTTTTTTCTCAAGAAGAGAAGAGGGAGCAGAAGTCACATCCTCGCTAGTGGTAGAAGAGGGGGCTTCTTCGCTAGCGGAGGATGCTTCGACACTATTCGTGGTCGTCACAACTCCGAAATAGAGCGTGGCGGTCGCGCTTTCGCCCGAAGGCAAAGTGTAAGTAATCGTTTCTTTATTCGTGTAATCAGCCCGATCGCTCGTTTCCGAAACCACGCTGACGGTGTATTTAGAGAACGAGAAATTTTCAAAACCAGTTAAGGTCTTTGTTGGATCGGTGGCATCGATTTCAAACGGCCCATCAGACAAGAAAGCTCTTTTTAAACCCGCCGGAGCGCTAGAAGAACCACCCACCAATAAGGAGAGGGAGGCGACTTCTTTCGCCATCGTCGGATTGACGGTATCGGCATTAGAGGAATTACTGGTTCCCAAGGAACAAGCGGCTAAGAGTAAAGAGCCCGCTAAGAAGAATGATTTTGAAGTTAGATTTTTCATAACCTTTTGAGGTCCTTTCACCAACTAATACGAAGGAAGGATCCCTTTTGCTATGAAAACGGAGAAATTACTTATTGATGGTCACGCCATTATAGGCATAAGACCTAGTTGTTCCAGAATATTGTAAATTAATGTACGAGGAGACAAAAGACTGGTATAAACGATAGGAAGTTTCGCTTTCGCGGTAGATTCTAAAAGTCCCTTCGACGTTTTCTTCGCCATTCCAATAGGAAGCCATCATGACTTGGCGGTTGCTGGCTTTGGCCAAACGGATGCTGTAGCCATAGGACAAAGTGCCATCAAGATATAAACCCGAAGAGAAATAGAACTTGCCATTCGTGCTGATTTCCGTGATCTTCAAATAGGAAGTTCCGTCCTGATAAAGGCGCAACTCCAAATCGGCCTTTCCATTGCCACGAACAATCGTCGTGCCAGAAGCTTTTTTGCTTACTCCGTTAGCGAAAGTCATCTCGCCTTCAAAGGAAGAGGCGGTAACCTGCCCTGTCTTTGCTAAATCAAGATTATAAAGGAGAACACCGGTCTCATTGATTGTGAGTTTATACGGATAAGAAACTCCATCGTTTCCGGTAAAGGAACCGGTTTCTGCATGGATATCGCTATCTTTCCATTCGTAAGCCGAGCGGACCGAACTCTCCATCTTTTCGTAGACGGTGACGGCTTGGGAAAACGAAGCCGAATCATCGGAACGTTTCGCCAAAGGTTTTTGGGAAACGAAATAAGAAGACAAAGCTTTGGCTTCATAGCCCAAGACTTGCTGCTCATTGGTGAGCGGGCTCACGAAATCATCATCAACCGAAATGGAAGCCGGATCATCGGCGCTGTTGACGTTTTTTAATGAAAGAGGAACATATACAGCCAAAGCGACCACCGCCGCGGCAAGGGCGGAGCAGAGACCCACAAAGGCGCCTTTCCGGACGCGGAAATTCTTCTTGGCGTTTTCTTGTTCATGAAAGGAAGCGAGAATGGCGGATGGCTGTCTCTTAATGACATAAGGAGAGGACTTCACCGCGGAATTAAGTTTGTCTTCAAACTCATCATTTTCCATAGTTTTCCAATCCTTTCTTTAATTTGGCAATCGCGACACTGTAGGTCGCCGTGATGGTTCCTAAGGGTCGTTTCTCCAATTCGGCAATCTCTTTAAAGGTCATATCGCTGAGAACATGTTGGACATAGATGCGGAACTCGAAGGGACTCACGAGACGGGAGATGGCGGCTAATAATGGCTCCGCATCATCCATGTTTTCTTCGCTCCCGATGGTTTCCTGGACGCCTTCATCATCCAGCGAGACATCGTTTTTCTTGCTCTTCAGGTAATCGAGGGCTTTGTTGCGGCCGCTGGTCATGAGATAAGAGTAAGGATTTAGTCGTAAGGAGAGCTTGGAGAGATTCGTCAGGAAACTCACGTAAGTGTCCTGCATGAGATCCTCGCTTAAAGGATGATCATGGACGTAGGACAGGATGAGGTAATAGAGAGGTCCTTTCGTCAATTCGTAGAAAGAAGCGAAAAAGGCATCAGGATCTTTCTTGAGGTCCTTAATGGCCAAGTTAATTTGTTTTTTCGTCTCCTCAGTCACTAAGTCCCCTCACTATCTAATACGAAATTATCACCCACTTTGCTATAAGAATAGAAGAAAAAGACGAAAATACCCCGACTAGAGCGGAATAAAAATCTTTTTTTCTGACAAAAAATGAATTTTTGACAAATAAAAGGAAAAGAAAGAAAAGCTTAGATGTGTTATAGTCCTTCTCGTTATGGCTCTCCTCGAAGCAGAAAACATCAACTTCAACTACAGCGACAAAGAACTCTACAAGAGCGTCACTTTGCGTATCAACCAAGGCGAGCATTGCTGCCTTGTGGGCGTGAACGGAAGCGGCAAGACCACGTTGCTCAATATTTTGGTTGGCCAAATCTCTCCTGACGAGGGCAAAGTCACTTGGACTCCCGGCGTCACTTTCTCCTATCTCGATCAACAACTCAAAGTCGAACAGGATATGCCGGTCAGCGAATATCTTTATGGTGTCTATGAAGATCTCTTCACCAAAGAGAAAACCATGGAAAGCCTTTACGAAAAAGCTGCTCTAAATCCTGATGATTTTGAAAAAATCCTTGCAAAAGCCGCCCGAATTCAAGATGAACTCACTGCGGCCAATTTCTACGCTTTACAAGAAAAAGTCGGTCGTCTCACCGATGGCTTAGGCTTTCTGAAAGAGCAGCTGTCTTATCCGCTCCATCAGTTATCGAGCGGCCAAAGGGAAAAGGCTTATCTCGCCAAGATGCTTCTCGAGGAACGCGACGTCCTTATCATGGACGAGCCGACGAACTTTCTCGACCAAGGTCAGGTGGCTTGGCTCACCAATTATTTGATTGGCTATCCAAAGGCTTTCTTAGTCGTAAGCCACGACCAAGAATTCTTACGAAAAATCGCCAATGTCGTTTTCGTTTTGGAGAACCAATCGCTCACCCGTTATAAAGGCGACTATGACCATTTCTTATCTCAGCACGAACTCGACAAAGAACAATACGCGAAGAATTACGAAGCTCAGCAGCGCTACATCAAAAAAGAAGAAGTCTTTATTGCAAAGCACATCGTCCGCGCCACTTCGAGCAAGGCGGCCAAGAGCCACCGGGCCCGCTTAGCTCATCTCGATGTCATGGATGCCCCTGGTAAAGAAGAAGGCGTCGTTCATTTCCAATTCCCCTTCACGCACGATGTGGGCAATAAGCCTTTAATCGTGGAAGAACTGCAAATTGGCTATGGAACCCCACTGCTTGATCCGATTTCTTTCACTTTGTTACGTGGCGAGAAAATCGCGATTCTCGGACAAAACGGCGTCGGTAAAACCACTTTCCTAAAAACAATCCTCGGAATCATCCCTTCTTTGGGTGGCAGCTACACCTGGCTCGAAGGGACCAATGTCAACTACTTCGACCAAGACCGCAAGATCGATTTGTCGCTTTCGCCTTTTGACTATGTTCATAGCGAGTATCCGGATTTAACCAATACCCAAATCAGAACCGCCCTGGGCCAAGTCGGCGTCCGCAAAGAATTAGCCCTGCGTTCCATGAGCGAACTATCGGGCGGGGAAGTCACCAAAGCTCGTTTTGCCATCATGACTTTAAAGAAGAGCAATTTCTTGGTGCTCGATGAGCCAACCAACCATCTTGACCAAAAAGCCAAAGACAGCCTTTTCGAAGCCATCGATAGATATCCCGGCGCCGTCATCATCGTCAGCCACGAAAAAGACTTTTATGATGGCCTCGTCAATTACGAACTCTATTTCTAACTAAGGCGTTTTCTTTCGCGGTATCCGCACAAGAAGAAGAGCCAACGGAATAAAAAGTGTTTTCGCCAATAGTCATAGCCGACCAAATCATTATCGTAGGTGGCCACAATAAGACGATAGTTGGAGTTCAAATCATCCAAAGATTCTTTTAAAGATAGATATTCTTGGCCTTGTTTAAGGTTTTCGTTTTCGTTCAAATAACGGTTAAGGCGTTTTTCAAGGACGGAAAGTTCTTCTTGAACGCGTTCCACATCCTCGGCTTTCTTAAGATCAAGTTTCGTCCAACGAGCCTTCGTGGCTTTTTCGGCATCGTCTTCTTGGAATGAGGCTCCAGCCTTTTCGCAATAAGCATATAAGGATAAAAGGAAATCGCGTTTGCCAGCAAAAAGCACCGCCGCTGCCTTTAGCTTTTTCTTCATGTTTCTTACGAATGATCTAATGGACACCAAGCCAAACAAAAACCAAATGACGTAAATGAGGGCAATGATGCAGACGGCCCAAACAAATACCTTTAATCCTTCTGGCATGTGAACATTTTAGGTTTATTACGCAAAAAGGGCAAAACATTACGAAGTAATTTGAAATGTTACAAAACTGTGAC
>Ga0183095_10797_pt1 | contig 56832 bp, 55 predicted proteins | sample BioMet4_FD_130346 | JGI IMG/M metagenome (GOLD analysis project Ga0183095, IMG submission 130346) | Microbial communities from bioreactor (seeded with sewage sludge) at LBNL, California, USA - Biofuel metagenome 4 (v2) (version 3) | ecosystem: Engineered > Bioreactor > Anaerobic > Unclassified ...
CGCTGGCCGTTATCCGTTGCGCTGCATCCACTTCCAGGCGCTGGCCGTTATCCGGTATGCTGCATCCTCTACCAGGCGTTGGCCGTTATCCGTTACGCTGCATCCTCTACCAGGCGTTGGCCGTTATCCGTTACGCTGCATCCTCTACCAGGCGTTGACCGTTATCCGGTATGCTGCATCCTCTACCAGGCGTTGGCCGTTATCCGTTGCGCTGCATACACTTCCAGGCGCTGGCCTCTATCCGTTGCGCTGCATCCTCTACCAGGCGTTGGCCTCTATCCGGTACGCTGCATCCACTAAAGCACCAATTTTAAACCCTATATACCCTATTTGTAAGCCGTGATAGGGTTAATAAGAAATTCGTTTTGCTTTGTTTGATTTACATTTGCATCATAAACCCGCGGAAATATACGCAGGGTGTAAATAGATAAACTTTAAAATTATAGAAATATGGACAAAGAAAGAATGTTTTTGTATCGTGATGAAATGGCTGAGGGCCTTTTCAAGAGTAATTACCAGGAAAGTTTGAATAGGGCAAATAAGTGGATAATACCAATTATGAAAAAATGTGGTATTCCTATTACCAAAGATGATGTTATACAATTTTCTGTGGCATTAGATTTGCGTAAAGCTATAGCAGACTATTTAACACGTAAATCGCTGGAAAGAACCGAAGCCGATTTAATCAAGGCTATGGATATTCATAAGTCGGAGGAAACAAGGTACGACGAAAAGATTAAAGAACTTATAAACGAAAAAGCAGAAAATAAGACCCAAATAGATGCAGAAAGAATACGCAGTAAAAAAGATTCTGATTCAGATTTTTTTATAAGGGCCGGCGAAAAGATAAGAAAATTTTTATCTAAAGATGAGATATTAAGTACTTTGCCGACAAAGAAATCAATTTACGTAAGAGACCTGGAAGACGAATACCAGGATATATCAATAACGCCCGAGCAAAATATATATTTGCATATTTCGCAGTGTAAATTAGCCCCAATTAGAGATTTTCTAATAATGGACGGGGAAACACTTAAATTTGATGAGACTAAAATACAAGAAAAGTGTAACGTATACGCCGATGGTAAAAACGAAATTCAACTTGTAGAGAAATTACAGCAGTTAGCTAACCTTATTAATGAAATATACGGAAATAACTTTTGTAACTCTGTATTTGCCTTTAATATCTTTTTCAAGCAAACAAAAGACGGCGTTAAGATTAACCCGGATATTGAGAAAGAACGAATAATTGAATATTCAAAGAACTTTTAAAACAAAATAATATGGATGAAATAATTAATAATGACCACTTATTAGGTATGGAGGAGGCCGCCAAATTTTTAGAAGTTAGTAAACGTACGTTGTACGACTATACACACAAAAAAAACATACCCTTTTATAAATACGGCCGTTTTGTAAAATTCAAGTTAGAGGATTTACGCACCTGGAAAGCCGCCAGGTTAGTAGAAATACCCACCAGCGCGCAAATGCAAGCAAACGCGGCTATATATTGCGCCAGGGAACGCCGATAAAATAACTAAAAGCATAAATAGAAATGAAAGAAAATAACGCAAATAGCATTTTTGATAATGAGAATATCCAGGCGGTTATTAAAGACCTGGACGAAAACGTTTTAAATACTCTTTTGGGTGATGGAAATAATATAAAAGATAATATAGCCGAAGCCCTGGAGGGGATTTTAAAAGCCCGTAAAGAGGCATTAGATAAAGTTGATAACAAACCGGGTAACGTGGTATATTCGATTGAAGCCACGTATTTAAGCCAGCTATTCAAATTTATTGTTGCATTCCTGGAGGAAAGCGGATACGAGCCAATAACGCCGTTAATGGCCGCGCGCTGGAAAGACAAATACGGTGTAGAAATTGAGTTTTACGACCAGGGAGAATAAACGAAGAAAAGAATTAAAGTAATACTTTAAATTATGGAAGCAAAACAGATGATAACAAGAAGCGGACAAACAATTACAAAATTATACGTCCGAGAAAATAAGCAGGGAGAAAAGTCAAGCCGTACGATTACGGGATATGCTATTTTATTTGGTAAAGCGTCCGCGCCGTTATGGAGTGACGAAGATAGCGAAGCACGTGAAATTATATCAAAAGACGCTATCACAAAAACTTTGCTTGACAAGTGCGATATTAAAATGACTATGTTTCACGATAGACAATTAATATTAGCGCGAAGCAACAAAGGCAAAGGAACATTAAGTTATACGGTTGATGGGTTTGGCGTTAAATTTTCCTTTGAAGCACCAAATACAACCGATGGTGATAAAGCGATAGAATTAGTAAAACGCGGTGATATAGCCGGGTGCAGCTTTGCTTTTTCTACTTATTACAATGATAGCAAATACGTAGAAAGAAGTACGCAGTATAGTAACGGTAAGACCCTAATAACATACACAGTTAAAGCCGTTACGGGCATTTATGATTTTACCCTGGCGTCCGACCCGGCATACCCGGACACAAGCGTAAAAGCCCGCGAATTTGTAAAGCAGCTTAGAGAAAGCAAGGCTAACCGCCAAGTTATTCAAATGCGGAAAGAAGCCGCGCGAAAACCTATGATATAGGATTAAAACGGGGTGAATTAAATATATAAATATTATGGCAGGAAAAAGCACTATATCAATAACCTTTAAACTCGATGGGGACGGCAATGGCTTTAAGAATTTGGCCAATGACGCTAACGGCTTCAAAAAGGCGCTAAACTCTACATTAGTAGAGACACAGAAGTTTAATACAAATGCTATAAACTTTGCGGCTATTGCAACCGGTATTAACCAAATGCAAAACAGCGTTACCCAGCTACAATCGACGATGAAAGATTTAACCGCCGGTTATAATGATTCAAAGCAAGCCGAAACGCAATTAGTAACGGTAATGCAACAGCGTATGGCGGCAAGCAACGCCGATGTGGAAAGTATTAACGGCGTTATCAGAGCCCAAACAGAATTAGGCGTTATAAGTGGAACCGTACAAAAGCGCGGAGCGCAACAGATAGCCACATTCTTAACACAAAAAAAGAGCCTGGAAACCTTAATACCAGCAATGAACAATTTGATAGCGCAGCAAAAAGGTATTAACGCCACCCAGGAGGACGCCTACAGCGTTGCTAATTTGATGGGTAAGGCGATGCAGGGCCAAACGTCCGCATTACGCCGTGTTGGTATCACATTTACGGCGGCGCAAGAGCAGGTAATGAAATATGGAGATGAGAACCAGCGCGCCGCTATGTTATCCCAAATCATTACGGATAATGTAGGCAATATGAACGCCGAATTAGGTAAGACGGATATAGGTAAACAAAAGCAGCTTGAAAATGCTATAGCCGGTATTAAGAACCAAATAGGCGGCCTGGTGCAAGGTGGCTTACCTTTTGTTACGATGGCGGCACAATCAGCAATAGCCGCGGGCGCCGTTGTAAAATTAGCCGCCGGGGTAAGGGCCGCGATAGCCGCAACGGTGGCGTGGGATATTAAGAATAAAGCCGCGGGCGTTGGTATGCTTTTATTAGGTTTGCGCACGTCCCAAACGGCGGTAGTTACCCGCGTTTTTTCGGCTGCTATGACGTCCGGAGCATTTACGGCTACAGCGTTTAAAATTGCTTTACGTGGATTGATGATTACCACCGGTGTAGGCGCCGCAATAGCCGGCGTTACTATGTTAGTAGAATATTTTGCCAATTCAGCAAATAAGGCCACCGATTCAACCGGGGCGCTTATGAGTGAGGAAGAAAGAGCAAAGCAAAAATCAGAAGAAGTAGAGGCAGCACGTAACGCCGAAAATGAAGCCCTGGAACAAACGCGCGCCGCCCTGGAAATAAACATACAGCGGCTAAAACAATTTCACGGAACAAAGCAGCAAGAAAAATCTATAGTAGAAGAAATGAATAACACATACGGCCAAACGATGGGTTATTTTTCAAGTGTAGCAAGCTGGTATAATGCTTTGGTAAAAAATAGTGAAGTATATTGCCGCCAAATGGTTATTGAGGCTAAAACAAGAATGCTTGCAAATCAGATAGCACAAAAAGAGCAGGAAACGCACAACCTTATATATAATGGCCAGGGAGGAAAGAACCGCTATAGTACTAAGAGAGATACAAAGACAACGGCCACCGGCCAGGTAGACGCCGGGGACGGTAAAATATTACCTATTTATACAACGGTAGAGGTTAAAGGCTCAAGTGATTTAGATAAGGTTAATACGCGAATAAGAAATAATAACGCCGAAGTAAAGAATTTGCGCAAACAATTAACAGACGCCGTTAAGGATGCAAATAAAATGGATTTTGCCGTTAAAGGCAGCAAGAACAAACCAAGTACCGGAACCGGTAAAGTAACGACACCTAAAAAGACGAATACCGGAACCGACAAAGAAAGAACCCGTTTACAAGAGTTAAGCAACCTTATAGACAAAGCCAAAAATAAATATGTTACTGCATCCGATACGACGCGCGCAGAAATTAATAAAAAGATAGTATCTTACAAGGCAGAGCAGGCAAATATAGAGTTGTTAATGAAGCAGGCAGAACGCCCGATAGAGTTAAATAGCTTGCAAGATATTGACGACGAATTACAATACCAGCAGGCATTAAGAGCAAGAGCGAGCAAAGAAAATTTAGCCGGTATAGACGCCGAAATAAAGCGCCTGGATGAATTGCGCAAGCAGATGGATAAAAGCGGCCATACGGCCACACCGATAGGAAATATAAAAACATACGAGCAACTTAATAAAGAGTTATCATACTATACCGACGCGCTTAATACGTCCACAGTGAACGAACGCGGAAACATACAGCTACAAATTAACGCCCTGGAGGCCCTAAAAAAGAAATGGGACAATATACAAGCCGATTTTAAAAAGCCTGGTGATATATCCACATTAAACAGCATTGAAGATTTAGACGACGCAATTACGTATTATAGTGACCTACAGAAGCGGCAAAGCACGGACGAAGTGCAGAACACGCAAAAGGTTATTAACGCCCTGGAGGAAAAGAAAAAGGCCATACAACGCGGAATTGATATACCAGGGTTGAAGAAAGAAGCCGACGAAATAAACGGCCTAAAAGGCAAAGACTTTAGAATAAAGATACAAAGTATAGGGATAGACGAAATAAAGGATAAAATAAAAGGGCTGCAAGCACAATTAAGCGATTTAAACAACCCACCTACAGAGAACCAGCGAAAAGATATAGAAAGCCTTATAGGAACCTATCAAAAATGGGAAAATACGGCCGTGCACAGCTTTGACACTTATAAAGCTGGATGGGATGGTATTAAAGGCATAGGCGATAGTATAGAAAGTATTACCGGGGCCCTGGAGGGGAACGGCGACGCCTGGCAGTCTATAACCGCTATAATTGATGGCTTTGTACAGCTTTACGAAAGCATTAGCACGATAGTAGGAATTATAGACGCGCTTACGGGGGCAACAGAGACGCAAACGGCAGCGAAAACGGCGGAAGCAGCAGCCACCACCGCGGCAACGGGCGCAACGGGCGCAAATGCTACAGTTACAGCAGCGGCAGCAGCATCAAACGCGGGGGCCGCCGCCGCAGAGTCTACAGCGGCAACGGGGGCAACGACGGCATACGTAGGATTGGCAGCAGCTAAAACGATGGCCGCGCACGCTTCTATACCTTTCGTTGGTATAGCAATAGCCGCGGGCGCCGTGGCTGCAATGGTAGCACTTATGACGAGTTTACCAAAATTCGCAAACGGTGGCGTAATATCCGGGCCAACATTGGGCCTTATGGGAGAGTACCCAGGCGCAAGTAGTAACCCGGAAGTAGTGGCGCCACTGGATAAATTACGCGGTATGTTGCAATCTAATAATGTAGCGGTAGGCGGAGAATTTAGAGTTAAAGGTCGTGACCTGGTAGCCGCAATAGCGAACGAAACGCGGATAACAAGTAAATCCGGTAAAAAGACTAATATAAGATTATAGTTTGTACCTAAGATAGTCGATTTTGCCCGTGAGGGTAGAACGACTTTATTATTGGCTTTATCCGTCCACATTGCATCTCATACGATATAAGAGTAGATAAAAAAAAGGCAGCTACTTATAAAAGTAACCGCCTATATATGATGGTAGTATTACTACTTTAAATTTGCTTATATTCGCTATTAGACCTTACAAGGTCACTTATTTGGTTTGTTAACTCTCTTAGACTAATATTCAAAGCAACAACATTTTTTTTGTACTCTTTGACGTCTACCATATTAAAGCCCGTATAATCTTTATCTGATAATTCAGATAAAACGTTATCAACAGCGCGTTGCGATTCCTCAAACATAGCCCGGGCAGCTAACAAAGTTTTTGTTTCGTTACTTAATGTAATGTTTGCTGCATTTTCGGTTAACGTAGAGCCGACACTAAAATTTTTTGTTTCCATTTTCTTTGTATTTTTGTTAAGCATTAGGCGCGGTTTTAAAAGCGGCGTGCCTTTCCCACTGCTTAACACCTATACAAAGACGGCTGCAAGCCTATTACGGGCTTACGTGGGGGTACACGCCGCCAAAGTTTATATATCTTTATGGGATAAATCGCACATTTGGTTGGGTGAAGTATCTTTGTATCGAAATGTTAAGCGCTGCAAATATAGGAATTTTGTTTGAAGCGAGCAAACAAAAGTAGTTTTTTAACATTTTCATTTTATAAAAAGCCCGGTATCCGTTACGCTGCATCCACTTCCAGGCGTTGGCCGGTATCCGTTACGCTGCATCCACTTCCAGGCGTTGGCCGTTATTCGGTATGCTGCATCCACTTCCAGGCGCTGGCCTCTATCCGGTATGCTGCATCCACTTCCAGGCGCTGGCCTCTATCCGGTATGCTGCATCCACTTCCAGGCGCTGGCCTCTATCCGGTATGCTGCATCCTCTACCAGGCGCTGGCCTCTATCCGGTATGCTGCATCCTCTACCAGGCGTTGGCCTCTATCCGTTACGCTGCATCCTCTACCAGGCGTTGGCCGTTACCCGTTACGCTGCATACACTTCCAGGCGTTGGCCGTTACCCGTTACGCTGCATACACTTCCAGGCGCTGGCCGCTATCCGTTGCGCTGCATACACTTCCAGGCATTGGCCGTTATCCGTTGCGCTGCATTCACTTCCAGGAATTAACAATATGACAAAAAGGCATAAGTAATTGCCTGGCATATTTTTTGTAAAATGTATATAGGAGTGCAAAGCAAATGTTATTTAATAATTTGTTACTATTTTGTTACTTAACATTAGAAACACGCCTTTATAATTTTGATATAATTAGGTATAAACAATTAATAATAAACAACTTATAAAATATTTTAGAATTATGCAAAAAGGTTCAATAGGGGTTACAACCGAGAACATCTTTCCTGTGATTAAGAAGTTCTTGTATAGTGATCACGAGATTTTTCTACGTGAAATGGTTTCTAACGCTATCGACGCTACTCAGAAACTAAAGACATTGGTCTCGATGGGCGAATATAAAGAGGACCCTGGGGATTTAACGATACACGTTTCTTTGGGTAAAGATACTATCACCATTTCGGATAGAGGTATAGGACTGACAGCGGAAGAAATCGACAAATACATCAATCAGATAGCTTTCTCGGGTGCTAACGATTTTCTGGAGAAATATAAAAACAATGCAAACGCCATCATCGGTCATTTCGGACTAGGTTTCTATTCGGCATTTATGGTTTCTAAGAAAGTAGAAATCATCTCTAAGTCGTATAAAGAAGGTGCTAAGGCTGTAAAATGGACCTGCGACGGAAGTCCTACGTTCACTATCGAAGATGTTGAAAAGGAAAGTCGTGGTTCCGATATCGTACTTTATATCGACGACGACTGCAAAGAGTTTCTCAACGAAAGTCGTATCGAGGAATTGCTGAAGAAATACTGTCACTTCCTACCTATTCCTATCGCTTTCGGTAAAAAGAAAGATTGGAAAGACGGCAAACAAGTAGAGACAGCTGAAGATAATATCATCAATGATGTCAATCCACTATGGTGCCGTAAACCGACAGAACTGAAAGATGAGGACTATAAGAAGTTCTACCGCGACTTATATCCTTTCTCCGACGAACCTTTGTTCTGGATTCATCTGAACGTAGATTATCCGTTCCATCTGACAGGTATCTTGTACTTTCCGAAGATCAAAAGCAATCTTGACTTGCAGAAAAACAAGATACAGCTATATTGTAACCAGGTATTCGTAACGGATTCGGTGGAGAATATCGTTCCTGACTTTCTGACACTCCTTCATGGTGTTATCGACTCTCCCGATATTCCTTTGAATGTATCGCGTTCGTATCTGCAGAGCGATGCTAATGTAAAGAAGATCTCTACTTATATCACTAAGAAAGTATCTGAACGACTACTGTCTATCTTCAAAGAGGACCGCAAACAGTTCGAAGAGAAATGGAATGACTTGAAGTTATTCATCGACTACGGCATGCTGAGCAGAGATGACTTTTATGATAAGGCAAAGGATTTCTTCCTTCTGAGCGATACCGACGAAAAGAAGTTTACGTTGGAAGAATATAAGACGCTTATTAAGGATAATCAGACAGATAAGAACGGGGAATTGGTTTATCTGTATGCCAACAACAAGGAAGAGCAATACAGCTACATAGAATCTGCTAAGAACAAAGGCTATAATGTTTTACTGATGAACGGACAACTCGACGTTGCCATGATTAGCATGCTCGAACAGAAAAATGAAAAGACTCGCTTTACACGGGTAGACAGCGATTTCATCGATAACTTGATAGTAAAAGAGGATAAGAAATCGGAAATGCTTGAGAGTTTCAAACAGGATGAACTGTCGGCTGCCTTCAAGAGTCAGTTGCCTAAACTCGACAAGGTGGAATTCAATGTAGGTATCCAGGCTTTAGGTGAAACTACCTCTCCGGTACTTTTGACTCAAAGCGAATATATGCGCCGTATGAAGGAAATGGCAAATATCCAACAAGGAATGAACTTCTATGGAGAAATGCCTAATATGTTCAACGTAGTATTGAACTCCGACCATAAACTGATTAAGACTATTCTGGATGATGAGGAGAAAGCTTGTAAAGAAGCAGTAACTCCATTGCAAACAGAGATGGACGATATCGACAATCAACGGAAAGACTTGCGTAAATCACACGAAGGCAAGAAAGACGAAGAGATTCCAACTGCCGAGAAAGACCAACTGAAGGAACTGGATAATCATTTCAGCGAACTGAAGTCGAAGAAAGAGGCTATCTATGGTGACTATGCAACAACAAATAAACTGATTAATCAGCTTATCGACTTAGCTTTGCTACAGAACGGCATGCTGAAGGGTGAGGCATTGAACAATTTCGTAAAAAGAAGTATAGAACTCATTTAATCTTTTGATTTATCCATAAGAAGCGGAAACACCTTTTTAGGATTGTTTCCGCTTTTTTTATATGCCACCATCCATTTATTCGGAAATATTGTCTTATATTTGAATGTTGTTTCATATCGTCAATCAGTGATGAAAAGAATATTATATTTGTTGTTTTCTTTATTAGTATTGTTACCTGTCCAGACAAATGCTCAGAAAGTAGGACTCGTATTGAGTGGCGGCGGTGCAAAAGGACTGACTCATATTGGAATTATCAGAGCACTCGAAGAAAATAACATACCTATCGATTATGTTACGGGAACTTCTATGGGTGCCATTATCGGTGCACTTTATGCAATGGGTTATTCACCCGACGATATGGAAGCATTGATTAAATCGGATGATTTCAAGCGCTGGTACTCAGGCGAAGTGGAACAAAAATATATCTATTATTTTAAGAAAGATCTTCCTACTCCCGACTTCCTCAATATCCGTATGTCGTTTAAGGACCAATCGAAGATTAAAACTCAATTCCTTCCTCAAAGTGTAGTCGACCCTACACAAATGAATCTGGCCTTCTTAAATATTTTCTCTCGAGCAACCGCTTCGTGTGATGGGAACTTCGATAAGCTCTTCGTCCCTTTTCGCTGTCTTGCTTCGGATGTGTACAACAAAAAGGCTGTCATACTGCGAAACGGCGACTTAGGTGATGCAGTACGGGCATCAATGAGTTTCCCATTTATGTTTAAACCGATTTCATTGAACGGTATCCTTACTTACGATGGAGGTATCTATGATAATTTTCCCGCCGATGTGATGAAAGAGGATTTCCATCCCGACATTATCATCGGCAGTGTTGTATCATCGAATCCATCTAAACCTACTGAAGGGGATTGGTACGGGCAGATAGAGAATATGATTATGCAGAGAAGCAACTACTCCCTACCCGACTCAAACGGAATACTGATGACTTTCAAATATACAGATGTCAGCCTGATGGACTTTAATCGTGTGGATGAATTGGCAAAGATTGGATACGACCGGACAATGAGTCTGATGGATTCTATCAAAAACAAAATATTCCGCAGAGTTAACAATGAGAATGTACGGCTACGACGCCTTGTCTATCGCAGCGAACTCCCCGAATTACATTTTCGGAACATCTTTGTTGAAGGGGTAAATGAACATCAGGCGAACTATATCAAAAATACTTTTCAGGAATCTGATAAGGATTCTTTTACTTTTGAGGATTTGAAGAAAGGATATTTCAGACTGCTCTCAGATAATATGATATCAGAAATCATTCCTCATGCGGTATTCAACAAGGATGATAATACTTACGACCTGCACTTGGATGTAAAGATGCAAGATAACGTGCTGGTAAAAGTCGGCGGTAATGTCTCGTCGACAACCTCAAATCAAATTTATTTCGGTGTCACCTATCAGAACATGGCTTATCAAGCTAAAGAAATTACTTTCGACGGGCAGCTGGGAAAGGTATATAACAACTTGCAGCTGATGTGCAAGTTCGAAGTACCTTCAACGATTCCTATTTCGTATCGATTGATAGGCTCTATGTCTACTTTCGATTATATCAAAAGCGAAAAGATATTCTCGCATAATTCAGATCCTGCCTTAAATCAAAAGGATGAATACTTCGCCAAACTATTGGCTACTCTTCCTTTTATGAATAACAACAGGGCCGAATTCGGTGTAGGATACGGATTATTGCGCGACAGGTATTTCCAGAGCAATATCATCAACTTTACTAACAACGAAACTGATAGGACAAAGTACCAATTGTTCGGCGGATTCATCAATTTCAACGGGAGTACTTTCAACTACCGGCAGTTCCCGACAAAAGGAACGCATACTGAACTGGCCGCACAAATATTCTTAGGTACAGAGAAGTTCTTCCCCGATGATGCCAATACAGGTCAAACTAAATCATCACAACACCACAAATGGCTGCAACTGTCGTATACAAAAGAGAAATACCATACACTATCCGACCATTGGACATTCGGTTGGTATCTGCAAGCGCTATATGCTTCGAAGAACTTCTCGTCGAATTATACCGCTACGAAGATGATGGCTTGTGAATTCTCTCCTACAGCCAACAGTAAACTGAACTATCACGATGCTTTTCGAGCTAATCAGTTTTTGGGGGCTGGTGTTCGCCCGATATATCGCTTCGGCAAACTCTTCCATCTGCGTGGTGAATTCTATGCTTTCATGCCTATCTATCCCATAAAATGCGATGATAACCGACAAGCCTACTACGGTAAATCTTTCAGTCAGTTTGAACACATGGGTGAACTCTCGTTAGTCTGCCACCTGCCCTTTACTTCTATCTCCTTGTATGTAAATCACTACAGCAGACCGAAAACAGATTGGAATGTCGGAATTACCTTGGGATGGCAGTTATTCAACTATCGATTTATCGAATAATACCTCAAAAAAATCATAGAAAAGTATTGCAATCTAAAAAAGAATAAGTATCTTTGCAGCCGAAAATAATGGCCATGTAGCTCAATTGAATAGAGCAGCTGACTACGGATCAGCAGGTTATAGGTTTGAATCCTACCATGGTCACTCATTTGAAAGTCAATTATCTTATTCATAGATAGTTGGCTTTTTCTTTAATATATTATTGGCGTGATTTTGGCGTGATAATTTTATTGGCGTGGCTTTTCCGCATAAAAGAAGGGCACATCTAATCGCTTTTAGACGCACCCCTCACGTTTAATTAAAATACCTTTCGGCACTTCCTACAAAGATAATCATTTTCCAATAAATTTTTCTATATCTGCGTTCTGAAAGAAATATACTCTAAAATTTTTCTGAAGAACTTAACGTGACGCCCGTCATTTTCGATGCGATATTGCTTATTGTCTCAATAATTTTTGTAGTTCTGAAATAAAAAAGTCATATTTCTTGCGATAAAAGACAATACATGTTCAGCATTTGCTGCAAAGTAGACGGTAAAGAGATGCCAGCCTATACCTTCGACATAAAAAATAAAAAAATAAAAAAAATAAAAAAATACAATTAGTTTTATTTATATGAAATAACATTAACTTTGTGATAGATAAAACATTTAATTATTTATGATTACAGGCGAGATAAAACAAAAAGTGGATGCCGTGTGGCAGACATTCTGGAATGGCGGTTTCACAGCTCCTATCACGATATTGGAGCAGATGACGTACATCTTCTTTATGAAGTTGCTCGATGATAAGCAAATGAAGGAAGAATCTAATGCCAACCTGTTTGGAACAAAACTCACAAACCCCACTTTTGGCGAAGGTTTGTGGCACAATCCCGAATCAGACAAAGACGTACCTTATTATAATATGCGTTGGCATGTGTTCAAGGACTTCGCTCCCGATGACATGCTGAAAACCGTGCGCAACGATGCTTTCGTGTTTCTGCGCAATATGGGCGGAGAGGCTTCCGCTTATTCCAGGGCGATGCAGGACACCATGTTTCTCATCACCGATGCCCGTATGCTCACACGAGTGGTGGAGGGCATAGAGGGGCTTGACATGAACGATAGTGACACGATGGGCGATGTGTACGAGTATATGTTGGGCAAGATGGCGGCAAGCGGCACCAACGGCCAATTCCGCACGCCGCGCCATATCATCCGGATGATGGTAGAGATGATGAAGCCTACGCTCGACGATGTGATCTGCGACCCTGCCATGGGTTCGGCAGGATTCGTGATGGAGTCGGCACGTTATATCAAGGAGCATGAGCAGGAGAAACTGCTGAATGCGAACAACCTCAATCGGTATAAGAGTGAGATGTTTCATGGTTACGACAGTGACGGCACGATGATGCGTATCGGCTGTATGAATATGATGCTGCACGATGTGGACCAACCGCAAATGCAGAAGTGCAACAGTCTCTCCGATGACAACAAAGATACCGACCGTTACACCCTCTGTCTTGCCAATCCTCCATTTGCAGGCAGTCTGGATGTCGACGACATCGCCATCTCGCTCCATGCGGCAGTGAAGACCAAGAAGACGGAACTGCTCTTCCTCGCACTCTTCATGAGGATGCTGAAACGTGGCGGCAGATGTGCCAGTGTGGTGCCTGACACGGTGCTCACAGGCGACAACGAAGCCTACAAGACCATTCGTCAGGCGCTCGTGGACAAGCATTGTCTGCAAGCCGTGATCTCCATGCCGAGCGGTGTGTTTCAGCCTTACAGCGGTGTGAGCACGGCGATCATCATCTTCACCAAGACTGGCACAGGCGGCACAGATAAGGTTTGGTTTTATGATATGCGCAACGACGGATTTAGTCTCACCACGCAGCGCAACCCGATAGACGAGAATGATATTTCCGATATTCTCCAGCGCTTTGAACATCTGGAGGTGGAGGCGGAGCGCAGCCGCAAAGACCAGTCGTTCCTTGTGGCAGCAGATGAAATCCGTGAGAATGGTTTCGACTTGTCTTACAAGAAATATCATGAGGTGGAGCATGTGAAAGTGGAGTATGAAGCAACTGATTCTATTGTTTCTCGTATCGGTGAGAGATACGCTCAACTGAATACCGCTTTCGATGAACTCAAAAAGATGTTGGAGGACTGAGCGTATGAAGGTGGATAAGAGTAAATGGGAGACAAAAGTTTTTGGAAATATTTGTTCTGTAATAAATGGGAAAAGCCAAAAAGATGTAGAAGACCCTCATGGTAGGTTCCCCATTTATGGAAGTGGTGGAATTATGGGGTACGCGAAAGACTATATTTGTGAAGCTAATACAACTATAATAGGGCGAAAAGGGACAATCAATGCTCCAATTCTTGTAAAAGAACCATTTTGGAATATTGATACAGCATTTGGTCTTCATCCTTTGAATGAAGAATTGTCACCATATTATTTATATTACTTCTGTGTTGCCTTTAATTTTACGAGTATTCAGTCTGGAGTTACTATACCAAGTTTAACTAAAAAAGATATCTCTAAAATTTTAGTTCCCGTTCCCCCTCTCTCCGAGCAGCAAGCAATAGCATCGGAATTGGATGCCATACAAAGTCTAATCACTAAATACAAGGAGCAGTTGAACGACTACGACAATCTTGCGAAAAGCATCTTTAATGAGATGTTTGGCGATGTTGTTAGTAATGATAAAGGATGGGAATATCAATTATTTGGTAATTTGTTTATCCTTAAAAGTGGAGATGGATTATCTTCAAAGCAACAATTGGGAGGAGAATACCCTGTATACGGTGGTAATGGAATTAATGGTCAGCATTGTAAATATAATAAGGATGGAGAGTATATAATAATTGGTCGTGTTGGAGCCTATTGTGGGAATGTCAGATTAGTTAAAGGGCGTTTTTGGCTGACAGATAACGCTTTCGAATTAGTGGAAATAGATAGTAATCAAATAAAGTTATTTTTAAAATTTCTTCTTACTTCATTAAATTTAGGCAAATATGCTCATAAGGCAGCACAACCAGTTATCTCAAATTTAGTTTTAAAGAATATTCCCATTCCCATTCCTCCCCTCCCCCTCCAGCAAGCCTTTGCCGCCCGCATCACTGCCATCGAATCTCAGAAGGACAAAGTGAAGCAGCAGATAGCAGATTTGCAGACGCTCTTTGACAGCCGAATGCAATATTATTTTGACTGATTAATACGATATAGACATGAAGAACTTCGATTTTTTGAGTAATATCAACGGATTCGGTAAGGTCTACAGTTTTTGCGATCTCGCGGAACAATTCCAGATTGTGAATCCTCGCATATCCGCGCAAAACGGAAGACTGGCGCTTGAATCGTTCGTGAAGATTATCTATTACCTCAAGAGTTGGCAAATAGATAGCGGCACAGACCTCTTCGGCATGACCACCAATGAGCAGTTCGTCACGTTCATCAATGATGATGAAATGATGAAGCGCATCCACTACATCCGTAAATTGGGCAATGATGCCGCACACGACAGCGATAAAGAAGTTACCAGCAGAGAATCGTTCTTCTTAGTCCTAAATCTGTATTATTTTGTGGGCAACGTGATGCTCACATGGCAGTTGATAGACAATCTGCCGAAATTTGACAAGACACTCATACCAGGTAACTCACAACAGATAGCCAACCTGCTGACCGTTACACCTACCACACCCGACAATATAGCGACAGCCACAACCGCATCGGCACAGACTGCCGCAGCCGCCATCCCTGCCGCTGAACAGCCCGCCGCCTTCATCTCCACCAAACCTACGGAGATAAGCGAAGCTGAGACACGCCGACTCTATATAGACCTGCTACTCGAAGAAGCAGGATGGGAAGTGGTGCACACAGAAGGCGCTATCGTCAGCGGCAAGGCTTGTACGGAGATAGAAGTGCAGGGTATGCCCAGCACATCGGGCACAGGCTATGCCGACTATGTGCTCTTCGGAGCCGACGGACTGCCGCTCGCCGTGGTGGAAGCCAAAAAGACCAGTGTGGATGTGACAGTGGGCCGACATCAGGCGGAACTCTATGCCGACTGCCTGATGAGGAAATATCATTGTCAGCGCCCCGTAATCTATTACACCAACGGATTTGAAATCAAGATTATCGACGGTATGGGTTATCCTACCCGTGACCTGATGGGATTCCATACAGCCAGCGAACTGCAACTGATGATTACCCAACGGGGAAGAAGCGCCATCACGAATATAGACATCAACGACAATATCACCGACAGGAAATATCAGAAACGTGTCATCGAGTCGGTGTGCAAGCACTTCAACAAGATGTACCGCCGTGCACTGCTCGTCATGGCTACAGGCACAGGCAAGACGCGTGTGAGCATCTCGCTGGTGGACGTGATGATCAAAAACGGATGGCTGAAGAATGTGCTGTTCCTGGCCGACCGCACAGAACTGGTGAAACAGGCGAAAAAGAATTTTGACAAGCTGCTGAACTCGCACACATGCAGTCTGCTGATGGAAAGAGGTTGCGACAAGACGGCTCGCATCCTGTTCAGCACCTATCAGACGATGATCAACTATATCGACGATGAGTCTAAAGAGTTTTCCATCGGCCGCTTCGACTTAATTATCATCGACGAAGCCCATCGCTCCGTATTCGGCAAGTATGGCGCCATCTTTGACTATTTCGATAGTCTGCTGCTCGGACTCACCGCCACACCCCGTGACGAAGTAGACCGCTCCACCTATACACTGTTCGGGCTGCAACCTGGCAATCCTACCGATACTTATGAATATCAGGAAGCTGTGGACAACGGTTTCCTTGTGCCTTATCATGCTTTCTCAATCAAGAGCGACATAATAACAAATGGTATCATCGAAGAAGAACTCACCAATGAGGAACGCGAGGAGATGAAGAAAATCTTCGAGTATGAGAAGACCATTAAGATGATAGAAGGCGACTATAAGCGGAACATAGAGCCAGCCGAGATATATAGTTATATCTATAACACGGACACCATCGACAAGGTGCTGAACAATCTGATGACGAAAGGTCTGAAGGTGGACAACGGCGCACGCATCGGCAAGACAATCATCTTTGCCTATAACCATAAGCATGCCGCATTGATAGAACAGCGTTTCTGTGAGCTATATCCCGAACTCGGTTCCGACTTCTGCAAACTGATAGACTACATGACACCTTATTCAGAGTCTACCCTGCTCAACTTTGAGGAAGCCTCCAAGTTGCCGCAGATTGCTATCTCGGTAGATATGCTCGACACGGGCATTGACGTTCCTGAAGTGATGAACCTCGTATTCTTCAAACCCATTCACTCCAAAATCAAGTTCTGGCAGATGATAGGCCGCGGCACGCGTCTCTGCAAAGACCTGCTGGGACCTGGGCGAGACAAGGAGTGCTTCTACATCTTCGACCACTGGGGCAACTTCGATTACTTCAAGATGAATGCCGACGGCGAAGAGGGCGTCGTCCGCCTCTCCATTGTGGGTGCGCTGTTCTCTCTCCGAACAGATCTGAAGGCAGCATTGCAGGCGGCTGAATATCAGCAGAACCCTCAGACGAAAGCCCTTCACGACGAACTGAAAGAGATGCTCTGCAAACAGGTGGCAGCCCTGAACCGCAGCCGCATAGACGTGCGAAAGCATCTGAAGATGGTGGACTCTTATGCCAATATTAACAACTGGCCGTATCTCTCGCCCATACAGGCGCAGGACGTGAAAGGCACCCTCGCACCGCTGCTGGTGGAGAGGGCCGACGACGTATCAGCGTTGCAGTTTGACGCGCTGATACTGAAATTGCAGATAGCCATGGTAGACAGTACGGTGAAAGCCCATTCATGCCAGAACAATGTCATCGGAATCGCCCGCAAACTGTGCGAAAAGGGCTCCATCCCGCAAGTGGCGACAAAGCTCGACGTGCTGCAGGAAGTACAAACCGAAGACTTCTGGAATGGGAAGACGATTGACCGACTTGAACATGTACGCAAGGAAATAAGAGACCTCGTACAGTATCTGCTGGAGAGCAAAGACAACAAAACGTTCACGGTGAACATTGAAGATGTGCTGACAGAGGAAGAAGAGACTGACAGCGCACCAGTTATCAAGACCTATCGTCAGCGTGTTATGGAATACTTGCAACAGCACTTGCAGGACAACGGCATTCTTCAAAAGATATATCATCTTGAAACCCTGCATGAGTCGGACATTCAAGAACTGGAGCATATCTTTTGGCATGATTTGGGCACACGGGAAGAATATCAGCAGACCATCACCATACCTTTTGGCACCAACATCGCCGCGTTCCTACGTACCATAATCGGCATAGACCAAGAAGAGGCGATGAAGAAATATCGTAAACTTGTCAATGGTGCTGACCTTACGCGAATGCAGGAAGAATACCTGCGCACCATTATTCGCTACGTCTGTCAAAATGGTGATATTCGCAGAGATATATTGGTTAACCAGCAACCGTTTAATAGTATTAACGTAGCGAATCTGTTTGGTGACAAAGCCACAAAACTTGTGGATTATGTTGAAATGATTCATAATGCAATAGCTTAATAATGAATTAAATATATAAGACTATAAAATTCAATCATATCATAAACAAATGATGAAAGATTTTTGTATTATTTTCTTTGGTGAATAGGGCTTTTGTAAGATTTTTCTGCCACTACTTTTATAGCAGCGTTTTCTATCTGCTGTGAATCATCCTGCTGTTTTTGTTCTTCTAATTGTTTTTGTGGTTCTATATTAGATTTTTCTTCTAATTCTTTGGTATTTAAAGTTTTATTTATATCTTTGCTATTGGAAAGATTGGAAGTGACAGCACCTGCTTCCACATCTGGCTGTTCGGGGGTGTCTTTGGCGACAGCGTCTTTCCTTTTTAGTTTTTCGCCTTTCGGTTCTTCTTGCAGTTTATCCTTTGACTTTGGACTTTCTTCTCCCACTGATTTAGATTCTATACTTTTCTGTCCTTCTGCCTGCTTGATATAACCATCGCGTGCCTTTATCAAATTGTCAAGCTCTCTTTGCGCTGCATCGATTTTAGCTTGGAAAGGTTCTAATACTTTCCGTTGGTTTGCTTCTGAAAAGTCTGACGTATCACCGAACATGGAAGTGTTGTCGTACTGCGTGTCACCGAACAGTCCGTTTCTGTTTCCAATCTTGGATTGCTGATTGGAATAAGCGTCTCTCGCTAGAGACAAATTCTTTTTTGCTTCTTCTATCTTGGAATCAATTTCCTTCTGTGCTTTGATTCCAGATTCAGTGGCAGGAGTATATTTTACTTCTCCTGCGGATTTTCCTTCTGGTAAAGTACCTGCATCAGATGTACTATCATCCTTGTTGAGTGGAACTGCATTGCGTCTCTCCCCCTCTCCGCCGCTTCGTTGAGTTGCGCTTGTGTCCTGAACCCGTCTTTCAGTGCCTGCTCTTTCGCCCTTATCAACAACTTCTGAAACCCTTCCTTCGTGTCCGCCTTGTTCTCCTTGTAATATCTGTCTATGAACTGCTTCATTTTCTCCTTGTCCGTTTCCATAATCATATTTTTTAAGTAATTGTTCTTGTTCTGCTGCATCAACAAAGATAGAAAATAATTATTTCTTCTGCGGGTGTTGGATTATCGAAATCTTTTCTTATTTTCGCTGCGTCACCCCTGCTAATAATAACGCCTTGGACGTGGTACATAGGGGACGTTCTTTTAGAACGGGCATCTGTGACATTAGAGGATTTTTCATTTTTTTTTGTAGGATTTTTCAATTCCTTTCAGTAAATTTGTAATCTCGATTGGTGCATCAGTGCTGGTCGAACTCATTGCGGCTTCTAAGTTTTCTTGTTTCACCCGCTTGTCGGGCAAGACGAAAGCCACGTCAGCGTGATTGGTACGCTGTTGGTCAAGAAAACTTAGAAGTTTTTCTTTACTTTATCGTACTCCTCTTGATTTCTTGAATTGATTTCGTCGACTGCTGCCCACATATCCGACCAAACATTATCGTCAGTATGAGTATCTCCTTCTTCTTTGGCTTTCGGCAGAATGTAAGAAATAAATTTCTCGAGCACTGCCAACCGTTCCTTTGGTTCAAGCGTAGTCAGATCTTTTTTAATTTGTTCACGGTTTTCGTCAATTAAAGCTGCCAGCCATTCTCTCAAACAAGCCGAAATCCTATTCGGCGTTCCTAAGGATCGGCCGCCTAGGCGGCCTAGTCCATCGTTTTTTCGTCTGCCCATTTTACTATTATAGTATCATTTAGTTAAATAATTATTCCATTCCTGTTTGTTCATTTCTTCTATCGCAAACTCTATTCTTGGATGCCGTTCATCAATGTACTTGCTTGCGTCAATTGAAAAGCAGTTACTGTCATTGCTTATCGCCCCGACATACTGAAGACAATCGAGCACCGTTTTAAGCGCATTGTCCAAATCAAATCTCACAGATGAACTATAAACCTTTATGTGCAGTTTGAAATGTGAATCTATCCGCCTGCCCTTATAGGTATTGCATTGTTGGATGAAGGAACGTTCATAACTTCTTATCTGTTCATTTTTGATAATGTGTTTCGTGCCTCCGCTATTGGCGACCATGTAGCTATTTGCCTTCGATATTACTTGCCCGTATATTGTTTCCCACTGCATAGCATTATAGATTTATGGTTATTCGTTCAGTGTTGATTCCTTCCTCTTGTGCGAATGTAAGGAAGTCAAACAACTTTGCAGGCCTCGACTTGTGCAGTTCCCTAATCAATACATCAGCAATGTCGGTGTTGCTTTCTTCTTGTTCACACCTGCTGGATATTGTAACATTCACCCCCTCGAATCGGAGTATATCGGCATTATTCTTCCACTTGACGAACATTCCTGCATCGGGATACAACACAACCCGTTTGCCTATTAACGGCTCAAATACTGACGTATCAGTCCACTTGCAGCCATTGCAGCCGCCAGTCGCAACCCATGTAATAGAAGGGATTAAAATGCTGCATATCAAAGCAGTCTTTTCACTTTCAACAAGACCTATCCTATCTGCACCGCCAATAAGGTGACACCCGAAGAAGGTTTGTATCAAATTTGAATTGTAGTCCTTTAGAATCGACTTCCCTGCAAACCAAACCTTGTCACCGTTAAGTTCATTGGTAGGTAGGTATGAACTTGTTTTGCCGTTCCATATCTCCGCACGATGCTGCTTGTGCAGTCGATGTCCCGATGTCGGATTATAAGCCATGACTTTAACCTGACTAACACGGCCGTTATTATCGATTTGTGGAAACGAGCAAGACAACCCTCCATTGTTACGCCAATGCTTGGAAGTGCCTACATGGTACAAGTCGAATACCTTATTGACTTCGGCCTCATCGAAAAGGGTAATCAGATACCGATAAAGATTGTTCTCCTTACGGTGGGTATCTTCCGTCAAAAGTGAATCGGGAAGGTAGCAGGTTCTTTCTTCTTTAACTGGTTTTCTGCTAATGATGAGGCTATCGGTGCTTGGGTGGTTGGTGAACCATTCTCGAGGTGTCAAATGATAACCGCACGAGTCGACTCGGTTGCATCGGCCTACCGATACATCAATCATTTGGCCGTTATCGTCTACGTAGTAAGTAAACTCCGCTTGATGGTGGCACTTGGGACATTCATGCCTCGAAGAACTGCCAGTGTATTCTTGGAGGTGATATTTATTATTATCAATCATAATACTAATCATTTTATTTTACATTGGTGTATGGTGTACAAAGGTGTATTTTTAGTGTACGTATACTAAGGTGTACAAGTATACGCCTATTTATAGGCGTAATACTGTACACCAATTTTACACCTTAAGATAATTCATACCCATTGTATCTGTTTCCTTTGATAATTCCAATATTTTTGAGATATGCAATATCCTTCTTCGCCTTGCTCTCACAAAAGTCGCCTGCAACTGCATACGACCTGCAAAGTTCTGAATACGTCATTGTATCTTTACCTTCAAATATCCCCGATACTACGGATGAAATTGTATTCTTTTTCTGTTCTTCCTTTGATACCGTTCTTTCAGCATGGAGTATTCCACCCATATCAAGCGAAAAACTAAAAGAGGGTGCAGGTATGTTCCTCGAATCGGTGCACTCGACCGTAAAGACACCATCCTTCTTTGTCACCTCGAAGCAATCGGAAACCTTGTTAAGAAGTTCACTCCCCAAATGCCCACGCATGGAAGAATCTTCCTTTGACTTGTTCTGATGGAGTACATTAATGATGGTGCAGCCGATGTCATTGCACAACTTCAACAACCACCCTATAACCTCTCCCGACTCATCCAAATTGTTGAAGTCACGCAATAAGTCCCGAACACCGTCAATAAATACAAGTTGAGGCATTTCAGTCCTTACTGCATCCTCGATAACCCTTCTTCTTTCGTCACATGACAACGGGCGAAGGCTGAACACCTTTAGTCGTTCATCGTTCTTATCAGTCGGCAACCCTGCCGCATTGAAAGCTCTCATAACGCAGGTCTTTACAGATTGTTTGGATTGTTCCGTGTCAAACAAAAGAATCTTGTTAATAGGATTGTTCCTTTTGATACTGCCAAATTCACCGCACAGCGCAGCCGCAATCAAACAAAGTTCAAACTGGCTTTTGCCCATTTTTGCACGGCCTTTAACAGCAATAACTTCGCCTGCAGGGACAGTGCTTTGATACCCTATCGAAAACAAGAACTCAATCGGTTTCAGTTCCTCACTCATATCAACAATATACTTGTTATAGTCGTTTTCCGACTTTAATACTAGTTCATTAAAATCTCTCTCCAACTCGCACGCAAGTTGTAAATTATACGCCATGTCGCCCTCCTTTCTTGATAATACTTCGCAATGCTCTCGAAAAATCCTCAATAGTGTAGGTTACAATTGAACGAAAAAGAATCGTACCGTCTGGAAGTATAATAACTTGTACTGGGATATCGTAAGATTGTAGCATTACCAAAATCAATATATAGGAAGTGAATCCTGTTATCTCGCATGCCTCTGGGGCGGTTATCCACAAACCTAATAAAAGCATCGAGCCTAGTCGATTTATTCCTCTCATTGCCTTCCCTCCAACAAATTATGTTGTTTTGATTTTTTACGACATAGTCCTGGATTTTCAGCTAATAAATGTTTGGTAATTTGATTAATTTCTTTAACTTTGTTTAGTCGTTTTTCGGGATTGGTCGCTATCAGGGCGGCTCTTGCTGTTTTTGCCATAATATTAGCCCTCCCGCAATTTATTAATATCTGAAATTCTATAAAAAGGTTTACTGCCCAGTTTGACTGGGACTAGATAACCACTCTTTCTCCAGCGCCACAGCGTGGAGGTATCAATATGCAATAATTCTGCGGTTTCTGCAACCGTCAAATATTTTTCTTCTTCATGTTCCTTTTTATTTCCCATTGTATTTGCAATCTCGATAAATAATTCCTTTAAATCTAATGCGCTAACCACAAGCTGAACATTTTGATTCAATTCTATCAACTTTGAAATTTTCATAAATTTTGCCAACACGCTCGGCTTTTCTCCTCTAAGCTGCTGTTGTTGCGGTCCCAATGAGGTCGTTGGAGAGACGCCCATAAAAGACAAAGGCAAAATTGCAATATTTTATGCAAGTAATAACGTTATGGGTTATGGTCTTTATTTCAACAAAAAAACCAGCTAATATATTAAATATCAACTGGTTCATGTTATGGCAATTAATTCCACATTTATGGTTTTAAGTGAAAATTTGGGAATTTACTTTCAAAATCATCAGTAATTCGATATTTACCCATGTCTTCTTTACTCTTCCCAAGCCTTGTGCAGACAGACTCAAACCACGGCTCCATAAAATAAGATTTAAGAATTTTGACTGTACATTTTAGTTTCGCTTTCTTACCTGTCTTAAATAAGTTGAGGAGATCAGCATTAAGAATCAGATTCTTAAAATCATTGAGAAAGATATATTTTATTACACCGTTATTTATCAAATAATTATAAAGTATATCAAAATCAATCGCTTTAATAGGTGTAAAAGTAATCTTTTGGGGTAAAGAATCATCATTTCGACAAGCCTCGTCAATATCGAATTCGTCAATGTCAATGACATCATTTAGGCTTTCGTAGTCTGCAAAACCTAACCTGTTGTACCACTGGCGTAAGGTACTATAAGCAAAGGCATCAGGTATAGTCTTTGAAGTTCTATCACTGTAAAGCCTTTTAAAATAATTATACAGTACACGGCAATATTCTTTCTCAAGACTTCTATCAGGATCCATATCATAAATAAATGGATCATCTCTGTTCATATCATGTCTCACTTCTTTGCTTTGAAGAAAGTCGTTTATGAAATTTTTCACACTATCCATAGATAATCTTTTATCTTTTAACGCATTAGCAAAATCTACTATCTCATCTATGACAGGCTCAGTAAGAAATGAATCATTTCTTTTTGTTATTTTCAAATATGCTTTAACATCCATATCAATCAATCATTCAATCAGTTTAACAAGTTCTTTTTTTGTATCGTCGTCGATTGTCCGATACCTCGAAAATGCGCGACTGCCGTCCACGTGACCAGATAATGCTCCCACTAAATTAGGGTCTTTCACCTGCTTGTAGAGGCTGCCTATAAACGTCCGCCGCGCCATGTGGCTGCTTGCTAGTTCGTACAGCGGCTTTTGCTCTTCCATCCCCGTGATGGTGTTTAGCTTAGTTACCATTCGGTCAATACCGCAAAGTCTAAATATCTTTTTTATGTCATGATCATAAATGGCTTGGCTCGCAAAAGGAAACAACATCGCGTCCTTATCGTCGCTTTGATATTTCTTTATAAGAGCCTCCGCCCGACTATTCAACGGAATAGACAAGGTTTGAGGTGTGTTTTTTGCCGTCTTATGCGGCACATACTCACAGTAGAGGCTTTTCCCTTTCTTCGATATGTTATTAGCAGTAAAACGCTGTAGATCACCCAGACGAGAACCGACTAAACATTGGAATATAAATATATCACGCTGAACCGCTAAATCGGGATAGCCAGACAAATCAAAGTCTGCTATCTGATTACGCTCCTGTAATGTCAAATAAAAGGGCGTGCCGTACCGTTCTGCTCCGATATGATAGTTCTTTTTGTCCGTGTCCGTTCTTGCGAAAGGATAGTTATCGGTATAGTCCTGCCCTATTGCCCAATTAAAAAATGCCCTTATCTTTCCGAATATCCCGATGATTGTATTACGACCCCTTTCTTTTGGAGCAACGCATTTGAATTGCTTATATATTTCAGGATAATCTTCGAATAATTTGTGTTCATTGCGTAGAAAACTTTCAAAGTCTGATAATAATTCTTTATCAATCTTATCAATATCCAATGAAAAACCTTCATTTTTATTTTCCAATCTATAAATAACCTCGTATCGCTGCAAATCGCGTTTGATTACTAGGTAGTGGCGTCGCCGCAAATCGGATAATTCCACTTTTGATAAGAACTCATCGTACAGCTCAAAAAATGTTTTTTGCTCCGTTGCTTTCGGCTCATACATCTCAGGATGCTTGTATTTGTCGATAGTAATTTGAAGCCATTCACCTTTTACTTCTCTTTTGTCCGCATCATTATAGGCTGAAAGTATCGTACGCTTTAAATCGTCAATCTTATTTTTGGCGTCTGTATGATACCTCTTATCCTCATTATCGATTCTGTTCTTTACGACCACTTCGCCACTGTCCCGATAAACCTTTGCGCCTGTAAGTTTGGTTTGTTTCTCGTCAATATAATACTGGAAATGTAGTGGGTCTATAAATAAGCCCGATTTAGCTCTTAAATTAAACTTACTACCTTCGTAAAACCTTATGAGCACTTCGCTTCTTAGTGTTTCCTTTTGAATTTTTGAGGATAATCTCAATTCAATTTGTGCCATAACTTTGACTTTTTAATTAAACGTACTGCAAATCTAAAAAATGCACGCCAATTTTGCAAGTTTTTGGCGTGATATTTTCAAACTAATGCAAAAATATAATAGATTTTGCAATCTTGATTTTTGATAATAATCTGATTTACAATGATAATAATATTATTATATTGCATACCTTTTTATATTTAATGACCCTACCATGGTCACTAAAAAATCCTTCGCTTACGCAACGAAGGATTTTTTTATGACTGTTTATCGAGGTATTTACTTCACGTATTTACTGAAGAATTTCCAAATTTCTTCTCCCGTGTTAATATCGGCATCCGGCCATGCATGAGGTCCGTTGATTATCTCATAAAGCCAAACTTCATTGCCATGAATACCATTAATAAACTTATGGGTAATGACATAATGTCCGTTCGTCTTATTCTTTACCGGTAAGGAATCTACCTTTTCTTCCAAACAACGGTTCTTGGCAACCCAATAGTTTACGGCAGTCGGAACTGGCATATAGGCCCCCCAACCACCGACATTGGTCAAATCACCGAACCACTCAGAAGTATGGTCTTTGGTTCCGTGGACTTCGAACAAAGGAATCGGTGCAGGTGCTTCCAATTTTTGATACATCCATACCAACGTCAACCCTGCCATTGGAGCAACAGCCGCAAAAGTATTTTGTTTGCTGTAAGCCATCAGATAACACATCTCACCGCCATTCGACATTCCCGTGAGGAAAGTGTTCTTGGCACTCAACTTATACTTCTTCTGAACTAGTTTAGCCATCTTGCACAATACTTCCACATCATTTACTTTCATATCGGCCTGGAAAGGATAACCAACATTCCAGCAAGGGTTTCCTCTACCATCTTTAATTCCTTTCGGATAGCATACGGCGAAACCATATTTATCGGCAACGGGATTCATATGGTAACTCTTCGGATCAACAAAGCCGCCATAACCGTGGATAACAAATATAAGTGGAGCATTTTCCTTTAGACCTGCAGGAAGATACATGACACACGAACGCTCCATGCCGTTAATGTTGAATGTAATTGTTTCCTGTTTTTGTGCTGATAAAGGCAAGACAGCCAAAAAGAGCATTCCCGACAAGATGCATTTGATAACTGAATTTTTCATTTTAATATGATGTTTATATCTATAGCGAAGTACATATACTCTATTTGATGAAACAAAAATAATCACTTATTATCTTTTATCCTATTCTATTCTTTAATTAATTCAACAGAAAACTACTACCTTGATAAAATAATAACTATTTTTGTCCATAATGACTTATAAACAATATGCCATGAAAAAAGTAACAAAAAATACTATCGCATTAATATACGACTTTGACGGTACCCTCTCTCCTCACAATATGCAAGAATTCAGTTTCATTAAGGCAATTGGCAAGAATAAGGAAGAGTTCTGGACAAAGAATCAGAAGTTGTCGGAAGATAATGATGCCAACGGCATATTGTGCTACATGTATCTGATGATTAAGGCTGCTCAAGAAAACAATATTTCTTTGAGAAGAGAATCTTTCCAACGCTTTGGCAAAGATATCGAACTGTTCAATGGCGTAAAGGAATGGTTCGAACTGATTAATGCATACGGCAGAGATAAGGAACTGGACATCAAACATTATATCATCTCCTCAGGACTAAAAGAAATGATAGAAGGTACCGACATAGCCAAAGAATTCGAGAATATTTACGCTTGCTCTTTTCTATATAACGTGGATGGTATAGCATATTGGCCTGCAGTTGCTGTAGACTATACTGCAAAGACACAGTTTCTGTTCAAAATCAACAAAGGGATTAAGGAAGTGAGCGATACAATAAAGATAAATGAATATATACCTGAAGACAAACGTCCGATACCTTTTCAGCACATGATCTATTTCGGAGACGGGGAAACGGATATTCCTTGTATGAAGATGGTAAAAGAGAACGGCGGCAACTCTATTGCCGTATACAGAAGAACGAAAAAAGCTATTGCAGAGAAACTTATCAATGAGAACAGAGTAAACTTCGTTTGTCCTGCCGATTATTCGCAAGACAAAGAAATATATAATGTCGTTACTACTATCCTCGATAAGATAAAATCGGAGATAGACTATGACAGCCTAAAAAGAAATGCTTGAAACAGTGCTACCAAGTAGAGATGGCTGTATCAAACCATGCAGCTCTTTTCTGAAGATATGACTTAAGGTAGTAGACTTCCTCATCCCATGTTCCGAACCAAACGGTTTCAACAGCGACCTTTTTACCCAAGATATTCCAGCGTTTAAAGTTCATCTTCTGAGATAATGAGATGTGTTCAGCCTCAGAATTAATGTAATTCACCAACTTTGGTATATCATCTTTTACTGTTTGCCAATGCTTCTTCACGACAGATACAAAATATGGATCTTGGAATAATCTGTCGAAATAGTAACTGTTCTTATGATATATATTGCTTATCGGTTCGGCAGGAGCATTGGCATCCCAACTGAATCCATATCCTAAGCTCCATTCAAAATCCCATACGGGCGACATATACATCTTTGTATCACTCCTGCTCTTAAAGAAATAGTAGTAATTGCAATCTATATTGTCAAGCACTTCATTTATTAAAAACCATTTGGCAAAGCAGTCCACATCTATATATTTGCGATATCCCACATTCTCATCGGCATAGTAATACGACTTCAGCACTTCCTCGAACTTATTGATATAGTTCTGAAGATATTGAATCTGTTCGGCGGTAATTTCGTCAGGGTCGGGATATTTGAATGTATAATGGTAACCTCTCGAACTCGTCATATAGACTGGCTCCTCCTTATAATAGTTGTCGTTTTCGAAAAAATAACCATCATCGTCGATATTTACACGGTCCTTCGACTTCTTCACATGCTCGCATAACAAATAAGTACCGTGATAATCACCGTTCAAATACAGGTCGACGAATTCTGATTTCGGTGTCCATGGCATATTCAGCATCTCGCTCAACTTAAAAGCTACACTCAGGCGCAGCAATGATTTATCGCAATAATTGGGTAAAAGCACCCATTCCTTATCCTTTGGCATATCTAACAAAGAGGCTTTAGAAGATAACTTCACCTTATATGCCTTCTTAGGATATGAATAAAAAGTAGCATTTCCTCTACCTTTTATTTGAATTGAATCATCTTCAAAATTTCCCGACGTAAATCCTGAAGTATTTATCATCTTCATCGTTCCATAGAGGTACGTATCTTTTGAAGTAATATCTTGACTGTTTACAGTATTAACGTATACAACGGGCAGATTATTGAAACACGTAATTTTTACCGTATATGAAACAGTGACTCCATCCTGACCGACCACATCGTATTGTACAGGATTAGTGAAATCGTGAGGATAAGTACCCGAACTCTGTTCCACTCCATTTACCATAACTTTTTTGAAAATACCAGTATAAGAAGCTACCAAAGAAGTTACATCGGGGAAACCATCAAAATGAACAGTAATTTCATTTCCAGAAATAGTAGTTGATGACGAAGGTATCTTATTTTGTGTCGATGAGAACTCGAATAAAGTGAGTTGTCCAGGAGGCAAGTTTTCCTCCACAGAATCGTTCTTAGAACAACCTGTCATCAGCAAGATTAATACAAATAAAGAGGAAAATACGCGAAAAGAATGATTCATTGAAATTTGATTAAAAGACATTAGCACTTGATATTCAAATCATTCAGTACTTTTCGAATAGCGTCATAAGTGGTAATACGTGTCGGCACAAGCGGCAGACGGAGTTTGTTCTCTATCATCCCCATTGCATTCAACATTGATTTTACTCCCGCAGGATTACCGTCTACGAAAAGTAACTTAAACAATTCGGCAAATTTATGATGGATCGTCAAAGCATTGGCATAATCACCCTGGAGTGCCAATCGTACCATACGACTGAATTCGCGGGGAAAAGCATTGCCGATAACCGAAATAACGCCCACAGCTCCCAAAGTAAGAAGCGGATAAGTGATGCCGTCATCACCCGATATAACCTGAAAAGTAGAAGGTTTATTCTTGATGATATCATCCATCTGAGTAATATCTCCCGAAGCCTCCTTAACGGCAATAACATTCTTGAAGTCGTTTGCAATACGAAGTGTAGTTTCCGCTTTCATATTGACACCCGTACGACCCGGAACATTGTAGAGAACAATAGGCATATCGGTAGAAGTGGTTATTGCCTTATAATGCTGATATAATCCCTCTTGTGAAGGTTTATTATAATAAGGTACCACAGACAGAATTGCATCGATGCCGGTAAAGTCTTCCGTTTTCAATGTATTTACAACATTGCGTGTGCAGTTCCCGCCTACCCCCATGACAATAGGAATACGTCCTTTTACCCGTTCAACAACCAGATTCTTTATATTTCGCTTTTCTTCTTCACTCAAGGTAGGTGTTTCGGCAGTCGTTGCCAATATACAAAGGAAATCCGTATTATTTTGAAGCAGATAATCAACCAAGCGCTTTAACGCATCATAATCAACGCTTTCATCATCCTTAAAAGGAGTGATGAGCGCAACGCCAAGTCCTCTAAGTCTCGTCTGTACCATAATCATAATTTCTAATTGCCACAAAAATACGAAATATTCTTATCTTATGAAATTAGTTTTAGAAAATCATCTTCATTTTTAATCTCTATTCCCAATTTTTGTGCTTTTTCATATTTTGCAGGTCCCATATTCTCGCCCGCCAAGATAAAAGATGTCTTTGCCGAGATACTTCCGGTATTCTTACCACCATTCTTCTCAATCAAATCTTTATATTCATCCCGAGAATGATATTTAAAGACTCCGCTGATGACAATCGACATCCCTGCCAACTTATCGGACAATACACTTGAATCTTCTTCAGAACGTTTGAATTGCAGACCCGCAGACCGTAGCCGTTCCAATAACAGCTGATTCTTCTCGTTACTGAAGTATTCGATGATACTCTGTGCTATTTTTTCCCCGATTTCATCGACACTTTGCAATTTTTCCATGGTAGCATGAGCCAGTTCGTCGATATCGGCAAACGACTTCGCCAGTATCTTAGCTGTCGTTGCACCCACGAAACGGATACCCAATGCAAAGATGACTCTATCGAATGGAACTTCCTTACTCTTGGCGATGCCTTGAACAATGTTGACTGCCGACTTCACGCCCATCCTATCCAATCCTTTTATTTGCTGTGCTTTCAAGTCGTATAAATCTGCCGTGTCGTGTATTAAGCCGAGACGATAAAAGAGATCTACCGTTTCAGGACCTAACCCATCGATATTCATTGCCTTACGACTGATAAAGTGTTCTATCATCCCCTTGATTTGAGTTGGGCAAGCTGTAGAGTTAGGACAATAATGTGCTGCTTCACCCTCATAACGAACCAGTCGTGCACCACACTCCGGACAGTGGGTAATAAACTGAACCTTATCGCCCAGCATCATCGTCCTCTTCGTTGTATCTACCCCAGTAATTTTCGGAATGATTTCACCTCCTTTTTCGACATATACCATATCCCCGATATGAAGGTCCAACCCTTCGATGATGTCCGCGTTATGCAATGAAGCCCTCTTAACCACTGTACCCGAAAGTTGTACGGGGTCGAGATTCGCAACAGGCGTAATAGCACCCGTGCGTCCCACCTGATAAGTTACCTTATTCAATCGAGTCAATGCCCTTTCTGCTTGAAACTTATAAGCGATTGCCCAACGGGGCGACTTGGCCGTATTGCCCAAATTAAGCTGTTGTCGGCGACTGTTCACCTTTAGCACAATACCGTCGGTAGCAACTGGCAAGTTCTTTCGCTCCACATCCCAATAATTAATATAATCGAATATTTCCTGAAGTGTACGGCACTTCTTCATGTTCTTCGATATCTTAAAGCCCCATTTGGCAGCTTCCTGAAGATTCTCATAATGTCCGTCGCAAGGCAAATCCTCACCTAGTACATAATATAGGTACGAATCAAGCTTACGCGAAGCCACCAACGCTGAATTCTGCGACTTCAATGTCCCCGACGCAGCATTACGTGGATTAGCGAATAAGGGTTCCTCCCGTTCTTCCCGTTCCCGATTCAGTTCTTCGAAAACAGTCCATGGCATCAGCACTTCACCTCGCATTTCAAAAGAAGCAGGATAACCGCTTCCCGGAAGAACAATAGGAATAGCGCGGATAGTCTTAACATTATTAGTGACATCATCACCCTGTTCACCGTCGCCACGTGTCACCGCCCGCACCAATCTACCATTTTCATATTCCAAAGAGATAGAAGTACCGTCGAACTTCAGTTCACAGCAGATTTCGAAATCCTCATTCAACAAGCCCATCACCCGATTATAGAAGTCGGTTACATCCCCTTCAGAATAAGTATTTGCCAGCGAGAGCATCGGATATTTGTGCTTTACCTGTTTGAATTCCGAATTCAGATCACTGCCAACCCGCATAGTCGGCGACGTGTCGTCGCGATATTCCGGATACTGTTCTTCCAATTGCTGGAGTTCATGCATCATATCATCAAACTCCTTATCGCTGATAGTCGGTGCATTGAGCACATAATAGTTGTAATTGTGCTGATGCAGTTCTGTACGCAACTGATCTATTCTATCTTTTATTAAATCCATTATATTTGTATTTAAGCAGTGACTTTCCGCCTGAAAAATTTATCAACAACCAGGGCAATGGCACCGTCGCCCGTTACATTACATGCAGTTCCAAAACTATCCATGGTGAGATACAGTGCAATCATGAGCGCTTGTTCACTCTCGCCGAAGCCCAGGATGGAACTCAATATTCCCAATGCTGCCATGATAGCACCGCCAGGAACACCAGGAGCCGCTACCATAATAATACCCAGCATAAAAATAAAACCCGCAAACAAGGAGAAACCATGCGGCATACCCTCCATCATCATCAGAGCAAGAGCACATGCCACAATCTTCAACGTACTTCCTGCCAAGTGAATTGTGGCACAAAGCGGTATGACAAAACCAGCAATCCCCTCACTCACCCCGTTCGAAATAGTTTGTTTCAGTGTAACAGGTATTGTTGCAGCCGACGAAGAAGTGCCTAATGCGGTAAAGTAGGCAGGCATCATCCGCCCCAACATTCGGAATGGATTGCGTCGTACAAATAAGGCTGCCACACAATACTGGAATACTAACAAGAAGACATGCAAGATGAAGATGACGACTATAATCTTGATGAAGACAGACAATACACTATAAGCCTGTCCCGTATACGTCATATTCAGGAAAATACCAAAGATATAAATCGGTAACAACGGGATGATAACTACCTGGATAGTTTTGACAACGATATCTTTAAAGTCGTTGAACACATTGCGAAGAGACATCCCATCCAGATGAGCAATGCCAAGTCCTAGCATGAACGCAAGAATCAAAGAAGACATAACATCCATCAGTGGAGGAATAGCAATAGTAAAAAACGGAGTTAAATCGTGCGCCTTGCTGATTTGGGCTAACGGAGCACCCGGAGTAATCAAAGAAGGAAAGCAGGCCGACCCCGTGAAATACGAAAGGAAACCCGAGAATAATGTGTCACCATAAGCAATGAGCGTCGTTATTATCAACAGTTTACCTGCCGATTTACCGATATCGGCGATGGCGGGCACTACTAATCCGACAATGATCAAAGGAATGATAAAACCAAGGAACTGACTGAATATGCTGTTGAAAGTAACGAATATCCGCACACAAGGAGCCGACATAATATTTCCGAAACCAATACCCAATGCGATGGCAATAATGATGCGCACCAAAAGTCCCACTTTAATTCTCTTCTTCATAAAGTATTCTTCTTTTTGATACAAAAATAAAAGATTATCTTCGATTATTCGTAATTTTGCGAAAAATAAAAACGATGAGGATAGATATCATTACTGTTTTACCTGAAATGCTCGAAGGTTTCTTCAACTGCTCCATCATGAAAAGAGCACAGGAAAAAGGATTTGCCGAGATACATATTCATAATCTGAGGGACTATACAAAGGACAAATATCGGAAAGTAGACGACTATCCTTTCGGTGGCTTTGCAGGAATGGTAATGATGATTGAACCAATCGAGAAGTGCATCAATGCCCTGAAGGCAGAAAGAGACTATGATGAAGTGATCTTCACAACTCCCGACGGCGAGCAATTTAACCAACCAATGGCAAATACCCTCTCACTGGACCAGAATCTGATAATCTTGTGCGGACATTTCAAAGGCATCGATTACCGCATAAGAGAACATCTTATCACAAAGGAAATCAGTATCGGCGACTATGTACTTACAGGAGGTGAAATCGCAGCAGCAGCTATTTGCGATGCCATCATACGCATCATTCCTGGAGTTATTTCCGACGACCAGTCCGCTTTGTCGGATTCCTTTCAAGACAATCTATTGGCAGCACCCGTATATACCCGTCCTGCAGACTATAAAGGATGGAAAGTACCCGATATTCTCTTATCGGGACACGCAGCAAAGATTAAAGAATGGGAATTGCAGCAATCACTGGAAAGGACGAAGAAACTACGTCCCGATTTGCTGGACGAAGGAGAATAAAAAAGCCTCTCTTCTGAGAAACAATCCGTTTCATCAGGAATAGAGAGGCTGTACAATTTCTTTTTAAGCAGCTATTTCTTCTTAAAGAGCGAAAGAATAAATAGAAATACCACTGCACCAATAATAGCAGTGATGAGTGTCCCGAGGAATCCTCCACCTAGAGTTACTTTGCACAGACCTAAGATCCATGTACCCAAGAAACTTCCGATAATTCCTACGATAATATTAATCAAGAGACCGAAGCCGCCGCCGCTGATTAATTTGCCGGCAATCCAGCCAGCTAAAGCACCGATAATAATCCAAATAATAATGTTCATAACGGAAAACTTTTAAATTAAACAATATTTGTGAGCTACTTGATTATTCTCCTTATTTTGGTGCAATGTACAAAAAAATCGTTAGTTTACACTAATTTCAGCAATTTATTTTCAAGAAAAAATTTATACTTCTAGGGCACCGATAATATCATTAACCGACTGATAGGCGTGTCTATCCAAATAATCGGCGATTCCATCGATAACTTTCATTGTAACTGTAGGATCAATGAAATTTGCTGTACCAATCTGCACCGCACTGGCTCCCGCCAATAGGAATTCAACAGCGTCTCTTGCGTTCATAATGCCCCCAAGACCGACGACGGGTATCTTTACCACTTGAGCCACTTGCCATACCATACGCAATGCAACGGGCTTAACAGCAGGTCCCGACAAACCGCCTGTAACAGTAGAAAGCAACGGGCGACGGGTCTCAGCATCGACAGCCATTCCCATCAACGTATTGATGAGAGAGACGGCATCTGCTCCGCTTTCCTCCACAGCACGAGCTATTTCGGTGATATCTGTTACGTTGGGCGACAACTTCACGATGAGTGTCTTAGCATAATGTTTGCGGACAGCGGCAACTACTTCGGCAGCACACTCAGCTTTCACTCCGAAAGCCATACCACCTTGTTTCACATTCGGACATGAAATATTAAGTTCTATAGCAGGAATCTTATCCAAAGAGCCGATAATTTCCGCCGTTCTGCAATAGTCGTCTATACTCGAACCGGCCACATTGACACAGAAATTTGTCGGAACATCCTTTATACGAGGATAGATATGTTCCGCAAAATATTCAGCGCCCTTATTTTGAAGTCCTACGGCATTCAGCATCCCCGATGGAGTTTCCGCCATCCTCGGATAAGGATTTCCCTCACGATGATGCAATGTCGTGCCTTTCACAATGATACAACCTATACGAGAAATATCCATCAGGTCGGCGAATTCTTCACCATATCCGAATGTCCCTGATGCCGTCATCACCGGATTTTTCAATTTCAACTTTCCTATTTCAACTCTTAAATCTGCCATGATAACTGATTTATATTAAACACAGGACCCTCTTTACATACACATACATTGCCGTTCACCGTATCCTCAACGCAACAAAGACAAGCCCCTAGGCCACAAGCCATCTTATTTTCCAGAGATACCTCACAAGGAATGTCGTTCTGTTTAGCATATCTTGCCACTGCAACCATCATAGGTTTAGGTCCGCAGGCATAGACCATCTTAAACGAACATTTGCTTAATATAGAATGTTGAGTGACAAATCCCTTTTCGCCCTTCGTACCGTCTTCGGTAGATAGATAAAGCGTTCCGAAGCGTGAGAAATCGTCTAGTTGAAGCAAATCGCTGTTGCTGCGGGCACCCAACAAGAACATCGGATGAAAACCTCTCTTATGCAGCTGCTCACCTAAAAAGAGCATAGGAGCTATTCCCGCACCGCCGCCGACCAACAACAAATTCCTATCCGAGTTGCTTTTACCGGAAATATCCTGAGGAATGGTAAATCCGTTGCCCAATGGCAACATGACATTTACCGTATCTCCCGATGTGAGAGTAGCCAGGTGGCGCGTACCGTTGCCTACAAGCTGAACCAGCAGCCATAAGACATTGTTGATTCTATCGACATAATTGATGGAAATAGGACGACGCAGCAGCACTTCAGGCGTATCATCGATACGAACCTCGACAAACTGTCCCGGCATCATCTCGGGTAACGACTCGTTATGCTGCAATTTCAAAAGAATATAGTGATCGTTCAAGCGGATATTCTCCGATACAGCCAAATCGAATATAAATTTTTTCATATATTGTGATTTAACCACAAAAATACATGAAATAAGGAAACCAACCTACTTTTTTTCGCAAGTAAATATTTGAAAGGTATTATCATCAAAGAAAATTCGTATTTCGATGATATTCTTTTGCGGCTTCTCGACGTACTGAATCTCCTGACGCACAATCTCTTTAGGTGGATCTATAGGGGATTTAGAGACGAATTCCTGACGATTTTCGGGACGACTCGGCATGTTGGCCGATTTTTCGCGATTCTGGTCGAATAGACCCGGCATTTCCTTCGACTGATAATTAGAAGTGGCATCGACGATGACTCGGTTATTAGTATACATGTCACCCTCACCATTTAAAAGCCAATAATAACTGATTTTCGGAAATTGCTGTTGTATCTTCATAATAACATCCAGGCTAGCCTTATTCCTTCCATTAAGGATATGAGAGAGAGTAGACTGCTGTATTCCGATTCTCTCGGCAAAAGCGATAGAAGTCAGTTTCATTTCTTCCATCAATTGTTTGATTCTGTCACTAATTTCATTGGTTTCCATATAAAAAGGATTAAAAAGCCGCCATTTCACAAATGTATTACCTCCAAAAGTCACGTACAAAAGTAATGAATACTTTCCAAAAGTCAAAGATAATAATTGTAAAATTGTAAATATTACAAATATAATTGTAAATTTACAATTGGAATTTAGAGACAATATAAGGATGAATACAAATGTGAATAAGGGTTTAAGGAGCACTTTATAAAACTGATTTAATTTATTCATAGTTAAAGAGATATTTGCACATAGAAGTCTGCAGAAGTCGTTTATTAAGTCATTTAAAGTAAAAACAATTAATTTTCTTTTATTTTTCATTTATATAACTTATATAACATATTGATTTATAAAATATTAATTCACTAAAAACAATTTGTTAAACGACTATCTAACCCCAATAACAAAAGTAAATTCACGAATGTAAATAACTGTATTCTATTAGATATTCTTGTATATTTATCTTTGTAATATCTTATATTCTCTCCTAATTCCATTTGTGATAATCACATTTGGAAATTATAATTGTAACTTAGAATCACCATGAATCGTCAATTTTTTCTAGAAAAAAGCCTAACGCTCTAGAATCGAAAAAAAACGAGCGATCCGACCATCTGTTCGATTTTTCGCAAAAATGAGCGTTTGGAAAATAGCGTTCTTTTTACTACTTATAAATATAAAATCAAGTATGAAAGGAGGTCATTTTTTATAAATAGGCAAATTTTTCATGAAATATGGAAATAATTCTCTATTTTTGTGATTATTTTTACCTGATATATGAAAAGAAACAGTGGAGCATATCAGTTAAAGGCAAATAATAAAGTGCCTGAACCCACCATTAGAAGGTTACCTTGGTATCTATCCAATTCAAAGCTGTTGAAGTTGGAAGGGGAACGTTTTGTTTCATCAACACAGCTATCCAAAGAAACAGGCATCGACTCGTCGCAGATTGCTAAAGACCTGTCGTACGTTAATATCTCGGGAAGAACACGCGTGGGTTATGATATTGATTCGCTCATCAATGTGTTGGAAGATTTTCTTGGTTTTGTAAATGTACACAAAGCATTTCTCTTCGGCGCAGGAAGTTTGGGAGCAGCCCTGCTCGATGACTCCGGTCTCTCCCACTTCGGATTAGAAATTGTTGCCGCTTTCGATGTGAACCCCGAGATTGTCGGCACTAAAATAAACAATATCCCTGTCTTTCATACGGATGAGTTCCTCAACAAAGCTAAAGAGTATCAGGTAAACATCGGAATTCTTACTGTTCCTATCGAATTGGCTCAGCACATCACCGACATTATGACGGAAGGCGGCATCAAAGCAATATGGAACTTTACTCCTTTCCGTATTCGTGTTCCTGAGGATATCGTTGTACAGAACACCTCTCTTTATGCCCACCTGGCTCTCATGTTCAACAGATTGTCAGACATCACCGATGAAAATCATTCTCATAGGCAATAATACCGAAGGACAAGAGCCTTATATGTTCTTGAAACCCGATTCAGCCTTGTTGAAAGACAACAAGCCATTCTTTATTCCCGATTTCACACAGTCGGTAACCGTTTCTCTACATCCTGTGATACGCATCTCGCGTCTCGGAAAAAACATTGCCGAACGCTTTGCTCCACGCTATTACGATGCTGTCACTGTGGGGTTGGATATCACTGCTGCCGACATCCAAGAAGATTGCATTGCTAAAAGTCTCCCTTGGGAAGCCAGCAACGGCTTCGACGGCTCGGCTGTCATAGGAAAATTCGTTCCTGTCGAACATTTCCGCTCGCTGCAAACGCTGCATCTCAAACTCGACGGCGACGGCCAAACTGTTCAGAAGTTGTATTCGGGTGATTTTCTGCTGGATGCCGACAAGATTATCGCCTTAGTAAGCAAATATTATACGATGAAAACAGGAGATTTGATTTATCTGGGTACCTCATCGCCTGTCGATGTGCAGATAGGAGAACGGCTACAAGGCTATCTGGAACAAGATATGCTGTTTGATTTCCATATCAGATAAAGAATTTTCGAATAATAAAAGATTGAAAAGCAATGAAAATACGGGTAGGATTCGGTTATGATGTCCACCAATTAGTGGAAGGACGTGAACTTTGGCTGGGAGGAATCCACATCGAACATACCATGGGGTTGATGGGACATTCGGATGCCGACGTGCTGATTCATGCCATCTGCGATGCATTGTTGGGTGCCGCAAACCTGCGCGACATCGGGTATCATTTCCCCGACAGCGATGAAAGATACCACAACATCGACAGTAAAGTATTGCTTCACAACACCGTACAACTCTTGGAAGAGAAAGGTTACAAAATCGGCAATATCGATGCGACCGTTTGTGCCGAGCAACCTAAACTGAATCCATATATCCCCGAGATGCAGTCTGTCCTGTCGAAGGTGATGAATATCGGTGCCGACGACGTCTCTATAAAAGCCACTACAACAGAAAAGCTCGGTTTCACCGGACGAAAAGAGGGCATCTCTGCCTATGCGGTCGTATTAATAGAAAGAATTACCGAATGATATTTCAGTCGAAATCATAACCAGGACACCAGATTTTCGTGGTTATGTTTTCAAACTTTCCTGGTTATGAACTTTTGAGATCGTAGTTATGAACTTTCAAGATCGTAGTTATGAACTTTCAAGATCATAGTTATGAAGTCAAAGTTTCATAGTTATGAAAAATTAGTATCATAACCATGTCATTTGCCTGCCTCATAGGCAATCTTCAGACACACCTTACGAACTTTCACGCAACCGTTGCCCGTCAGCAAACAAGGTTGGTGATAGGTATCCGGGAAGAACAAGAAGAATGTGTGCGGATCACTGAGCACATATTCCACTTTTGAGGCTGTCCAAAACATGAAATCATCGGTGTAAGGCACCGATACAGTAGCATCTTCGGGTTTTACAATACCGAAACGCTCGGAACCCACTGCTGTCCACTGAATATCAATGTATTTTCTGTGCGATTCGATACGAGCTTCCGAAGGCTGCTTCAGTACCACATCCTGCACATTGGCAAAACAAAAATCGCCGTCGATATCGTATCTTCCTGCGGGTATCGTGGCTACATCATTTGCAGCCAACCAGGCGAAAGCTTTATCCCAACGGACTTTCTGCCGATGATATTGCACTGCAAATTCCACGATATCAGTACCTTTATAAGGCATCATCCCGTTAAAGCCATTGCGCCACTCCCCCGTTTCCAGCCATTCCTCGGCAGAAACTTTTGTCCACTCCTTTTTTATCATACTTTCTTTCGAATTCATCACTGATGTATAGTACAAACTTATAAAATTATCACATATTTCATTTTCAGATGAGGAACATGACAATCACCTGAACGATAATAACCCTGACGAACATTGATATAGGGTAAACCGTAGCATAGCTCACAGAAGTCGTTTTATCTGGCATTATATCGTTGATATAACTCAAAGCCATAGGATTTGCCATACTGCCGCAAAGCATGCCTGAAATCGAACCAAAATCGATTTTACGCGTTTTCAAAGCTATCAGACCAACGACGACAACAGGAACGAAAGTAATGATGAATCCGAGACCGATCCAAAGCAAACCTTCAGGCCTTACAATAACATCGAAGAACTTTGCACCGGCGGCAACGCCCAGACAAGCCAGGTAAAGCGAAAGACCAAACTTACGCAACATGAGGTTGGCACTTTCGGTAGTGTAGGTAATCAAGTGAAAACGCGGTCCGAAGGTACCGATAAGGATGCCGACAATAATCGGTCCGCCCGCAATTCCCAGTTTGACGGGAGCACTCATCCCCCAGATATGGATAGGAATCATTCCCAACACCAAACCTAAAATCATTCCTATAAAGATTGCAGTAAGGTTAGGTTCATTCAGATTCTTCGATGTGTTGCCCAAATACTTGGCTACTTGATCGATGGATTCGCGCTTACCAACGATAGTCAACGTATCGCCATACTGCAGACGAAGGTCGTATGTAGCCAGCAGTTTCACATCGCCACGAGTCACACGACTGACATTGATGCCGTAGCTTTTCCTTATCTGCAGGTCGCCCATCCGCTTGCCATTCAGCTCGGGACGTGAGACGACCACATTACGAGACTCTATCTGATTATCGATTTTGTTCCAGTCGATATTCTCTGCATTCCAATCTTTTTCTTCCTTCTTGCCGAAGATGATTTCCAATTCGTCAGCCTCCTTTTCGGTGGCAACGACCAACAGCCGATCCCCTTCTTCCAACTTCTGGGCAGAACTTGGGACAATCACATCGCCCGACCGCCACAAACGGGAAATGACAAACTTCAGATGACTCATATCTACAATCTGACGAATGGATTTTCCATAGAGAGCCGGATTATATACGCGGAAAGTAGCAATGTACGTCTCATTAGGATCCAGATTGTGCACGACCATGTCGCGAGGCTTTACGAAGAGCTTTTTCATAAACAGCACTGCGAAGATAACACCGATAACACCCAACGGATAAGTGACAGCACAACCGAGTGCCGATTCACTGCTCGGTATGCCTATTTGTTCGAGTGCTTGCTGTGCGGCACCGAGAGCGGGAGTATTTGTCGTCGCACCGCAGAGGATGCCGAGGACATCAGGTATAGGCACCGACATGATCTGACCGAGAATCAAGGCCAGGGCTGTACCTACAAAAATCAACAATAAGCCCCATAAGTTGAGATAGACACCACCATGCATGAACGAGCTGAAGAAACCGGGACCGACTTGTAAGCCCAATGCGTAGACAAAGAGAATGAGTCCGAAGCTCTGCGCATAGTCTAAGACATGCGGCTCTAACTTCAATCCGAAATGTCCTGCCACAATACCGATGAAAAAGACAAAAGCAACGCCCAGCGATATGCCGAGTATGCGTATCTTTCCTAAGGCAAGTCCTACCGCACATATCAACGACAGTATCACAACTGCTTGAACTGCCGAAGGCGTAAAGAAAAGGTTATCTATCAAACTCATAGACGCTTATATTAATATCCTAGTTCTTTTTGACTCTGCAAAATTAGGAATAATATCAGGATAAATACGCCTTTTCAGTAAAAATCCTTATCTTTGCTTGCTAAATACCCATACCTATGAATTTTGTATACCTCGTTTTAGGATTAATAATCATCGTGATCGGAGCAAATGGATTAACTGACGGCGCTGCTTCAGTAGCCAAACGAATGCATATCTCGTCATTGGTTATCGGACTCACCATAGTCGGCTTCGGAACATCTACTCCCGAATTGAGCGTGAGTGTCTCTTCTGCCTTGAAAGGAAGTGCCGATATCTCTATCGGTAATATTGTAGGAAGCAACATCTTCAATACGTTGTTCATCGTGGGATGTACTGCGCTGGTCGCTCCCATCCTTATCACTCGCAATACGCTGCGCCGGGAAATTCCGCTTACCATACTGGCATCACTCGTGGTTCTTATCTGTGGAAACGACATTATACTGAATCATGCATCCGAAAACATCCTTACCAGGACCGACGGACTTATTATGCTCTGCTTCTTCACTATTTTTGTGGGCTACTTCATGGCCATTGCCAAGAACACCAGCGAAGAAGAAAATAGCGGTGAAATAAAGATGCTCTCGTGGTGGAAATCCATCGTTTATATCGTGGTAGGATTAGCTGCTCTCATCTTTGGCGGACAGTTGCTGGTGAATGGGGCAATAGGTATTGCCCGCAGTTGGGGAATAAGTGAAGCAGTCATCGGTGTTACCATCGTCGCTATCGGCACCTCTTTACCTGAACTGGCAACATCTGTAGTAGCTGCTATGAAGAAAAATCCAGAGATAGCCATCGGCAACGTCATCGGCAGTAACCTGTTCAACATATTTTTCATTTTAGGATGTTCTGCTACAATCACCCCATTGAAGTTTACAGGCATTTCAAATTTCGATTTGCTATGGTTGGTAGCATCAGCTGTCCTCCTCTGGTTCTTCGCTCTTTGCTTCGGCAAGCGTATCATCATGCGCTTTGAAGGAACAATACTGCTATTGTCGTGGATAGGATATACGGTATGGCTCATTTTGAGATAAAAAAGATAAATATAATTATTATGCGGACTTTCAAACTATTCTTGCTAATCGGCGTTTTGCTCTGTAGCTGCACCCAACAGCGTCAGTCAAAGAAAACCAATGCTGGCGCAACGCAAAAAACAGAGTCTGTCATGAAGAAAAGCGGCATTGCTATTCCTTCTTGGCTGATTGGTACATGGGAAGGCGATTTCAACGACTCCCAGTACAACATGAACATTCATTTCACCGTTGTGGTGCAATCGAATGGTGCTGTGACGCAGACATCGAGTGTGAAAGGTGAAGAAAACGAAGTACTGCAGGGACAATGCACGGAAGTTGCCGAAGATTATATTGCCATCAACTTCCAGGGTGAGTCGGAAAGCACTACTTACTACATAGACAAAGAGAGCAAACAATTAGGTATCAGCGAAAATAATTGGCTGAAAAAGAAATAATGGAGGTATAATGCGAAAAATAATTCTTCTACTATTCTGTCTGACATTATCGGTTGCTGCTTCTGCCCAACAGAGAATCGTTATCGGACTTACCGGTGATATCACCTTGGGCTCACCATCTTCTAAAAGTCACGTGATGTTGCCATCTACTTTCGATGAGATGTTTGGCGATGCAGTGCCAGTACTTCAAGATGCCGACTTAACTATCGGCAACCTGGAAGCAGTACTGATGGACAAGGGGAAGGTCAATGCATTCCGTATGCCGACTAAATATGCTAAAGAATTAAAGAGAATAGGATTCGACGTGCTGACCGTTGCAAGCAAGCACAGTATGGATTATGGTGAAGAGGGAAAAACGTCAACTATCAAGACATTGCAAGAAGCCGACATCGACTTTGCCGGTTTCAATGACGGATATGAATATGCCACTATCGAAAGGAACGGAATGAAGATAGCAATATGTGCTTTCAGTCATATCTCAGCTTCTCCATCCATCAACGACATTCCTAAGGCTATCGAACTGGTAAAGAAATTAAAGGCTACTCACAACTTGGTTATCGTCTCGTTTACGGGAGGTGCCGAAGGAGTACAATTCTCGCATGTTCCTTTCAAAAAAGAGCGGTTTAATCGAGAAAAACGAGGGGATGTATGCAAGTTTGCCAGGGCTTGCGTCGACGCAGGTGCCGACTTAGTGTTCGGTCATGGTCCACAAATTCCTCGTGCTATGGAGTTGTACAAGAACCGTCTGATTGCTTATAGTTTGGGTTGTTTCTGTACTCCTTATAAGATGAACTTGAAAAAAACACTGGGCTATGCACCGCTGCTAAAGATAGAACTGGATAAAGGCGGCAATTTCCTTAGCGGTAAAATTTATTCCTTCTTGCAAAAAAGAAGTCTCGGACTTGTGAACGATGAAGAGAATAAGGTGGTGAAAGAAATGACACGACTGACAAAATCGGACTTCCCGAAAACGTCGCTAATCATTCAGGAAGAAGGATGGCTATCGAAAATGGAGATGACAAAAGAGAATGAAAAAAGCACTAACAACAATATTACTACGATAATTAAGAATGATAAAGAATATAACCCGATAGAATATCTCATCAGCTACGCGCGCTCCTTATTAGGAAGTAGATATGGTCGTGGATGTAGCGGCGCAGGAGCATACGACTGCTCTGGATTTACACGAGCTGTGTATGCACAATTAGGATATAAACTTAATCCTTCCTCACGAGCACAATACACACAAGGCAGGCCTGTCGACACAGCAAACTTACGTCCTGGTGACCTAGTGTTTTGGAGAAGTCCTCGAAGCGGCAGATCCATCGGACATGTCGGCATGGTTATTGAAGCAAACGGAAATAAAGGTTTCCGCTTTATTCATGCAGCAACACGCTCACGCGGAATAGTTATAGATTCTTACCCCGACAGGTACTATTATTCTTCCCGATATGTTGGTGCTCGAAGGATATTACCTTAATGATTATCAGATATAAACTTCCAACAACTTGGCGGTATCAGTAACAGGTACCAATTTCACATTATCGGTACTAGCCGGTAATAACACGGTCTCACCTGCATTGATAGGCAGACTGTTCCCTTCGTTGTCGGTAAGCATACAATTACCTTCAAAGCATATGAAGATGACGAAAGAGTCCAATTCGGAATAATCACAGGAGATTTCTTCCGTTAAATCGTATAAGGACGTAGTGAAATAAGGACAAGCCACCAGTTCCACCGGTTCATCTTTCAACGGTTCGTAATCGGTACGATAATCGTCTAAGACTTCGTAATTAATGGCATCACGAGCCTGGTCGATATGCAATTCGCGAGTTTTCCCGTTAGCGTCCTTCCGATTGTAGTCGTAGATACGATAAGTGATATCCGACGATTCCTGAATTTCGGCAAGGAATACGCCGGCCCCAATCGCATGAACTCGACCTGCAGGCAGGAAGAAAACATCTCCAGGGCGAGTATTATAACTCTGAAGTACATCCGAGAGAGTATTATTTAAAACACGCTCTTTATATTCTTTTTTTGTAATGGATTGTGAAAATCCAGAAGTGATTTTCGCATTTTTATCGGCATCAATGACATACCACATTTCAGTTTTTCCCAATGAATCGTGGCGCAATTTAGCCATATCATCGTCGGGATGCACTTGTACAGATAAGTCTTGCTGTGCGTCGATGAATTTAATAAGCAATGGGAAGTTCTCACCGAAATTGGCATAATTCTCTTCTCCCATGAGCTCACTGCGATAATGACGAATCATATCAACAATGGTACAACCCTTCTCAGGTCCGTTTGCTACAACAGATTCATTACCTTCAAGTCCGGATAATTCCCAACTCTCTCCTACTTCTTCAAGGTTAGAACTTAAATGTTTAAATGGAATAATCTTATTACCGCCCCATATTTTTGTTTTCAGGATCGGTTCAAATTTTAGCGGATACATCTTTGAAACAATTCGTTTAGTTCTTTATATAATTAGATTTATTATTATTTTATTTCGCCGACAAACATACAAATAAAAAATGAAATAAGAACCAAAAAAAATCAAATTAAAATTGCATTTATAACGATTGTCAAATAAAATACGACGATGTATACTAGAAGTATTTTAAACTTTCATAAAAGGTTTGATAGTTTTTGTCTACATTCCTTTGGGGTTAAAAATATAATTGTTTTATTTGCATAAGAAAATTTTCAAAAACAAAATAATGAAGAACACTTTTCTTACAGAAGGTAATCTTTCCGGATTGAATCAGAAAGATTTTCAAAAAGAAATAAACGGTCGGTTTACCGATTTATTTATTCTTAAAAATAAAAAAGGAATGGAAGTCGCCGTAACTAACTACGGATGTACTATCTTGTCGATTATGGTTCCTGATAAAGATGGCAATTATGCCAACGTCATATTGGGGCATGATAACATTGACAGTGTAATAAACAGCCCTGAACCTTTTTTGAGTACTACAGTAGGACGATATGCAAACAGAATCGCCGAAGGTAAATTCACTTTATTCGGTGAAGAGCACGAATTGGCAATCAATAATGGTCCCAACTCATTACATGGTGGTCCAACCGGATTCCATACCCGCGTATGGCATGCAGAGCAAATAGACGAGAGCACGATAGAATTCAAACGCCGCTCTTTGAACAACGAAGAAGGTTTCCCTGGTCTACTGGAAGTTCAGATACGTTATCATCTGGAAGAAGATGAGAACTCCATTGTCATCGATTACCATGCAACCACGGATACGGCTACTATCGTCAATCTGACTCACCATGGATTTTACAATCTGGCTGGAATAAATAATCCTACCCCTTCTATTGAAAACAATATCGTTACTATCAATGCCGATTATTTTATTCCTATGAATAAGGATTCCATCCCTACGGGAGAGATTCTGAAAGTAGAAGATACTCCTATGGACTTCCGTACTCCATTTATGGTCGGTGAAAGAATAAACGACAGGTTTGAACAGCTCATTTTCGGTGCCGGATACGACCATTGTTATGTTTTGAACAAACCGGAAGCTAACGAACTGACGTTGGCTGCTACTTGCAAGGAACCGGTCAGCGGCCGTACGATGGAAATGTACACAACCGAAGAAGGTGTTCAACTATATACAGGTAACTGGCTGAACGGCTTTACCGGAGCACATGGAGCTACATTCCCCGCAAGAAGTGCCATCTGCTTTGAAGCTGAATTCTTCCCGAATACACCGAATGTGTCCTACTTCCCTTCTTGCACACTATTGCCGGGAGACGAATATACACAGACTACCATTTATAAATTCGGCGTTGAAAAATGAGAATAATCTAAAATAAATAATTTTTAATAAACAACTAAAAACATGGATTCTACAAAAAAACAAAATGGTAATATTATCGCTATCGTTACGATGATATTTTTATTCGGTATGATTTCATTCGTTACTAACCTTGCAGCTCCTATCGGCGTTATTTGGAAACAACAGCCAGGTATCGAAGGATCGAGCGCATTAGGCATGATGGGTAACATGATGAACTTCTTGGCTTACCTGTTTATGGGTATCCCAGCCGGTAAACTCTTAACAAAAATAGGTTATAAGAAAACAGCTTTAGCAGCTATCGCAATTGGATTCTTCGGCGTACTGATTCAGTTCTTGTCGGGTGTTATCGGTGTAGGTGCTGTTCTGTTCAGCCTTCCAGCTAACTTCTTTATCTACCTGCTCGGTGCTTTCGTCGCTGGTTTCTCGGTATGTATGTTGAATACAGTCGTTAACCCGATGTTAACTCTTCTTGGCGGTGGTGGTAAAAGAGGAAACCAATATATCCAGATTGGTGGTACTTTCAATTCATTGATGGCTACTCTTACTCCTATGCTCGTTGGTGCATTAATCGGTTCTATCACAAAAGATACTGCAATTGCAAATGTAAACCCTGTATTGTTCATAGCAATGGCTGTATTCATCGTAGCATTCATCATTTTAATTTTCATCCCTATCTGCGACCCACAACAAAATTCTGCCAATACAGTATTCGAAAAGAGTCCATGGGCTTTCCGCCATTTTGTTTTAGGTGTAATCGCCATCTTCGTATATGTTGGTGTTGAAGTTGGTATCCCAGGTACATTAAACTTCTTCCTTTCTGATCCCGTTAAAGGTGCAGGATTAGACCCTGCTACTGCTGCTACTATCGCAGGATTCGTAGCTGGTACATATTGGTTCATGATGTTAATCGGACGTTTCGTATCAAGTTTCATCAGTAGTGTTGTATCTAGTAAAGTACAGCTGGAAGTAGTTTCTACTGTTGCTATTATCTTAGTTCTCGTAGCTATGGTAGCTCCTATTGCAACAAAAGTTTCTATGCCTGTATTTACCGGTTCAGGTTTCGGAATGGTACAAGTACCACTTACAGCCTTACTGCTCGTTCTTTGCGGTCTTTGCACATCAGTAATGTGGGGCGGCATCTTTAACTTGGCAGTTGAAGGTCTTGGTAAATATACAGCAATGGCATCGGGTATCTTCATGATGATGGTAGTCGGTGGCGGCGTTCTCCCACTACTCCAGAACTGGATTGCTGACAAGACAACGTACATGACAAGTTATTGGGTAATCGTCATCGCTGTAGCATACATTCTTTATTATGCCGTAATCGGTTGCAAGAATGTAAACAAAGACATCAAAATTGATTAATTAAACTCAAATATTAATATCATGGATATAGATTTCGTAAGAAGCCGGTTCATCAAACATTTCGATGGTACTACCGGATATATTTATACTTCTCCGGGACGTATTAATTTAATAGGTGAACATACTGACTACAATGGTGGATTCGTATTCCCAGGTGCAGTAGATAAAGGCATTATGGCTGAGATTAAGCCTAATGGAACCAAGAAAGTGCTCGCCTATTCTATCGACTTGAAAGACTATGTAGAATTCGGATTGGAAGAGAAAGATGCTCCAAGAGCAAGCTGGGCTCGTTACATTTTCGGTGTATGCCGTGAAATGATTAAACGAGGAGTAGAAGTAAAAGGCTTTAATACGGCTTTTGCAGGTGATGTTCCTTTGGGAGCAGGCATGTCTTCTTCTGCAGCACTCGAAAGTACTTTTGCTTTCGCTTTGAACGAGTTATTCGGAGACAACAAGATTGATAAATTTGAACTTGCTAAAGTAGGGCAAGCTACAGAACATAATTATTGCGGAGTAAACTGCGGCATCATGGATCAGTTTGCTTCTGTCTTTGGTAAAGCTGGCAGTCTGATCCGTTTGGATTGCCGCTCATTGGAATATCAATATTTCCCTTTCAAACCGGTTGGTTATCGCTTGGTTCTGCTGAATTCGAAAGTAAAACATGAATTAGCTTCTTCAGCATATAACAAACGCCGTCAGAGTTGTGAAAATGCCGTTGCTGCCATTCAAAAACTACATCCGCATGTAGAATTTCTACGGGATGTTAACATGGACATGCTAAACGAAGTGAAAGATAACATATCTGCTGAAGATTTTATGCGCGCAGAATATGTCATCGCCGAAATACAACGAGTTCTCGATGTATGCGATGCATTGGAACGCAACGATTACGAAACAGTTGGCGAAAAGATGTACGAAACTCACCATGGAATGAGCAAGCTTTATGAAGTTAGCTGTGATGAACTCGACTTCTTAAACGATGTTGCCAAAGAATGTGGAGTAACAGGTTCTCGCGTTATGGGCGGTGGATTTGGTGGCTGCACTATCAACTTGGTTAAAGATGAACTTTATGACAAGTTCATTGAAGTGGCAACTAAACGCTTTAACGAAAAGTTCAACCACAAACCTGAAGTATATAATGTAGTAATCAGCGACGGCTCTCGCCGCCTTGCATAAGAGATTACTCTTAAAATAAAAGAAGAGGATATGCCCGCTGTGACATATCCTCTTTTTATTTATATATTACAAATTATTATTGATATTGAGCAATACGACTAAGATATTTACCGATAATATCAAATTCTATATTAACGACCGTCCCAACCTTTATGGAATGAAAATTAGTATGTTCGAAAGTGTACGGTATAATTGCTACTTGAAAAGTGTTTTCGGTTGGATTGCATACCGTAAGACTTACACCATTGACTGCAACAGAACCTTTATCAACAGTTAGATAACCTCGTTTGGCCTTTTCTTTATCAAAAGGATACTCAAAAGTATAATAGTAACTCCCTTCTGCATCGAGTACAGCCGTACATCGAGCGGTCTCATCGACATGACCTTGTACGATATGGCCATCTAATCTTCCATTAATCTTCATACTGCGTTCTACATTGACTTCATCACCAATCTTTAATTCGCCCAAATTGGAACGTAACAGCGTTTCCTGCATAGCAGTGACAGTATACGTAGTACCTTCTTTACTAACAACAGTAAGACAAACTCCATTATGAGAAACACTCTGATCAATCGATAATTCGTCGACAAAGGGACAGGTAAACGTAAAATGAATATTCTCCTGATCTTTGATTACTGCCACTAAAGTGGCCATACCTTCTATAATTCCTGAGAACATAATTATGTATATTAGTTAATTTTAAAATCATCCTTTAGAATAAACAAAGATAAAAAAAACGAGCCTTTTCACAAAGACTCGTTTTTCAGTTTTCAATAGGTATTAGTTTTTTTTAAGGTAAAAAGATTGTTTTCAGGATAACGATTGCAAAGATAGAGCCTTTTTTTGATACAATCAAAATATTTATATATGTCATATAACATATTTTTGAGGTTTTCTAAAATATTTCTTAAAAAATGATATCAATTTTAGGGATTGAATACTGCCTTCAAAAATAAATATTTTATGGTAATCTGAACTTCTTATTAAAAGCTATTATCTATAATATTAATCTTGAAAGTATAGAATAAATTAAAAATCCACGCTTAAATTCCGATAAAATAAAAAAAAATCCTACTTTTGTAATTCTTTAATTTAACTATCAAAACTATGACAGAGATTAACCACGAAGAGGCAAATGAAAAGAAGAATCTGAACTTCATCGAAGAAATGGTGTGTGAAGATTTGAAAAACGGTAAAAACGGTGGAAGAATTCAAACCCGTTTTCCTCCTGAACCTAACGGCTATCTTCATATCGGTCATGCTAAAGCTATTTGTCTTGACTTTGGTATCGCAGCTAAATATGGTGGCGTTTGTAATCTCCGTTTTGATGATACAAATCCTACCAAGGAAGATGTTGAATATATAGAGGCTATTCAAGAAGATATTCAATGGCTCGGTTATCATTGGGGAAATGTCTATTATGCTTCCGACTATTTCCAACAGCTATGGGACTTTGCCATACGTCTTATCAAAGAAGACAAAGCATATATAGATGAGCAGACTTCAGAACAAATTGCTCAACAAAAAGGTACTCCGACACAACCAGGAACTGAAAGCCCCTTTAGAAATCGTCCTATTGAAGAAAGTCTTGCTCTTTTCAACAAGATGAACAGTGGGGAGATCGAAGAAGGTGCAATGGTTCTTCGTGCCAAAATTGATATGAAGAACCCTAATATGCATTTTCGCGATCCTATCATATATAGGGTAGTAAAACATCCGCATCCACATACAGGTACGAAATGGAAAGCATATCCTATGTACGATTTCGCTCATGGTCAGAGTGACTTTTTTGAAGGGGTGACACATTCGTTGTGTACTCTTGAGTTTGTTGTCCATCGCCCCCTATACGACCTTTTCATTGATTGGCTTAAAGAAGGAAAGGATCTGGATGATAATCGACCACGACAAACGGAATTTAACAAATTGAATCTAAGCTACACGCTCATGAGCAAGCGTAATCTATTGCTATTGGTTCAAAATGGTTTGGTTAAAGGATGGGACGATCCAAGAATGCCGACTTTATGCGGTATCAGAAGACGTGGTTATTCTCCTGAATCCATACATAAGTTTATTGATAAGATAGGATATACTACCTATGATGCCCTTAATGACATTGCTCTCTTGGAAAGTGCTGTCCGTGAAGACCTGAATGGAAGAGCTATCCGCGTTTCTGCTGTTCTAAATCCTATAAAATTAATTATTACGAATTACCCAGAAGGTAAAACAGAAGAATTGGAAGCAATAGATAATCCAGAAGATGAGAAATCTCCAACTCATAATATTACTTTCAGTCGTGAGTTGTGGATTGAACATGATGATTTCATGGAGGATGCACCAAAGAAATATTTCCGTATGACACCCGGTCAGGAAGTTCGCTTAAAAAATGCTTATATTGTAAAATGTACCGGGTGTAAGAAAGACGATAACGGCACTGTTACTGAAGTTTATTGTGAATATGACCCCAACACCCGCAGCGGAATGCCAGAGGCTAACCGAAAAGTAAAGGGTACACTCCATTGGCTGAGTTGCGCTCATTGTGTCCCTGCTGAAGTACGACTATACGACCGATTGTGGAAGGTAGAAAATCCACGCGATGAACTTGCTGCAGTTTGTGAAGAAAAGAATTGCACTCCTTTAGAGGGGATGAAAGAACTCATCAATCCTAATTCGTTGAGTATTTTACAAAACTGCTATGTGGAGAAATTTGCCGCAGAACAACTTCCGCTTTCATATCTGCAGTTTATACGCCTCGGCTATTTCAATGTTGATAAAGACTCCACTCCGGAACATCTTATTTTCAACAGGACAGTGAGCCTGAAAGACACTTGGGCTAAGACAGTAAACAAAAACAATAAATAATTATTTCGATTAATACAGACATCATTTGCTTTGTGTAGTTAATAACTAAAAATAATGCAGACATTAGCTTTTATTCAGTGGTGTATAGCCCACCTCAATTATTGGACCATTACACTATTAATGGCTATAGAAAGTTCTTTCATTCCTCTACCATCGGAGATTGTAGTACCACCTGCTGCATATAAAGCAGCAGCAACAGGTGATTTGAATATTTTCTTAATTATCTTGTTTTCTACTCTAGGGTGCGACATCGGAGCATTGGTTAATTATAGTCTGGCATGTTGGTTAGGGCGACCTATTGTCTACAAATTTGCTAACAGTAAATTTGGACATTTCTGTATGCTCAACGAACAGAAAGTCTACAAATCAGAGAATTTCTTTCAACACCACGGAGCGATTTCAACTTTCATAGGACGACTGATTCCTGCAGTTCGCCATTTGATTTCAATACCTGCGGGATTATCAAAAATGAAACTTTCTACTTTTATCATCTTCACAACTTTAGGTTCATTGATATGGAATTCTATTTTGGCTGCAGGTGGTTATTACTTGGAAAGTGTCATTCCTATTGACAGACTCGATGGAGAAATCAAGAAATACAGTACAATGATGGGTTATGGATTCATCGTTATAGGCATTATAATTGTTGCATACTGGATTTATAAAGGGACAAAAAAGAAATAATATGTATCAGAAGAGTAAATATTCTTTCAACATCTTCATCTTTGTTATGGGGAGTTTACTCTTCCTTTTCATGACCTCATGTAATAACAATCAATTCTACACGACAAGACCTGTGGAAAAGACTTATTATATAACAGGTGAAATTACTAATCCGGGGACTTATGAAATACCGGATACGTCTGTCACTATCTGTGATGCCATCACCAAAGCAGGTGATATGACAGTCTTTGGGATGAGAAACAAAGTGAAGATCTATCGCCTGAGTGAAAACAATAAACGGTCAAAACATGTCATAAACTTAAACCAAGACATCTCTAATTCTCCCTATTATACTATTAAATCAGGGGATATCATCTATATCACCCCAAACAAAATGCGCACAGAAAGTCAGAAGATAGGACGTAAATCCACTCTTTGGGTATCTCTTACTTCATTTATCATTTCTACTGGAACTTTCTTATTAGGCAAGCTAAAATAACCTTTATAATAAAAACATTTTTAAATAAAACTTTCTAGTAAAAGTATTTCAAGGATTAAAAGAAAAATATATCTTTGTAGTTAAAATATAATAATCTTTATTTATGGCTAAGAATGATGAATTGGATAAAGACTCATTGAAAGATATTGCCTGGAAGGGTGCTCGTACAGTAGATGGTCATGATGTTAACTCAGAGAGAATGGACGCTTGTGGTGCATGGATTCATTATGATGATTTCGAAAACCATAATAGTGAATTCGGTTGGGAGATAGATCATGTATTCCCAATAACAAAACTACGTAGTCTTAAAATACCACGTAAATTATGGAATCATGCAACAAATCTTCGAGCTATGCATTGGCTGAATAATCAAAGTAAAGCAAATTCATATCCCACCTATATATCTAAAGTTCAAGCAAAAAATAACAATAATGTAGAAAGCGTTAAAACATTCTATGTTGAAGAGGCTTTACAATACAGCCTTCGCTGTATTTTCAAAATTAAATCATTAGGAGATTAAATATTTTTGTTATGAATATAGCCATCATCGGAACAGGGTACGTAGGACTAGTCTCGGGAACATGTTTTTCAGAAATGGGCAATGATGTTGTGTGCATCGACATTGATAAAAACAAGATCCAACAATTAACAGAAGGTAAAGTACCCATATACGAACCTAGCCTTGAGAATATGATTATCCGTAATACTAAAGCTGGTAGACTACGCTTCTCTACGGATATAACTCAATATTTAGACAGCGTTGAAGTTCTTTTCTGTGCTGTTGGTACCCCTCCTGATGAAGATGGTAGTGCCGACCTAAGTTATGTGCTCAATGTAGCTCATACTATCGGAAAAAACATAAAACACCATATTGTTTTTACCACAAAAAGTACAGTACCGGTCGGAACCTCTATTAAGGTAAGAAATGCTATCCAAGAAGAACTTGATAAAAGAGGTGAAAAAATTGAATTCGATGTAGCATCTAATCCCGAATTTCTTAAAGAGGGAACTGCCATTAAAGATTTTATGGCTCCTGAAAGAGTTGTAATAGGTGTAGAAAGTGAACGTGCTCGTTTGATAATGGAACGTCTGTATCGCCCTTTCACTCTAAACGGCTACCCTATTCTTATTATGGATGTCCCATCTGCAGAGATGACGAAATATGCAGCTAACGCCATGCTAGCTACTCGTATTAGTTTTATGAACGATATCGCCAATCTATGTGAACTTATAGGTGCTAACGTAAATTGGGTAAGAAAAGGTATCGGTACTGATTCACGTATCGGCAGCAAATTCCTTTATGCAGGTTGCGGTTATGGCGGCTCTTGTTTCCCTAAAGATGTAAAGGCACTGATGCATAGTGGTATTGAAAATGGATATCACATGCAGGTAATAGAAGCTGTCGAAGCTGTAAATAAGGAACAAAAATCTATAGTATTCAATAAAATCATTGAAGCTCTTGGCACTGATGATTTGAAAGATAAAGTTATCGGTATTTGGGGATTAGCATTCAAGCCTGACACTGATGATATGCGAGAATCAACTTCTCTAGTGGTCATCCAAAAACTTCTTGATGCTGGTGCCAAGGTCAAAGTTGTTGACCCTGTAGCCATGAATGAATGTAAAAGGCGGATTGGCGATACTGTTACTTACTGCAATAATCTTTACGACGTGGCTCAAGGAGCTGATGCTATAGCTTTGCTTACTGAATGGAAACAATTTAGGATGCCTAATTGGGATGATATCTATAAATTAATGAGACAACACAATATCATTGATGGAAGAAATATCTACGATGCAAATGAACTCCATGAAGCTGGATTTACATACGCTTGTATAGGGAAAAAAATATATAGATCAAATCAATAATGAAAAGAATATTAATTACCGGTGGTGCAGGTTTCATCGGTTCACACCTTTGTGAACGATTACTTTCAGAAGGGAATGATATAATCTGCTTAGATAATTATTTTTCCGGTAATAAAGACAACATTCGGCATCTGTTAGACAATCACAATTTTGAATTGGTACGCCATGACGTTACTGTTCCATATTATGCCGAAGTTGATGAAGTTTATAATCTTGCCTGTCCTGCTTCTCCTGTATTTTATCAGTACAATCCCATTAAAACGATGAAAACCTCCATATATGGAGCTCTCAATATGCTTGGATTAGCAAAACGAGTACATGGGACAATTCTTCAAGCTTCTACGAGTGAAGTATATGGTGATCCGGCTGTACATCCTCAAAAAGAAGATTATTGGGGAAATGTCAATCCTATTGGCATTCGCTCTTGTTATGATGAAAGCAAACGTGCTGCAGAATCTCTTTTCATGGATTATCATAGACAGAATGGTGTAAAGATTAAGATTATACGAATCTTCAACACTTATGGCCCTAGGATGAGTCCAAATGATGGTAGAGTCGTTTCGAACTTTATTGTTCAGGCTTTGAAAAATCAAGATATCACTATATACGGGAACGGTCAACAAACGCGCAGCTTTCAATATATCGATGATTTAATAGAGGGTATGACCAGAATGATGGTTTCTCCTGAAGATTTCATTGGCCCTGTTAATATTGGCAATCCTGGCGAATTTACTATCCTAGAATTAGCTCAAAAGGTAATAGAACTAACGAATTCTAAGAGTAAGATTATTTTCAATCCGCTGCCAAGTGATGATCCTAAACAACGTAAACCTGATATTTCTTTAGCAAAAGAAAAACTGAATGGATGGGAACCGACTATCAAGTTGGAAGAAGGATTAAAGAAAACTATCGAATATTTCTCAAATTACAAGGATATGTAATTTGTATTGCAATTAACGATATCTTATGAGATTACTCTGCCGATGTGGCAGATTGTTGATTTTCAAGAATCTTAAATGTTCTTTGAGCCTCTTGTCGGATTCGAACCAACGACCCCGAGATTACAAATCACGTGCTCTGGCCAACTGAGCTAAAGAGGCAGGTGGGTAAGCTTACTACATCGCGCCGCTACAACCAAGTACCCTTGCT
>Ga0183095_10677_pt1 | contig 56807 bp, 38 predicted proteins | sample BioMet4_FD_130346 | JGI IMG/M metagenome (GOLD analysis project Ga0183095, IMG submission 130346) | Microbial communities from bioreactor (seeded with sewage sludge) at LBNL, California, USA - Biofuel metagenome 4 (v2) (version 3) | ecosystem: Engineered > Bioreactor > Anaerobic > Unclassified ...
CGGATATTGAAACTCCGGCGGCCGCTCCCGCTCCGGCACCGGCGGCTTCTGCCGCCCCGGCTCCGGCCGCGTCGGCAGCTGCTCCGGCGGCCGCTCCTGCTCCTGCCACATCTGGAGCGAGCGCACAGAAGAAAAGCGATTTCGAACCCGCTGTAAAATCTTCTGTTGCCGCTCCTCCGGTGGTTCATAAAACCCAGCCGTCTCCCCGTGCCCGCAAATATGCGGCGGACTATCTGGTCAACCTGGACAAGGTTCCCGGTACCGGCGGCGGCGTGGGCCGGGTTACGGAAAATGACGTCAAACAGTATCTGGATTCGACCGGTTACTTCAGTCGGAAAATTACTCCGACCGCGTTGGAACTGGCGAAGAAGGAAAAACTGGACATGACCGATTTGTCCGGTACTGGCGACAGTGGCCGCATCACGCTGGCCGACGTTAAAGACACGATTATGGAAAAGCCGCAGGAAATGAGCACCATGCGCAAGGTGATCGCCCAGCGGCTGACGCAGTCCAAGCAGAATATTCCGCACTTCTATGTGACCGTCAGCGTGGATATGAGCACGGTGATGGGTACTCGGAAGCAGCTCAAGGAACAGGGCATCAACCTGAGCGTCAATGTGTTCGTGGTCAAAGCCGTGGCCAAGGCGCTGAAAGCGTTTCCGATGGTCAATGCCGAAACCGACGGCAAGGTCGTGCGCCGCAAGGCGAAGATCAACGTCGGCGTGGCGGTGAGCATCGACAACGGCCTGGTGGTGCCGGTGGTGCGGAATGCCGACCGCAAAGCGATGGATGAAATCCACGCCGAAGTGGCCGAACTGGCCGACAAAGCGCGCAAAGGCAAGCTCACGCCCGACGAAATGAAAGGCGGCTCGTTCACCATCTCCAATATGGGGATGATGAATGTGGAAAGCTTCGGCGCGATCATCAACCCCGGTGAAGGCGGTATCCTGGCCGTAGCCTCGACGGTGCCGACTCCGGTTGTCCGCGACGGTCAGATCGTGATCCGCGACATGATGAAGATCTCGATGAGCGCCGACCATCGGATCGTCGACGGCTCGATGGCGGCGGAGTTTGTCAACGCCGTCAAAGCCAACCTTGAAAGTGCGGACTTCTGGGCTCAGGAACTCTGAGTTCTGCAGGACGTTGGTTTTTACTTTTCGGACCCGCCGTCTGGAAAAGTTACGGTCCCGTCCGGGGTTACCCGGACGGGACTTCTTTATATATACCGGCCGTCAGCGCCGTCCGGCAAGCAAGGTCAGGACGGCTTGTTGAAGAACGGTCGGGGCGTAGGGGCGCATCAGCATGACAATTTTATTCAGTACGGGATAAGAAAAATCGGTGGTTTCCGAATGATCGGTGATGAAGATGGCGGGCAGGGGATCTTTGATTTCGAACGCTTTTTCAAACAGATTGTCACCGTTGGCGGTACGCCAGACCTGGTCGCCAATCAGCAGATGGTATTCTTCCGGCCCTTGGGCCAACAGGGCCAGCGCGGCGATGGCATTGGGGGCGACGGTAACCCGGCATCGGACTTCGCGCAACAGTTTGGCAATGGGGGCCGGTTCTTCGGCGGAGTTTCGCCCGACCAGCAGAATATGTCCTGGACAGCCGGTATCCGGGACGGTTGATGATGGGGGTGATGTTTGCAGCGGCAGATAGATGTAAAATTCGCTGCCTTGTCCCGGCGAGCTTTTGACTCCAATATGACCGTTCAGCGAACTGACAATGCCATGAACGACCGATAGTCCCAACCCGGTTCCATGGCTGATTTTTTTAGTGGTGAAAAACGGTTCAAAAATATGGGCGGCGATTTCTTCCGGCATACCGGACCCGGTGTCGGTGACCGCCAGACGGACATAGTTGCCCGGCGGCAATCCCAGACGATTGCCGGGCGACAGCAATTCTTCTTCCAATGTGACGGTGATTTGGCCGGCACCGTCCCGGATGGCGTCCACGGCATTTTTCACCAGATTCATCACCACCTCATAAACCTGAATCGGATTGGCCATGATGTCGCCGACTTGTTTGTCCAGCGCCGTTTTCAGCGTGATGGTTTTGGGCAGGGAAGGGCCGAGCAGGGCAATGACTTCCCGAATCGTCTGACGCAGGGAGACCGGTTGTTCCGGTTCTTTGACACAACGGCTGAAGTTCAGAAAATGCTTGATCAGTTGACCGGCGCGATCGCAGGCGTTATTGGCGCGGTCAAAAAATTTTTTAAGTTCCGGCGGTGGAGTTGCCAGCATTTTGATGGCATCCAGATTGGCCTGGAGCGCCAGCAGAATATTGTTGAAGTCGTGGGCGATGCCGCCGGCCAGATTGCCCAGCGCTTCCATTTTTTCCACTTCCGCAAACCGGCGTTCCAGCGCTTCTTTGGCGGTGATGTCGTTGATGATCGCGGCATAACCGACGATTTTGGCTTCTTTGTCATGGATGGCGGTGAGATGAAGTTCGAAAATCGTATCCTCGATTTCGACGTCGCTTTGCCAAACTCCGCCGGAGACGGCTAACCGGGCGACGATTTCCGCCAGGTTCCGCCCCAACCGGACATTTTTCAATTGTTCAACACTTTTGCCGACAATCTCGCTCTTGGTGTTATGCAACAGGGTTTCGGCCGCGCTGTTCAAGTATTCGATGGTATGATCGGGCCGAATCAGCAGAATTCCTTCCTTGGTCTGCTGGACGGTGGCCGCCATCAACTGAAAACGCCGCTGAGCGGAACGATATTGTTCGTCGAAAATGCTTTGATCCAACTTGTCCACCGAGACTTCGCTGAACAGAAAATCGCCCGGCCGTTCGACGGTGTGACGCATCATAGCGATGATCTTGTAGAGTTTGCGGGTCAGGGTGGCGGTCTGCAAGAGCTGACGCCAGAGTCGGGGGCCCGGCGGAACCGTGAGCCGGAGACAATCGCTGCCGGCATGGCTGCGATCATGGGCGGACTGGAGGACGATCATCGGCAGATTGAACCCGTCTTCCAACCGCCGGCGTAGTGAGGATGCCCGATACGGCAACTCCAGATTGGCGTCGACCAGTACCAGTTCGGGCGGTTGCCTGGTCTGAAACCAGGAGTCCGGTTGGGCCGTCGGCAATTCCGTCGCCGACAATTCTCTGACCAGAACGAGTTCCGGACTGTGACGGCAAAAATTGGCAATCACCGGCCGTGACCAAATCAGAATGACACGAAGTGCGGACATGGCAGACGGCATTCTCCTTTTTACTCAAAAATCCAATCAAAGGGGGACGCCAACAAAAAAAAGCCCGGTTGCGAAGCAACCGGGCATCCCCCCCCACTATCCCATCTCCCAATCAATACTCGTATCAGGTATTCCGGTTCAGCACTTTTTCTACTGCTCGCATCAGCGCGGACACCTTGAAAGGTTTTTCAAGAGTCACAATCTCCCCCAGACTGCTGACGTGAGCCAAGTAGACGCTGGCCGGAATTCGGCCCCCTCCTGACATGGCAATAATTGGGATATGTCCATACCTTCTTTTTATTTCGGCAATTAACTGGATGCCATCTTTTTCCGGCATGATGATATCGGTAATCATTACATCCGGCCGTTCGACGGCAACCATTTCCAGCGCCGCTTTGCCGTCGCCGGCGCCGCGGACCTGATGGCCTTGAGTCTGGAATAAGTCGACCAGGGTATCGCGGATTTCACTATCGTCGTCGATGACCATGATTTTTGCCATATCCAGTCCTCGCTTACCGACCAACAGTATAGAAAGTTCCGTGCCAGCTTGGATGGATAAGTTACAATGCATTGTCGATAATGAAGTTATCTGCTTTCAAGACGGGTAGGCAAGGAGGGCGAAGTGTATCAAGATAATTTAACGCCGAACTCTGACTGTTTATTGTATTATTTTTATAATCATATGCTTATGATAAAAAATGAAAGGATTGATAATTTAAGATAAGTTAAACAGGTTGGACCGGGCGAAACCGTTAGTCCTTGTGTTCAGGGGCGACCTGGTTGTAAGGGAAGGGCAGAAAGTCCAAATTGTCTTGCCGGCAGACGGCGGAAAGACAGGAGCCGATGGTGTTGACGTAGCGGAAACTGTCCGTGGAAACGGCGCAGAGAAACAACATGGACATGGCGTATTTCAACATCTGCGGGCTGTCCCAGACATTGTAATTGGCTTTTTTCAGCGGGGCATGGACTCGCCAGCCGTCGCGGGGCGTAAGCACGTGTTTTTCGTCATCGATCAGCGCAAAATTCTCGATCAACTGAATCATTTCCAGATGAATGCCCCAACTCGACGCCAGTTGACGGGCGATGGCGCACAGAATGGCGTCGGCACCGACCATTTCGTCCATGACGACGCCCAGGCAGAAGTAATCCGCCTGAAGGTCGTTGGGCGGAGGAACGCTGAAGCCGGTTTTGCGCATGAAGTAGGCAACGCTTTCGATATTGCCGTTGGGGTTCCGGTCGGTACCGTCGAGCAGTTTTTCCCATTGCCGGTAGAGCATTTCCGGCGAGTCGTTGTCGTACCACTGGAGATGAACTTCGATCAAGCCGTCGAGCATGCCGATGGAATTTTCCCGGAGCCGCCGGGAAAATTCGCGCCGACGTTGCCGCAAGTGCATAATCGATTCCAGTTGATGAATTCGCCGGCGGATCAACGGATCGTTGCTTTCCTGCAAGGAGGCAAGATACTCTTCCACCTCTTCCTCGTGTTCCAGCAGGCTGGCCATGATTAATGAGGCGGCCTGCTGGTTGGGTTCGTCCAGCAACTTGAGGAGGGTTTGAAGTTGATGACTATTCTTCGGCATGGACGGCAGGTTTCTCCGGATAACGTCCGCCCATGGCGTCGCGGGCGATATTTTTGGCATCTTCGGGAAAATCGGCTTTGATCATCCATTGCAGAAAGCCCGGATTTTCCATGGAAATCTGTTTCAGGGGCAGGCCGACATTTTTGCCGAAGCCGACCACCGGGACGTTGCCCGACCATTTGAATTTGCCGGTGCTGTCGATCCAAGATGGGTCGCGCTGGGTACAGAGTTGATGCAGCTCATCCAAATCGGCCGAGAGATCGGGATAATGGTCCAGTTGTCCGAAAAAGACTTCGGCGGCGGCCAGCGTGTCGGCTTCCGCGCCGTGGGCTCCTTCCAGCGTTTTTCCGCAGTAGAAAGAAAGGGCTGCGGTCAAAGTCCGGGGTTCCCGGCGGCAGAAAATCACATAAGCGTCGATCAGCCGGCGGCCTTCCAGCGAGAATTCCAGTCCGGCGCGACGGAATTCGTTGACCAGCATCGGCACGTCGAATTTGCCGATATTGTACCCGCCGAGGTCGCAGTCGAGCAAATAACCGAACAGGTTTCGGGAGACGGCTTTAAAGGTGGGTTCGTTGGCGACGTCGGCATCGTAAATGCCGTGAATTTCGGACGCGGCGGTGGGAATCGGCATTTCGGGATTAAGGCGGCGCGTTTTCACTTCCCGGTTGCCGTCCGGAAAAATCTTGACGATCGACATCTCAACGATGCGGTCGTAGTTTAAATTAATTCCGGTCGTTTCCAGGTCGAAAAAAACGAGCGGACGTTGTAATTGCAATCTCATGGCTATGCCTTTCTCTGGATAAGTAAGATAACGTCTGGGGTCTAATATAGGGTTCGGTCGGGCGATTTTAAAGTACTCCCGTGAAAGTTTGTCGAATCTTCACGCAAGAGCGAATCGGCCAAGACAATGTGGTTCAGGCGTGATGGCCGCCCGGAACGAAAAACAGATCCCGACACAGCAATTCTCCGGCGGCCCGGTTGATGTTGTCGATCAACATCTGCTTAACCGGTCCCCGGAGCTCCCGCAGCCAGGCGGGATGACTGACTTCCACGGTAATGATGCCGTTGCGGATTCCTACCGGCGTACAAAACCGAGTCAGTTCGGATCCGGCCAGCGTCGCCCATTCGGATTTGATCTTCAGCAATTTGATTTCTTCCGGCGGCAACGCCTTGGCCATAATGTCGTCCAGCAGATCGCCCAAGGTATCCGAGTTCGGGCAATAGTTGGTCATTTCGGTACCGGCCCGTTGATGGCCGTACCAGTCTTTCAGGAGGTGGTAAACCTGATGGTGAAACATGCGTTGGTTCCGGCGTGCAGACACAATTCGCCCCCGACGCTAGTATGGGTTCATAATACCGAACATGTAGAGCGGCAACATGGCGGCATGAAAAGCCAGTTTGAATGGCGCAATTCCCCCATAAACCGTATTTTTAACCCCGTTGCCGAAATATCCGAACGGCCAGCCGAACATCATTTCCATCATCCCCCACGGCAGTAAAAAGATTTCCAAGGTATCTTTGCCCATCAGAACAAAAGCCTTGGCGGTATTGATCAAACAGCGCTTGAGATAAGGTTGCGCCTTCTCATACGCTTTGATGGCATAGGGGGCCAGCAGGGAAATGGTTATCGGGTCGACCGCTTTCGCTTGCGGCGCAGTACAGAAAAAACAACATGTACAACTGACCAGCATGGTCAACAGAAAAAATTTTCTGTGCATGGTCTCTCCTGTTTGCCGTTAATGTCATACCGTAAGGACGGCACTACTATAAAGCCAGTTGGCGGGAAAAACAAATGGCGGATTTCGGAGAAAACGGGAAAAATAAACCGGAACGGTTGCGAGGCGAAAGTCTCAGCGCGAGTTTCCGGGAAGAACCCTGAAAAATTTGCAAGTTTTTTCAGGGTTCTTTCCGGACCTCATTTCCTGATCTTCAAACTTTTTAATATCTTTATCAACTTGCGCAGCAAGATGATAAATAAAAAAGTTTTGCGGGAAGGCAAAGTTTGGGGATGGGGAAAATGGGGCGCTGTTTAAAAGCACTCCGTGGCTTTCCCGCTATCCTCAATGGGAACTTTGCGCCGGATTGGCGCCGTCGGCGGAAAATTTTTCTTCCGCCATTTTCTGCGCGGTCACGAAATCGAATTTGCCGTTGCCGAGCAGCGGCGGTTCTTTGACCACCATCACGCGGCGCGGCACCCAGAGTTCGCTCATGCCGGCGTTGCGGAAACCGTCACGCAACTGGACCGAATCGGCATCCGCTTGCGTGGTCACCAGAATCAACTGTTCGCCCTTGCGGGTTTCCGGAATGGCCACGACCCCGCTGACGGCTTTCGGATAGAGGGCGGCAACAACTTCTTCCACGGCGCTGAGCGAGACCATTTCACCGGCGATCTTGGCGAACCGTTTGGCGCGGCCTTTGATGATGACATAACCGTCGGCATCGAGTTCCACGATGTCGCCGGTGTCGTACCAGCCGTCGGGTGGCGGTTCGAGTACGCCGGGCTTGGTATGGCGCATGTACCCGAGCATGATGCTGTCGCCCTTCAACATCAGCCGTCCGCCGGTTTCGATGCCCGCCACCGGATCGAGACGGTATTCCAATCCGGGCAGCAAACGGCCGACGGTACCGGCACGGAAGTTCATCGGCGTATTGACGGCGATCACCGGCGACGTTTCGGTGGCGCCGTACCCTTCGACGATTCGGATGCCAAACTTCTTATTCCAGAGATCGGCGGTGGCCGGTTTGAGTTTTTCCGCGCCGACAATCGCGAACCGCATGTTGAAAAAGTCATACGGATTGGCCATGCGGCCGTAGCCGGACATGAACGAGTCGGTGCCGCAGATTATCGTGGCGTTGGTGTCGTAACAGAGTTCGGGAATGATCCGGTAATGCAGCGGCGACGGATAGTAGAACGTTCGGATGCCGCCCAGAACGGTGACGATCGCCCCCACGCCCAGGCCGAACGAATGGAACATCGGCAGCGCGTTGAAATAGCGGTCCTGAAAATTGACCGGAATCACGGTCAGCAATTGCGCCCGGTTCGCCAGCAGGTTCCGATGGCTGAGAAAAACCGCTTTGGGCATTCCTTCCGAACCGGAAGTGAACAGCACGGCGGCCGGGTCGTTCGGGGCATGTTTCGGTTTGATCCGCAGCAGCGAGCGGAACATGGCCGCGCCGATTTCCCACGGCGAGATCGTGGGTTTCACGTCTTCCAGACAGCAGACGTTGAGGCCGGCGTCGCGTAGCGCGGTTTCCAGTTTTTCGAGCCGGGCTTTTTCGATGAACTGACGCGACGTGAAGATGGTTTTCAACTGGACGGCGCGGCAGGCGGCCACCGCCTGAGCCGGACCGGAGGAAAAGTTAATCATGGCCGGGACGCGGTCATAGGCCTGCAAGCCCCAGAATGCCACCAGATTGGCGAGCGTATTGGGGAGCATCAGGCCGATCACCGATTCGCCCGGACAGCGGGTACAGAGGACGTGGCCAAGAAGATAGCTTTTATTGATCAACTGGCGATAGTTCATGACTTTCCGGTTGATATCCTCGGCGATGCGGTGTCCGGTGCCGTGGATGGCCGCCGAGTTGAGCAGCGCGCGGAAAAGATGTTCGTCGATGGGCGAAGTTTTGTATACCATGTCGACCATCAGATCGTAAATCCGCGACGAGATGACCCGGCGGCGTTCGCGGCCCCGTAACGCCGGATCGACGGCGAATTTCCGGGGTTCGAGAAAGGTCAGCGTGATCTTGGGAAACCACTGGGTCCGGAACTTGTTCCTCATATAAGAAAATTTCGAGAACTGCGCGCCGTTGATGCGGATGGGCAGCACCATGGCGCCGGACTTGGCGGCAATCATGCCCGGGCCTTCATAAACTTTCATCAGCGAACCGGTCACCGTGATACGGCCCTCCGGAAAAATCATGCATTTGCGGTCGGAACTGATGGCCGCGATCAAGGTCCGGATCGACAGCGGCTTCGTCGGGTCCATCGGAAAAGCGTCGGCCAGATAGAGCCAGGGTTTGATCCACCACTTCTGCGCCATCTGGGTATTGATGGCCAGCATTACCCGTTCCGGGATGAACGCGCCCAGCAGAATGCCGTCCAGCAGCGAGGTGTGGTTGGCGATAATCAGTACCCGGTCGCCGGCTTTGACAAAGTTTTCCGGATTTTTGACTTCCACCCGGAACAGCAGCATCAGCAGACTGCGGACCAGCGACCGGATCAGAGCGTCCGGCAGCAGTTTGCAGATATACAACCCGACCAGCAGATTGAGCAGGCCGCCGATCAGAAAAATCTGCGGAATGGTATAGTGAGCCTTGACTGCCGCCGCCGCTCCGACTGCCGCGCCGACCATGAACAGCGAGTTCATGATGTTGTTGCCGGCCACCACCCGGGCCATTTGCGCCGGATCGGCCCGATGCTGCATGATGGTGTAAAGCGGAACGATGAAGATCCCGCCGAACCCGGCCAGCAGGAACATGTCGGCGGTCAATCGCCAACAGGACGGCTGTTTGAGAAACGCTGCCAGCGAAATCAGTTCATGCCCCGGCGCCAGATTCCGGCTGGAAAAATAGAGGTCGATGAAGAAGACCGAAAGACCCAACGCCCCCAACGGTACGTAGGTCGGTTGGATCATTCCTTTTAGCATCCGGTTGCAGAGCACGGAACCCAAGCCGATGCCCACCGTGAAAATGGTCAGAAAATAGGTGACGACGGTTTCATCAGTGCCCAGAAAATCTTTGCAGAAACCCGGCAGTTGCGTCAGAATCAGCCCTCCGATCGCCCAGAACCACGAAATTGCCAGAATACAGCGGTAAACCGCAAGCTGCTTTTTGATTCCCTGCCAGATAGACCAGGTTTCGGCCGGAATATTCCAGTTGATTTTCAACGTAGGGACCGGCGGACGGGCTTCCGGAATAGCGCGGCTGGTCAGATAGCCGATCACCGCCAGCGCCAGCAAGCCGATCGTCACCAGCAACTCGCCGTACGGTCGCATGATCAGAATGCTGCCGACGATGGTGCCTAGCACAATCGCTACATAGGTGGCGGCTTCCACATAGGCGTTCCCCTCAATCAGTTCTGTTTCCTTCAAATGCTGCGGCAACAGGGCATACTTGATCGGACCGAAGAACGCCGACTGGGTGCCCGCCATGAACAGCGCGGTCATCAGCAGCGCCGTCTGCCAGAACGGATGAACGGGCAACAGCATATGCAGCATCAGCGCCAGACCGGCCAGCGCCATCAGCAGAATTTCCCAGATTTTCAGCAGCCTGGTAATCATGGCCCGGTCGTATTTGTCGGCCAGCTGTCCGGCCGGGGCGGAAAACAGGAAAAACGGCAAGATGAACACTCCGCCCGCCAGATTGACCAGCATCAGCGCGTTTTCTTTGCCGCCCGGCTGGTCGGCGAACAACTTGTAGGTAATCAGAATCAGCATCGCATTCTTGAAGAAGTTGTCGTTGAACGCCCCGATGAACTGGGTCACGAACAACGGCAGAAAACGACGTACTTTGAACAGTTCCGGGATCATCATGGTTGTGAAAACTCCTTGATTCCAGTCGTCGGTGCGTTACCGGTCGCGTTGATCGATATCCGAGTTTCGAGCAGCCACAAACGTAAAAAGTATTGATTGTTCATAAAATCGTCTCCCCGTATTCGAATTAATTTAGCCGCATTCCGGCAATTCGCCAAATCCCAAATGTTGGCGGGGCATTCCGCCGGGCAATTTTTCGATAATCTTTTTGTAAATCATTATTCTTCTGATATAGTAAGAGCAGAGCGGTAGCATCAGAAAACGTCCGGGGCCGATACGCCGGTTTCGAAAGTGTTTCGGATTGTCTAGTCTTTCCCGACAGGGAATGAAGTGAATTTTTTTAGGATAGGCTGGTGAGAATTGTCCCTCATGCAGAATCTTTTTCCGGACGATAGTTATGATACGCCTACGGCGTTACGCCGGGATTTTTGCGATCACTATCTGTGCGGCGGCAGTCGGTGGTATTTTTATCTGCGGAATTTCTATATTTTCTTCCAAAGCGGAAATTGCGGAAAACGGGGACAACTGACCGGCGAACGGCAGGTCTTCTATTCGAATAAAAATATCCGTCTGATTGAACGTTGTGGCGGACGGATTCATCTGCGCGGCTTGAACCATCTCAGCGCGGTCGACGGGCCGGTCATGCTGATCGGCAACCACATGAGTTTGTTGGAAACGGCGATCTTTCACTCCATTGTCCGGCCCCGGCGGGATTTTACGTTTGTGATCAAGGAAGGATTGCTGAAAGTACCATTTTTCGGCAACATCATGCGGTCGCTGGACGCCATTGCCATCGGCCGGGCCAACCCGCGCGACGATCTTCGGATCGTGTTGACCAGGGGCAAAGAGGTGCTGCAATCCGGGCGCTCGATTATTCTTTTTCCGCAGTCGACGCGAAGTGAAAGTTTCGATCCCCGGAAGTTTAATTCGATCGGGATTAAATTGGCTAGAAACGCCGGGGTGCCAGTCATTCCGTTTGCGCTGAAGACCGATTTTCTGGGAAATGGCAAATGGTTGAAAGATTTCGGGCCGTTGCGCCGCGATCACGATATTTATTTTGAATTCGGCGAACCGATGCCGATTACTGGCGACGGCAAGGAAAATCATCAGCAGATTATCGCTTTTATCAAAAGCAGACTGCAAAGCTGGAACGTGCCGATTGTCGACGACAGCATGCCGGTTGAACCGCATTCCGTTCCGGCGGAATAATTCTGATTCTGATTACTTCTGCGCGTTTTTCAATTTTTCCAGCGCCATGGTCCGCAGTAATTTACGCTGAATTTTTCCGGAATAGGTTTTCGGCAGCGTCTCGACGAACTCAATTTGCCGGGGATATTTATAGGGAGCCGTATTGCGTTTGACCATTTGCTGAATATCCCGGGCCAGGTCGTCGGAGGGCTGATAACCCGCATTTAAGATGATATAGGCTTTGACCGCTTCTCCCCGCAATTCGTCGGGTACGCCGATAACTGCCGTCTCTTTGACCGCCGGATGTTCCATGACCGCGTTTTCCACTTCCAGCGGACCGATCCGGTAGCCGGAACTCTTGATAACGTCGTCACTGCGGCCGATATACCAGAAATAGCCGTCCTGATCCAGAATGGCGCGGTCGCCGGTGTAATAAAAACCGTTGAGGAACGATTCCGCGTTTGCTTCCGGGTTGTCCACGTATTCCCGGAACAGGCCTACCGGCCGCCGGGAGAGATCGATCGCGACTCGTCCGGCGGTGCCGGGCGGAACCGGATGGCCGTCGTCGTCGTGGATTTCAAGATTCCAGCCCGGAGCGGCTTTGCCCATCGCGCCGTAGCGGTATTCGACTTCCGGAAACATGGCGATCATGCAGACGGTTTCCGTCTGCCCGTAGGCTTCGTGCAACCGCAGTCCGGTGCCGTCTTCCCACAACCGCATGGTATCGCGGTTGATCGGTTCGCCGGCGCTGCAACAATGCCGCAGATGCGACAAATCATAACGCTTTAAATCCTGCAACACCAGCATCCGGTAAAGGGTAGGGGGAGCGCAGAATACCGTGATGTTATACTTCTCCAGAATTTCCAAAAATTCGGCGGCGTGAAATTTGCCCCGAATGTCATAGACGAAAACACAGCAACCTACCAGCCATTGACCATACAACGCCCCCCAGCTAGACTTGGCCCAGCCGGTGTCGGACACCGTAAAATGCAGATCGGTCGGCCGCAGATCGTGCCAGAGCCGGGCGGTAATCCAATGTCCCAGCGGATAGCTGTATTCGTGCAGGACCATCTTGGGTTCTTTGCTGGTGCCGGACGTGAAATAAATCACCATCGGGTCGGAGGAACGGGTACGCACGGCCGGTTCGAACTGCGGTACGGCATGGGTCATTGCCTGCTGGAAATCAAACCAGCCGGGACGTGCGCCGTCCACCAGTACGAGTTGTTTCAACTGCGGACATCTCGCCTTGATTTCATCGATTTTTCCGGCGTTTTCCTGATTGGTGATGACCATACTGAAGCCGCCGGAGCGGAATCGCTGTTCCAGATCTTTGGCGGTCAGCATGGCCGGCGACGGACAATGAATGGCGCCGATCCGGATCAGGCCCAGAACGCAAAACCACCATTCCGGCAGTCGGGGCAGCATCAGCAGAACCCGGTCGCCGGGCTGGACGCCGAAATCCGTCAACACCCGCGCCGATTGCAGCGACTTGATGCTGAAATCCTGAAAGGTGAAATGTTTTTCCTGATCGTGCTGATTGACCCAGAGCATCGCCGGAGCATCCGGGGTTTCCCGGGCACGACGGTCGACGACATCAATTGTAAAGTTATAATATTCGGGAACGTCAATGTGGAAAGACTGCAAAATATCTGCGTTATTATTATCCATTATTGCACTTTAATGAATCACGGCATCTGCCGTAGTCAGGGTCATTCTTATATTCAGGTTTATTAAAGTAATCTGCTTTCCGGATACTGCAACCGCCACTTGAGAAAAATCCGGCATTATCTTTGGCTCGACAAACCGGGAAACGCCACTTGGATTGAGGTTGGCGAAGAAGACGCGAAGTGATTTGGCAACCGCGTTCCTTTACTTCTCCGCACTTTAGTTTTACGTCCGCAAAACTTTTATTTTTTTATCAGTTTACACCGCAAGTTGATAAGATACTTAGAGAGTTTAAAAGCCGGGGACGGGAGGCAGGAGAAAGACCCCGAAAAAATTCAATTCTTTGGGAATTTTTTCCTGAAAATGCCATCGGCACCGGCCTTTCCGCCCACGGTGGTTTGCCAGTGTTGCTGACGGAATTTTCCGGGAGGAAGTCCGAAATATTGTTTAAACGCGGCGGTGAAAAAAGTCGGGCTTTCATAGCCGCACTGACCGGTGATTTCTTCGATCGGCAGATCGGTGTTTCGAACCAGCCGCGCGGCGTGTTCCATTCGCAGTGCGTGCAGCGTCTCGGAAAACGTCTGCGGCCCGTTCTCCCGGTAAAGCCGGGACAGGTAGCCGGGGTGAAGTTTAAACACTCCGGCCACATGATTGCGGTTGATGTTGGCTTGGAAATTGTCACGTAAATACTGTTGGATCCGCTGATAGGTGAGTTGCGACCGGGAGAACTGCGGCGCGTGGTCGGAGCGCAGCAGTTCGCGGGTGAGCCGGAATACCGCCTGCGCGATTTCCACGGCGGCCCGGTTGCGGTCGTCGTTCTCCTCCGGTCCCGCCAGCAGCGGCAGCGCGGACAGCAATTTCCGAATCGCTTCGGACGGCGGCAACTGGGTATGGTAGAAGCAACTGCTCTTGGGATACATGCCGGGGGCGGGTGGACGGGGAATGTCCACATAGGTCAGGCGGATGAATTTTTCACCGTAGACGAAACTGGTCATTTCATGAGCGCAGTCCCAGAGCGGACGTTTCCAGACCAGCGGCGCGGTGTAAAACACGTCGCCCGGCCGGAGCCGGGTTTCCTGACGGCTGCCGTGCCCGGCATAGATCATATGCTTGGTACCGGAAAGGACCAGATCGAAGACCGCGGTCGGATGAAGTTCGATCGGTTCCCGAATGCCCGGCCGGTTCTCCGCGAGAATCAACTGACGCGGCGGCAAGCGATCGATCACATGATCCAACAGCCGCAAAAAAGCTTCGCGGGAAAAGTGTTCCAATTGCAGTTGTTCGGCAATCTTCATGAACGGTGCTTTTATGGTAAAGGTGACAGTTCAATAAGTAAGGTAACATTATTGCTATTGATTATCAACTGCCTAACCGGTATAATCATAAACAAAACAGGTTTCATAATAATAAGTCGGCAGTACTTATTTCGAAATTTAATGAAGAAACGATCAAGCAGGGAGAATTTTAATGAATCGCCATCAAGGGAGTTTTATTGCGACTGGAAAAATGCACAATGCCTGTACCAGTTGCCACGATTATCCGCTGACCCATTTATTTTCGCTGTGCCATGCCGCGCTCGAAAGCAACAACCGCGTTTTCATGTACGGCGACCGATTGATTCGGACCAATCTGAATTGGATTCGCGACTATGTGCTGTCGATGAAAGGGTTCAAGTATTTTGCCCGGGATTTGACCAGTTTTCCCGATCTGCTGTTGGAGAACCAGACGCCGGCGGGTTTCTTTTTTGAAATTATCGCGCCGCTGGACGATCCCCATTCCGGGGACATGGGGACGGAAACTCTCTGTAAGCGAACTCCGGAAAACGGATTCGGACTGTCCCGTCTGGAACTGGAAGCCGATGTCGAATACCTGATGGTCGAAGGCGTCTATCTGATCTGGCAGGCGACCGGCAACGATGACTATCTGCGCGTAAATTTGCCACGACTGGAAAAAGGTCTGCGCTATCTCACCGGCGACCCGAAACGGTGGGACACTCATTATCAGCTGGTCAAACGTCCCCGCACCATCGACACCTGGGATTTTCTCGACCGCGCGTCGTCGTCGATGGACCGCACCATTCATCCCGACGATCCGATGGGGATCATGCACGGCGACAATACGGGTTTGTATCACGCCGAGTTGCAGCTGGCAAAGATGTATCGTCGAATCGGCAAAGAAAATGACGCCGTGCGTTGGGAGCAGGATGCCGCCGGTCTGAAAGAACGCATCAACCGCTATCTCTGGAACGGCCGTTTCTACAAACATTTTCTGCGGCTGGACGACACCGATTACGGCGTCGATGAAACCTGGCAATTGAGTCTGTCCAATGCTTCGGATCTCAATCGCGGTACCGTCGATCTACCCATGGCCCGTTCGATCATCGAGGAATACCGTTCGATGCGGACAAAATTCGGCGGCGTACTCGACGACTTCCGCAATCTGGAACCGCCCTATCCGTCGTTCATGAATTATCGCGCCGGACAGTATGTCAACGGTGCCATCGCGCCGTTTGTGGCCGGACAACTGGCGTTGGGGGCGTTCCAATTCGGCGAGGAAAAATACGGTGCCGACATCTTATTCCGGATCGGTCAGAAAATGAGCCGCGACGGCAAAGTGGCGTTCCTCTATAATTACGACGGCAACGATGTCGGCGGCGGACCGCGTTGCTGGTGTGGGGCGGAGATCATGGCGGCGCTGGTCGAAGGTCTGGCCGGCGTTCAGGATCTCGCCGCGCTGTTCCGCAATGTTATCATCTCGCCGCGCTGGGTAGCTGCCGACGAGCCGAAGGCTCATGTCCGGCTGGAATATGCGGCGTCCGGCGCGGAGCTTGAATATCACTGGGAACATCATTCGGAAGCAAAAACCATCACCTTCGACTTGTTGACCCGGCATGAATCGGCGCAGTTACGAATGCTGTTGCCGGACAACGCCGGGGCGGTGCGAGCGACGTTGAATGGACAGCCGGTTTCAGCCCATGAAGAAAAAGTAGTGAACAGCCGTTATCTGGTACTCGATCGTTTGCCGGAAGGAGCCCATGTAGACGTGACGCTGGCATGAAATCGGTTATGTTCAGAGCGATGGGCGGTCGGCGATGATCGGCGGTTTGTTGCTGTTGTTGGCTACCGGCGTTTTATGGGCCGGGTTGGCCGTGGTCATGGCCGAATCCAGCCGGCGCAAACTGGACACGCGGATGTTGTTGTTGGAATCGGCGGTATTCGTATTGTTGACGGGCGGTTGGTGGTGTCTGTTTCAGGGACCGTTGACTGGTTCGGGAAAACAACTGACGATCCAACTGCTGGCCATGATCGGCGCCGGGGTATTGAACTACCTGATGTTGCAATGTGTGAATCGGGCCATGCGAACCGGCAACGGCGGGGTAATCTGGGGGATTACTCAGAGTTCGCTGGTGTTGCCGTTTCTGATGGGAATTTTCTTTTTTCACGAGCGGTCAAACGGGCTTCGTCTGTCCGGTGTTTTCCTAGTCTTGCTGGCGTTGTTTTTCTTCTCGTTGACTCGTAACGGAAAAGGGACGGTGACGACGGAAAAGGGCTGGCTGTTTTTTGCGCTGCTGGCATTTGTCCTTTCAGGGGCGGCTCAGTGCGCCGCCAGTTTGCCTTCCTATTGGCAATTGAGCGGTATGACGGCCATGCGTCGGATGGCTTTGATGCAGTTCGGCATGATTCTGGCGGCCGGTTGCTGCGGCAGATATTCCCCGGGCCGTTCAGAGCAAATTTCCAGTGTTGCGACTGGGATTGCGGCGGTGGTTTTCGGCGGCTGCAATCTGGTGGCGTTATGCTGTTTTTACAATGGTCTCAATGGACTGGCCGATGCCGGATATGCCGCGATCGGCTATCCGATGGGGCAGGGAATCTCCATTGTGGTATTTTGTCTGATCGGCCGAATTGTCTATCAGGAGCGCATGACGCCGGTTGGCATTTTAGCGTTGACGGTGATGTTGACGGGATTGCTGTTATTGATCGTAGGCATTTTTTGAAGTCGTTCCCATTGGTGATTATCACCTCGGCGCGGTATTTGATCGATCTTTGCCTTAAATTTCAAAGCAGCCCTTTCCGCTTCAAGTGTTGACAAGTTTTCCTTTATCGAGGATTACGTTTGGGGACTATTCATAATTCAATTTTGCCTTTCCGTAATTGGTTATGCCAAAGATGTCTAAAATAATTGCAAAGCTTGTCGAGATCATGAAGTGGTGACAATGGGGCCATTGACAACAACGTCAATATTCAACCACGGATCGGATGGTCCGGTTGCGGCAGGACGGAAAGAAATAATCGAAGAAAATGATTTTGCGTTTTGAATGCATTCGATTTTGAGCGAGAAAGTATCCGGGAATCGGGGCGGAATGATCATAAAAAATTGCTTCGCAGAATTTTGTAGCCAAGATCGTGACGAAAAAATTTGATTATTGTTTTTTCCTATTATATATTTAATGCCAAGATGGGAACGGACATCACGACAAGGAAGATTTGATGCCGGACGATATTGAAGAATTACCCAGGGGCAATGAGACGATCCTGATTGTGGACGATCAGGAGACGATTTGGGACTTCCTGATTGAAGCATTGCAGGAGTTGGGATATTCTGTCCTTCTCGCCGAAAATGGGGTGGATGCGGTAGAGATTTATCGCAGCAATCCACATGAAATCGATTTGATCCTGTTGGATATGATTATGCCCAAAATGGGCGGTCATAAGACCTTTTATCAGATTCGCGCAATCGATCCGCACGCCAGAATTTTGTTGTCCAGCGGATATGTTTCCGAAGAAGAAGTAAAAGATTTGTTGGAACAGGGCGCGGCCGGTTTTCTGCCGAAGCCGCACCGTTTGGCACAAATGGCAAAGGAGTTTCGCCGCGTGCTCGATCAGAAATAGTTTTTTGTTTAATCAGATCAGGAGCGTCGATGAGCGCTCTTTCTGAAATATTTGTCATAGTGATGACAAATGCTGTGTAGGCAAGCCGGCAGCGCCGCTGCGGCTGAGACCCCGGCAAAAACAAAAAAAGGTGCCGAAGCTAAGTCTCGGCGAAAGGTGATCAAGATGGCGAAGAAAGAAGAAACGAAGAAAGTCGTGGCCGCCAAGGCCGCTCCCGCGAAATCTCCGGTCAAAAAGGCTCCGGCGAAGAAGGTTGTCGCCAAAGCTCCGGTCAAAAAAGCGGTCGCCAAACCGGTGAAGAAAGTCGTGGCGAAACCGGCGGCGAAACCGGTCGTCAAGAAAGCCCCGGTCAAGAAAGTTGCGGCCAAGGCTCCGGTCAAAAAGGCGGTTGCGAAACCGGCAGCGAAACCGGCCGTCAAGAAGGCTCCGGCCAAGAAAGTCGCGGCCAAGGCTCCGGCGAAAAAAGCGGTTGCCAAAGTTGCCGCCAAAAAATAATCAAGCATTGCATTTCGGGGCCGCGTCATTACGATGGCGCGGCCTTTTTTGTTCTCGGGAGGGACGGCTTCCGGTAATATTCCATGTGACCGGAGGGTAGTTATTACGGATGGGCGGAACAGGCGGCTGACATCATCGCAGGTCGAAAGAAAAAACGGACGAATCCATTGGGGCGAATCGATAATCCGGAACGGGGACAGGAGAAGATGAATTGAAATTGCGGATTGGGGTATTGGCGGCGGTAATATTGGGCTGGGGACTGACGGCGGGAAGCGCTCCGCTCTGGCATCGGGACATTGCCGTGGAATCGGGTAAAGATGGAAGCGGACGGCATGCGGCCTCGCTGGTGTTTTTTCTCCCCGAAATGACATCCGGATATAATCTGACGGATGCTCAGGGGAAGGAACGCGGCGTCAAAGAATTGTCGGCTCAGGGCAGCCGTCATGAAATTCTATTCAATGCGGCGCCGAACGAAAAACTGACGCTGAATTATTTCCGGGATATCGTGACCGTGAAAACGGAAGAACCGGTCAGCGGACTGCTGCATGAAATGGCCGGGTACAACGGCGGACCGGTCGTCAGCGTGGATGATTTCCGGTTTCGCTGGAATCATGCGTCGCCGCAAGGCATCCGGCTGGAAAAACGGGTGTATTCGGCGTGGAATCCGCTGGGACCGAACGGCAATTCGCTGCATCGTTTTCACGGTTTTATGGTCATTTCAAAAGATGGGGAATACTGGTTTTATACGGCATCAACCGATGCGTCGTTTGTGTTGATCGACGATCGGCCGGTGGCGGCCTGGCCCGGACGTCATTGGGTCGGCGAAGGACTGTATGGAAAATTCGGCGGCCTGGTTCAACTGAAACAAGGCATTCATCGGTTCGAATATTTGCAGGCCAACTGCAATCCCGACGTCTGTTATTCGATTGCCGCCTGGAAACGGCCGGGCGAAAATAAATTTCAAGTCATGCCGGAAACGGCGTTTACTCCGGTGTGGTCGACCAAGTCCGGACGGTTGCAGAACTCTGCCAATGGCGAATGCGAAGAATTTTCCTGGCGGGTAACGGACGCGCTCGACATCGACGGCTTGCGCGGATACCGTTTGGAGTTCGATGCTTTTCCGGTCTTCCCGGTACCCCAGTGGATGATTGCCGGACAACATATGACGGGAGGAAAAGTAATCTGGTTTGCCTTTAACGAAGTTCCGTTCGCGGTGTCGATGGATACCGCCGACGGCGGGGCGGTGTCCCAGCGAGTCGCGATCCGGCGGAATTATGACGGCGGGGTAATGGATCCCGGACGGGAAAAGAAATTTCTGGCTGAATTATTGCATTTCGAGCAGCAGAATGGGTTGTCGAAAGACGGCTATGCATTTCTCTGCGCCGCGCTGGTGCGGCTGCAAATGACCAAAGAGGCGCAGGAGTTTTATCGACGGAACGGAGAAAAGGTCGACCAGATTGACGGCGATGTCTGGTTCAATTTTTTCCGGGAATTGATTTTGTCCGAACGTCTCGAAACGGAAAAATACGAGGAAGCGTTAACCGAATTGCAACGTTTCGGCGCGGCGGCCAAACTGTTGCCGGCGCAGGCGGAAGCGGCGCTGGAACAAGCCAAGATTCAGCTTGACGATTTGAGTTGTCCGGAGGTGGCACTCGCGGTTTTCAAGACGATCGATGCCGGTGTGTTACCGCCCAAAGATCAAGCCGTCTATCATCAGTTGGCGGCGGATCTGGCAGTCTACGGCGATGGATTGGAAGCGGCCAAGAAGCAATATGCGGCGTTGGATGCTACCGCCGGAAAACTGAATGAACGTCAGAAAATGCAGTTGGGCGGTGTAATGATTAATATCCGGAATTGCCTGATTCTGAAAAAATACGCGGATGCGTTGGAATATTTAGACCAATTGGCCGGGCAGATGCCGGCGATCCGGTTGCAGCCGGAATGGAATTTATGGTACAGTCAGGCGTTGCTGGGCAGTGGAAAGAAGCGGCGTGCGGCGGCCGGACTGGAGCGGTTGCTGCATCTGGATCCGTCGCCGGAGATGGCGGCGGAAGCGGCTTTATTGCTGGCTCGTATCCATCGTGACGGCAAACAGAAGGTGCAGGCGGTATCCTGGCTGAAACGGGCGATCAAAGAGGCTCCTCAGTCCAAAGCGGCGGCCACCGCGATTCGTCTGCTGGATGAAATGACCGAGGAGAAGTGAAAAATGAAAATATGGCAGAAATTATTACTGGTCTGGACGGTGAGTTTTCTGGCAATGCCGGCGGTCTGGTCGGACAGTGAAGACGACTATCTGAAACCGGTCAGCAAACCGCCGAAAGCCAAAGCGCAGCGCCGTCAGGGGGGCGAAGCGATGCCGCCGCTGCCGTTGCCGGCCACGCCGTTGCGGCGTTCGGAGAAAAAACGGCCGCCGTCGCCCGGCGTCCTGATCGGCAAAGTGATCTGGGGAGGCTACCGCGATCACAGTTGGGACAGCGGCGTTACCGCCCGGGTGTTCGACTGGAACATGGTGCCGGCCGACGGACAGCAGTGGCTGCGTTTTCTCAAACATTTTACCGGGATGGAATACAAGGTTCAGACGGTGGATTTGAACTCATTCAGCGGCGATCCGGCGGAGGTGCCGGTGTTGCTGTTCTCCGGTTGCCGGACCTTGCATTTTACCGTTGCCGACCGGTTGAAGTTGCGGAAGTATCTGCTTGACGGCGGTATGATGTGGTTCGATTCGGTAGTGGGTTCGCCGTACTTCTACCATTCGGCGCTTCAGGCGATGGCGGCGGTTTTGCCCGAATCGCCGATCGTCAAAATTCCGCCGGATCATCCGGTGTTGCGGATGGTCAAACCGGTCGGCAAAGCCGTGACCAATAAAGGAACACTGCCTTATCCCGATCTGGACGGCGTCTATATCGGGTCGCGGCTGGCCGCCGTGATTTCGCCTTATGGGCTGGGCTGCGGTTTGGACGAAGCGTATCCGGAACTGATTCCGCAGGCGCAGTATTATCAGCGGGCGACGGCGGTGCCGCTGGCCGCCGATCTGGCGGCGTACGCCGTCGGCTGGTTCGAAGCGGGCAAGGCTTATGCACGGCCGGAAATTTACACGGCCAAAGATACGACCGGCGATCCCGGAAAAGTCGTTTTTGCCCAGCTCAAATTCCAAGGTCTGTGGAACACCGATCCCGGTGCGGAAAGCGGCTTCATGCGTTTTCTGAACAAAGCGTTGCGGATGGATGCCGGAGCGAAAACCGTCCAGGTGGACTTGGCGTCGGCTACGCCGCTGGACGACTATCCGTTTCTTTATTTGAGCGGTCTGGGCGATTTCAAACTGTCTCCGGCGGGCGCGGATAAATTGCGGCGCTATCTCAACAACGGCGGCTGTCTGCTGGTCAACAATTCGCTGGGTTTGAATCAGTTCGACGCGGCTTTCCGGCATGAGATTGCGGCGGTGCTGCCGGATGCTCAACTGGAACGGATTCCGGCCGACCATGCCATTTTGACGAGAGGGCCTTATGCGTTTACCTCCAGCGGTTTTACGGCTCCGGCCTCCGCCAAATTTCCCGGTTGCAACACCCCTTTGCTCTACGGTATTAAGACCGGCGACCGTTATGCCGTCATCTACAGTCCGGTGGATTTGGGCGGCGGTTGGACCGGGGCGTTCAAGCCGGGCAGTTGCGCTTACGAACCGGAAGCGGCAGCCCAACTGGGCGCGGATATCATCACGTATTTCGTCACGCATTAATCAACCATTTTCGAGGCAGTAAACATGGCAAATCAGGACGAAGATTTCTTGCGGGAACTCCAGAAACTCACCGCCGGTTTTCTGGCGGTGCGAAACGAGCTGGCCCGGGTGATCGTCGGGCAGGACGAGGTAGTGGCGCGAGTATTGATGGCCATGCTCTCCGGCGGACATTGTCTGTTGCTGGGGGTGCCGGGATTAGCCAAAACGCTGCTGGTTCAGAGTCTCGGTCAGGCGTTGGACCTGAAATTCAGCCGGGTCCAGTTTACTCCCGACCTGATGCCGTCGGACATTACCGGGACGGAAATCATTGACGAGGAACCGGGCAGCGGCAAGCGGCATTTGCGCTTTGTGCCCGGTCCGATTTTTGCCAATCTGCTACTGGCCGACGAAATCAATCGGACCCCGCCCAAGACGCAGGCGGCATTGCTGGAAGCCATGCAGGAACATCAAGTAACCAGCGGCGGGGTGAAATATGCGTTGCCGGAACCGTTTTTCGTGCTGGCCACGCAGAATCCGATCGAACAGGAAGGAACCTATCCGCTGCCGGAAGCGCAACTTGACCGCTTTATGTTTTTGATCTGCCTGGACTACCCGTCCCGTGACGAGGAAATCCGGATTCTCAAGCAGACCACGGCCAACCGCGATGCCCAGATTCAGAAAGTGCTGGACGGCGACGCCATGCTCTATTTTCAGAAATTGGTCCGGTCGCTGCCGGTCAGCGACCACGTGGCGGCCTATTGCGCCGACCTGGCCCGGTTGAGCCGTCCCAACAATCCGGATGCGCCGGACTTTGTGAAACGCAATCTGAATTACGGCGCGGGTCCGCGGGCCGGACAGTATTTGTTGCTGGCGGCCAAAGCGCGGGCGGCGCTGAACGGACGGATCAACGTCTGTTGCGAGGATGTCCGGTGCTGTGCCCGGGAAGTGCTGCGGCATCGCTTGTCCTGCAATTTTCACGCCGCCGGAGAAAATCTTACCCCCGATGCGATCATCGAAATGCTGCTGAAACAGGTGCCGGAACCCAAAGGATGACGGATCATGAACGGCCGCTCGGAATTTGAGTATCTGCCGCCGGAGACGCTGGACCGGTTGAAGAACATCGAACTGGTGGCGCATGGTCTGGTGGAAGGCGGTCTGCTGGGACTGCATCGCTCGCCGTATCACGGTTTTTCCTCCGAATTCAGCGAATACCGGAAATACGTGGCGGGCGACGGCATCCGCTATATCGACTGGAAAGCCTATGCCCGGACCGACCGCTATTACATCAAACGTTTCGAAGAAGAAACCAATCTGCATTCCTTCATCGTGCTGGATCAGTCGGCGTCGATGGGGATGCCGGACCCGGCGACGCCGGCCAAATTCAACTATTGTTGTTATTTGGCCGCGGCGTTCATGTACCTGATGTACCAGCAGCACGACGGGGCTGGACTGTTTACTTTTGCCCGGACGATTACCCAGGCGGTCGACTGCAAGTGTTCCCGTCCGCATCTGATCGATTTGTTGCGGCGGCTGGAACGGCTCAAGCCGGAGGGCGAATCCGGGGACGGCGACTGTCTGGTCCGGATTGCCGAACGGATTCCGAAACGGTCGCTGGTGATGCTGTTTTCCGATTTTCTTTTCGACCGTCATCCGGAAGCGCTGAAAGCACTGGACATGCTGGCGTTCAAGGGTTGCGAACTGATTCTGTTTCAGGCCATGAATACGGCGGAACAGCAGTTTCCGTTTCACGGGCTGGTGGAGTTCGAGGACGTCGAAACCGGAAAAACGCTGGAGCTGGAATGCGAAGCCTGCCGGGACTATTATCTCGACGAATGGAAAAAATTCAACGCCGAGCTGAAAAATTATTGCGATCGCCGGGCCATTGTGCTGGAACCGCTGACCACGGCTACGCCGTTCACCCGGGCGCTGGCCGCCTATTTCAGTAAACGCCGGGAGATGTACTGAGTTATGGAATTCGGCAATGTCATGTTTCTCTGGGGACTGCCGGCCGTTCTGTTGCCGCTGGCGCTGCATCTCTTTTTCAAGCGGAGAAAGGCGAAAGTAAAATTTTCCACGCTGATGTTTTTTCAGCGCCGGGAACGGTTTCTGTCGTACCGGCGGCGGTTGCTGGAATGGCTGCTGCTGGCGCTGCGGATGCTGGCGATTTTATTGCTGGTGCTGGCGTTGAGTCGGATTTTTTTCAAAAAATTCAACTTCGCCACCGGCACCGCGACCGGAGTAATGCTGGTGGTGGACGATACGATGTCGATGCAGGCGCGGCTTGATTCCGGGATGTCGGCATTCGACTGTGCCAAGCGGAAGGCGGAAGAAGCGTTGAGCACGCTGTCCGGCGGCGACCGGGCGGGGATTGTCTGGGTGTCGGGACGGCGCGGCGAAGAACTGACGAATGACCGGGAAAAAATCGCGGCGGTACTGCGTCAGGCGACGGTCACCGGCAGCGGCGGATCGCTGGCGGCGGCGGTGACGGCGGCCAAAGCAAAGTTACAGACGTCACCGGGGCTGAATCGGGAAATTTATGTCTTTTCCGATTTTCGCACGGGGAACGAAACGCATTCGCTGGCGGAAATCGCCGGCCGCGGAATCCGGGTTTTTGTCATGGTGTTGACCGGGGCATCCGACAACGTGGCGGTAGCTCCGGTGGTGATTGATCATGCGCCCAAGGCGGTGGGACGGGCCGTGAATATTCCCTTTGCGCTGAGCAACAGCGGCCGCGACGCCCGAACTGTAACCGCCACGCTGGAAGTGGAAGGCCGGGCGGTTCAGCAGCGCAGTGTGACGGTGCCCGGCGGCGGCGATGTCGGCGGAAATTTCGTGCTGATGCCGGAAAAAAGCGGTTGGCTGACCGGAGACGTCAAAATCGATGACGGCAATCTGGACTTGGACAATCGGGCTTTTTTTGCTTTCAAGGTGGGCGGCGGAATCAAAATTCTGCTGGCGGCGGATGTCAACGGCAAACTACAGGATCCGCTGGCGCTGCTGAAGACGGCGCTGGACCCGGTGCCCGGACAGGCGGTCAATGGCTTTAACGCTGTCACCGTGGAGCCGTCGGCGCTGGAGGCGGCGAACCTGAGCGATGCGCAGGCGGTGGTGTTGGCATTGACCGCGCCGCTGTCCCATAAAAGTCTGGTCGCGCTGACGGATTGGCTGCGGCGCGGCGGGGTGTTGCTGACTTTGCCGCCGGAAAGTCAAATCCGACTCTATCAGGATCTGGCGGCGGCAGCCGGTGGCGGCAATCCTTATCTGGGCGTGTTGGAGCGCCGGGAGGCGTCGGGGGTGACGTTCAATCAGCCGTTGGCCGGATTCAACGATTTGTTGCAACTGGATTTGGTGCGGTGGCGGCAACTGGCCGGACTGCGGGTGGGCGGAAATATCAAAGTCGTAGCGGAATGTCAGGGCAAACCGCTGATGACATTGGTCCATTGCGGCAACGGCTGCTGGCTGGCGTGGGCGTTTGCCGCCGGCCGGGAAGGTTCCAACTGGCCGTTACTGCGGTCGTTTCCAGTGGCGGCCACGGCGATTTTCGATCAGTTGTGCGGACTGTCGACGGCTGCGCAAACCGCAGTCTGCGGTCCGGGACAGGAAGTGGCGGCGTTGCGCCGGGAAATTACTTATACGACTTCCTGGGGAACGACGGGCACGTTGAAAGGAACGCATGACCGGATGTTGCTGACCGATACGTTATGGCCGGGCATTGTCCGGTTCGAGGGCGCGACGGTTGAGATCATGGTGTTGCAGGCCGATGCGGAGGAAAGCAAACTGTCAGCTCCGGCGACCACGCCGGCCGCGCTGGCCGGTCAACTGGCAACGCTGCTCGATCCCGGCAAGGATCTGGTGTTGCAGGTGCGGCAATATCGTCAGGGCTCGGAATGGTCCGGAATCTTGTTGGGCCTGTTGCTGGCGGTTTTGACGGCGGAATTTATTCTGGGACTTCATTACAGCCATCCGGCGGTTCCGGAAGTCATGCCGCCGGTAGAGGCGAAGACGGAAGGAGGGGACCGGTCATGATCAGCTTTTATCCGTTATTGCCGTGGTGGGTGGTCCTGCTCATGGGCGGAGTTGCCGTCTGGCTGGTCTGGCGGGCCGCGCAACGGGGCAATGATTTGGACCGCAAACGCCGTCGGCAATTGGCCGGTTTGCGGCTGGCGGCGGTGGCGCTGGTGGTGCTGATGCTGTTGTGTCCGGGCATGGTCATCCGGGAAGTCGACCGGCAGCACAACAATGTGGTTTTTCTGTTGGACGGTTCCGGGTCGATGAAAACCTGCGACCTGCCGGGCGGCGTCAGTCGGTTCGATGCGGCGGTCAAAGTGTTGGAAAACTTGAATCGGCACGGCGTAGCGTCCTGCCAGACGGTCAACTTTTTATTCAACAACGATGCTTCGGTGATTTCCGATTTCGACACGTTGAAAAATTTCGGGGCGGACGGCGGGACCGATCTCGGCCGCGCCTTTCAGAGCGTCGACCGCAAACTGGGGCTCAACAGCGTGGCCGCCGCCGTGGTGCTGACAGACGGCATTGACAACGCCGGGTTCACCGGTTTGCACACTGGGGTGCCGCTTTTTGCGGTTCGCTTCGGCACGGAGCTGGAAACGATTCCGGACTTGCGGATCGAGGCGTTCAAATTGCCGGACAATGCCAGAATCGGCGAAGAACTCGAAATTTCCATTCCGCTGCTGCTGACCGGGCGGCCGGATACGGTGGAAACCACATTGGCCGTTCTGGTCGACGGGCGGCCGGCGCTGACGCAGAAAGTAAAACTCGAACCCGGCAAACCGGTTACGGTGAAGTTTCACCATACGTTCACGACGGACGGCATCCATATCGTCAAGCTCGACTGCGGCCGAATCGACGGCGAAGCAACCTATCTCAACAATACCCGGGAACTGGCGGTGGAAGTCCGGGAGGGCAGCAGCGAAACCCTCTGTTTTTTTCCCACCCTCAACAGTACGTTCCGGCCGCTGCTGCGGTTACTGAAAGAAACCGGCAGCAAGTTTACCGCGGCCTGTCGGTTGGGCGACCGGCAGTGGCAGATTATCGGATCGGCCGACGCGCAAGTGCTCCGTCACGGGCTGCCCCGGTCGGGAGAACTGTTGCGGCATTACGATGTGATTATTCTGGGTGCTGGCGGCAACGGCTTGACCCGAACGGAAGAAAATGAACTCGAACAGTATGCGGCCAACGGCGGAAATCTGATTGTCCTCGGTGGTCCGGATGCCTATACGGCCTCGGTCTTGACGGCGGCACTGCCGGTTAAAATTACCCGTTCCGCTTATCTGGCGGGCGATTTCCGGGTGGTGCCGCCGGAAGTCGGCGACAGTCAGTTCGCGGCGGCAATTGCCGAGTTGTGCGGCAGTTCGGCGGCGGTGCTGCGGGGTATCAATACGGTGGACGGTGTGCGCGGCAACGCAGAAGTTCTGTTGCGGGCTGAAAATGAAGACGGTCGCCGGCCGCTGGTGGTGGCGGCGTCTTACGGTCGCGGCCGGGTGGTGGCGGTCCTGACCAGCTCGCTGCACCTCTGGGGAAGCGGTACGGCCCGGCAGCACAATTACGGCACTTTCTGGAAACAGTTGTTGAGTTACGCCGGAAAAAGCCGGGAAGAACAGTTGACCTTCTCCGTTAATCATACCGAACTGGTGCCGGGCGATACGCTGGAGGTAAAAGCCATGCTGAATCTGGCGGGCGATCACCGTCCGGCCCAATTGGAAGCGCTGCTTTATCCCTACGGCAGCAACGAAGCAGTGGCGGCGTTGCCGATGACGGCGTCCGGCAGTTTGTATTCCGCCGTTTTCTCCCATCTGGCCCGGGGACGGTATCTGTTGCAGGTGAATTGTCGCGCCGACGGCAAGCCGCTTGCCACGCGGTATAAGCTGATTCTCTGCGGCGACCGCATTCAGGAAAATTATGAATTGAAGTCGACGGTGGAAAATTTTACCCGTTTCACCACGGCGGGACGGGTTTATGCGCCGGAGGAAACCGACCGGCTGTTGCGCGATCTGGTGAATACGGTGGAAAAAAATGATGTGTTGCGGGAATGGTTCCCGGTGTTCAGCACTCCGGCCTTTTTGCTGATGTTGCTGGTGTTGCTGGGAACGGAATGGTATCTGCGGCGGCGCTATAACCTGTTTTGAGGATAAAATGAAATCAATTCTGATGATTATGGTTGGGTTGTTGAGTATCGCCGGGCTGGCGGCGGACGAATGGTACCCGGTGCGGGTGGAATTTTCCGACGGTAAGGCGCAGGACGGCAAGGTGGCGATTCTGGGGACCCGCCCGCTGACGTTCAATCTCGGCGGCCTCAATTATCAGCGCAAGATTCTGCTCGACGATATTCTGTCCATCGATCAGGTCGTCGAATCTCAAACCATGAACCGGCCGTGGGCCTACAAGGAAAACGGCAAGAGCGAACGCGAATATTTCGACGGTCAGTATCCGTTCATCAATTTTTTGACGGTGATTACTTTGACTTCCGGTGAAATTCTGAAAGGCCATATCGTTTCGCTGCCGATGCGCTTCGACAGCGGGAAGGACCGGTCCAAACTGTTTCTGCCGCGCCAGATCAAGGGCGAAGTCGGCCAGACTATGAAACAGATCGTCTATCCGACCCGGTTGGTGTTCCGTCATGCGAAGATGTCCGTCCCGGATACGCTGGTCAAACTGGCTCCGGATTGGGGCACGGTGCAAACCGTGGCGGCCTTGGACTGTCGGCGGGAAAACGTCTGCTTCGCCTCGGCGGGCAAGGACGGTGCCTGGCATTTTCCGGCACTGCTGCCGGGACGGTATGATCTGGTGGTCTTGACTTCGAAATATGTCTTATTCGGTCTTTCCGACGCCGGGCCGGATTCGGCGTCGGCCGGACAGCCGCTGCCGGCGGATGCCTTGTCCGCGTTGCAGAAGGTTTTTCCGTTGACCGACGACTTTTTCAAAGACCGCTGGCTGTTGGAAGTCAGCGGCAATACCGCTTTTGCCAAAACGCTGGTTTACGGTCGGCGGACCAGTTATTACGATGCGCACAAGATTACGCCGGGCGGCTATCTCTGGCATCTGGAAATCTGGAGTTGGCATCGGGCGGAAAGCGAGTGGAAGATCGACCGGCGCTATATCATGCTGCGTCGTAAACAGCAGGCCGGAGAAGCGGTTCGTAAATTGTATCAGTTCGACCGGCTGGCGGGAGTCAAACCGGGCGCGGTATTGGAATTCAAGGCGGAGGATGTGGAACATGGCGGAAAATTTATCCGCACGCTTAACTGAATACCGGCATTATCGGAGCGCGGTTGCCGGCTGCCGGATCGGTTGCCGGTGGCTGGCGCTGAATCTGCTGTTGTTGACCTCTGCCGGAGTGCTCGACAATCTGGCTGGGTTGCCGGTGGCGGCGCGCCTGACGATTGTGGGGATTATTCTGGCGGTAAATCTCTGGCAGGCTTGGATTGCCCGGCGGGAATATCGGCTGGCGCAAATATCGGACCGCGAAGCGGCGGTGGCGCTGGAAAAACTGGGGGGCGTTCACGACAACGCACTGATCAATGCCGTTTGCTTTCTGGAATCGAATGAAGTCCAACCGGCGTTATTGCAACAATTTGTCGAGGAGGCCGCCAAGGCGGGCGCAGCGATTAAGGTTCCGGAGTGGAAACGGGAACCCGTCTGTCGGCGCTATCTTAAACTGCTGCTGCTGTCGGTATTGGCGAGCGGAATTTATCTGGCCGGATATGGACCTTATGCCGTCAATGCCTTATTGCGATATGGCAATCCGTGGGGACAACTGGCTTCGCTGAATTTTGCCCAGTTCACCGTCCGTCCGGGAGACGTTGCGATCGTGGAGGGCGACGATCTGATGATTACGGCCTCGGCAGTCCGCAATGGCGTAAGAATCAATAATCTGAAAATCCTGCTGACCGGCGGAAGTACCCCGTTGCTGCTGCCGATGGAAGCCCGCGACGGCGATTCCGCCTATACGTTGAAAGCAGTTCGCCAGACTTTGCATTACGCCATCCGCAGCGATGATGGCGACGGCAGCCGCGACTTTACGGTCACGGTGACGCCGAAACCGGCTTTCAAAGACATCTCTTTACAGGTGGTGGCGCCGCCTTATACCGGTCTGATGCCGAAACTCTACCGCGACGCGCCGACTGCCGTAAGTTTGCCGCAGGGCGGAACGCTCATCATTACGGCCAGGCCGCCGGAGGGTTGCGTCAGTCAGTTTTTCTGGAACGACGACAGTCTGGATACAGTTAAACTGGCTGGTCTGACCGTAGAAAAAGACGGCGTGCTGTCGGCGACGCTGCGCGATGCGGCCGGCCGGATTTTCCGGGACGTCTGGCTCTGCGCGGTGAAAGCCGTGCCGGACCGTCCGCCGACCGTCCGTTTTCTCAATCGGGAACAGAATATCGAGGCCGGCAACGGCCAGACGGTGGAACTTTTCCTCCAGGCGGAGGATGATTACGGGATCGGCGAACTGACGGTATCGGCGGCCAGCGACGGGACGGATAAGGTTATTAAAGATTATCATTACGATGCCAGTCCGGTGAAAAATTTACGGGAAACGGTGGCGTTGAAACTCGATCGCAATCTGTTTCCGCCGGGTTCGACGGTACGTCTGACCGCGAAAGTGACGGACCGCCATACGCCGCCGCAGAGCGGTGTGACCGATCCGCCGATTCTGTTGCAGGTAATCGATCTGGCGGCACGGGTTCGCGAACAGGTGAGGGGAACGCCGGACGGTCAACTTTTCGAACTGCTTTATCGGACGCTGGAAATGCAGCAGAACACGCGCAATTGGCTGTCCGGAGCCATCCGCAATATGAAGCGGTGGGAATATGTCCGGCTGAAAGACGATCAGCGCAGTATTGCCGGGACGTTGCAACAGGCGTTGGACGCTGCCCGCAAACAGGCGCAGAAAGGCCGTCTGCGGAAGATTTTTCTTCAGGCCTTGACGCAGCTGACAACTCGGGATGCCGTGGAGTTGCGGACCTCGGCGGAAGCCATACTGCAAGCTTGGAATCGGACTCAGCCGCGGGATTTGAATGCCATAATCGATCGGCAGACTCTGCTGATCAACCGCCTGCAGTCGCTGCTGGCCGGCATGGCCGCCGCTCGGATCGAACAGGAAAAACAGCGGAAGGAAACGGCGGAAGATCAAAACGAAAAACAGTTGTTCGACCGGCTCCAGCAGTTGAAAAACAAATTGGACGAATTCAATAAGGAACAGCGGAAGATCATCGAACAAACCGAGGCTATCGATCCGAAAAAAGCCGAAGACTGGGCGGAAAAAGAAGAAAAACTCATGGGCAATCTCGCCGCCAGTGAAACGGAATGGGCCAAGCTTTTCAAGGCGGCATTCAGCGACCTCTCCAAAAAGCAGAATCAGGATTTTTCCAATTCGACCATGGCGGAAGAACTGGTTCGGCTCTATGAAGAATTGCAGAAGGCCGGTGCGGCGCTGGAGAAGAAGAAAGTGGAAATCGCCACCGTGGCGGAGGCCAATGCCGCCAACTTTGCCCAGTCGACGTCCGCCAATCTGGAACGCTGGCTGGCCGACAACAAGGACAACATCAAGTGGGTGTCGGAAGAAAACGGCAAGCTGGCGGATACCGGCATGTCCGATCTGCCGGCGGAAATCAACGATATCATTGGCGACCTGATCGAGAAAGAAGACGACATGGGCGAAGACACCAAAGACTCCACGAATTCGTTCACCTGGGATAATGACGACTTTCTGGGCTGGGGCGTGGCGGACGGCACCATCGACTCCATGCAGGCCAAAGGAATTACCGGCAATGTGCTGCCGAACAACAACGAAGTCGGCGGCCGTTCAGGAGAAGGCCGCTCCGGCCGTTCGTCGGGACAGTATGTGCAACAGGATGCCGTCGGCAAGGGAGAGGGCCGGAAGACGCCGACCCGTTTGACTCAGTCGCCCTTTGAAAAAGGCACGGTGGAAGATAAGTCCAAGGATGCGTCTACCGGTTCGACCGGCGGCGGCAAACAGTCGGGCGTCGGGGACGAAGGCTTGACCGGCGTAACTCCCGATCAGGATTCCGATATTGCCCAGCGGCTGGGCGGCAATCAGTCGGAACTGAAGCAGAAGGCGCAGGCGTTGCTGCGTCGGCTTAACGAAAAAGGCCTGCCGTCCGGAGAAGTTCAGGAGGCTTTGCGGAAAATCGCCGCTTACGAACAAGTGGTGAAGCAGGGCGAAGGAGTGGCCGCCAAACGACTGAAAGGGGAAATCGTCGGCGCCTTGAAAAACGCCCGCGGAGCCTTGGAACAGACGTTGAAAGCCGACTACGAAAAAGTCAGCCGGCAGAAACTTCAGGATTTTCGCAGTCGGCATCAGGAGCAGGAAAAAATTCCGGCCGGCTATGAAGATACGGTCGGACTATACTTCAAATCCCTATCGGAAGGGGGCAATGAATGAAGATGACGATGGCTTTATTACTGGGACTGCTGCTGGCCGGCGGAATGGTCCGGGCCGGTGAGAACCTGGTGCCGAACGGCGATTTTCAGGCGGGAAAAGTTACTGCCGACAACTGGGAAAAACCGGACGGCTTGAGCTCATTCTGGGTAAATGACCCGGTTCGGGGCCGGATTCTGAAACTGGATTCCCGGATCGATCAAGGCCAATTGCGGGACTGGAAAGCCCAATTGAAGCAGAATCCCCACGCGGTACCGCCGAAACCGGTCATTCCGGAAAATCGCTACGCTGCGGCGGGCGGCGATGAGGGCGTCATGCTGGATTCGGCGTTTATTCCGGTCCAACCGGGACAGAACTACAAGCTCTCGGTCGACTACAAAGGCGCCGGCAAACCGTTTGTCTGGATCAAGGGTTTTATGCCGCATCCCCGCCGGAAAGTGGATGTGGACGCCTATCAGACCCGCTTGGAACCGCAGCAGCCCAGCGAACAGGAATGGCGGACGTTTTCCATCGGCTTCAATCCGACTGCACGTACGCCCAACGTGACCAAGATGAAAGTTCGGATTTACGCCTATTGGCCGGCGGGAATTTACTACTTCTCCAACGTCAGGATCGAAGCGATCACACCGGCCGAGATGGCGGAACTGGTCAAAAAACGGGCCGAAGTAAGTCCGGCCCGATAGCGTTCTTTTGGCGCTGAAAATCGGCCGGTCGGCCTCTCATCGGGCGACCGGCCAGGTAGGTATCAGCCGTTGATATAACGCCGCTGAACCCGATTGCCGAACGAGCAGATGATGTCGTACGAATGGGTGCCCTTGATCTGGGCCATCGTATCCACCGAAATCGCTCTGGGGCCTTCGCCGCCGATGCAGATCACATCGTCGCCGACTTCCGCTTCGGGAACATTGGCCAGCGAAACGTTCGTGTAGTCCATCGACACCCGGCCCAGCACCGGGCAGAGCTTGCCGCGAATCAACACATAGCCGCGATTCGACATGCTCAGCGGCAAACCGTCGGCATACCCGGCGGAGATGGTGCCTTCCAGCATCGGTTCCTGCGTAACGTAAGTACAGCCATAGCCGATCGTCGTACCGGCGGGCAGTGTCCGTTTGGCCACCAGTTTGGTTTTGAGCGACAGAACCGGTTTGAGATTGAACGCCCGGCGGCCTTCGGGGTCGAACGAACCGTAGAGGTTGATGCCGACTCGGACCCGGGTGAACGGCGGCGCATAGGAGCAGGGGAAGTTGTTGCTGCCGTCGCTGGCCGCCATGTGGATGTAATCGAACGTGATGCCGTGCGTTTTGAGTTTGGCCAGCAAGTGCCGGAATTTTTCCACCTGCTGGAGCGAAAAGTCCAAGTCCGGCCGATAGGCCACCGGGAAGTGGGAATAAATTCCGTTGCATTTCAGATTGGGCAGCTTGCAACAGGCCAGAATGTCCTTTTCCGCATTCTGCACCAGAAAACCCAACCGGCCCATGCCGGTATCGATCAGAAACTGACCTTCGACGGTTTTATGCTGGCGGACGGCTTCCTCGCTGATCAGCTTGGCCGTGTCCAGATCGTTGAGCGGAAATACCACGCCATGCGCCACTCCGGCCGGAATTTCCGCCGGAATCACATTGCCGAGAATCTGAACCGGCAAGCCCAGGTCGACCAGTTCGAGCGCTTCATTCATTTCCGCCACGCCGAACCCGGCGGCGCCGGCGGCGCGCAACGCTTCGGCAATGGGACGAGCCCCCAAACCATATGCATTGGCTTTCAGAACCGCGATCACGCCGCACGGTCTTACGCCGTCCTGAATCCGTTGAAAATTTTCTTTCAGAACTGCCAGATCGACATCCACCCAGACTCTGCTCTCCGAACCCTTATTCATGATTACCTGAACTCCTCGTCATGTAACACGTTAATATCGGCGCCAAGCCGTTGAAAATCCGTTACAAAGGCCGGATAGGTCACATCGGCGGCCTCGGCCGTCGAAACCGTCGTTATTCCTTCGGCGGCCAACCCGGCAATAGTCAACGCCATCACGATCCGGTGGTCGTGACAGCCATCCACTTCCGCCCCGTGCAGCTTGCCGCCGGTAATCACCATGCCGTCCGGCAATTCCTCGATCGCCGCGCCCATCTTCCGCAATTCACGCGTCATGCAGGCGATCCGGTCGGTTTCCTTGATTCGCGCCTGCGGCACATTTTTCAGCCAGGTTTTACCCTTGGCGCACGCGGCGACGGCTGCCATGGCGGGCAACGCATCCGGCGTCCGGTTGAGATCGACTTCAATCGCTTGCAACGGGTGTGCCATCCGCACTTGCGTGGCGGCTCCTTTGATCACTTCCACGCCCATGTCGGTAAAATAATCGAATACGGCTTTATCGCCCTGCCGATCCTTAAAATCGAGGTTGTGAATGAGCACTTCGCCGCCGGTGACCGCCGCTGCCGCCAGCGGGAAAGTCGCCGTCGAAAAATCGGCCGGAATCGCCAGGTCGAACGCGGAAAAATGCTGCCGTCCACGGACTTTAAACCACGAATAATCGGCGGCATAGTCGAAATCCACGCCCAGCCGATGGAGCCAGTCGATCGTAATTTCGACGTACGGCACTTCATTCAGGTTGACGACTTCCATCACGGTATCTTCCGGGGCGAACGGCGCGGCAAAAAGCAACGCCGTAACAAATTGCGACGACTTGCCGTCTACCCGGGTATGCCCGCCCCGCAACGGTCCGCAAACCGTCAATGGACACTTGCCGTCCAACGAATGCGAAGTTACTCCCAGCGGCTGAAGCGCGTCCAGCACGTTTTTCATCACTCGGGTCCGCAGCGACGCATCGCCGTCGAAACTGACCGGGAAGTCGGCCAGCGCGGCCAACGCGGTAAAAATCCGCAGACTGGTACCGGAATTGAGCAGGTCGACGACTCCCGCCGGACGTTGGATTTCGCCGTTGATCCCGGCGATGAGCCAATCTTGAGGGTCCGACAGGTCGACGACCGCGCCGAATGCCCGCGCCGCCGCGACTGCCGCGTCCGTGTCGGCGGAAAACAGCGCGGACCGGATATGGGACGCGCCATCGGCCATGGCGGCAGCCGCCACGGCGCGAATCGTATGCGATTTGGACCCGGGGACGGAAATTTCGCCCTGAATCCGAGATTTTTTAACTTGCAGTCTCATGATGATTGCCTTAATCTGTATAAGGAATACCCAACCGAACATTGATCCGGATGGGATTTCTGAACATTCAATTTAGCATCTTTTCCGGTGTTGTGCCAGACCCAAACTCAAAAAGTTCTCCCGGCGGCTTGGGGCAGACGGGCGTTTTTCATTTTAGACAGGGTTTGAGCGTAGTGTGTAAAATGACTCAAGCCTCATTTTCGACATTTTAGACACTACTTGAGGTTCATGTGTAAAATGCGTCAACCTTCATTTTCGACATTTTAGACACTGTTTGAGCATAGTGTTTAAAATGTTTCGTTCCGCATTTTCGACATTTTAGACAGTGCTTGAGCATGGTGTGTAAAACAACTTGCACCTCATGCTCGACATTTTGGACATCTCTGTGAAATCATTTTAGACACGTCACATCCCTGATGTCTAAAATGAAAACGCCCCATCTGCGCTCCCGCCTTTTTTTCCGATTGTCAAAGAGCCCGGCGGCAAGATACGCTCCGCCATAAAGAGGAAAACTTGTCAACTTCTGAGCCGGGAACGCCCCGGTGCGCCGGCAGCGTGCCGGTGCGTTATTACCGGGGCATACTCCGCTATCGCGTCGGCCCCTGGACCCCGGAAACAAAGAAGATTTCAGAACAAGGAACAAGGATTGGTGATTTTTGAACCGGGTACGACCCGGTGCGTTACTACCGGGGCATGCTCCGCGTACCGCGTCGGCCCCCGGCCTCCAAGAAAGAACGGGAAGATTTCAGAACAAGGAACAAGGATTGGTGATTTTTGAACCGGGGACGCCCCGGTGCGTTTATACCGGGGCATACTCGGCTATCGCCTTGGCCCCTGGACCCCGAAAATCACTCCTCGACGCCGTTCTGCATGTTACACGAGTTCAACGGTCCTCTGTCGCGTCCGAGATTCTCGAGCACCAGCGAGAGAATACGGCGACCGTGCGGCGAATTCGAGCTTTCGCGACGGCGTCAGCCGGAGCGAAACCGAATTCGCCGCACAATCCCGCACCGGGCCGCGCCCGGGCCGGATCCAGCGCGGAATCGCTGGCCGACCGCGAAGCGGCCGGAATCCCCGTCCCGTCCGTCCGCCGGACGCTACGCGGATTGCTCCAAACGAACGGCGACTTCGGCCAAATGAACAATCAACTCATAGAAATCGCGGGGAAGACGAAGCGAGGCGGTGGCGGCTTCGCCGTAAAATTGAGCGGTGAAGTCGGAGTTGAGCTCCACGTGATAGCGCAACGACTCTTGATCGTCCGTAAACATCAGAACCATCTGCAACAAGCCGGGCGGATTGCGACCGTCAAGGGGGGTAGTGGCTTTGACCATCACGCGGTCGGCGGCGGAGTATAGGCGAACCGTTACCAGCCGTTCGACCTGATGGGAAACGAGCACCGCCAGCTCCAGCAGCGGACGTTTTCCGGCGTCGAAGCGAATGGCGATCCGTCGCAAGCGACAGCAGTACTGGAAACAAAACAGCCGAAACGCGGCGTTCAGCGGTTCCGATGGAAAGAAGTTTTCCGGCGTGATGATTTCATCCGGCTCATCATAATAATTTTCGGCATCCCCTTTCATTTTCCCCTCCGTTTTTGGTGTTTGGATTGGTTTATTGCCTCAAGCAAACCGGAAAGGGAAGAATGTTCCTACGAAGAGGGCGCATCCCCCACACCTAATTGAGGCACCGTCAAGAGCCCGCCAAGGATGCAGGAAATGCGCCCAAAATGAAAGTACGTCCGTTTATGGGTAGACTGCTCCCCATAAACGAACGCAACTTTCAACATTAGGTTTCCTTGACAGAAAATTTGACGGTTTTCAATTAGAAACGGTCTGCTGAAAGTCGTAATGACTTTTTATCTGATTGTAAAAACTGGATTACCGGTTGAGAAATCCCCTTATTGTTGTCTGAAATAGATAATAGAGCGTTACGGCGGAAAATGCAAGGGAAAAAGATGGGAAAGTTGTCCGCCGCAAAACGAATTTCCGGGGAGAAACCCTGAAAAATTTGGAGAATTTTTCCAGGTTTCTCCCCGGACCCCGTTTCCTGACTTTTAAACTTTTTAAGTTATTTATCTATTTGCTGCGCAAAAAGATAAATGAAAGTTTTTCGGGAACAAAATGGGGGCGCAGGGAAATGGGACCGCGATCTTCCTCGCGGTTGTAAAACTGTTTTCCGGTATGGAATGTTCAATCGTAAATCGGTCGCTCGGTCGGCGCATAGATAAAAAATGGCTCGAACTGCCGCAACCCGGGATTGAAATAATAGATACGGATAATCGGTCTGGAGCCTCGGATTTTTTTATGGTTGTCATCTTTTTCCCCATAAAAATCTTCGATGCCGTAAATCACCAAGTCCCGGTAGCCGTCGCCGTCAAAATCCGCAAACTTGATGGACAGAAGCCAATGGCGATAATGGCATTCGTCATATACCTTTACATATTCGGAAGTCAAATTAGCGATAGCCAAAGCGCCATAACCATGCGAGTCTGTTTCGATCGTCGCGGGCAACGTAATATTGTCTGAGATCATGATGCTTTTTGCGGCAACTTTTTCTCGAAAGATGTCTCCGGGGGGGCCAAGCACGAAATCATCCAAACTGAATGCCGCCGGTTCCCAAGTGACAATCTCCGCCAGGCGGATCATCATAAAAATGGTTTTTAAAGTATAGAACATAATATCGGTACTATATCTTGAAAACCGGGAAAAACTATTATGAAGGATGTCTCAAATCGTGGATCGAGGGGAAGACCCGGGGCGTTACTACCGGGGCATGCTCCGCGTACCGCGTCGGCCCCTGGACCCCGAAAACGGGAAGATTTCAGAACAAGGAACAAGGATTGCTGATTTCAGAACGAAAAAACAAAACTTCGAAATCGTTCTTTGCCGCCGTTTTGCCGGTTACGCGAATTCAATGTACAACTCCGCACCGGGTCGCGCCTACTGGTGACCGGGGCATACTCGGCGATAGCTGAGTATGCCCCAAGCAACCGGGCCGCGGCCGGAACTTTTTAACAATCAGTTATTTTTTACCCAAACGGTAATGCTGTACTGCGCGTGCTTGTCTTTTATACTCGGGAGTCCGGATAATGTTCCGATATAAAGGGCATGAGTACCGGGGTCGCCATTTTCCGATTGGACTGGAATAATTACGCCATCTCCGAGATTGCTATACCAGCGGGTATCTTTTCCGGTTTTATCATGATCAATGGCGAAAGTCGGTTTGGGATAGCCTTCCGGGGTCTCAATGGTGAATTTCAGCGAACCTCCTATGGGCGTATTCCAGTTGGCAATATTATCGGAACAACGGAAAGATTGGCCGCTTTGCGGTGAGTAAGAGGCCGTAACGGTTGTCATAATGGTGTAATCACTCATTTCTCCCCCCTTGTTTTTCGGTGCGGTTCCGAAATAACTTTGTCAAGTTATTTTTCTACCGCTCCTCATTCCTGTTTTTTGGTTTCCTCGGTAAGTATCATCCACCCCTATATTGATTATTATTTATCAGTGTTGAATTGTCAATGGATGAAATGAATATTTTATAAATGTTACGAAAAAAGTGTAATCCGACGGCAGTCTCAAATCGCGGGTAGCGGGGAAGACACGGGGGGCTTTTGAAGAAGCCCCCCATTTCTTCCCCGCACCCCAACTTTGACCCCGCAAAACTTTTATTCTATTTATCTCTTTGCGGAGCAAAGAGATAAATAACTAAAAAAGTTTGAAAGTCAGGAAAAGGGGTCCGGGGAAAAACCTTGAAAAATTTGCAAATTTTTCGGGGTTTTTCCCCGGAGACTCGTTTTGCTCGCCGGACTACTGCAACAGCAGAAATTCCAAGTCTTCCAGCGACAACTTTTCCGCCGCCGCTTCCGGATTTTCCACCAGATTCTGGAACAACTCGGCTTTGCGCTGCTGCAAGGCCAGAATCTTTTCTTCGATGGTGTCTTTGACCACCAGTTTCACGCTGGTCACCGGTTTCAACTGGCCGATCCGGTGCGTCCGGTCGGTGGCTTGGGATTCCACCGCGGGATTCCACCACGGGTCGTAGATGATTACCGTATCGGCGGAAGTCAGATTCAACCCGGTACCGCCGGCCTTCAAGCTCAGCAGGAACAGTGAAATCTTGTCGTTATTATTGAAGTGGTCGACACGGGCCTGACGGTCCTTGGTGGCGCCGTCCAGATATTCATACTTGATCTTCGCCTCGTCGAGCCAACCTTTGACGAGGTGGAGCAGGGAGGTGAACTGACTGAACAGCAACATCTTGTGTCCGCTGTCGATATTTTCCAGCACCAGTTCGTGCAGCAGGTCCATTTTGGCGGAATCGTGGATTTTGCCATTGAGTTCCGGCGGGAGCAGGTCGGGATGGCAGCAGAGCTGGCGCAACCGCATCAGGATGGTCAGAATTTCCATGCTGCCCGGACCTTTGGAGGTTTTGAGCAACTGGCTCAACTGGGTGCGTCCGGAGGAAATCAACTGGTCGTAGAGCGTCCGCTGTTCCGGTTCCATTTCGCAATAGAGGACCTGTTCCTGTTTCGGCGGCAGTTCGGTGCAGACCTGCGCTTTTTTCCGGCGCAGGATAAACGGCGAAACGCGGGCGGCCAGATTGTGCTGTTTGTCGGTATCCTTATCGATATCGGCGTAATAATTCTTGAAGCTGTGGAACGAACCGAGCATATCGGGATGGAGAAAGTCGAAAATGCTCCAGAGGTCTTCGGGACTGTTTTCCAGCGGGGTCCCGGTGAGGACGAGGCGGTGTTGCGCTTCGACCGACTTACAGACCTTGGCATTGGCAGTGGACGGATTCTTGATATGTTGGGCTTCGTCGAGAATCAAATAGGAAAAACTGCGTTTTTCGAGGAACGGATAGTCGCGCTTGATGATGGCGTAGGAGGTGACGATCAGGTTGCTGTCGAGGCTTTCCTGCCAGATTTCGCTGCGTTTGGCGCCGGTGACGGCGGTGGCTTTGAAGTCGGGCACGAATTTCTGCACTTCCCGGACCCAGTTTTCCACCAGACTGGTGGGGCAGACGACCAGCGCCGGAGGACTGTCCTGCCGCATGGTATTGGCCAGCAGCGCGAGCGCCTGAACCGTTTTGCCCAGCCCCATCTCGTCGGCCAGAATCACGTTGAAACCCCGGCCGGACATGCTGCGCAGCCAGCGGATACCGTCGTTCTGATAGCCGCGAAGTTCGGCGGTCACTTTGAACGCGCCCGCCGTTTCCGGTTCCGGTCCGGCCAGCATCATGGCATCGGGATGGGCCAGCATTTCGCAGACGGCATGGAATTCCGGCGGGACCGCGCCCGGCAGTCCGACGGCGGCGGCAGTCCAGAACGGAACGGCGCTGCGCGGAATCTGCAATTGATATTTTTCGCCGTTGACCGGAAACACGATGTTGGCGGTGGCGACCAGAAAGCGGCGGAGGTTGTCGCTGATCCGGCAGACCTTGCCGGCGTAAAGGTGATAATGATGGTTGGCCTTGGCCGCAATATAGATGTCTTTCCACTGGAAACGCGCTTTGTCGCACTGGAGAAAATACTCGATCAGGTAATTTCTGGGATCGCTGCCGATCACGCGGCTGGTGAAATTGATTTCCGGCACCCCGCGTCCGCCGGAGCAGATGGCCGCCAGCGCGCCGGATAGATAATAACTGCGGCGGGTGCGCTGCCATTCCGGCATCATCCGGTCGGCAAAGAAGCCGATGGCTTCCGGGTCTTCCAGTCGGAAAACCGGTCGGCCCGCCGAAACTTTCAGCACTTTGAAGCCGAACCGTTCGAGTTCGTCGATGACGATCTTTTCCTGTTCGGCGTCGCGTTCCCAGAAATAGCCTTCGGAATGGCCGAACGAGGAGCGGTCGCAGGGATAGTAGACGCCGTCGTAATCGAACGAGACCTGCATTTCCAGATTGTTCTGTTCCGAGAGGATGCCGTTATAGAGGACGCTGACCTTTTTCTTTTCCATGGCGCCGCGGTCGGTACGGATGAGCCGGACCGGAAGCCGTTCTTCGTCGGCCATCAACTGTTTGATTGCCGCCGCGTCGCATTCCTGTTCGGCGGTACGGAGGAAACTGCGCAGCCAGGCCACGTCGACGATGGCCGGCACCCACCAGTATTCGCCGTTCATTCCGGTCCAGCAACCGGCGCGGCCGGTAATGACTTTGGCGCCTTGCAACGGCAGAATGGCGCCGTCGATCATCAGCGCGGAATGCAGCATGCAACCGGCCGGCGTGTTTTCATAGAGCATGACCGGTTCGGCCACGCTGTGATGGATGATGACTTTTTCGCCTTCGCGGAAGAAGTTGTCGAACCCGGCCAGACAGTGGAAAAACTCGGCGGTCTGTTCGGAATCGAGCATCAGCCGGGAGGAATCGGCCTCCGAATTGATGGCCAGAAACCGGATGATCTGGCGGTCCTGCTGCGAAAAATGGGTAATTTTCAGGGTGGTGGAGAGCGCTTTGTTAAAATGAAGCTGACGGAGATTGCTCTGGTTGCCGATGTATTCCTTGGCGCCGACTTTGATTTTGGCCTGGATCAGCGCATGTTCGAACTTGCTCGGAACATGGGGGAAAGCCGACTCGGCATAGAGAAAAAGTTCGGCCTGCGGGGGATTGAGCATCTGGCCGGTCAACTCGGAAAAGCCTTCGTACTTCAAACCGCGATATTGCGCGGGCGAATCGTCGGTCGCGACCGGAAGCTGGACCGGATTGAAACGGGAAAAATACATGATGGCGGCCACGCCGTGGGGACACAACAGCTTTTCGTCCATGGCATCGCAGGAGCAGACGCCGGTATGGTCGGCGCTGTTGACTTCGACATGCTCGACGCGGTCCTTCTTTTCCCGGAAGACGGCATTGATCTGTCCCTTGACGTTACGCCAGGCGCAGACGAGATTTTCGTTTTTAAGGAGTTGTTTACCCTTTTTCAGGTTTTCTTCGCCGGCGGCTTTCAACAGCCGCGCTTCAAAACTTTCACCCATGACGCTTCACACTTTCGCAACCGTTAGTCAGAATTTGGTAGTAACCCTAATATTAAAACTTATACGTTAGCATAGGTTTGACGGGATGGCAATGGTTTCGACGGCAGTTTTTCCGCAAAATCTTCAAGCGTTTCAGATTGTTTTGACGGAGGCGAACATTATATTTTTTCCCAATTGCTTTGGAACCCAACGGAAACTGGGATGCGTAAAAACAAGGAGATGCGATCATGCCGATTGTCGATATGCCGCTGGCCGAACTGAAAAAGTATCAGGGCCGCAACCCCAGACCCAAAGATTTCGACCGTTTCTGGGACGAATCCCTGGCGGAAATGAAAGCCATCGACCCGGACGTGGAATTGCTGCCGGCCGACTTTCAAGCGCCGTTCGCCGAATGTTTCGACATGTACTTTACCGGCGTGAAAGGGGCGCGCATCTATGCCAAACTGTTGCGTCCGAAAAACCAGCCACGGAAACCCATGCCCGGTCTGGTGCTGCTGCACGGCTATTCGGGCAATTCCGGCGACTGGAACGACAAACTGCAATACGTGGCCGCCGGATTCACCGTGGCCGCACTCGACTGCCGCGGGCAGGGCGGGCTCTCCGAAGACGTGGGCGGCGTGATCGGCAATACCCTCCACGGACATATCATCCGCGGCCTCGACAACGGGCCCAAAGATTTATTGTTCCGCCACATTTTCCTGGACGCCGCCCAACTGGCCGGACTGGTGATCGAAATGGACGGCGTCGATCCGAAACGGGTCGGGGTGCACGGCGGCTCCCAGGGCGGCGGGTTGACGATTGCCTGCGCCGCGCTCGAACCGCGCGTCAACCGCGCCATGCCGGTGTTTCCGTTTCTCTCCGACTATCTGCGGACGTGGGAGATGGATCTGGCCAAGGATGCCTATTCGGAGCTGCGGGAATATTTCCGGCTGTTCGATCCGGCGCACGAACGGGAAGCGGAAGTGTTCGAACGGCTCGGCTATATCGACATTCAATATCTGGCGCCGCGGATTCAAGCGCAGGTGACGATGGTGACCGGGCTGATGGATACCGTTTGCCCGCCGTCGACCCAGTTTGCGGCGTACAACAAGATCAAAGCGCCGAAAAACCTCATCATTTATCCGGACTACGGGCATGAAGGTTTGCCGGGGATCGGCGACAAGGCTTTCCGATTCATGATGGAAATGTTGAAATAAGTTTTAGTGGTCGCCGTCGGGGCGTCCGGCGACGGCAAAAATTTTTGAGGTTTGCGGCGTCGATTTGCCGTTTTTTTTGTTATTTGTTTTTGATATCTTTGCATCGCGGCGTACATTAGTTTTTTTCATAATTGCGGAGAAGATAAAAAAACGATCAGGAACCAATGAGATTCAAGTTGGAAAATTCCGCGGCAGGCGGTTTTTTGCCGTAACCGAAGTATGGTGTTTCTGCAGGCGGAAAACGGGACCATGGGCGTTCATGGCCGCCGCAGCCAAGTTTAACCGAAAGAGATGCGGAATGTGATCATGAAAACCAACGGAACTACCCCGGCAGCGCTCGTCAAGGCGAAGGCTTTGAAGAACGACGATGTCAACGTTAAAAAGTTGCTCGATCTTTGCGCGAAACCCGACGAGGCCGCTTTTCAGGAATTGGAAAGCAGAGTCGGCGGACTGACGGCCGATGAGGCTGAGAACCGTTTGGATGAGTATGGCGAGAACGTCTTCGCCAAGGGACACACGCTCAATCCCGTCGTCGAAATTCTTCTGCGTTTTAAAAATCCGCTCGTGATTCAATTGCTGGTGATCTGCATTATCTGCGCGATCATGCGGGATTGGCGGTCCGTCAGCGTGGTCGGCGGGATGATTTTCCTGAGCGTCTTCCTGTCCTACTTCCAGGAAAAGATGTCCAGCAAAGCCGCCGAAAAACTCCAGAAACTGATTCAATCTTCCGCGATCGTCATGCGCGACGGCGTGGAAATTTCCATTCCGCTCCGGGAAGTGGTGCCCGGCGATATCGTGGTGCTGACCGCCGGGTCGATCATCCCCGCCGACGCGATGGTGATTCAGGCAAAAGACTTCTTCGTCAGCCAGTCGGCGCTGACCGGCGAATCCATGCCGTTGGAAAAATACGCCTGCGCCGCCAGCCCGTCGATCCGCGATCCGATGGAACTGCCCAACGCCTGTTTTCAGGGCAGCAACGTCATCAGCGGGTCGGCGAAAGCGATCGTCATCAACACCGGGTTGCGGACGTTCCTGGGATCGGTGTCCGCATCGCTGACCGCGGCCAAGGAAGACACCAGTTTCGACAAGGGCGTGAGCTCGTTTGTCTGGCTGATGATCCGCTTCATGGTGGTCATGGTGTCCGCTACATTCCTGATCGTGGGCATTACCAAGCACGACTGGGTGGAAGCGCTGGTCTTCGGACTGTCGGTGGCGGTGGGGTTGACGCCGGAAATGCTGCCGATGATTATGACGGTCTGCCTGTCCAAGGGGGCGATCGTGATGTCCCGGAAAAAAGTGATCGTCAAAAAGCTCAAGGCCATTCAGAATTTCGGGGCCATGAACATCCTCTGCACCGACAAGACCGGAACGCTGACCCAGGACAAGATCGTGCTCGAAAAGCACGTCGACGTGACCAACCGCGAAAGCGAAGACGTACTGCGGTACGCCTACATGAACAGTTTCTATCAGACCGGACTGCGCAACCTGCTCGACAAAGCCATTCTCTCCAATAAAGACCTCGACGTGGAAAAGAACTGCCGGAAAATCGACGAAATCCCGTTCGACTTCATCCGCAAACGCATGTCGGTCATCATCGACTACGAAGAAACCCACGTGCTGATCTGCAAGGGCGCGGTGGAGGAAGTGTTCAGCGTCTGCGACCGCTATCAGGTGGACGAAGAAATCTATCCGCTGATCGACATGATTAAAAACGATTTGATCGAAGAATACCAGTGTCTCAGCGCCGACGGTTACCGCGTACTCGCCATTGCCTACAACGAATTTCCGCGGACCAAGGAAGCGTTCGGCGCCGCCGATGAAAACAATCTGATCCTGCTCGGCTATATCGCGTTCTTCGACCCGCCCAAGGAATCGGCCGCCAACGCCATCAAGGCGCTCCACAATTCCGGCGTGGAAGTCAAAATTCTGACCGGCGACAACGAACTGGTGACCAAGAAAGTCTGCGGCGACGTGGGCCTCAACATCAGCAAGGTTTTCACCGGCAAGGAACTGGCCGACATGAACGAAGAAACGTTCCGGACCGCCATCCGCGAAGGCAACGTCTTCGCCCGGCTGACGCCCTCACAGAAAGAAGAAATCATCAAGGGGCTGCGCGACATGGGCCACGTGGTCGGGTTCATGGGCGACGGTATCAACGACGCTCCGGCCATGAAAGCCGCCGACGTGGGCATTTCGGTGGACAGCGCGGTCGACATCGCCAAGGAATCGGCCGACATCATCCTGCTCGAACGCAGTCTGCTGGTGCTGGAGGACGGCATCATCGAAGGCCGGAAAGTTTTTGCCAACATCATCAAGTACATCAAGATGGGCGCGAGTTCCAATTTCGGGAACATGTTCAGCGTGGTCGGCGGCGCTTACTTCCTGCCGTTCCTGCCGATGGCCCCGATCCAGGTGCTGTTCAACAACCTGCTGTACGACGTTTCCCAGACCGGCATTCCCACCGACCGCGTCGACGAGGAATTCGTCAAAAAGCCGCAGAAGTGGAACATCGGATTCATCAAGAAATTCATGATTTTCATCGGGCCGATCAGTTCGCTGTTCGACTACGCCACGTTCTTCCTGATGCTTTATTTCTTCAACTGTATTCTGTTCAGTCACGCGGGGACGCCGCCGGCCGCCAAGGCGTATTACGAACAACTGTTCCATACCGGCTGGTTTGTGGAGTCGCTGCTGACTCAGACGTTGATCGTCTATATCATCCGGACCAACAAGATTCCGTTCTTCCAGAGTCGGCCCAGTCCGCTGATGGCGATCACGACCGCGGTGGTGATGTTGACCGCCGTGGTGTTGCCGTACTCGCCGCTGGCCGGGTATCTGGGGCTGGTGCCGCTGCCGTGGACGTTCTGGCCGTGGATGGTGGTTTTTCTGTTGACTTACAGCGTATTGACGCATTTGGTAAAAGTCTGGTTCAATCGTAAATTCGAGGTCGCGGTATGAAGAGTCTCTTAAACGCATTGCAAGAAGGCCGCCTGGTCGAACTTCCCGTCCAGGATAAAGAAAAAGCTTTGGAATATCTGGCGATCCTGATCGAAGCCATCCCGGATATCGGCAACAATCAGGATATTGTGTCGGCGGTCAGCAAGCGGGAAACGGTCTCGAATACCGGGATCGGCATGGGCGTGGCTTGTCCGCACGTCCGGGCGGCCCGCGACGACGGCGAGCTGTTCTGCGCCGTGGGCTGGTCTCCGGCCGGCATCGACTACGACGCCGTGGATCACAAGAAAGTTCATCTGGTCATCATGTACTACATTCCGGACTCGCAGCGGAATGCCTATCTGAAAGAAGTTTCCGGTCTGGCCAAGGCGATCAAGGATACCGACGCCTATCAATTGCTGTCCACCATTCAGGACTTGCAGACGCTCCGCAGCAAACTGCTGGACTGGATGGAATCCGCCACCGACAAGGCCATTCCCGATTCCAAGGCCCGGATGATCAAGCTGGAAGAACGCCAGCACGCGGTGGAAGCCGCCGGCGGCACGGCGGTCAAGACGACCAAGCTGACGGTGATTCCGTTCGCGGTCGTCGTGGCCGAAAATGCCAAATTCTTCGTTCTGTCCAACGAACAGGAGCTGGTGGAAAAACTGGAAAACGCCAAGGACTTCATTCCGCTGTTCAACTCCGGACGGGAATTCGAATACGGCGGACATCATATTTCCGTGCTTCAGGAAAATGCCTTTGCCAAGGGCCGTTCGCTCTATCAATGCGTGGCCGTCAAGTAGCGTTTTGCCGGATGCTGCGGGGTGTTGCTTCAGAAGCACCCCGTGTTTTTTTCCGTTACTCGCGATTTGAGATGGACGAAAAGCGAAACCTGCCGAATTTTTTTCGATAAAATCATTTTTTCAGGTGGAATTTTTATATTGTCAGATTACTTTATAGCTTCGTCACCAATAAGGCGTGGTGCCCAAGTGGTCTAAGGGGACGGTCTGCAAAACCGCTATTCATGGGTTCAAATCCCATCCACGCCTCCATTTTTCTATCTACTTTCCCTGTCGCAGCGTAAAATTCTTTTTGTGTTGCGATTGTAGTCTATTCTGTGAATGTTTCAAATCGAGTTTCCAGAGAGATTCTTTCCGGCACGAATTCATGTCCGGCACTTGAGCTGGACCGAGAGGGTGAAATTCCGGATGGTGGCAGGGAAAACGAAGCAATTCGGGGGGGGCGGCGTCATGACGCGCTATTGTCGGGGGATCGCAGGAAGCGGACAGTTTTTTTAGCACGAAGGCGAAACGGCAAATTCTTCCGTAGTCGCACTTATAAAAAAAAATGCGTGGTTAATCTATTTATCTCCTTGCGTAGAAAAGAGATAAATAAATTAAAAAGTTTGAGAGTCGGGAAATGGGGCTGGGGAAAAACCTTGAAAAATTGGCAAATTTTTCGGGGTTTTTCCCACGGAGACTCGTTTGGGACTCTCGTCTGTCTTCCTCGTTACCCGCAAGGGGAAACTATTGTTTCGGCGTTTCCAAGCCTTTGATGAAATTGCGCAAGAACTGGTCGCCGCATTCCTGATAGTTCCGGTGTCCGGGGCGGCGGAACAGCGCGTTGAGTTCCGACTTGGAAAGAGTGACGCCGGCGTTGGCCAACGTTTTGATCATCTCGTCTTCCCGGAAATTCAGCGCGATCCGCAGTTTTTTCAGAATCAGATTGTTGTTCAGTTGCGTTTCCGGCGGCCGCGGTTTGCCGTCGGCGTTTTCCTGTCGGCCGCGCCGGGCGACAATCAATCCGTCCAGCAGTCCGGCAAAGGAGCGGTCGTCGCAGACCGCATAGCCTTCCTCGTCTTCCTGTTTAAACCAGGCGGCGAGGGTTTCCGGGGTGACGGTCAAGCCGCTTTCCGCCAGCATGGCAATCAGGTCGTGATCTTTCAACTGTAACGCGTAACGCAGACGTTTCAATACTTCATTGTTGGTCATAAATCCTCCGAGTTCAGACAATTCTAAGATGATCGATACCCAGTTCGACGAAGCAGTAGTCGTCGTTCCAGTATCCGCTGCCCCAGCCGCCGGCAAAGACGCCTTCTTCCTGATAGAAAGAGGCCGGACAGACGGCATAGGATTCGCCTTCTTCCAGATGGTGCGGTCCCAGCAGATTGCGGAGGCTGGTGGTCAGTTCGATTTCCAAGTGATTTTCGCCGGAGCGGAGATAGCCGTCCAACGCCATCGTAAAGGGTTTCCAGATGGGGGCGGCGATTTCTTTTCCGTTGAGCACGAATTTGGTGACAATCGCCATCTGGCGGTCGAACACCAGATAACGGCCCGATTCTTCGCCCTTGGCAACCGTAAAGTCGCGGGCGACGGTGATTTTGCCGCAGAAAAACGGCAAATCCGCCTCATGGAGTTTGGGCAGCGTCGCCTGCACCGGACGGGGGCACAGGGCAAAGTGATTTTTAACCCGGAACGCCTCATGGGGAAGCGGCTGGGGTTTTCCGGCGGTTTTGACGCCGAAATCGCCGGCCAGATAAATCGCCTCGATTTCCATCGTATAAGAAAGCTTGTTGCGTTCCGATTCGAAAACTTTCGACGCCTCGATACATTCGTAGACGTGATCCGGCTGCGAGAACCGCGTTTTCAGCCGAATGGTATTGGCGCCGGTTTTGACCAGTTTGCCGATTTCGGTTTTCCGGAACGCGGGATCGAACAGAAAGCCATGGTCGCCGTAGGGAACTTTGGTGTCGTTGACCACGATTTCAAACCGTTCGGGAATTTCCATGACCAGAAAGAGTTCGTGTCCGGGCTCATAGTCTTTCGTGGTTTCGAAGGTGAACTCCAATTCCAGATCGACCGGGCGTTTGAGTTTCAGCATCCGGTCCTGAACGTTCAGAATATAGCTGTCTTTTTCCTGAAGTTCGCCATCGAACCAGAACGCGCAATGATCCAGCGTCAGCAGGTTGTCGGACATGGCCGCGATCTTCCAGTCACCGCTGAGATCGACCGCTTTTTTGCCGCCGGCCAGCCGGGCCGGGTCGCGGCGGGAATATTCCACTTCCGCCACCGGCATTTCCGTCCGTCCGGACCGGGCGACCAGCACGAGGTCGCCCGCCGGCGAAAAGTAATGCGGCACCGCCAACGTGCCGGACTCGCTGCGGAAATGAAGCGGATGAAATTCGCCGTCGGCCGGATCGAACCGTTCGACCAGCGAACCTTCCACCTGGATTTCGGCATCGTAGCCCTGTTCCAGATTGTTGTTGACGAAGTAATAAACCGTGGCCGGAGCGCCGGCCAGGTCGGTAAAATAACGTTTGGTAAACGCAATGTCGGCCAGTTGCGCGTCAAAATCCGGCCGGAGCGCGCCGGTCTTGGTCACCGGGCAGACGGCGGTATAATGGCGGAGGGCGGCCGCCAGTTTGGCTTCCGAATCGAACCAGATGATTTTATTGTTCAGATCGGCGAGGCCGCTACCGATTTCACCGCCGATATAGAACATTTCTTCGGGTTCGACTTGATTTTTGACCGCCAGCACTTTGCCGCCGGCCTGGATAAACTGACGGAGCAATTCGTAGACTTCCGGCGAAAAGTTCTTCATCTGCGGCATGATCAGCAGTCCGTAGTGCTGACGTCCGATGACGAATTTACCGTCGGCGACTTTGCCGTGCATGGCGATCATGGTTTCGTCGCCGTAATGATAGTTGACGTGGGCGGTGTCGAGCAGTTCGCTGAGTTGATTGATACTGTTCCAGTACTGTTCGTTGATCGGATTGTCGTCTTTGCCTTCGAAGCAGAGCCAGGCGGTGGACTGGCCGTGCAGAATCAGCACGTCGGTCCGGATTTCGCCTTCCGCCAACAGCACGCCGAGACGGGAAATGTAATCGTTGAACCGGCGGTATTCGCCCCACCACGGCAGATGTCGGAACAAGGAGGCCGGATAGTCGCGTTTGCGGATGCCCTTCAGCGAATAACCTTCGAGATGTTGGCAGATCAGGTTGATCCCGTGGACCATTTCCCACTGGGCAATCCACTTGAGTTCTTCCATTTTGACATTCCAGCCGCACAGCGCGAACGTTTCGCTGAGAATTTGTTTCTTGCCGGTCTGGGCGCAGACCGACGCTACCTGAACCGGCGCGGTGACCGGTTTGATATGACGGCCGAGCCAGTCCATGCCGGGGATGTGGTAATACTGATAGTTCGGCATGATGGCGCCATTGGAAGTCAACTGCGAATTGTAGGTTTCTTCCAGCACATGATGTCCGGTGACCCGGCAGTTGTGCTTGTCGCACCAGTCGTGAATCTGCTTCATGAAGTTGTTCATGAACAGAATCGTGATCAGCCGCCAGAACCGATACCGGGTCCGGCGGAAATCGCCGACCGCCATAAAGAGTTGCGGAATCAGCGGCAGCAGTTTTTCACCGTAAATTTTTTCATATTCGCGTTCCAGCGTGAACGACCACGGGATGCCGTTCCGGGAAACTTGCGGTTCGTCGGTGAAAAAACCGGACAGGCCTTTCCAGTTGTCGCCTTCCAGCCGCTGATAATACTGCTGGTGGATTTTTTCCAGAAACGTGGCGATGACTTCGCCGTCGAGCGTATCCACGTAATAGGGGTTGACGTCGAAATAGCAGCGGAGCAGCCGTTTCTGTTCGTGCTTTTTGACGTTTTCCACCATGGACATGCCGTCGGAGGCGAAGAACGCGATCGTATGGTCGTCGGGTTTGACTTCCGAGCGTTTGACGGTTTTCAGCCGGAGATATTTTTGCTGGTATTTCAGGCCGAGGCCGTTGACCAGGCCGTCGCCGAAGCCGCTGGGCCAGCCGTTTTCGTCATAGGCCCAGGTATTCATGCCGAGCTTGCCGCCTTCGTCGACGCAGGCGCGGATGCAGTCGAACCAGTCGTCGCCCAGATATTTGGTCAGCAAGCCGCCGCGGGCGTGCATGAAATAACCGCCGATGCCGGCGTCGTGCATCAAATTGATCTGCTGGCGCAATTCCTGGGGGTCGAGACGGTCGTTCCAGCTCCAGAACGGAACCGGACGGTACTTCATGCCCGGATTCTTCAATTCATTGGCAATCTGCATAATAAAATATCCTGTCGTACAGCGTTGTTATCCATTTTACAATCGTAGTATAAGATAGCATGGATATCCGGAATATAACTTCATGCCGCGAGAAAAAAGCAGTATTTTTTCCGCAGAATTGTTCTTTTGCGGCAAACGCATTACTCGGAGAGCGAAAATGGCGGCAGACACCTATTCGCTTTCGTGATATTCCTGTTCGGTATTGATCCGCCAGAGATTTTCTTTGCTGCTGACGCCGGCGGCAATGTTGTCGACCGCCGCCATGGCCGTCAACATGGAATGGTCCATGTTGTTATAGCGGTGCATGCCGTTGCGGCCCAATAGAAACAGATTTTCAAACCGGTCGACATACTCTTGAATCTCGCCGAACCGGTCATAAGTGCCGAAATAGGCCGGATAGGCATCCGGCATTTTGAACGAACAGCCGTCCAGCACGGCGTTCTTCTCGATCACCCCGATCTGTTCCAGTTCGCGGGTCGCCAGCTTGACCATCTGTTCGTCCGACAGCTTCCAGAGGTCGTCGTTTTCATTGCAGAAATACTCCACGCCCAACCACACGGTATGCTGCCAGTCCTGGACCAGATAAGGACTCCAATTGTTGAAAACCTGTAGCCGTCCTGCCTTTACGCTGCGGTCCTGAATGTAAATCCAGGTATCGGGAATCAGTCCGTTGACCGTTTTCCGGCGGGTGTGATTGGTCAATTTCAACCGTGGCACCAGCAGTCCGACCGTTCGGAAATTGCGATAAACCAAACCGTCGCCGACGATTTTCACCCGTTGCGGCGGCTCCGGCTGCAACGCCTTGATCAAATCGCGCACCGGCATGGTGGACAGACAGTAATCGGCGGAAAACGTCCGCGCGGTTCCGTCCGGCATGACCACCTTCACCGCCACGATGCGATCCTTGTCCCAGAGGAGTTGTGTCGCCCGGTGGCGCAATTGGACCTCGCCGCCCTGCCGGCGGACTTCGTCAGCCACGGTTTCCCAGAAATGGCCGGGGCCGAATTTCGGATAAATAAACTGTTCGATCAGACTGGATTCCGTATGTTTCTGATTGACCGAACGATCACGCATGCCGCAACTTTTTTTGACCGCCTGCTGCAACACGGCGCGAATGGAAATATTTTTGACGCGCTGCGCCCCCCAGACGGCAGAAATCTCTTCGCACGGTACGCCCCATACTTTTTCCGTATAATCGCGGAAGAACAGGCGATAGAGCCGTCTGCCGAACCGGTTGGTAAAAAAGTCGGCCAGCGACGTTTCCGGACGAATCGGAAAAACGCTCGATCGCAAATATGACATGCCGATGCCGAACGTTTGCAACCATCCGAGCGCCGCCATGGTTTCCAAATTCAGCGACAGGGGATAGTTGAAGAAACGGCGCAGAAAATAGATGCGGGACAGCCGAGGACGCAACAACATGACCCGGTCGCTCTGTTCGGGGTCCAGCGTTCCCGCCGCAACCTGTTCCGGAGGAAGACTTCGCCCCAGCAGAAGATCGTCGCAGGATGGCCGGTTCTGCACCGGCATGAACGATTGCCACCATTGCATGATGCGGTCCGATTTGGAAAAAAAGCGATGGCCGCCCATGTCCAGCCGCAGCCCATGATAATTGGCCGTCCTTGCCAACCCGCCGATAAAGTCTTCCGACTCCAACACAATCGGATGGATCTCCGTCCGCTGGAGCAACTCGTAAGCGGCCGTCAATCCGGCTGGACCGGCGCCGATAATGATTGCGTTTTTGGCCATGACAAAATGCGCTTTGAAGTTATTTTTTCTAATATATCCGTGATGCTTCAATAAGCCAGTTGTCGAAATAAAAAAAATGAACCGGAACGGTATCTTTCGCCAATCGTCTCCAGGTGAGTTTCGCCCCGGACGTTGCAATTGTTCGCATCGCTATCTATTTTATAGAATACAAGTATGAAGGGGGCAGTTATGACCCATTGGACGTTCGAAGGAAAAATTTGGAGTTTGCTGGCCGCTACCGGCCTGCTGGTATCCTGTCAGTCGTCGCCAGTCGTCCCTCCGGAGCCATCCCCGTCCGCCGCCGTAACCCCGGCGACGACCGCCAGAACCCGATCCGATTTCAACGCTCAGATTCGGTCGCTGCTGCCGGTCCAGCCGCGCGATACCGGCGACTCGCCGGTGGATGAGGCGTTCGATCGCGCCACGCGTCTTCAGTCCGATCACCAGTTCGAGGCCGCTATTGTCGCTTGGAAAAAAATTCTACACGATTTCAAACTGGAAGCCGACGACCGGGAAGAAATTTGTTTCAACATCGCCTATCTCTATGAACAGCAATATGATCTCAAGTCCGACGCGGCGCTGCTTCGTCAGGCGTTGGACTGGTACGGCCAAGCTATTCGGATCAATCCGAATCAGGCGGTGACGTACTTCAATCGGGGCAATGTCTATAGCGATTTGAACGATTTCCCTCATGCCCTTGCCGATTACAACGAAGCCGTCAAATTGAATCCGCTGGACGCCGACGCGCTGGTCAATCGCGGCCAAGTTTACGGTCAATTGCACCAGGACGAAGCCGCCTTGAAAGATTTCACCCAGGCGCTGAAACTAAATCCCCGCCATGAAACCGCGCGGATCAACCGCGCCGACCTCCTGCTGGACCTCAAACGTTATCCGGAAGCTATCGCCGACTATACCGAAGCACTGAAACTCAATCCCCGGAATCCGGAAACGCTGGCCAACCGCGCCGACGCCTATTATCAGCAGGGCGACTACCCGCCGGCCCTCGCCGATTTGACGGCCGCCATCGCGCTGGCGCCGCAAGCCGCCGGATTGTATTTCCGGCGCGGCATGATCTATGCCGACCGGCACGATTTGAAAGCGGCGCTGCAAGACTACAACCGCTGTCTGGAACTGAAACCGCGGGAACACGACGTCTTATTCGAACGCGCGGTTGTTTCCACGCAACTCCGCAACTACGCCGCCGCCATGGTCGATTACGAGCAATGCCTGAAATTATCGCGTTCGGATTCCGTAACGTACCTGAATTATCTGGAATTGCTGTTGATTACCGGCCGCTATCAGGATTTTTCTTCGCTGCTGGCCAGATTCATGCGCAATATTCCGGATCGGCAGTTGGAACCGGAAGCGATCGTCATGCGGGAATTTCTGGATGCGCTTTGCCTGATTGCCAGCGGACAGGCTGCCGACGCGCAAGTCGTCCGCGTCAAGGCCTTGCTCAAACAGACTCCGCATCCCGACTGGGATTTTACCGAAATCAATGACTGGTTGAAGAATCCGGGCAACCGTCTGAGTCCGGGGCAACAGCAACGCATTCGGAAATTGACCGAGTTGTTTCCTCATTAAGTAAAACTTAACGCCGCCGCGCCGCGTCCAGCGCTTGATGCAGAACGCGGGCCGCCGGCAAATCCGGCTGGAGTTGCTCCAGCCGCCGCAGACACTCCGCCGCATCGTCCAGTTGACCGTTTTGCAGATAAGCCGCTCCGGCATTGAGCAGAAAACCGGGATTGTCCGGCGCCATCCGCAGCAACCGCGTAAAACAGCCGGCCGCCTCGCCCGGCTGCTGCCGGCGCAAATAGAGCACCCCCAGCGCATTGATGGCTTCGGCGCTCGACGGCTCCAACAGCAGACATTCCCGCAAAGCTTTTTCCGCGTCGTCCAGCCGACCGATCGTAATCAGAAAATATCCGTAATTGTAGAGCTGAAACGGCACATGCGGCCAGCGCCGCTGCGCCTCGGCAAAACACTGTTCCGCCAAATTCCGGTTGCCGATCGAATAGGCCATCAACCCCAGATTGACCCAGGCTTCACAGGTGGGCAAATTCCGCTTGATTGCCGCCACAAAATAGTCCCGCGCCTGACTGAGTTTGCCCTGCTTCATCAGGATCACGCCTTTCAGACAATAGGCCTGAGCGTAATCGGCATTGACGGCCAATGCCGCATCGCAACAGACCGCAGCCTGTTCCGGACGGTTCTGCTGCAAATAGGCGTCGCCCAACAGCATCTGCGCTTCCGGCACTTCGTCCGCAATCGGCGCCGGTGTGGGAAGATACACCGCCAGCACCGCCAATACCGCCGCCGCCAGCGCCACCATCCACGCGCGCCGCGATGCCGGCCCACGAATCAGACTCCGGATCTCCAGCAGTCCCAGCCCGGCCAACACAAAAAATGCCGGTAACATTGCCATCCGATGCCGTCCGCTGACCAGCGCCAGCGTCAACACCAGCCAGTACCCGAAAAACAACACCAGAAAATGACGGTACTGACGCCAGAATTCCCGTCGCCGCAGATTGACCAGCAGACCGAATAACGCCAGCGCCAGCAGAATTCCGGAACTCCAGGCCGTTCCGTGCATGAACCCGCCGGCATGGCGAAGCGGTCCCAGATCGGCCCCGGACGGAATTTCCCGAAAGTTAAAGACGTAAAGACATTTTTTACCCAGCAGTTCCAGCCATGCCCCCGGCGACTGGCGGATGAAAGCGGCGATCTCGTCGAAGTAGTAGCGGTCGGGTGAACAATGCCGTTCCGCCGCCGCCCGTTCGCCGCGCGCCCGGAGCACATCCCAGGCGTTGCCGGGGCGAACGTACCCGATCCCGGTGGCCGCCGGATTGTTGCCGATATAAAAATTCAACCCGCCGTTGGACTGAATCCCGAACTGTCCGCCCGGCAGCGTCGCATTGTAAACGCAGACCGGCATCACCACCGCGATGGCCGCCGCCAGAAAGCAAACCGACGGCAACGCCCGTTTGCCCCGCTGTCCGCGCCCGCCGCGTTCGTGATACGCCGCCAGCAGAACAGTCT